>Ga0105100_10001031_pt1 | contig 16447 bp, 23 predicted proteins | sample PPLLak12cMay2015_2_FD_87033 | JGI IMG/M metagenome (GOLD analysis project Ga0105100, IMG submission 87033) | Freshwater sediment microbial communities from Prairie Pothole Lake near Jamestown, North Dakota, USA - PPLs Lake P8 Core (1) Depth... | ecosystem: Environmental > Aquatic > Freshwater >...
AAATCCTTTGCACCCTTTTTCGCTTTTTCTTTGCTGTCCGCTTCCTTTTCGTTACTAATAAACTCATAGGTATAAAATATTTTGCCTTCCTTCGTTATTTCGCTGTGTTCGAAGGCAATGCTCACAGTTACCCCTACCCAGTAGTACTGTTCCATAAATCTATTTGGTTTACTGCCTTGACCATACTGGGCGAAAAAAGTGTCCCTTAATTTCGTGAAGTTCAAAGATCCCTTGTAGATAATGAACAACCTATTAAAGCGACCCTTGTAGAAACCATAACTAATTCGGTCAATATCTGCATCCCCGATCTTCAGCTTGTCGCCTTTTCTTAAGTAGAATTTTGAATCTCCACGATCTTCAGAAAGGGACATGTCAGGTAGCTCGCTGATGTTAGTTCCCCATCTGATTCCTCTGAATCCATCAGGTTCATTTTGGAAAGCAACGGCTGGAATTGCGACACAGACTGAGAGGATTACCAGAAAAATGAGCGTGCCTAGCTTCCTTAGTGAATGCATCATGGTTGATCCTCCTGCCCGATGGCTGGTATGGGAAGACTTCTTGCAAGATAGCAAAACGACTCAAAGAAAACAATGTCGAGGTAACAAAATTGCGCACTTCCGGTTGGTCTCCATACCTGGCTCCTTCCAGGAGTGTCTCGGTGCCTTCAGCAGCACGAGGACCTGCCCACACTTACGGTCTCTTCAGGTGGGCTCAGCTCACCATGTATTCAGTTTTCAAAGAACGTAGTGTCTGACGTCAATTAGTTTTTCCCCTCGGGAATTCTAATTGTCGCTGATCACTGCCCTGATCGTGCAGGTTTTCTTTTTTTTAAGACCTTAGATTCGTTCAACTCCAGTTCTTACAAAAAATCCTTATACACATTTGAACTGAGTTGAGCGATGAAACCCCTTGCCAGCCCTTCGGGCTGGAGTCCTGTTCTTTCCCTTGTGACCTTTTCGCAGCTCTGAATGTAGACAAGGTTATAGATCTTCACCAAAGATTGAAGGCTCTTCCACCAACATCATGCGCATCAAGTGGTTGTGGGTTACGGGATCTTTTAGATCTTGGTAGGAAAGAGTGATGAGATCATAGCCAAAACGGGAACACAGCCATGACGCCCCCGTTGCAAAGAGAGTTACTGGTTGCTCCTGCGATTAACGAAATCTCTAGGAGTATGTTCGCCCTATAGCTTTGGGAAGTATTCTTTGTTTTTTTGGGCTGAGCCTAAGCTTTTCCCTGGCAAGTTCCTGCTTAAACTCCTCACCAGTGATCTTGTCAGCGAAAAACTCTTCAACCAGGGACTTGACTCGCAGTTCCATGGGAGATAGCCGTTCCATACTTGCATAATAGAAATACAGTCCTGAGAGTCAATCCGCAGAAATACGTATTTCACCTCATGATCTACATGCTTTTTCCCCTCCCCATGTCGTGGGAGCCTTTCTATTGAGGATGTAGGGATGAGTGGAAATGCCCTACGGTTTTTCCCAGCTACTTTCCAAATGACTATGCTGGACCACCATTTCATCAATAGAAGCTCAGGTGTCTGACGTCAATTATTTTTTCCCTTCGGGAATTCTAATTGTCGCTGATCACTCAGGCTGATAACAGCCTTGCAAGCGCAGCTATGACTACCAAGAGAATAGCTGACAAACAAATCGGAAGCCCAGGCCAAAGCCCCTTCTTGTATAGCAACACAACTCCTAGGAGGAAAATGCCGACAGCTGCTGCCAACAGAACCCCATCAGCATGAAGAGCCCTTATCTCTTCGAGAAAGATCCTAATGCTATCCATGCAAATACCGTCCTGAGAAAACCTGATCCAACCCCGCACACCCTCTGCACCTCCGACCAAAACCGTTAATGGAGGACAAATTGTTTTCCTGGAAGTCTCTCATGGGCTGACACGGGGTAGAGAGGTCTGCATCCGAGCTTCAGAAAAAGGCGAAACCACTTTCTTCGTTCCTCTCCAGACCTCCGCTCCATGTAACTGCGCCTTTCAATGCCATAATAGGTGGTATTTCGTAATACGCATCTGCGCTCCCTGCCAGTGCGCCTGTCTGAACCACCCCTCCGGTCTTCAAAAAGATACCTGCTCATCCTTATACCCCCTTCACCTCGTCCGCCAATTCCTTCTCGCAGCTTTCGAGGATAGGTCGTTCTTCATTGACCAAAAGGATTGTGGCCATCCCAAGTCCCTCATTCTTGGTTCCCATCCTGCAAGAGGCACTCCCCCCCTAACCAGGATCTCAGGGACGGAGGTCGTTGTTTGAGATAAGGTGGACTGAATACAAATGCCAGCAGACACGCATAACAGGAAGTCGATGTCCTGTCAGGAGCAAAACGCAGTATCTGGTACGTCTTTCCAGGGGAGATTGCTTGAATGGAAGTTAGAAGAGAGTAGGAACTTGCTCCACAGCTTGGAATTAAACGAGCTTTGCTGGAGATTGTCAATAGAAAATCGGTGAGCTGGTAGGTGCTTCAGAATCCATGTGAAACTCCTGTTCGGATAGTCTAAGGACACCGGTGATAGGTTGTGAGTTCCCTTGTCCTGTAAGTTGTCACCGTCATCCTGGTCACGACCTCCTTCCCTTTGAATCGAATCGGGAGGGGCTTCTTCACAGCTCTCGCTCTACCATTTTCGACAATGAGCGTTGAGGTATCGCCTGGGAGCCTTCTCAGAGACTTTGTATTCCGATGAAAAGGATCGAGCTGTGTGTTCCATCACGGCACATCCTCGACTAAGCCCTTTTGGGGTCACTCTTCCTATCGGTTTAGTCACCGAGAAGTTTGCAAAACGAGAGATTAAATACCCGAGTAGAAGGGGTTGGAATCCAACTCAGTTAAGAAGTAGAGATACGTGGTACGCACACGTGATCAAATATGCACGTCCAACAGGCTTCTACGTATCTTCAACTCTGAGATTTCCCGGTGCCCCTGGTATCGTGAAATCAATGTCCCCAGTGATTGTGGTAATCTCTGATTCGTTTCCTGATGGGCCAATGGCACTTACGCCCAAGACGATCTTACAAGCTATTAGCGGAAATGATGGGATGTCATCGGGAAGTGTTACCTCTGTCACAGTCCCGACATTCGCATAGTCCAGATTATGGGCAACTGGTCCGCATGTGGCCCAATACAAGCGATACCTTACATCAGGTGTTTCAGAAGGCTGCCAACGGACTACCTTTGAGCGGATCTTCCCCATAATGCCATCCGTCTCTCAGGCCCGACATACTTAAGCAGCTTCTTAGATGATCTTCGTTCAGCCACTGAAGAAAAGAAATCGCTCATGAACCATCGAAGCTCTTCGAGGTCCCCAAGGTCTTTCTCAACCGTTCTTTTGTCAGTTCGGATGTATAGCTTGATCCTAACTTCCTGCACAGTTTCCATTGTTTCACATCGTCCTTTCTATTTGAGGAGCCAACCTCGCCGGGAGACGACCAGCTTCCGACTTCCTGCCCTTGGGAAGCCATCCCCCGTGTGGAATGCCCAGCTCGATGGCTACATCAAGAGCAGCTCGATCTGCTCCCGTTTGGCCCCCTGATATGATCTTCTCCAGCACAATTACCCTTTGGGTTTCATGGAAGCTATTATAAGTCCCTCTGTACATTCCTACCATCTTCTTGATAGTCAAAGGAAGAGCATTGGGAATCCGTGGATCGGATTATTCTCCATCGCCAATAGCAAACCAAGGAGCACATTTATGATTATGACCATACACTTCTTCTCGAAATCTAGACCCGGCGGCTTGTAATTAATCAAAAGATTCAATGGCATCCAAAACATCCAGAGGTCAACAATGAGTACAGGCAGGGCACTGAAGAGCCCTTTTATAAAACCATGTCTCATCGCCTCCTCGCTGAATTTTCTCCAAGGGAACGGAGACGCTGCACCCCTCGCAAATTTCCCCATATGCCAAAAGAAGAGGACGAAAACAAAGAAAGACCATCCTTTTGACGTGACCCATCTTATGGGTTTGGCTTGGGGGAAGCGTACAACTCCCACTAATGCCAGTCTTAGAGAAAAGGCCAGGGTAAGCAAGGTAACCAACCAGATAATTAAGGAGAGTATTGGATTCATACCACGGTAAGACTGAGAAACCCTACCTTTCCAGCTTAGGGATCGGCAGGGTTCCTCTGTTCCATTGCCTATGACTATGACCATGATCAACCCTCATCTAGGGGTGAACGATCAGTCCTATTGCAAACCACCTAGCAGGATACAAGATCCTGGAACAATTGGCAACAAATACTGAGACGAAACGCTAAGTTGGGTGAGAAAAGCTTTCACCTTGTCACAGAGTTGGAGGATAGTTGATTTTAAGGTAAGCGTTCTTCGTCAACGCCAAGCCTCTGGATGCTTTGTTCAGCCTCCTTTTTTTACATCTGGAGGCCTTCTTGTTTGCCTCCCAGCAACCAGAACACGCCAGGGAGCCAAAAGTTGCGCTAGAAAAAATTGCAACATTCAAAATGTAATGGTCAGGTGGTGCAGCCGATTTATTTAGCTGAAGCCACCCCCCCCACGGTCATGTTTTTCTGGAGCAGTTCCGTGTCTATGTGAATGAGGATTTGAGGGGTGGGGTTGTCAGCGAGACTGCCAGTCCCGGTGTACTATCCTCGGCCCCCGACCTCGGCAGAAGGCGATGCGAAGAAGTTGACTTATGAAGTGGGTTTGTGTACTGAAGACTTACACACATCGAACCTTGACAAACTGGAGTCGAATCTTAAAGCCCATAAAATTCAGCAGGGTATATTTCGGACTGATGGCGATGCACCGTTTCCCTTCATCTCCACCATTTCTTTTTCCTACCACCGGCCCCTTCCCTTCTGAATTTTCCTCCGGTTCCGGCTTGCTTTTCTCTGGCCTCCCTATCCTTCACCTCTCTTCCTCTGCCGGTGAATCGTCTTTTATGTTTTCTCGCTCCTAATCTTTGACAATTTCGTGTAAAATGGCTCCCTGTTGAGAAAGCTGAGGATGGGTGATGCGCACGATATATTTTGAAAAAAGCATTCCCAAAATCCTGCTATCCAAAGCGCTGCTGGCGATCTGGCCGAATGTTATTTACTCGCCTTTGTCCCCTACCCGTTTTGTGGATCTACCCGAGGAACCTTTATCTGGTGCCGACTGGGTAAGAGTGCGAAATCGGATGTGCGGCATCTGCGCCAGCGACTTGCACTTGCTCTTTCTCGATGTCGATCCCAGGGTGAGCCCCGCTGCTCTGCCGGGCGCCAAAACTATCTACCTCGGCCATGAATTGATAGGCGAGGTGACGGAGATCGGTTCTGGAGTTACGACGCTTAAAGTTGGAGACCGAGTGATTCTCGATTCCCCGGAAACAAACTGCCTCAATCAGGAGATCCAACCCCTCTGTCGCCACTGTCGCGAGGGCAATCACGCCCTCTGCGAGAATTCCTCTCCGGGTGGAGGCCTCAGGGGAATGGGCGGCGGCTGGGGGGACAGCTTCACCGTTCACGAGACAGGCGTCTATCGCGTGCCGGACGAGCTGGATGATGAAACAGCCCTCATGATCGAACCTCTCTCCGTGGGTGTGCGCACGGCTCTGCGCTGCTTACCCCAACCGGATCAACGAGTGCTGGTGGTCGGCTGCGGGATCATTGGCCTGGCGGTGATCGGTGCTCTTCGCGCCCTTTCGCCTGCCTGCCACATCACAGTCCTGGCCCGCTATCCCCATCAGGCCGAGATGGCTCGAAAAATGGGAACCGATGAAGTCATCACCCGTGAGGATCCCTACGTCTCAACCGCACGCATCACAGACGGAAGGCTCTACACCGGCCAGTTCAAGAACCGCATGATCCTGGGCGGCTTCGACGTGGTCTATGATTGCGTCGGCTCGGACAAAACCCTGCAGGACAGCCTTCGCTGGGCACGGGCCGGCGGCACAGTCGTCCTGGCCGGCGTGAACCTTAAGCCCATGCGTGTGGATCTGACGCCGGTCTGGCATCAGGAGGTCTCCCTGATCGGTCTGTACGCACACGGCATGGAGCAATGGAACGGCCACAAGCAATCGACCTATGACCTGACCGCCGACCTGCTCCTGAAAAAGAAACTGGTCACAGAGGGATTGATCACCCACCGTTTTCCTCTGGAGGAGTGGCACACCGCCGTTCGCACAGCCAAAGACAAGCGCACAGGCGCCATCAAGGTGATATTAGATCTTTCGGCCGGGAAACAGCCCGGCCGTACCGGTCTTTAGCATCACTACTTGGGCTGTCTTGCTGAGAACGCGATAAAAAAATCGGAGGAGTCCAAAAATGAACCTGAGACTCGGACATGGTATTCACTGGCTTGGACTTGTTTTGACTGCTCTCTTACTCTTTGCGTCCGCGGCCGAGACAGCTGATTTTATCGGTGATGTCAATGGCGACGGGCAGGTCGGCCTGGATGACGCCATCCATGCCTTGCAGGTCGTTGCGGGACATCGGACTCAAACACCCGTCAATCCGAATGCCGTTTTTGTGGCAAGCACCGGTGAAAACAAGGCCGGCGGAGGGCTTCTGCCGTCGGCGCCCTTGCGCACCATTTCAGAAGGGATCTTGAGAGCCCAGCAAGAGGGCCGCACCGAAGTGCTTGTGGCAACGGGGATTTACATCGAGAGTTTCGATCTGGCTGCAGGCATCAACCTACTCGGCGGTTTCAGCCTTCAATTTGGCGACCGCACCACCGGAGTCACTTATTCGGTCATCAGGGCCGTGCCCGGTCAAGCCTACGCGGCTAGAGCGCAGGGCATAACGGCACCGACCCTGATGGAGGGTTTCGTTATCGATGGACCCTATGTTACTCTTGCGAGCAAGAGCAGCGCCGCTCTTCAGATTGCCAACTGCACCGATGCATTGGTGATCAGGGACAACATCATCTATGCCGGCAGGGGCGGCAACGGAGCCAACGGGGACGACGGCCAGGTAGGGCAGGACGGTCCAGATGGCAACCAGGGCAATGCCTCAATCTACAGCGGCACCACTTCCCTGACAACCTGTCAAAACCTGCCGACCACGCCCAATCCGGGTGGAACAGGCGGAGTGATGTCTTACGGCGCGGTCAACATCGGCGGCGGCAAAGGCGGAGCGCCTGATTGCCCCAATTTGAACAGCCAGCAACCCTCTGGATCTATCGGGCAGGGGTCTTCTCCAGGAGCCGGGGGAGCAGGCGGAAATGATCGCTATTCCAGCAGCCCAAACTGTTCAAATTTCATCACCGGCGGTTTTTCAGCCGCCGGCCTCTACGGCACTGACGGACAGAAGGGTACCAACGGGACCGCTGGAATCGGTGGCCAGCAGGCGAACGGTCAGGTCGGCGCTCTCAACTACGTTGCTGCATCGGGTACCTCAGGAGCCCATGGTGCGCCCGGCAGCGGGGGCGGTGGAGGTGGAGCCGGCGGAGGTGCTGATGTAGGAGTCGGGTGTTCCGGTGAAGGCGATGCAACGGGGGGATCCGGCGGAGGCGGAGGCGCAGGCGGCGCGCCGGGGGGTGGTGGTGGCAGTGGTTTCGGTGCAGGCGGCGCTTTTGGAGTCTTTCTCTATTTCGATTCAGCACCAGGCGCTCAGCCCGATATTCTGTCCAATAGGATTCTCCTGGGTGCAGGCGGAGACGGCGGTAAGGGCGGAGACGGCGGCACTGGAGGAGACGGCGGGTTAGGCGCATCCGGTGGGCCGGTGTCCGGTTCACTGGCCTTTGCCATGGGGCCGGGAGGCAGGGGTGGCAATGGCGGTGCCGGCGGTCACGGCGGCGGCGGTGGCGGCGGAGCCGGAGGGCCCTCTTACGGTATCCTCTGTGTAGGCGCAACCGCACGGGCTAGTTACAGCACTCAGAACACGTTCGATACGACCTATGCGGCTGCCGGCAAGGGCGGTACCGGCGGAAGATCGCTGGGTACCCCCGGCCAGGCCGGACAGGATGCAGTGATCGCGCAAATCACCTCGATTCCCTGATCGGATGAACTTCTATGGTTTTCGTGCCTGGAAGCTGACGAGGCGACATTCATCGGTCAGCGCGCTCCTTGTGTAATTTCTCTGACCCTCTGCGGCTCGCACGCAGGAGTGGCCAAAGCCCTCCGATCGCTCCGAAGGCGACGATGGGGCTTACACCGGCCAAGATGCCCAGGGCGGGCGGGTGAGATAGGTCATGCGGAAATTAGGTGAAAAGAGTTTTCTTTCAGATTGTGGGGATACAGGGAATTCGGTCTGATGTGTCAAGGCAGGCGTCGAGACCCCGGGATTTTGGTCTGGTCACGAGAGACCATTTTGGTGTATTATTCGAGCATAGATGAACCCAGTTGCGAGCAACCTTGAGAAAAAGGGCGTCCTGTGCCTCTTCGATTCGAATGGGACGAAAGAAAGGCAGTCTCTAATCTGAGAAAACACCGCGTCAGCTTCGATGAGGCGAGCACCGTGTTCCGGGATCCCCTAGCCCGCATCTTTGATGACGAATCACACTCGGCCGAGGAGCCTCGGGAAATAATTATTGGCCATTCAATTCTTGACCGTTTGGTGGTAGTATCCTTCACTGAGAAGTTTGGCGGTGCCGTTCGGATAATTAGCGCACGATTGGCCACCAGAAATGAGAGAGCGGACTATGAAGAAAACCAGCAAATCTAAAGATCGTATTGACCACAACAATGACTTGCGAGCGGAATACCGCTTTGACTATAAGAAGGCCAAACCGAACCGCTTCGCTAGCCGCGCTGCGAAGGCCCCCCTTGTGGTCATGCTTGATTCTGATGTTTCCAAGGTGTTCCGAACGCCAGACTCGGTCAACGCCGCCCTCAGGGCACTTATCAAAGCAGTTCCTTCAGCCAAGAAGCCCAGGAAGGCTCTGGTTAGCTCCAAACGTGGATGAATAACTCCCCCCAAATGCCAGCTCAGAGAGACGAACATAGGCGCCCTCGCTGAGCCAATCCGGATGCCTATTTTTTCCAACTGCACAACGAAAAGAAACCCCCCATTGTCGCCTCTTTCCAGGTGGAATCAAATACCTCTATCCGCACCAACTTCTCGTGGCCTTGCAGGAGCGCCTCTGTCTCTTGGCAGCGCCCACCGATTTCTTTTGTTCCTCCATTCCTGAATAGACCAACGGGTTGCTGTTGTTCAAAAAAGGGTTCCCCGGGAAGTTCTGTCTGGTCACGAGAGGGCATTTTGGGGTATTATGCTTAATGATATAAGCCCTGGCAGCCCTGTAGAGACAAAGAAGTAGGAGCCCGATGTGCTTTCAGCCACAGGCTCGGACCCCGGCCATTCAACCGGAGAGCATCGCTTCGTGACCTTCGGCTTGTCGGAGGCAGGTCGGTTGCTCGTGGTATCTCACACAGAAGAAGGCGGGAGCATTCGAATTATCAGTGCAAGATTAGCAACAAAGCGTGAACGGAGGATCTATGAAGAAGGGTAAAAACAAGTCGAGTGACGAACTCCGGCCCGAGTACAATCGCTCTGATTTCACAACACTGGTGCGGGGAAAGTATGCAGCGCGCTTAGCCAAGGGATCCAATATCGTTGTCCTAGAGCCTGAGGTGGCAGAGGCGTTTCCGAGTGACAAATCGGTGAACGATGCCCTCCGAGCCCTGCTTGAAGTGGCAGCAGCCTCTGCTCGACTCAAACGCCGTTCAGTTGAACGCCCCAAGAAACGCCGCGCCGGTTAGCTTATCGATGACAGTTTCTGCTGCTTAATCCGTCATTTGTGGGATTTCCGGGAATAGACCTGAAGCCATGGCGGTGAGGAAAACCGATAAACCGGTTATCGTGCTGGATGTGGGCGGAGTTGTGGTGGAGTTTAATCATAGAGTTTTCGAGACGAAATGCCGGAGATAAAAGAGGCGTTGACGGTGTCATACAAGGAGGTGGCGCATGCGCTTTGCGGTCTTGAATGGAAGTCCGAAGGGTGACATGAGCGTCACCATGCAGTATGTCCGGTTCATTCAGAAGAAGTATCCGAACCACGAGTTCCTGATTCACAACATTTCCCAGCGCATATCCAAGCTTGAGGAAGACGAAGGGGCTTTCCAGGAGGTCATCCGGAGCATAGGGTTGGCAGACGGAGTTCTTTGGGCTTTTCCCTTATACTATTTCCTCGTTCCCGCCCAATACAAGCGCTTCATCGAACTCCTCTGGGAAAGGGACTCCACCGGCGCCTTCAAGGACAAGTACGCAGCCGTCTTCTCCACGTCGATCCATTTTTACGACCACATCGCCCACACCTACCTGAATGCGATTTGCGACGACCTCTCCATGCGCTTCTTCGGCGGCTTCTCTGCCGACATGTATGACCTGCTCAAGGAGAAAGAAAGGGAGAGCTTCTTGGACTTTTTCTCCGCTTTCTTCGATGCCATCCAAGACAAGACCCCCACCTTGAGGAACCATCGGCCCTTGCCTGCCACCCGCCTGCCCTATTCGCCAGGCGAACCCAAAGGGATTCTTGATACCGCCGGCAAGAAGGTGGTGACCCTTCACGACGTCAAAGATCCTCAATGCAGCACGGGCAGGATGATCGATTTTCTTCGCAAGACCTTTGCGGGCAAACTTGAAATCCACAGTCTTCTCGATGTGCACATTCAAGGCGGGTGCCTGGGATGCATTCAATGCGGATATGACAACCAGTGCGCCTACACCGGAAAAGATGAATACATCGAGTTCTTCAACGGCAAAGTGAAGACTGCGGATATCCTGATCTTCGCGGGCACTGTCAGCGATCGCTACCTCTCATCGAGATGGAAAATGTTCTTTGACAGGAGCTTTTTCAACACTCACACCCCGGTTCTTTCCGGAAAGCAGGTCGGCTTTGTCCTCTCCGGCCCTCTGGCAGAGTTACCTCACCTCAGGCAGGCCATGGAGGCATACACGGAGCTTCAGCGAGGAAACTTCGCAGGAGTGGTGACGGATGAGGGCTCCGACTCCGGCGGGGTGGATGACAACCTCCGCGCCCTAGCCCACCGTCTCATCGATTCCGCTGCCAGGGGCTACATCAAACCCATGACTTTTCTGGGCGTGGGCGCCATGAAGGTTTTCCGGGACGACATCTATGGGAGACTCCGATTCCCCTTTCAGGCCGACCACAAGTACTACAAGGAACACGGTCTTTACGACTTCCCGCAGAAGCACTATCGGGTTCGCGTCAGGAACGGCATTCTTGGACTTCTTAGCCGTCTCCCTTCGTTTCGAAAAGAAGTTTACAAAAGGCGCATGAAAGGTGAAATGATCAAACCGTTGACGGATTTCATCGATCAGGCCCCCTAATGCCTTTGGGAGCATCATGATGCCAGGGAAAGCTGACAAACCGGTTATCGTGCTGGACGTGGGCGGAGTGCTTGTGGGCTTTGACCTCAAGCCTTTGATCAGGGCCCTGTCAAAGAACCGCGGAGACAAAGTAACGCTTCCTCCTCTATCAGCCATTGACAGGCTCTTTTTGCCGGTTCAGACAGGCGAGGCCTCTCTCGATGACATTGTCCCTGAACTCAATGCCTCTCTCAAAGTCTCCATCCCTCCCGGCGAGTGGCGGGACCTCCTTTGCACCATCTTCACAGGCGAAATGCAGGGCATGAGGGAGATCCTGACCGAGCTCAAGAGGGACTTCCTTCTTGTCGGCCTCACCAACACCATTGAGCCGCACTGGGCTTTTGTGCTGCAGGCCTATGAGATCCTCCGACTTCTTGACGGATGCATCGTCTCCTATGTGGAGGGCCTGGCAAAACCGGATCCCGCGATCTACAGGATGGTCGAAGAGCGGTACTGTAATGGCCGCCCGCCTCATTTTCACACCGACGACCTGCCCGAATATGTGGAAGCCGCCCGGCAAATGGGCTGGCGTTCGGAAGTGTTCAGGGGGCCGTCGGAGTTCATGAATCAGGTTCTGGGAAGCGGCGCTGAATAATAGAACACCCCGCCGAGCGCGACAGGGAATCCCCTCGCTGTAGTCTATTCATCCAGGCTTGAAACGGAACTCAGCCCGCTGTTCTGGATACCGGCTTTCGCCGGTATGACGACTTGGCGCGAGTCGCGGGATTTCAAGCCTAAGAGATCAATAATCGGTAAACAAAGCGAAGGCCTCGACCCCTTTTTCAGTGGCTTATGGTGACCTTTTGTTTCATAGGCCACAGGGGAAGGAGACACAGAACGACAACGACCACATTGATGAGGATCGAGACGAGCAGCACATCATGAAAAGCCAACGGGATGGCCGTTCTCGAAGCAGAAATCCCGTCCATTCCAAGTTTGACAAGCCCCTCCTGATACCCGTCCCTCCATGCTGAAAAAAGGGTTCCGGTCCAAGCCATTCCAACGGCAATGCCCACCTGCCTCTGAGTAGCAATGAGGGCTGAAGCCGTGCCCAGGTGTTCCCTGGTCACCGCGCCCATAATGATGCTGTTGTTTGCAGGCTGAAAAGTCCCTGCACCCACCCCCAGCAGGACGAATACCGCTGCGACGGATCCCGTGGAACTCTGCAAATCAAAGCCGAGCATGAAAACGAAGGACAGGCCGGCTGCAGCGGCGCCGATCGCCGCAAACCACACGCGGCCGAAGCGGTCCGAAAGCCAGCCGCTGGCCGGGCCGAACACCATGGTGGTCACAGAGGTCGCCGCCATCAACAGGCCGGCTTCAGAAGCCCGCATTTGAAGTCCCAGCATCAGGTAAAAGGGGATGATGAGCATGTAGGGCGGCGCCGCCACAAAGTGCAGAAAGAGCGCTCCCATGGCAGAGCTGAAGACCTTGTCTTTGAAAAGCGCCGGATCCGAGATCGGATTTTGAGCGCGGCGCTCCAGGAGAACGAAGGCCGCGATCAAGGCGAGCCCTGTGCCTGCCAGAAGAAGAACCCGAAACGACCCCAGCCCATAATCCCTCATCTGGCTCACGCCGAAGACAAACAGAAAGATCCCTGCTGTGGACATGAGGGTTCCTCTGAGATCCAGATTCAACTTCCCGTGCCTCGGCTGATCCTTGTCCAGGAACAGGATCGCCATGAGAAATGCCGCAAGGCCCAGGGGGATCCGCACATAGAAAATCGAGCGCCAGTCCAGAAAGTCGAGCAGGGGCCCGCCGATCACGGGGCCGGCGATGAAGCCCAGCGACACGGAGACACCCAAGGAGCCGAGCCCTTTTCCCACTTCGTGGGCAGGGAACGCTTCCGTGACAATCGCTGCACCGCAGGAGATCGTCATGGCGGCGCCCACAGCCTGAAGGGTTCTGAAGAAAATCAACTGCCCGATGCTCCCGGCAAGGGAGCACGCCAACAACCCCAGGGTAAACACGGCGATTCCGACCAGGAAGATACGCTTTCGGCCCACCATGTCGCCGATCTTTCCGATGATGAGCATCGAGCTCGTGCTGACCAGGACAAAGGCGACGCTCACCCACATCACCACCGACACATCCGCATTAAAGACGCGGGTGAGCACGGGAAAGGCGATGTTGGTAATGCTCGCATCCATCGTCGCCATCATGGTGGTCACGGCGACGGTGATCAGGACTTTCCATTTATTTCGGTTCATTCCCATGGTTCCGAAAAGAAGACGGATCTCCCATACAAGACTTGGCGCATTCAGAGTAATCCTGTATGAGCGGATGCCGGGAGAGCAACCTAGCCTCGTCTATGGACCAATAAGAACACCTCTCCGGGTTCTGCTTGATGCTGGATAGAAAATCCTTCCATGATATCCACTGATAGGCCGCAACCTCCTCCCTATTGGGCTTCGGCTCATCGCTTGTTCGGCCCAAATAAACGGGGCAGATTTCATTTTCAACAATGCCTTGAAAGGGCGGGGTCTGGTAGCGGTAATCAGGCAGCGCACACACAAGATCGATAGCGCCCATTCCCAGCTCATAGTCGAGCCGACGTCTAATGGCATCTTCCATCGATTCCTCGGGCCCCGGATGACCACAAACACTATTGGTCCATACCCCAGGCCAAACTTTCTTAACGAGGGCCCGTTGAGTGATAAGCAGCTCTCCCCTTCGGTTGAAAATGAAACAGGAGAATCCCAGGTGGAGAGGCGTCGAGCCATGATGACTGGCCAATTTTTCAGCGCTTCCAATGGGGTCACCCGCGTCATTCACCAGGACAATGAGTTCCTCGTGCTTCATCGCCTTAGAGTATCCTTTGTTCACCCATCATGCCATTATTAAATGCCTGAGGGGGTTATTGAGAGCGCACACTGGCCATCGGGGTCAGGAATCGTTATTGTGCTCAGTATTCATTCAAAACGGCATTCTCACGAACTTATCCACGGGGACAAAGGGTTTTAATTTGAAGATCTTTTTTTGAGTTTGACTAATGATGGAGAGTGGTTACTATAGAAATTGTGGTTAAGGGTCGGGAAGCGGGGAGGGAATGGGGATCCATGGAGAGAAAAGCGTCGATTCACCGAAAAACCAAGGAGACGGAGATCCGGTTGGAGTTCAACCTGGACGGCACCGGCGGAACTGAAATCAAAACCGCCATTCCCTTCATGGACCACATGCTCACCCTCATGGCCGCTCACGGGTTCATGGATCTGAAGATCACGGCATCCGGCGACACGGAGGTCGACGACCACCACACGGTGGAGGATCTCGGCATCTGCCTCGGAAAAGCCATCCACGACGCCCTTGGAAAAAGAGAAGGAATCCGGAGATACGGTCACGCCGTTGTGCCCATGGATGAGGCCTTGGCCAGGATTGCGCTGGACATCTCCAATCGGCCCTTTCTCGCTTACCGGGTCGCCCTGAAAGAGAGCAAAACCGGCTCGTTTGACGTGAACCTGGTTCGGGAGTTTTTCCGGGCCCTCGTGGTTCACTCAGGGATCACCATGCATGTGGATCTGGTCTCAGGAGATGACCCTCACCACGTGGCCGAATCGATTTTCAAATCCTTTGCCAGAGCTCTGGATCAGGCTACAAGCTTTGAACCTCGTCTTGGCGGCGCAGTGCCCTCCACCAAAGGTCTTCTATAGCCTCGCCCCAAAGGAAGTGACTGTTCAGCGAACAGAGGTAACCATGGGTAACGTCGGGTGCAAACGCCTCATCGGTTCTATTCTTATTTTGATCGTCCTGAGCGGGGCTTCCTGCCAACTCCAGCAGGTCCCCCAGGAAGACAAAGCGGTTGTGCCTGCGTTGAACACGATCGTCTGTATCGGTTTTCGACCGCGCCTGTCTCCTTCTCAAACCCCCGGCCTGGTGCGCAGCCCGATTTCCGGAGCCGTCTTCTCTGCGGACCCCGTGTCCGAATCAATCGCCGAGGGACTTTCCGACTTGCTCTTCGAAAAGCTGACCAGGGACAGCCGTCTGAACTGGGTGTCGCCCGGCGAAGCGGCTGCGGCCTTTTCCCAGCTTGCCTCCTCCAACCCCACGTTGACGGACAGGGACATTTACGTGCGGATCGGCAAGGCCCTGTCTGCCGAGGCCGTGCTGGGGGGTCATGTGTACCGCTGGCGCGAACGGGAGGGGACAGACTATTCGGCCAACAGGCCGGCCTCTGTGGCCTTTGACCTGTATCTCATGAGCGCCGGGGACGGCGTGATTTGGTGGAAAGCACGCTTCGACAAGTCCCAGATCTCTCTCAGCGAGAACCTCTTCGATCTCAAGACCTTTCTCAAAGCAAAGGGCCGGTGGATGACGGCGGATGAACTGGCGGAGATCGGCCTCGCCGAGTTTGTCGAAACTTTTCCCAAGGGAGAACAGGAATGATCGTCATCCCTGCCGTAGACATCAAAGGCGGCCGGTGCGTGAGGCTCAAGCAGGGCAGGATGTCGGAAGAAACGGTTTACTCCGATGACCCGGTTCAGATGGCCGTGACCTGGTGCGCCAAAGGAGCGGAAAGGATTCATCTGGTTGATCTGGACGGCGCCGTGGGAGGAAAAAGGGTCAACGCAGAGGTGATCAGGACGATCGCGCGTTCCGTGCCCGTGCCGGTTGAACTGGGCGGAGGCATCAGAAGCCTGGCCTCCATCGAGTTCTATCTCGAAGCAGGGGTGGAGTGGGTCATCCTCGGAACCGCGGCCTTCAAGGATCCGAACCTGGTGGAGGAGGCTTGCCGAAGGTTTCCCGGCCGCGTGATGCTCGCCATCGATGCCCGCGGCGGCCGGGTGGCGGTGGAGGGGTGGACCGAGGACACGGATCGTTCCGCGATCGACGTCGCCAGGCCCTTTGACGGCCGGGGGATTGCCGCCGTCATCTACACGGACATCCAGAGAGACGGCATGAGCGTGGGGCCTAACCTGGGGGCAACGGGAGATCTCGCAGGCGCTCTCCAAACGCCCGTGATTGCCTCAGGAGGCATCTCAGGGCTTGACGACATCCGGAAGGTCATGACCCTTTCGGGCCGGGGCGTCGCAGGAGTGATCACGGGAAGGGCTCTTTACGAGGGAACCCTGGACCTTGAGCAGGCGATCCGAGTAAGCAAAGAAAATCAAATTTCTTCTTGACTTTGCTATGGATTTTTTTATATTGGCAGTTTAACCTCAGGAGGATTCT
>Ga0105100_10001034_pt1 | contig 16435 bp, 14 predicted proteins | sample PPLLak12cMay2015_2_FD_87033 | JGI IMG/M metagenome (GOLD analysis project Ga0105100, IMG submission 87033) | Freshwater sediment microbial communities from Prairie Pothole Lake near Jamestown, North Dakota, USA - PPLs Lake P8 Core (1) Depth... | ecosystem: Environmental > Aquatic > Freshwater >...
AAAAGGGAATTCTGAAGATCACCATTCCCAAGTCGGAAGAGGCCAAGAGCAAAGCCATCAAGGTGGAAGTGAAATAGCGCTGCTTCCACCCGAGGAGCTCGATGGAGCTGCCCGCAGACCTGGACTCGGGAGCAGGGCAGCTCCCCCCTGGCTCTCACCAGGCAGGAGCGGCCGCCCGACAACTCTCAGGTTCGGTAATCCGCATTGATCTTCACGTAATCGTAGGAAAGATCGCAGGTGTAGGTGGTGAACTCCCCGTCCCCCAACCCCAGGTCCAACCCAACCCGGATTTCCTTCTGACTGAATATCCGGGTGGCTTCCGCTTCGATCTGATCGCCTTTCAGGGGAGTGCCCCCTCTGAAGACGCACAAATCGTCGAAGTAGAGGGCGACTCGCTCGGGCGTCAGCGCCACTCCGGATCGCCCTGCGGCGGCCACGATGCGGCCCCAGTTGGCGTCCCCGCCGAAGAAGGCCGTCTTGACCAGAGGCGAGTTGGCGATGGTCAAAGCCACCGCGCGGGCGCTTGCGCGGTCCGGCGCACCCGTGACCCGAATGCTGATGAGCTTGGTGGCTCCCTCCCCGTCGGAGACGATCTGGATGGCCAGATCGAGCAATACGGCGGAGAGGGCATGGCCGAACCGGCGACTTTCTCCAGAGGTCGTGTCCGATAGGGTTGGATTTGACGACGCCCCGCCGGCCAGGACCAGGAGGGTGTCGTTGGTGCTCGTGTCTCCGTCGACGGTGATGGCGTTGAAGGACCGGTCCGCTCCCTCCCGCACCCAGTGCCGGAGCACCTGGGGCTCCACCCGGGCGTCCGTGCAGACAAAGGCCAGAAGGGTCGCCATATCGGGCGCGATCATCCCGGCCCCCTTGGCAACACCTCCGATCGTCGCGGTATTCCCGGCGATCTCCACCTGGGTCCACGCCAACTTCGCCACCGTGTCCGTGGTCATGATGGCGCGGGCGACATCTTCCCAGCCGTCGGGCCGCAGGGAGGCCACCAGCTCCGCCATCGTCACCTCGACCGGCTCCAGGCGGATCTGCTGACCGATGATGCCCGTCGACGCCACCAGGACGGCATCTTCCCCCGTACCCAGATGCTGAGCAGCCAGCTTCGTCATGCCGCGGGCCAGGTCGAGCCCCTCCTCACCCGTGCAGGCATTGGCGATCCCCGCGTTGACCAGGACAGCCCGAACAGGACCCTTCTCGATCCGCTCCCTGCAGACCTCCACCGGAGCCGCACAGAATCGGTTCCGGGTGAAAACGCCGGCCCCCGGAACCCCTTGCAGTTCATCGGCAACGATGAGGGCCAGGTCCAGCCGATTCCGGTAGCGCATGCCCGACGATGCCGCGCCGACTCGAAAGCCCGGCACTACGAAAGGCGTTCTACTTACCGCAACATTTTTTATACTTTTTTCCGCTTCCGCAGGGGCATGGGTCATTTCGGCCAACCTTCTTGTCCTTTCTCACGGCTTTTGGGGCAGACGTAGCTTCCGCACCGCCAAGAAACATGGGCTGTTCTTCCTGCTCCCTGCGCAGCTGCTGCACCTCCTCTTCCCGCTGGATCTGGATGTGGAAGAGAAGCCGCACCGTTTCCTCCTTGACGCGCTCGATCATGTCTTCGAAAACGCCATGAGCCTCACGCTTGTACTCCACCAGCGGGTCCTTCTGCCCGTAGCCTCGAAGGCCGATGCCCTCCTTGAGGTGGTCCATGTTGAGGAGATGGTCCTTCCACAGGCTGTCCACGGTTTGAAGGAGGATGTAGCCCTCCAGGTCGCGGACCACGGTCTCGCCGAACTCCTTCTCCCGCGCCTCGTAGCGACCGTGGACACGCTCCGAGAGGTCTTCCAGGAGATCATCCTGAGAGGTGTCCTCCAGGGACTCCGCCGTCAGGTTGGCATTGAGCCCGAAGAGCCGATACAGCTCGGCGTTCAGCTTCTCGAGGTCCCAGTCTTCCGAGTAGGTCTTGTCGCTGGTGCATTCCGCCACCACGGCATCCAGCAGATCGTCCACCATGTCCCGGACGACCGGCGCCAGGTCCTCTCCCTGCAGGGCTTCGCGCCGCTGACGGTAGATGACCTCGCGCTGCTGGTTCATGACGTCGTCGTATTCGATGAGCTGCTTGCGGATGCTGAAGTTCTGGGCTTCGACCCTGGCCTGCGCATTCTCGATGGCCTTGCTGATGAGACGGTGCTCGATGGGCTCGTCCTCCTCCATGCCGATCCGCTGCATCAGCCCGGAGATGCGTTCTGCCGCGAAGATCCGCATGAGGTCGTCTTCGAGAGAGAGGTAGAACCGTGAGGAGCCCGGGTCCCCCTGGCGGCCTGCACGACCGCGAAGCTGGTTGTCGATCCGCCGGGATTCGTGGCGCTCCGTGCCGATGATGTGCAGCCCGCCCAGCTCCGTCACACCCTGTCCCAGCACGATATCGGTGCCGCGGCCCGCCATGTTCGTGGAGATGGTGACCGCTCCGCGCTGGCCCGCCAGGGCCACAATCTCGGCTTCCTTCTCGTGGTGCTTGGCATTCAGGACCTGGTGAGGCACCCCGACTTTCTTGAGGCTCTCACTCACCTTTTCGGATTTCTGGATGCTCACCGTCCCCACCAGGACGGGCCGCCCTATTTCGTGCAGCTCCTTGATCTCCCGCACCACGGCCCGAAACTTCTCACGCTCGGTTCGATAGATGCAATCGGGGTGATCCTCGCGAATCATCTTCTTGTCGGTCGGGATGACCACGACCTCCAGCTTGTAGATCTTGGCGAACTCCGGGGCTTCCGTATCGGCGGTACCCGTCATCCCGGCCAGCTTGTCGAACATCCTGAAGTAGTTCTGGAACGTGATGGTGGCGAGCGTCTGGTTCTCGTTTTCGATCTTGACGTTTTCCTTGGCTTCGAGGGCCTGGTGGAGACCTTCGCTGTAGCGGCGCCCCGGCATCAGACGTCCCGTGAACTCGTCCACGATGACAACTTTCCCGCCCTTGACGATGTAGTCCACATCCCTCGTGAAGAGCACATGCGCCTTCAAGGCCTGGTGGGTGTGGTGCAGTATGTCGATGTGCCGGGGGTCGTAGAGGTTGTCCACACCCAGCACCTGCTCCACCTTCGCCACGCCCTCCTCGGTCAATGCGACGGTGCGGCTCTTCTCCTCCCTCGTGAAGTGCATTTCAGCCTGCAGAGCCGGTATGATCTTGTTGATACGGTAATAGAGCTCGGTAGACTTTTCGGCGGGTCCTGAGATGATGAGGGGCGTGCGCGCCTCGTCGACGAGGATGCTGTCCACCTCGTCCACGATGGCGTAATTCAGCTCGCGCTGCACCATGTCGGAGATCCGGAACTTCATGTTGTCCCGGAGATAGTCGAACCCGAACTCGTTATTGGTTCCGTAGGTCACGTCCGCATCGTAGGCTTCCTTCCGCTCACGGTCGTCCATGCCATGGACGATGCACCCCACGTTGAGGCCGAGGAACCGGTAGATCTTCCCCATCCACTCACTGTCGCGGCGCGCCAGGTAGTCGTTGACCGTCACCAGGTGGACGCCCTTCCCCGTGAGTGCATTGAGATAGACCGGCATGGTGGCGACCAGCGTCTTTCCTTCACCGGTCTTCATCTCGGCGATCCTTCCCTGGTGCAGCACGATCCCCCCGATGATCTGAGCGTCAAAGGGCCGCATCCCCAGGGTCCGGATCGAGGCCTCACGAGCGACGGCGAATGCCTCGGGGAGGAGGTCGTCCAGAGGCTCCCCGTTCTCCAGCCGCTGCCGGAATTCCCCGGTCCTGGCAACCAGGTCCGCATCGCTGAGCTTCCGGATATTCGGCTCCCACTGGGTGGTCTGATCCACCAGCGGCGCAATCCGCTTGAGGTTCCGATCATTCTGGCTCCCAAATATCTTTTTCAGAACACTGCCAATCATCTCTGAGTCTTCATCCTTTCAGTCTTGCAGTCCGATACGCCTGATCCAGCCTCTGCTCCACGTATCTAAGATTTCATGGGAGCCACAATGGCTTCCTTTTCGGGCCCGGCATCTCCGGTCGTCATGTCAGGTGTCAAATCCATGACAAGGGCCACCTCGTCGCATTCCGGAAACTTCGGGCAGTGGAGGCAGTCGGCCCATATCTTCTGAGGAAATATGCTCTTGTCCGCCACCCGGAAACCCAACCGCTCAAAAAAACCCGTTTCGTAGGTCAGGGCAAAAAGGCGTCTGATCCCCAGCTCCCGTGCTTCGCCGATACAGGCCTGAACCAGGTCCCGTCCGATTCCTTTCCCCTGATATTCGTCGGCCACCGCCAGAGAGCGGATCTCGGCCAGATCCTCCCACATGATGTGCAGGCTGCAGCACCCCATGACCTGGCCCGTCAGCTCGTCCCGGGCCACAAACATATCCCGCAGATTGGTGTAGAGCTCGCTCAAGGAGCGCGCCAGGAGCTTGCCCTTCTGGGCGAAGCCCGCCAGCAGCCTCTGGATGGTCGCCACATCGCCGATTCTGGCTTTTTTTATTGCATAGCTCTTTGTCATGAATCCCTAATTGTCTCCATGCAGGCAACTCTGGGAAAGTCCACCTCCAACCGCTCGCCGACCATTCGGCACACTTGGGCGGAAATGACTGAACGCTTATTGGAAGTCCCCCTTTGAGGGGGGAACAGCGACTTTCGCCCGCATTTAACTAGTACTACAAGAAGAAATGAACCCGGATGCTATTCCGGAGTAGGGTGGGCAAGGGTTCTATCTTGCCCACCGTGGTCGTGAAACCGCATTTTTCGGTGGGCAACGCTACCGCCTTTGCCCACCCTACAAATAAATCTCGTATTGTAGTACTAGGTCCTTTGCGAAACAATGGATCTAACGGCATCCAGAAACAGGTCGATGTCAGCCTCAGTCGTGGCGTAACCCGGCGACACCCTCACGGTTCCTTCGGGAAATGTTCCCAGTACCCGATGAGCGAGCGGCGCACAGTGAAGCCCGGTGCGAACGGCGATATCAAAACCTTCATCCAGAATGAACCCAATATCTGAGGGGTTCATATGGCTGACCCCGAAGGATACCACCCCCGTGCCGCGCTTGATCGGCCTCAGCACGCGAACACCCGGCAATTCCGCCAGGCCGTTCTCCAGGATGGCGGCCAAATGCAGTTCATGGGCCAAAATCGCATCCTGCCCCTCTTCCCTGATGAACCCAATGCCCGCCGCAAGACCGGCGATGCCGGGAAGGTTGGCGGTGCCGCTCTCGAATCGGTCCGGGCAGGTCTCAGGATGGCTTAGATCTTCTGACTGACTCCCAGTGCCACCCTCAATGAGCGGAGCCACCTCCAGGTCGGGTCGCACGTAAAGAATGCCAACGCCCGCGGGACCGAGCAGCGCTTTTTGGCCCGAGCAGGCCAGCATCCCGAGCTTCAGGGCCTCAACGTCGATGGGCTGAAGCTCGGCGGTTTGAGCAGCATCGAGCAGCAACGGTACTCCATGTTCGTCACAAATGTGCGACGCTTCGGTGACAGGCAGCAACGCGCCATTCACATTGGACGCGTGGAGCAGGACCACGAGGCGGGGTGCCGGCGCCATCCGCCGTTTCATCCACTCGAGATCCAAAAGGCCGCCAGCTCCGCACGGAATCATCTCCACCCGTATCCCGGCGGCCGCCAGAGATTTCAGCGGCCGGGCCACCGAGTTGTGCTCCATGGAGGACATGAGGACCCGATCCCCCGGCCGCAGCCAGCCCTTGAGCACCACATTGATGCTTTCCGTGGCATTCCTGGTGAACACGACCCGCTGAGGATCCCTGATGTGAAAAAGGTCGGCCACCAAGCACCGGGCGTCTTCCACCACGCGCAAGGCTTCGCGGGCCATTCGGTGAGCCGCCCTGCCCGGTGAAGCGCCGATATCTTCCAAGGCATGCCTGACCGCCTGGAGCACTGCAGGCGGCTTGGGCCAGCTCGTGGCCGCGTTGTCGAGGTAGATGGTCATTGGGGTTCAATCCACGGGCGCCGACGCTGTCGGACCGCCAAGCCCCTCTTGAGATGCTCCTTCAGATTCCGCGGAGTCGACCAGGCGCTCATTGCCGCTGTAAACTGTAAATTTACCTCCCCTGACATATCCGATCAAGGTAATGTTCAGAGATTTTGCGAGCTGAATGGCCAGGGTCGTCGCCGTGTTCCGGCTGACCAGAACGGCAATGCCGACCTTGGCACACTTGATCAGGATCTCGGAAGTCAGGCGGCCCGTCGTGAGAAGGAGCTTGTCATCGAAGGAATCCCCGCCCAGGAAGCCATGGCCGACGATCATATCGACCGCATTGTGCCGTCCGATGTCATTGCGAAACAGGACGATCCTGTCGGGCTCAGCGAGCGCCGTATTGTGCACCCCGTGCGTCCGCCGATAGGTATCGCTCTGGTGGTGCAGGTCTTCAACCCGCGCCAGGACTTGTGCCGCAGTGAATCGGAGCTGACTCACAGCAGGCCTGCTGAGAAGCGCATCCAGCGAATAGTAAAAAAGGGAGCCCTTACCGCATCCCGAAGTGACCGTCCTCTTCTCCCAGAGTCGGCCGGCGAGGGAGGCCTCGTTGAGCGTTCTGACACGAATCGTTCCCGCATCTGCATCCACTTCAACGCCGGCCAGGTCCTCCCGGCTCCTCAGAAAACCTTCCGCGTAGCAGAAGCCGGCGGCCAACTCCTCGAGGTGATGGCCGGCACAAAGGAGGGTCAGAAGCTCGCGGTCATTAATATAAAGGGTGACAGGCTTTTCCTCGATCACCCACTGGGGCTTTCTCGCCACGAAGCCATTCCGGTCATAAACCCAGGTTGCGACCGAATCGACTCCTTCGATATTCTGGCTTGTCTCCAATTCCTCCCTCAATTCATCTTCCATGGTGACGATGATCGTAGTGTTCTGGATGGAGCTCCGAGCCCGCTCTGTAAAGCATCCGGATGCCTGTCCCATGATTTGTCATCAGTATGAAGGTAAAGCATGCCGCACGCTGGACAACCTGCACGGGAAAGCGCTACGGGTGGGATTTCAGGTAATCGCGCAAAATGGTACCATGGTCGAAAGCAAGAGACTCGGGCAGCCCATCTCTTGAAAAGACCTTCAGGTTCCTCGCATCATCCGCCGCTTTTGGAGCTCCCACGCCCACTGCCGTGAAAACGACTGTAGCCGTGTGGTGGCGGGGATCCCTGGCCGGATCCGAATAAGCCCTGAACTGCTCCAGCCGCTCAAGCTCCAATCCGGTCTCTTCCCTGGCCTCCCTCCGTGCCGCATCCTCGAGGCTCTCCCCATAGTCCACGAAGCCGCCGGGAAGCGCCCAACCATGGGGCGGGTTCAAACGCTCGATGAGCACGATCCCTCTCTCCGGGATCTCGATGATGATATCGACGGTCAGAAACGGATTTCGAACGACCGCAACGGAAGCCCCGCACTGAGGACACCGAACTTCTTTCGTCATCTTCTTCCGCCTCCGGTCTGTGGACGAGTCACCCCCGCGGTTGGCTTCTCCTCATGGATGCTCCGTCTACCCCCCTGGAAGTCCCCCCGCCGGGTGCGAGCAAAACCATGAGCAGCGACCACACAACGCACCTCCACCCATGACTTGAACCTGAAACCTGAAACCTAAAACCGCTCACCCGCCTTCTTCCCGCTTCCGCATGACCACATGCTCCAGAATGAGGACCAGAAAGATCCCGACAATCAGACCGTTCCCCAGGAAGACACGCAAAGAAGGCGTCACCGAGGCCATGAAAGGCTCGGGCAAAAAACTCACCAGGGTCCCGATGAGCAGGGGCAGCCCCACCACGAAATAGTCGCGGATGGAAGGCATGCCACTGGATACCACGGCCAGGCCCGCACCCACCTGGGCCCCCATGGCGGAGCACAATGCGGACCCCACAACAGGCGGCGGAACGAGAGCCAATGCTGCGGCCAGCTTGGGCACGAAGGCAGCCACGACCAAAATGACGCCGCACCAGGCGACGGCAAATCGGCTGGCGACCCGATTGGCCAGAATCACCCCCGGGCTCATGCTGTAGCTCACGAACCCCACCAGTCCGAGCAGACCACAGACGATGCCGCCCACTCCGTTCAGCAGGACGCCCCTCGATGTGGATTTGGTCAACCGCGTGCTTTCCGTGATCTTGGCGATTCCGTGAAGGCTACCCAGGCTGTTCACGATGACCGCGATGTAGGAAATGGCGAATGCCGCAACAGCCGCCCAATCCAGGCGGGGATGGATCGGTGCCCACAGCTTAGGGAGCGAGAACCACCCGGCCACCGCAAGCTTTGTCCAGTCGATGCGGCCCATGAATCCAAAGAGCACAGTTCCCAGCACAATGCCCAGCAGCAGCGAAACGGTCCGAAGAAATCCCGAGAGCCAGTGAGAGAGCGCCGCGGCCAACAGGACCAGGAAGAGGCTGATGAGGAGGATCACCCCTTCCCCTGCGGGCCGTTCAGCGCTCACCCCCGTCATGGAACGGATGAGGTGCGGCAAAAGGGTGAAGGCAATGAGCATGAGGATCACCCCGACCACGTTGGGAGTGGCGACCTGGATCACCTTGTCGAGCTTGCCCCAAAGCACGATGCCAATCAGCAGCGCCCCTCCTGCAATGGTGCCGCCCTGAATGGTTTCGATTCCCTGGGGAGCCAGGGTGATGAAAGTGAGAAGCAGGGCCGTAGACGGCCCATCCAGCAGGGGATACCGATGGCCCGCCAGGCACTGAGCCACCGTCATCAGGCCGGAGCCCAGCAGCACCAGCTGGAAGTAGCGGATCTCGGCGGCATCACTGAGATGGAGAGCGCGCCCGCTCAGGTGGGTCACCACGATGAGTGCGGGGAATATGATGATGGCCCATTGCAGTCCGTAAAGCAGTGCATGCCTCAGGGGTGGGCGGTCGTCAATGCCGTAGATGTATTGAGGCGTGGCCATTTTTGAGCTCGGGCTCCGTCAAGGCAGTGTCCGGGAGGATCTCCCCGGCAGCCTTCCCGACCCTAGTGCTGGATTTCGAAGAGCGAGCTGATAGAATCCTCGTTATGGATATTGCGGATGGATGCGGCAAAGAGCCTGCTGGACGGCAGGCACCGGATCTTCCGGCAATGAGCTGCCTGAGGCCTCAAAGGCAAAGTATCCGTCACGACCAGGCTTTCGAGGGCACTGTTTTCTATGCGCTCCACGGCCGGCCCCGACAGGACGGGATGGGTCACGCAGGCGTGAACCTCGCGGGCGCCCTTATCGAGCAGCGACTTGGTGGCCTCCACAAGCGTTCCAGCCGTGTCCACCATGTCATCCAGTACGACAGCCGTCTTTCCCTCCACCTCGCCAATGATGTGGAGCGCCTGAGCTTCATTGGCATCGGAGCGTCGTTTGTCGATGAGGGCAAGACCCGCTCCGAGCCTTCGTGCATATGCCCTGGCCCTCGGCACGCCGCCCGCATCCGGGGAAACGATGACCAGCCCATGATTCAGGTTCTCCCGGATGTACGGGAGCAGGATGGGAGAACCGTAAAGATTGTCCACGGGAATATCGAAGAATCCCTGAATCTGACCGGCGTGCAGATCCATGGTGAGTATTCGATCCGTACCGACTCGGGTGATCATGTCCGCGACCAGCCGCGCGGTGATGGGAACACGGGGCTTGTTCTTGCGATCTTGACGGGCATAGCTGTAATAAGGAATCACAGCGGTGATGCGGCGTGCCGATGCCCGCTTGCAGGCATCGACCATCAACAGGAGCTCCATGAGGTGATCGTTCACCGGGTAAGCACCCGACTGGACAATGAAGACGTCAACCCCACGAACATTTTCCCCGATTTCCACTCGAATCTCGCCGTCACTGAATTTGCTGACCAGTGCGCGCCCAAGGGGGACTTCCAGTAAATCGCAGATCTGCTGTGCCAATTCGGGGTTGCTGTTGCCGGAGAAGATTTTCAGTCCGTGGGTTGACATACTTCCAGTTCCTCGTGCCACCGTTTGCGGTTTGGAAAGATCCGACCGTTTAAAAAGAAGGTCTCTTTTTTATTCCAGGAGACGGGAATTGGCAACCTTTTTCACATGCGCGGACTTTCAACGATATCCATTTAAAAATATTAGTTTTTTATGACAGCCATGTACACGCCGTCTTCCACCTCGTTCAATACTTCGGCCTTCCCATCGTTGTGTTGGATCACTCGCTCCATTTTGCTCACCTGATCCCTGGTGCAGATGATTCCGAAAGATTCCCCCGCCCGCAGAAACCTGAGACGCAGCCCGGCGTCGAGAAAACCCGCTCAGCAGTCCCCCCGATAATCGGCCCAGCTTTCGAACCTAGAATGGCCAGCAGTTCCCCGGGGCTCACTCCCGGTCTTGATCACGTTCCCCACTCGCATCCTCCATGAAAGCTCACTGTTCAGGCACCCTACCCCCGATCCCCAGCATCAGGTCGCCATTCTTTTAAAGCGAGACATCACAAGGCTCCGTCTAAATCACTCAACGCCACAGCGCCGAAAGACGATAAGCTCACTAAACCCAGGTTCGGTTTTGGGCAGCTCAGTCACTCTATGAGTTTATGTAAGTCGGTTTTCTGATTCGGTCAATGCGATGACCGCCTGCAGGAGGGTGAGCTCCTGCCGAGGCTCAAGCTCAAGACCGGGAGAGCCTGACCGAATGGCTGCCACGCAGGAGTGCTGGCAGCGAAGAGATAAGAATTCAAGCGCTTTACTTTGCATTGGCGTGTGCTTAACATCATGAAAATGATCGAAATCGAGCTGAAAGGAGGAACAACAATGAACCACATGGATTTCATCATAGAAAAGACAGACCGATATGCAGAGGAATTGCCGTCCGGCGGCGGCATGGGCAGCTCGGGTCATTCCGACACATCCTTCGCTACCCGAACCGGCAGCAAAGTCGAGACGGCCTCCGGTGATGGCGGGAACAACGGCGAGCGGGAAAAGCAGCTGGATATGTGGATGGATCAGGTGAAGCTGTTCATTCGGAACATCGATATCGACCGCCTTTAGAAGCAGCACCTGCGGCAGTGCGCAGGGCATGCACACGCATTGATGCGTCGGAAAGACCCCTTTCGCTACCCTGTCGGGCGATTGGGGTTTTTTTGTGCCCCCAGCCTGGCGGCTTTGGAAGGTTCTCAGTCAACTGATGTGCGTTTGGTCTTATTGTGTTAGAAGGGCTCAAAGTACTCAACGTGCAAAGGCAGTGATCCTGCAATGTGAGGAAATGTGTGGAGAGTGTCTCTTCTGCCAGCAAGCTCGCGCTTTCGCTGGTATTGATACTGGCCGTGACCTTCGGAAAGCTTCACACCGGTCTGGGAATGGAAGAGGGAGCCCCCACCGATGGTGACTGGCTCATCCGCCATCTGGGTGCCGAACCCGCCACGCTCAACCCCGTCACCGCCACCGATGCCTATGCTTCACTCATCAACAGCTACATTTATGAAACCCTGATCAAGAGGGACGAAAAGACGCTGGAGCTGGTGCCTTCCCTGGCCGAGTCCTGGGAGGTCGCAGAAGACCACCTCACCTACGTTTTTCGTCTCAAGAAAGGCGTGAAGTGGCAGGACGGCCGTCCGCTCACGGCCAGGGATGTGCTTTTCTCCTTTGAGCGCATTCGAGACCCCAAAGTGGACTCCGCCCATCTGCGCAGTTACTACCAGGACGTCGAGAACCTCGAGGTCCTTGACGACCACACCATCCGTTACACCTACCGGATCCCTTACTTCAGAGCCTTGGAGTTTTGCGGCGGTATTCCCATCGTCCCCGCTCACACCTTCACGGAGGGCGTCGATTTCAACAACCACCCCATCGGGCGCAATCCCATCGGGAACGGACCGTATCGACTGCTGCGATGGGAAACCGGACGGGAGATCGTCCTGGTTCGGAACGAGGAATACTGGGGCGAAAAGCCCCATTTCAACCGCATTGTGCTGAAGATCATCACCGATTCCACGGCGGCCTTTCAAGTCCTCAAGAAAGGCGGCCTCGACGAGATGACCCTTCGCCCCATCCAGTGGGTGAGGCAGACCCGGAGCAGACGGTTCAACGAAAATTTCCTTAAGCTCAAGTACTATACTCCGAGTTACAGCTACATTGGATGGAACCAGCGCAAGCCCTTGTTTTCCGATCGAAGGGTCCGCCTTGCCATGACCCTCATGATGGATCGGGAAACGATTCTGAAGAAGATTCTCTTCGGACTGGGTACGGTCGTTTCCGGCAACTTCTACATCAAGAGCCCCGACTATAACCAGGCTCTGAAACCTCATCCGTACGATCCAGCTAAGGCCATTGAGCTTCTGCGAGCTGCGGGATGGGAGGACCACGATAGGGATGGCATCCTGGACAGGGATGGCGCGCCATTCCGTTTTGAGTTTCTGCTTTCTTCAGGCTCCAAGTTTGGGGAGCAGGTGGCCACGATCCTCCAGGAGAACCTCAAAGGGATCGGAGCTCGCATGGACATCCGGAAGCTCGAGTGGGCCGTCTTCATTCAGCGGATTGACGAAAGGGATTTCGATGCGTGCACCCTGGGTTGGAGTCTCTCGTGGGAGTCCGACCCTTTTCAGCTCTGGCATTCGTCCCAGGCCGAAAAGGGCTCCAATTATGTCGGATTTGTGAATGAAGAGGCGGACCGCATCATCGAGGCTGCCCGGCGGGAATTTGACCCGGCCAAACGCCACAGGATGTACCACCGATTTCACGAGATCATCCACGAAGAGCAACCCTACACCTTCCTCTTCACGAGGGAAGATCTCGAGGCTGTGAGCAGCAGGTTTCGCAATGTGAATCTCTATCCCATGGGACCGCAACCCCGCGAATGGTGGACTCCGACCAGCCTCATTCGCTACCGGGAGCCTTGAGCTGCCGGCATTTGACGGGAGCTCTCCAACTCGCCTTCACAGGCCTTCAAGCCCGGAGCTCACAAAGCGTCTGCCCCGTGAATGTATCTGCAGGAATCAGCCGCTGCAAGTTGAAGACTATTCGAAAACACCGCGTGCGGCTTAATTTGCTTGCAAGACCCCCTGGGGATCATTATATGATTTTTGAACATTTCAGAGAAGTCAGGCTCTCGGCGATTCTTGTAAAATTGAACCATGATCATCAATCGTATCGTCGGAATGTTTGGCTTGTGATGGGATTAGAGGAGGAGCCGCATGCTTGTCATCGAAGATCTGCAGGTTGAACTTGCAGGAAATGTCATACTGAAACATATCGATCTCGAGATTAAGCCCGGAGAAACCCACGTACTGTTTGGACCCAACGGTTCGGGAAAGACATCCCTGCTCATGACCATCATGGGATACCCACAATATAAGGTTGTGGGTGGAACAATCTCGTTCAAAGGTGAGGATATTACGCACAGCCCGATCCACGAGCGCGCACAAATGGGGATCGGGATGTCTTACCAGCGACCTCCCACCATCCATGGACTCAAGACGAGGCAGATGGTGGACATATGTGGAAAGAACCAGGCCAATACGGAGGAGCTGGCCCGCAGGGTAAATTTTGAGTCTTTCCTGGACCGGGACCTCAACGCGGGTTTCTCGGGAGGGGAGATCAAACGCTCAGAACTGCTTCAGTTGATGGCACAGAATCCTGATCTGATGCTGTTCGACGAACCGGAGTCGGGTGTTGACATTGAGAATATTGCCCTGGTCGGTGAAACCATCGCCCGATTGCTCCAGAAGGAGTGTACGGCAACCCGCGACAAATCCAGATTGCAGATCAAGCGCGAACGGAACAAGATGGGTTTGATCATCACCCACATTGGACACATCCTGGACTATGTGGATGTGGACAAGGGTCAGCTCTTGTTCAATGGGGTTTTGAGCTGCAGTACGAATCCCCGCGAAATCTTCCGCTGCATCAGTGAAGTGGGCTATGAGGAGTGTGTCAGATGCTCAATAGACGAGAATTGATCGATCGTGCGTCAAAGGCCTCGGACAAGAAGGCCGCCATCGGTCCAGATATCGACCTGATGGACTTTGTGACTTCATCGGAGGAGCATGACTACCTGCCGGACGACAGGTTTCACGATCTCCCCGAAGACGAGAAGAACCTGCTTCTGCTGTCCGGCGTCGATGTGTTGGAAAAGGAGCGAGCTGGGACGTACTTCCAGAAGGATACATCGGTGGTTCATTGTGAGACCAAGCAGGAAGGCCTTGAAATCATCCCCATTAAGGAGGCCCTGGAGAAATACGACTGGATCAAGGATTACTATTGGAAACTGGTTTCAGTGGATGCGGACAAGTACACGTCGGCAGCTGCAACCGGATTGCACAATGGCTATGTCATTCGTGCCCTTCCCGGATCCAAGAGCGTGTATCCGATCCAGGCCTGCCTCTACATCGGCAAGGAAGGGCTCCAGCAGAATGTCCACAATATCATCATCGCCGAAGAGGACTCCGAGCTGCACATGATCACGGGGTGCTCCACCTCCCCGCATCTGAAGAAAGGCATGCACATCGGGATCTCCGAATTCTATATCAAGAAGAACGCCAAGCTCAGCTTCACGATGATTCATAACTGGGCCGAAGACATGGTGGTTCGCCCGCGATCCGCCGCCGTGGTGGAGGAAGGGGGTCTCTTCCTGAACAATTACATTTGCATGAAACCCGTTCGCTCGCTCCAGATGTACCCCACAACCCATCTGGTGGGAAACGATGCCGTGGCTCGCTTCTACAGTATCATTGTGGGTAGCAAGGGCTCCGAATACGACGTAGGAGGCCGGATTTTCCTGAAGAAACCTGGAACACGTGCCGAAATCGTTGCCAGAACGATCAGTAACGGGGGCAGGATCATCTCGCGTGGCCATCTCATCGGTGAAGTTTCGGACATCAAGGCTCACCTTGAGTGCAAAGGCCTCATCATCAACGGCGGCCTGGTCTATGCCGTTCCGGAACTGGAGGGTCATGCGGATGGGGTTGAGATGTCTCACGAAGCGGCCGTCGGGAAGATCGCACAGGAAGAGATATACTACCTGATGTCTCGCGGCTTGAGCGAAGATGAGGCTGTATCCACCATCGTGAGGGGTTTTCTCAGTGTGGATATTCCGGGACTGCCGCCTCAGCTCAAAGCCGAAATTGACAAGGCCATCGAGATGAGCGAAAAGGATGTCATGTAGGGGCTGGAATACAAACGCATCGAACCATTCAGAGGGGGAGTTAAGGTCATGAAAGCACTCTTTGCATCTCTACTGGTTGTCGGTCTGGTGTTGGGTGGATGGGCTCCTGCCGTGGCAGGGGGCTATTCAATGTCACCGTATTCGCAAGGCGTCCCTGCAGGAGCGGATTGCCCGCCAGGATGGGAGGACGCCTATCCGGAAGAGGAGCTTCGCGGTGAGCCGTCGGGCGAGCTGATTCTCTTTGATGTCCTGATTCTTCGTCCGCTGGGGCTGGCCGCCACGGCTCTGGGAACCGCGGGTGCCATCGTAGCGGCTCCCTGGTCCTGCTCGGATTGTGAAACCAGAACTTCTCAATGGGACCTCGTGGAGAGAAAGCTCATTTGCGAGCCTTACAACTACACCTTCTGCAGGCCCCTGGGCGGTGGCATCGATTATTAATGGATCTCTGCTGCCCGGGAAGACCTTGACCCGCTGCTCGTCAAATCACCAAATGGAAAGCCCACCGGGATGCTCAGTCCACGGCGGGCTTTTTTTATGGATATGCTCCCATGAATCCGATTCGAATAGCACTCACCGGCGGTATCGCGACGGGCAAAAGCACCGTTGCCCGAATGTTCGAGGAGCTGGGTGCCGTCACTCTCGATGCCGACCGGGTGGCCCGTGATGTCGTCAGGCCTGGTACGGACTGCGCCAGGAACCTGTTTGAAATCATCGGGCCGGAGTTCTTCGACGGCGACGGCGAGCTCAAGCGACGGGAGCTGAGAGAGCGGGTCATTGAGGATGAAAAACTGCGCATTAAGGTGAATTCAGTGCTTCACCCTGCCATCAAGGCCGCCATGGAGGACGAGTGGAAAGTGAAGCAGGACGCCTCCCGGGGGCAGGCCATTATCATTCTCGACATTCCACTGCTTTTCGAAACCCAGCAGCAGGAGCAATTCCAGCTGATTGTCCTCGTGTTCACCCCACGCGACGTTCAGATCGAGAGGCTCATGGATCGGGATGGCTTAACGGAGGCCCAGGCCGAGAACACCCTGTCGATGCAGTGGCCCATCGAGAAGAAGAAAGCCCTGTCCAACCTGATCATCGATAACAGCCTCAACCTTGATGAAACGCGACGGCAGGTGGCCGCGGCCTGGCAACAGATCACCAGACAAATGCGAGAAGCTCCCACGGGTGAACAACGGACGGATTGAGACCAAAAAGAGAGCCATGAGGGACTACTGCGAGAAATGAGGCCAGATGCTATTTCCGGGTGGGGTGGGCAAGGTCCTTACTTGCCCACCGGAAGATGAAGCCGCACTTCTCGGTGGGCAACGCTACCGCTTTTGCCCACCCTGCCTGAGAAATCTCATTGTC
>Ga0105100_10001037_pt1 | contig 16408 bp, 16 predicted proteins | sample PPLLak12cMay2015_2_FD_87033 | JGI IMG/M metagenome (GOLD analysis project Ga0105100, IMG submission 87033) | Freshwater sediment microbial communities from Prairie Pothole Lake near Jamestown, North Dakota, USA - PPLs Lake P8 Core (1) Depth... | ecosystem: Environmental > Aquatic > Freshwater >...
CCCCCGGTAGTCGCTGTGCTCTTCGCCGTCTGCGGCAGTACCACCCTCTCCATGGATCGTCTGGCCAAAGCCATCTGGAAGCCCTTTATCGTCGCTCTCGTCGTGCTGGCCCTCGTCACTTACCTCCCCTGGCTCAGCACCTTCCTGCCCAAGACATTTATGTGAGAGACTGAAATCGAGAGGCCCTCAGTCCGCAACCCATCCCGATTTCAGCTTGCAGCCAAAGAAATGTCTCAAAGCTTCCCTTTTATCCGAATTCGTGCGAAGGGAAATTCCTTCATATTTTGATCGGAAGAACCGCCAGAAGTTCCTCAAGGTTCCACAATATCAATAGGTTTAACTCACCCAAGCCGATTGGCATTATCCTTGCTCATCAGATCCATAGAGCTGTGGCGCAGTCTTGTTTTGACTTTTGAGCTTATTTGTAGAGCAGCGAACCCGCAGATCCTCCTTCCGGGTCTCGAAGCTGAGGCCTTGACTGTAGCGGCGGTGGGTGGCGTCCGCTCCTTGACGACCATCCGGTTTCCACTGTTGACATGTACCACTTTGTGGCAACATTAAAACTGAAAGAGAGATCGAGCGGAGGGCCGGAATGTCAAACATGAATCGATTTGCCATGGACAGGCGGTGTGGTGACGACAGGCGCAGGAGCTATCGCTTGGGATACTTCATCAATGGTGGGGTCGAGAGAAGGAGTGGAAAAGAGCGAAGGCTTCTGGGAGAGAGAAGGTTGGACTGGGTGAGAGCAACGGAATGGTCCAGCGTCCCGGGAATAACCACGACCTCCGGAAAAGGTGATGTGACAGACTACGCCATCTAACCGGGCTCAACTCACGATCCGACTGGTTTTCATGAGGAAGTCATTCCATGGTGGAGGATAACCATGAGCAGCAACAAACAAAAAATCCTGACCTCCGTTCCCCAGAATGGAGACAAGCGATCAGGCATCGAGAGACGGCGCTTTTCCTACGATGCGCACATACCGGAGAGGCGGTCCGGCCAGGACAGGAGAAGTGCAGGAGTTAGGCCAGAGATCACTTCCGAGAGTTACAGCCAAATCGCCCTTGGCCTTGGTTAGGGTGCGATCTTACTTGTCGATGTTGCCGGGAACACAAATAGGTTATTACGCTTCTTGCTTTTTCCTTTTCTTCAGCAGATTTGTGGTGACCCATCTCCAGTTCAGCATCAAATGAACCGCAGCCACGCATACAAGCAGGGCGCCCCCGAGGACATGCAGGCCTTCAAAGAAGTCCCAACCCGTCACCCCGGATAAGAGGGCTGAAAAGGGCTGGTTCAGCGTAAGGATCGCCAAAACCGGATTCACTACTTTCAACGCAGCGTTCTTATCCATCGATATTTTCTCCTCACAAGAAAACTCTCAAAAAATCGGGGTTGGTTTTTCGATATTTCCGCTAAACGATCCGTCCTCGTCACCCCCTCGAACCTGCGAGTCCGCAACTTCCTGGATTGCCTGGATTCCCGTTTTGCCAGGAATGACGGAGGCGGCTGTCTCCTCTGAGATAGGGAAGAGAAGCGTAAAGCGGGTCCCGTTCCCCGGGACGCTCTTCACCTGAATGTGCCCGCCATGCTCTCTAACGATCCGCTGTGTAATCGCCAGGCCAAGCCCGGTCCCTTGTGCCTTGGTCGTGAAGAATGGATGGAAGATGCGTTCGAGATTCGCAACCGGGATCCCTACCCCCTGATCTTCAAGCACGAACTTAACGGCATTCCGGTCACAGTCCGCCGAGAGCCGAACCTCCCCTCCCTCCGGAGATGCCTGGAGTGCATTCTGAAGCAGATTGACCAGGACCTGACGGATTTTGTCGGCATCCAGGCTTGCCCGTGTTCTGCATTCACTGTGGCAGATGAGTTGGACCCTGCCCCCTCTGAACTCATTATGCAATGTCCGCTTCACATCTTCCACAAGCTCGCTGACATCGACCTCTTTTCTTTGGAGCGGAGCGAAACGGCCGAATAAAAGCATATCCTGCGTCATCTTGTCCAGCTTGGCCGACTCGGTATCCACGATCTCAAGATAAGACGCTGCCTTCTTATCCAAAGAAGGGTCCCCCTGCACACGCCGCAGGAATCCTCGGATGGGAATCAGGATGTTCTTCATCTCGTGGGCTACAGAGGCCATGGTTTCTCCCAAAGCCGCAAGCGCTTGGAGCTTCTCGTTGAGGGTCCTCTGCCGCTGCTCTCGATCCTTCAAAATTCCTACAATGGAGCCGACAAGTATGAACAAGAACAATTGCATCACTTCATCATAAAAGAAAACCCGGTGCTGTCCCTTGGCAATGATGCTGTAGGGCAAACAGATAACAGACACAATCCCTGGCGCCAGAACTCCGCCCCTAAGGCCGAACCACAGCGCCGCCAGGATGATAGGGAAAAAATAGGCGCGACTCACCAGCTCTCGAGTGACAGACATGCGCACGGGGAAGAGATAGAGATAGTGAACTACGGAGATTATGACGATCGCTCCCGCGATCAGCCTGATTTTTCTTGATCTATTCATTTCATTCCATTTATGGTTTTCCGTCTAGAGTGGCCTCTCTCTTTTGCTGCCCGCCTTGGCGGGCAGGGGTGGGGGTGAAGCGAACTAGCCCCTGTAACTGATCGCTGAGATGCGATAGTAGCAGGCGCCCTTGAGACGGCGAATAGGGTGAGTGCTGTATTTTTTCAGAAACATGAGTGTAGTTTCAGTCCCCAATCTCTTTGCGCGGTAATAAAGGCCTTCTTGCCGGAAGTGCCTTGTTGATGGCCATTTTTTATCTCGGCGGTTTGCCCAGCAAGGTCTTCCTGTGCCGCTGAGTCCTGCCCCTTTCTTGACACCCCTGGAAAAAAAGGCTTTAATGCGACTGACGCTGCGAATCGAGTGAAAGATCACAGCGGGCCATTCCCATGCCGCCGTTCAGTAAGTCAGCCCAAATGGGACACAGAGGCTATCCACACTTTTTCCCTTTCATCCTCTTGTTGAGGAATTGCCATGAAAACCAAGCCTAAGAAGAAGCACGAGTTGGTGATGGAAGTCAAGGAACTGCGCCGTCGTCTCGATGAAGCCGAACAGACGCTGAGGGTGTTTCGAGGTCTAGAGGTCGGTGCGTTGCGCCTTTCGAAGGGGACAGAGGATTTGACGGAAAGCAAGCGGATAGAGCAGGAACGCGAGCGGTTGCGCGTCGATGCGGAGAATGAAAAGCGCCGTTTGGAGGCGATCATGGAAGCCCTGCCGGTGGGCGTGGCCATCACCGACACCCGAGGCGGGAACCTCCGCTCTAACAAAACCTATGAGGATCTCTGGGGCAACCCGCGGCCGAAAGCGGAATCCGTGGCCGACTATGAAGCGTACAAGGCCTGGTGGTCCGACTCAGGCAAGCCTGTTGCCCCGGAGGAGTGGGCTTCGGCTCAAGCGGTACAAAAAGGGCGAGCGGTTACCGGGCAGTTGCTGGAGATTGAGCGATTCGACGGTTCCCGCGCGTCTGTCATCAACAGCGGCGCTCCGATTTTCGATGCGGACGGGAAGATTGCCGGCTGCGCGGTGGCTATCCAGGACATCAGCGACCTGCGGAAGGCTGAGCACGAGCTGCGGGAGAACGAGGAGCGGCTGCGGCGGATTATCGAGACCTCGCCGGTCGCCATCGGGTTCGGAGACAGCACAGGAAGAATCTTCGAGGCGAACGAGTCATTTTACCGGCTCACCGGCTATACCCGTGAGGAAATCCAGTCCCGCCAGCTGGGATGGGACCAACTGACAGCGCCGGAATATACCGATCTTGACCGGCAAATCATGGCTGTGCTTGCCGCGACGGGGTCGGCCGGACCCTACGAGAAGGAATACATCCGCAAGGACGGCAGCCGGGTCCCACTTCTCCTCAGCGTCTCGAAATTCCCGGAGCGCGATGAGCACATTGCCTTTATTGTGGACCTCAGCGCGAGCAAACGAAATGAAGAGTCCCTTAAAAAGAGCAAGGAAAAATTCGAGCTCCTGGCTGACACGGCGAGCAAGCTATTGGCAACCGACAAGCCTCAGGAAATTGTTAATGAACTTTGTCAGAAAGTGATGGTCCACCTCGAATGTCACGCCTTCTTCAACTATCTTGTGGATGAAAATATTCAGCGGTTGCATCTGAATGCCTGCGCGGGAATTCCCCAACAAACCGCCAAGGAGATTGAATGGCTTGATTATGGTGCTGCTGTGTGCGGTTGTGCCGCGAGGGATGCTGCTCGAATTGTCTGTGAGAACATCCCTGTAACGCCTGACCCTCGCACGGAATTGGTGAAGTCCTTCGGGATCAAAGCCTACGCCTGTCACCCCCTTTTATCGGCTGGCCGGGTAATCGGCACCCTCTCTTTCGGCACACGCACAAGAACCGTTTTCACTGAAGAAGAACTCTCGTTGATGAAAAGCGTTGCCAACCAGGTTGCTACAGCGATGGATCGAATCAGACTTATTCGCCAAATCGAGCAATCCCGGGGTGAACTGGAAAAACGGGTCCTGGAACGCACTGAGGAGCTTAATAACGCCAATGACTCTTTGAAGGCTGAACGCAAACTGTTCTATGACGTCCTGGAGACACTGCCAGCTTACGTGGTGCTGCTGGCGCCGGATTATCACGCGACCTTTGCAAACCGGACCTTCCGGGCGCGATTCGGCGACTCCCAGGGCCGGCGCTGCTTTGAGTTTCTGTTCGGCCGCAGTGAACCATGTGAGATCTGTGAAACCTATAGCGTCCTGAAGACCATGGCTCCCCATGCGTGGGAGTGGGCCGGCCCTGACGGCCGCGACTATTCGGTTTACGACTTCCCGTTCACTGATGTGGACGGCTCCACCCTCATCCTGGAAATGGGCATCGACATCACTGAGCGCAAACGGGCAGATGAGGCTTTGAGGGATGCCGTGCTCTATACCCGAAATCTCATCGAAGCAAGCCTTGACCCGCTCGTCACGATCAGCGCCGATGGGAAGATCATGGATGTGAATATTGCCACAGAACTCATCACTGGGGTTCCCCGTGATGAACTTATTGGGACTGATTTTTCATCTTGTTTTTCGGAGCCCGAAAAGGCCGGAGAAGGGTATCGGCGAGTATTTAAAGAGGGGTTTGTGAGAGACTATCCTCTTGCCATTCGGCATAAGTCCGGCAAAGTGACAGATGTGCTGTACAACGCTACCGTTTACAGGAATGAAGCCGGGATCGTGCAGGGTATCTTCGCTGCCGCCCGCGACATCACCGAGCGCAAGCGAGCAGAAGAGGAACTGAGAAACAAGGAGAACCAGATTCGATTCTTCGCTTCCCAGTGTCTGACCGCCCACGAGACAGAAAGGAGGAGGGTTGCCGCGGAGCTTCACGACGGCATCGCGTCTTCTCTTGCCGGCATCAAATTCAGGATCGAGAAAATGGCGCAAGATATGAAGCAGGGTCTTGGTAGCGCCGAATCTCTACAAGATCTATCCTTAAACGTGGCACAGAGCCTTGGGGAAGTCCGGCGGATCATGGCTGATTTACGCCCCTCCATTCTCGACGACTTGGGGATCCTGCCGGCTCTGAACTGGTTCTGTCGAGAATACGAGAAAACCTATTCTCATCTCTCAGTAGAAAAGCAGATCGGGATATCCGAAGACGAAGTCCCTGACTCTCTAAAAACCGCGATTTTTCGCATATCACAGGAAGCGATGAACAATATCGCAAAACACAGCAAAGCAAGCCTGGTCGACCTCGCCCTGCAGAAGGCGGGAGAGAGGGTGGAATTGATCATTCAGGATAACGGCTCCGGGTTTAAAACCGATGAAATCGCAAAAGGGTTTGGTCTATCCACCATGAGGGAAAGGGCGGAACTTTCGGGTGGAACTTTTGCAGTTCAATCCACAAAGGGAAAAGGAACAATCATTCGTGCCTCCTGGCCGTTAGCCCTGTGAAGGGATCGGTTGGGCTCGAATCAATTCTTCCGCGTGTAGGTAATATCCATCATCTTCTCCTCTTTGCCGGTCTTATCGCTGCCGAACATTTCAAACACGTGGGTATTGTCATCCACGATTTTCGTTATTGACCGCCACGTCATAGGGCCTTTGATAGGGTCGTCGTAGCGGGCTTCCTGTGTAATGGTCTTACCATCGGCGCTGGCAGTCCCTTCAAAGAACAAAATCCCGGTGCCCATGGAATCCATCCAGGTCGACACATACTTCTTGGTATGATTGTCGTATCCGGTGAGGCCTATGCCTGTGAAAGTGCCCCCCATCATTTCCCCGGTAAACTCCTGCTGCAAGAAGCGCCCGCCAAGGATCATCTTCTGTTCGGAAGTACCCGTAGATTCCACGGGAGCCTCCCCAGGTTCCATGCACGCGCTGGTCTTAGTGGTCCAACTTCCTGCCATGCCGGCCAGCAGCTTGTGTTGGGGACCCGGAGTCCCAAGCTTCTTGTACACTTCCATTATCGCCTGCATGTCCATTTTCCCTTCCTTCTTCTCTTTTTTAGCCATCGCAATTCTCCTCATTTAGGTGTTCATTGGGAGGCTACTATCGGCCTCTGAACAGGTGAATAGGGTGAATCTCGTATTTTTGCAGAGACAATAGAGTATTTTTCCCCTGGCTAACAAAAAGACGATGATTATTTTGCACCCAAAAGGGCGACCTAAGTTGCCCTTCTCATCCTTGCTTGAAAGGAGGGAGAAGACATGAGAAAACTAATGATGTTTCTTGCGGCAATGACTCTCATTGCCTTCGCATCTATGAGCACCAGCGTATTCGCAGGGGGCATGAAGGATCCGGTGGGAAAGACTCATGAAGAGGTGAGTCTTTGGATCGGCAAGGAGGTTAAGAACACGCAAGGCGAGGACCTGGGGATCGTCGAGGATTTTGTGCGGGATTCCGAGGGAAAGGTCTCCTTTGCCGTCGTTTCCCACGGGGGCTTCCTGGGGTTTGGTGAAAAAAAGGTCGCCATCCCTTACACTGCCCTCACCTATGACAAAGAAAAACAGTATTTCACCTGTGACATCAGCGAGGATCGATTCGCCAATGCACCTGAGTTCGAAGACGAAGCGAAGCTGCACGATCGGTCCTTTGCCGAGGAGATCTACAGGTACTTTGGCCAGCATCCCTACTGGACGGAGGAGTCCATGGGAAGGGGAGGAATGGGTCAGGATTATTAGAAACGTTGAAAATTGAGCTGATCCCAAAAAAGAGCGAGGAGAAATCTCTCCTCGCTCTTTTCATTTCACAATACCTTTAGAAAGCCTTCAGATTGTTCCGCTCCATCACTTCATGATCATTGCGCAAGGTCCGGGGAATAATGATTGAAATCCCGAAATCCTCCTTCGCGAGGGTGAGTTCGTCAATGTAGTCCTCATGCTTAAGCGGCATGAAGAGAGGGGAGAGAACAGTGACCCTTCTTTCTTCCAGGTATTTAACGATATCGGGAAGATGGCTTAGGCCGATGGTAAAAAGCGCCTTTTTGCTGCCAATGTGCCTTTCCTGAAATTCCTCATTCACAATCCCCGGTATCTTTTGGAGCATGGCGCCCACTCTTCTCTTCTGATGGTAGTCAAGTTCTGACCGGATCAAGAAGCTCTTTTCCGGGTTTGCCCTTGCCTCAACGAGGAGACGGATATTTTCGGAGACTGTCTGATAGAGGTCCCTGTCCTCCACCTGCCTCAAAAGCAGGGGGAAATTCTCCTTTAGAAGCATTTCCGCATTCACGATCTGACGGTCGTCGGAAAGTCTTTGCTCCAGGGACTCCATGTTCTCTTCCCTTGGAGCAGTGGGAAAGGATTCATTCCGCGCTTTTCTCTCTGCCGGCTTTTTGGGGTTCACCGTAAAAAAGCCCTCAGGCAGAAGCAGTTCCACCCCCTGGTTTTGAATTAACCACTCCCCGATCTTATAGACTTCGGCCTGAATGCGCGGAGTGCGGCTGCCGTTTGACCGTGTCAATGAGTCTCTGTGAGCTATTCCGATGACATAGAGTTGATTGGGGCTCTTTTCATTAAACCGGCAAACCACTTCGCCGTAGTCTTCAGGCAGCACACAGGGTTCGACCTCGGCCGAATGAGAGTTCTCTGCTAAAAGGATCAAGAGGAAAAAAGTGATGGCGAACGAGATTGGCGGAAACCGGCTTGCCCGGCGAAAGAAGCGGTCATTACTTTTACTCACGTTACACCCTTTCTGATTGAAGCCGAAGCACTCATTAAAGCAATATGGTTAAACCTTGCGCTTCTGTCAATCCGAATTTCCACCTGGCCCTCAAGAAATCCTTTCCCCGCGATCATATCGGACAGGGTTCTTCCCCTTCTCTACTTCCGCAAACATGCCCTGCCCTGCCGTCGTCACAAGGCTCATCTTCTACATAAAATCTGGCATGTTCAGCCCACTCCGCTGCCAAAGTGCAGGGCGGAAGACGCCGGTCTTTTTCATGATTGCCACCGATTTTTCTTTCCTTTTCCATGAGCACTCACCCCTCTCCTCTCACACAGACATAGACGACTACATTTAGGCATGGAATGACAACGCTGAGCTTTTGAGTCATGCCCCCCATTTCGAACTGCCTATAGATATACAGGAGTTAAAACCGCAAACGGCTTTTTCAAGACCCACTTATGCTCCGGTTCACACTTACTTTCTTTAGCTCATAAGCGGCGCACGGACCCGGGCCCTGCTGCCAGACAGTTTGAGGCATGAAAAGTGCGTATTAAGGCTTGAAACTCGCTGCTCTTGGGACGATATTCTTGTTGTGTAGGCCGCTTGGACCGATCAGGTGAATAGGCTGAGACTAAAGAGAGGTCCCTTGGTGATGAGCAACATCATGAAGGAGCAAACCGCCAGCGAAGAGAGGGAATCTCACCTCATCACTTAGAGAAATCTGAAACGGTTGTAGAGGGGGGAAACCCCATTTTCTCTTCGGAAGAATCGTTCCTCCATCAGGGGGTGGCACTCTTTGCTGCAGGAACCACAACTTCTAAAGGATTCGTTTTCCCCTGAAAAGCAATTGCGGGTATCTCGTTTTACCTCCCTCCTGAATTAAGCCGCCATCGATTTCATACATACTTTCCTTCCATCAAATACAGTCCTGACCCCATTGCAGGATCTCTTGTTTCGGTTTAAAGGGAAGAAAAACTCAGAGCCCTCAAGAGAAGGGTTCACGATCTCTATGGGAAATATAAAGCCGTGTCAAAGCGGTGAGGCTCCCAATAAATCACTGAAGGCGACAGGCCGTTTTAATCGCATGGATCTTCTCGGTTTTTGGTCCCGCACAAATACTGTGCTTTTGGGCCTCAAATACAGTATCCCCCCCATGGCCCTTGAGCATTGATCGGTTTATCCTAAGTTAACAGTTGAAAACATTTTATCAAAACCCCATTGCGGGGCGCTGTGAAACGCAGGGTTGATACGCTCATTTTCGGGCAACCCTGAGAGAATAAAACAGGAGGTGACAGAACATGGAAGCCGCCATTCTGAAAAGAGTAATAAACGGAGTCAACGTCGATCAACTGTTCAGCACGATCGACCTGATCAAAGAAAAGCCCGAAATCGCCAAGTTCAGGTTTCGCGCCACCAACAAGTGGGTCCGGGGCACACACAATCGTGCGACGGTGAAGGACTTCTATGGCGCAGGCCAGGAGGACGACACCCGGGAGTCCATGGTTTTTCACATGGACGAACCCCCTGTCCTTTTGGGAAACAACGAAGGCGCCAATCCGGTGGAGTATCTTCTTGTCGCCCTTTCGGGATGCCTGACAACAAGCCTGATTGCCCACGGATCGGCCAAGGGCATTCAAATAAAGCGTGTGGAATCCCGGTACGAGGGAGATCTGGACCTGCGGGGCTTTCTAGGAATCTCGGAGGACGTCAAGGTGGGGTATCAGAACATCCGGGTCTATTTCAAAATCGATGCGGACATCACTGAAGCTCAGAAGGAAGAGCTCGTCAAGATGGCCCAGAAGTACTCGCCCGTGTTCAACACGGTTTTTAATCAAACACCTGTCTCCGTTCAACTGGAGCACTGAGAGGGTGAGCAGGTGCCGGGGGTGCTTATCCTCCCCACCTGCTTCTGAACTGGCAGGAGATGATAAAAAGGGAGTTCGCCATGGGAAATACGGCAAGGCAACCAGGAGTTCAGGACATGCTGTCCTTCAGTCTTGTCGAAGCGCTCCTGGGCCGTCGTTCCCGAAGGTTTTTTATGGGAGCCGAAATTCCGGACGGTGTATTCGCCTACAAATCCCGCCACAAGTCGTTGCCTTTGACCGATCTGGAAAAACTGCTGGTCGTGTCCGCTTGCGGAGGAAACACTTCGTGGCACCACATGATCCACCGCGCCGCTCGATACGCCCCACATCTTTCCAATTACTGCGGAGCCGCCGGTGGCCGGACATTTCCTTCCGCAGCAGGGTTCGAGACCAGCCAGACGTTCTTCACCGACGACGAAGGGGTGTACCTTTTGGATATGCGCGACACACCTGCCTTTGCCGAGCGGGCCGACGATGGGTCTTTGAGCCTTGAGGAGTTCGTCGAAAATGCTCGAAAGCGGGTGCGCAGAATCCAGGACGCTCGCCTACGAATCCCTTCCGAGGTTCCCTTTACCGAACCCCACAACACGTGGGTTTTCAACAAGCCTTCCACCTTGGTGGTGATCCCTGTGGGCGATCTGGCCCAGCACGTGCTGGCCGGACTTTGCTACTATCTCCAAAACGGCATTGTCTTTCACGACGACATCAACCGCAAAGCCATTCCCGGGCTCAATAAGTACCGCGGGCTGGCCGGCGTGGACAATCCCCTCCCCCTGACCTTCCTGGAGCAATGGTCCTTGGCCGAGATCACGGTTGAGCTCTCCACCAGCTGCTATGCCGGGGCGCTCTTGCTGCAAGCCATGGGGCTGGGAGGGTGGATGTTCAATGGGGTTGACCCCTTTGCTGTGCTTGGTGCCAGCGGGGATCCTGAAGTGCCTGGGCTTGGTTTCCGCTACGACAAGGACGAGCGCTGGCCCTATCCGAATCCCACAGGTCTCGAAGGAGTGATGGAGGGTTATTGCCCGCCCCACTTTCCGGATATGCGGGCCGCCCTGGATGCTTTTTGCGAGCGCAAGTTCGGTCCGGGAGGGCCGTTCCATCCTGACACACCCGGTCCCTGGAAAGCCAGTCGCCTTGTGCGCTCCGCTGCCCAGGTTCACGACGAGTTGTTCAGAGAGTGCGTGGCACTGCAGGCTCAGTATGTGTACGACACCTTCGGAAAATTCCCGGGCACTGTGCCCTCCATGTTTGTCATCATGGTCTTGCAAGCCCATCACTTGGACGTGGAATTCTACGACATCTTCTACAAACCAGGCGCCTATTTAAGAACTCACGCTGAACACCTCTCTAAGTGGCATTCCGGGGTTCCGGCTTGATAGGGTCCTGCTTTTTCTATGAGGATATGCCCGCATTTTTTCAAGCCCTGTCACCGCTCCCTCGATTCCCTTCATGTGGAGATCAACTTCTTCCACTTAGCCTTCGCACTTTTCTCAATCTCCCTGTTAGTCCGGCATCTTTTTTCTGCCCTGCCAGTGCTCAAAACTCGTGATTTCGTCATCCAGGGATCTGCTTACAGAGGCACCGTGAGAGGCGGCCAGAAGTTGGTATATTTCGATGGCATACATCGCGAGCTGATCCTGTGCCCGCAAGATGAATACCGGTTCCTCTTCGCCTATTTTGGGAATATGCACTTTTCCGTACTTTCCTGAGATTGCCATGATCTTACCTCCCTCCAATGGGTTCGTGTGGGATCAACCTCTCCCATGAGAGATCCCACGTTGTCACTGGCTAAAACGCATGCTCAACTGCACCGCCGGCTTTACGGCAACTGCGTGGGGTTCTTTGACTGTTATTCCCCTTTTATATCGATTTCTTCTATTATTTCTTTCTTACCGAACCCCCTTGGAGCGGGGAATGGGGTCTTCTCTGTATTTCCGCTCCACAGATATTGTATTTTGGCGTTTCACCGGCGTCTTCTGCACAAAGGGCATTTTTGTCTTCAAGGACTCCTGAAGGAGGCGAGGAACCGTCTTTGCCTGAGAAGCTGATGAGAAGGGTTGGCACTTCACAGAAACTTCCATGTCTGATAAAGGTTGAGTCGTCCTTGGGAGCATCCAATCCCCTGCCAGAGGTACTCTAATGAACAAAATAAGCGTATTGAATGATGTGATGGGCCCGGTCATGCACGGACCGTCCAGTTCGCACACGGCTGCGCCGTTTTTCATCGGCACGATCGCTCGCGCCCTTCTCGGTGAGGAACCTGCTTCTGTGACCTTCGCTTTTGATCCGAAGGGATCTTTTGCACAGGTCTATCGCCAGCAGGGAAGCGATCTGGGTTTTGCTGCGGGACTCATGGGTTTGCCGATCACCGACGAGACCTTCCCTCGGGCGCTGGATCTTGCTGCCGAGAAGGGCATTGAAATCAGGTTCGCGGTGGAGCCCTTGCCAAAAGCCGATCACCCCAACACCGTGGAGATTCGCATGACCTCCCGAGGCGGTCGAAAACTTTCGGCCGCGGCTCAATCCATTGGAGGTGGCGCGATCCAATTCACCCGGGTGAGCCAATGGCCTGCCCTACTCAGGGGAGATGCCCACGAGATGCTGATGGAGGTGACGCGGACTGCCGAACCTGAGGTTCTTGAATGTCTCAAGAAGGAGGTGAAATGGGTCGGCGCTCCTGAGCGTCAAGCTCAAGGGGGTCTTGTTGTTCTTCATGTGAAACTGCAATCGGCGCTTGATCCAGAAACCAAATCCAGGCTGCGAGCACTGCCCGGTGTTTCCCAACTCTGGACCGCTCCTCCGGTCTTCTTCCCTCTTCGAGGGGAACCCCTCTTTGCCAGCGCTGAAGAAATGCTGGCTCTTGCGGGTTCCCGGTCTTTATCTATAGGACGGATTGCCTTGGCCTATGAATCAGAGCTCCTTGGCCTTCCGGAGCAGGAAGTCATGGCGGAAGTCGTCAGGCGCTTTGAGGTCATGAGGACGTCGGTGCACCATGGTCTGGAGGGAAAACTCCCGCCGATGCAACTGCTTCATCCTTCGGCGAGGGAAATCTTCCGTGCTGAAGCAGAATCAAGGCTGGCCGTAGGAGGGATTCACACCCGCGCAGGAGCCAGAGCTCTGGCGGTCATGCACATCAACTCTGGAGGAGGCGTGGTGTGCGCTGCACCCACGGCAGGCTCGGCAGGCGTGATCCCAGGGGTGCTGGTCAGCCTTGTTGAAGACAAGGGGTTGAGCCTTCAGAAGGCGGCTCTTGCGCTTTGGGCCGCGTCCGCCATTGGGATTATCATAGCCACCCGGGCGACCTTTGCCGCCGAGGTGGCAGGGTGCCAGGTGGAGATTGCTGCGGCCGGAGCCATGGCTGCAGCGGCGGTCGTCGAAGCCACTGGCGGCAGTGCAGCCCAGGCGGCCGACGCGGCGGCAATCTCCTTTCAGAACACCATGGGGCTTGTCTGTGATCCTGTTCAGGGAGCAGTCGAGATTCCCTGCCACACCCGGAATGCCGTGGCCGCCTCTTCAGCCTTTGTTTGTGCTGATCTTATTCTTGGAGGGTACGTTAATCCCGTCCCTCTGGATGAAACGATTGATGCGGTTTATGCGGTAGGGCAGATGCTGCCGCGCGAACTCAAATGCACCGCCCTGGGCGGCTTGGCGATCGCCCCTTCAGCCCTAAGGATGTCTGTTCTCCAAAGGGCTTGATTTGACTCACCACGGAGGCACGGAGGGCACAGAGAAGATTTTCTGTTTGTCGGGAAATACCGACAAACAGAAATAATCTGCCCTAAGACGATGTCGCAAAACAAACCATGGCTTGGGCTTGTTCCGATTTTCCCGGGAGGTGTTTTCGTCTAAAACACCCTCCGTGTGCTCTGTGCCTCTGTGGTGAATAGGTCTTCCTAGAGTTCATCGGAGGTTTCGATCGTAATCTCGTAGTAGGGCATGGAGTCATTCGACCTGTTCATGATCTCCGTTTTGGGATCACGGCTGGCCTTGAATTCGCATTCTGAGCAATCCCAGAAAAGCCATGATTTGCCGATCGCCTCGTCCAGGCAGCGGGCATAGCTCGAACAGAAAGGATTTCTTTCCCCCTTCCTGTAAATCGGATTTCTTCCCTGTTTCATGATAGACCCCGACCATTCTCAGAGCCGGGACTTCGGTTGGATCAGAAGAACTTAGATGTCACATGTAGGTGGGATGAGTCGGCGTGCTGGCTTCGTAGTCCGCTATAATGATCTGCATGGTGTTCTCGTCCAGATCAAAATCGTTCCATCCGATATAGTGAAGCTTCTCGCTCACTTCTTCATGAGTAATGTCAGGCCTGTCCTTTAGGGTGGCCAGAATATTCTTAAGCAGACCAGGAATCAGCACCGGTTCAACGCCCTTTTTCTCAAATCTCTCAATCAAAATCCTTTTGAGATCCATAGCTTTTTCACCCTTGCCTTTTTCCCACCGATACCCGGCTTTTGCTGGTTGTCAGTCAATTACGTCTATAACTTAATCCTCATGAGGCCCAAGTCAATGCGGCTTTTTGACCATGGCCCAAAGCATCCTCCCGCATTACGACGAAACCTTCTGATATTTCAGTAAAATGCTCTGATCCGCCATTTCTTCTTTCCCCGTATCCATGGCATTTCTTTAACACAGAGAAAGAACCCTCCGCCTCCGCCTGAAAAGCATGCTTGGTCTTCAAATCAAAGGCCGGGCGTTGAGTCCACCGGAACAGGAAGCCATCGTTTTTGTTGCTCAAGTCCCCGAAGATAGGGATAATCCGATCCCCAGCACTTCAGATACAGCACCGGCCTGCCGCGATGAGGGTTGAGCGATTCAGTTCCTTTCTTTTTTAGAGTGAAAAGGAACTGATCACACACATGCGTCTCAAGGTTGCTCAGTGTCATTTCCAGCCTCCTTTCCGGGAACATGCGGGATCGCACGTTCTAAGCTGTGCATTTGGCACACAACCCTTCCACAACTTCCTGAATCTCTTCGGCAGTGGATGATCCTTTTGAAAGAAAACCGTATGCTCCACTCGCACGGGCAGCCTCACGGTACTCGGGAAAATCATAGCTTGTGAGCATAATGACATGGATTTCAGGATGGAGCGCCTTAACTCTTCTCGTTATTTCCAGCCCGTTCTGATCAGGCAATTTGACATCCATGAAGATCAGATGAGGGAGAAAACTTTCGATCTTTTCCATGGCTTCGGTGCCGTTCGCTGCCTCATCCAGAAGGATAGCAGGGAATCGGGCGGTTAGAAGGCTAGCCAGACTGCTGCGAAAACCATCGTCATCTTCGACCAGCATGACCCTAAACAAAGCGCATTCCTTCCCTGGCATCGGTTCTTGTCTCCACGGGAAAGTCATTGTAATTTTATTCTCCTCAGGATAAGACCACTTTACTGATGCGATTCCGTGTGGTAAATAAGGTCAATACCCTATATTCGAAGCCGTGACCCTGTATATTTTCCCAGATCCAGGTAAGACTGACTCGGCAGGAGTAGGCCATGAAAAAAGCTTTCAATATCGTGATTGCTGAAGACCACACCATCCTCCGGGAAGGACTGAAGTCACTCCTCTCCTCTCAACCAGATTTCAAAATAGTCGGCGAAGCCGGAGATGGGCTCGAGGCCATTCGCTGTGTTCAGAATCATAGCCCCGACATGATTCTCCTTGACCTCTCCATTCCCAGAATGACGGGCCTCGATGCGATCAAAGAGATCAAGAGAGTAAACTCTGACACGAAGATCATCGTGCTGACGGTCCACAGCACTGAGGAGTATATTCTTGCCACCTTGCAGGCTGGCGCTGACGGGTATGTCCTGAAAGACGCTCACAGCACTGAGCTCCTGACAGCCATCCGGCACGTTTTGGACGGTCACCGGTATCTCAGCCCTAGCATTTCAGGAACGATCATCGATGGCCTTTTGCAGGGGAAAAAAGCGTCTGCGATTCGATCCGCGTGGGAAACGCTGACCCAACGGGAAAGGGAAATCCTGAAACTGGTTGCAGAAGGTCACAAGAACAAGGAGATTGGAGACCTTCTCTGCATCAGCGTCAAAACGGTTGAAAAGCACCGCGCCAATCTCATGGAGAAGCTCGATCTGCACAATGTCGCCGCTCTGACTGCCCTGGCTGCTGAAAAAGGCCTGATCACGAAATAATCGGTCCGGGCCGCTATCCTTTCATCTCAAGGGTTGTCCTCTCCTCGATGTAACATCGGACCATGCGGTTTTCTGCTCATTTTTCGGCCCTATTTACACAGATCTTCATATTCTCTATATAGATATAAACGGAGGAGTTCCGATGAAAATGAAATATGCCGCTTTTGGGTTCCTATCCTTATTCATAGGGCTTGGTGTTTCCGCTTCGAGTCATGCGGAAGTGGAGATGACTGTCGCAAGGACTCTGACCCTGGAAGAGAC
>Ga0105100_10001038_pt1 | contig 16389 bp, 14 predicted proteins | sample PPLLak12cMay2015_2_FD_87033 | JGI IMG/M metagenome (GOLD analysis project Ga0105100, IMG submission 87033) | Freshwater sediment microbial communities from Prairie Pothole Lake near Jamestown, North Dakota, USA - PPLs Lake P8 Core (1) Depth... | ecosystem: Environmental > Aquatic > Freshwater >...
ACAATACAACTGCAGGTACCTGGGAAGGAATCAATATCCCAAGGGCTGTCAGGAGCTCGCTCACCTTCAGGAACAACTCGGTTACATCTGTCAACTCAGCCGGATATCTTCTACAGGCGGGTGACGAAGGTCCTCTTTCAACGAACAACAATCTTGACGGAGCGGTAATCACCGGAAACAAGCTTACATGGAACGGAACAGATGCGGCATCAATAACTCACGGGATGTTCATAGGATACAATATCAATTATACCGTAAAGTATAATTATCTCGATAAAACTCCTTACGGCATCCTATTCAAATCGGGAACAGATGCAGGTTCCAATATGACTTATTCTTCAGGTTACGGCGCCTCTTACAACATTGTAAAGAATTCAAAACTCGCCCTGAGGATGAAAGGCATCAACGGGGTTCAGGTGTACAACAATACATTTTACTCGAACCTTGCATCCGGGTCATTCATACATATAGATGCCAATCACGACAGGGTAATTCCTGCAGTATCGACCGGTGCGAAAATTAAGAATAACATCTTTTATACTGTATATCAGATCCCCAACATATCGATCGAAAGCGGTTGCCTGATGAATTTTGAGAGCGACTATAATGTCTTTTACTGTGAATCGGGTTCACCTGTGTTTTCAGTCAGCGGATCAAGAAAAACATTTGCAGAGTGGCAGGCAATGGGATATGACCAGCACTCCGTGGTGATAAATCCGAATTTCAACAACACCACCGGCTTTGTTCCTTCAGCCAGGCTCGATTACGGAACAAATCTCGGAACAACATGGCAAACCGGTTTATCGACATCATCCGTCTGGGATGCAGGAAAAGCACCGGCAACAACCGACCAGAACGGGACATGGCAGGCAGGAGCAATAGTCCATCCTCCTCCGGTGGTTACTCCTCCACCCGTGGTCACTCCTCCTCCCGTAGTAACTCCACCACCCGTTGTTACCCCCCCACCTGTGGTGGTCAACACACCTCCGGTGATCATGATAAAGTATGCTTCTGAGAACCTGTCAGGATTTGTTGGCGAACTTGATGCGACCGGGAGCTACGATGCAAACAAGGATAACCTCACCTATGCCTGGGTGATCCCTTCGAACGTTTCGGCCTCTTCGGCCAGCGGTTCAAAGATCAGGTTCCTCAGCCCCGTGGTAAATACGCCCCAGACAATAGAGTTCACTCTTAAGATCAGCGACGGGAAGACCACCCAGTCAAAAATAATCCCGGTTAAAATCATTCCATATAAACCGGAGCTTGAATTTGCAGAAGTAATTAATATTGAAGCCAGTAGTTTTCAGCCGCCCTATTATCCCTACAACATACTGGACGGGAATATCGGGACCATGTGGTCAGCCAATGGTGATGACCAGTGGCTTGTGATGGAAATGAAAGAGCTGTTCAACATCCAGCATGTCAAGATCGCATTCAAGCCGGGGCAGAAGGCTGAAGCCTATTTTGATATTTTCGGTTCTGAAGACAAGGAAACATGGGAGCCGATACTGACCAAATCAGCATCCTGCGGGTTTTCAGGGGATCTCCACGTATTTGATTTCCCTGCATCAAAAGCACAGGCAGAATTCAGGTATCTCAGGCTGGTGGGACACTCAAACTCTTCAGACAGCTGGAATCACATTTCCGAATTCAAAGTTTTCGGATTCAGGCACCGGAATTCTCTCAGCTTCGAGGATCAGCCCGTGAAGCTTTATCCAAATCCCGCTCGTGAATCAATCAATATCCGGATCGATGATGCAACAATGAAGCCCGATTTCATCAGAATACTCAATCTCACCGGTAATGTAGTTTTTGAGGAAAAGATGGATCCTGAGATAACTGACCTGCAGATTCCGATCAATTTCAAGGATGGGATCTATATTATGCAGATGGGATCGGATGGTCTGACACTGTTTACTCAAAAGATTGTCGTAAATATCTGAATATCCCTTAAGTACTCAAAGACCGCGAACTGCCTGTTTTTACAGGGCTTACCCCTGTTCTCCTCCATAGCCATTGCAGTAACCGGCAATCTGAATTACAGGCTAATCTGTTAAATTTCAGTTAAAAAGACTCGATTTTTTCAGTATGGTATATAATTTGCATTATTCAATTGTACTAAAATCAGATGCAATGAAAACAATAAAATATAAACTGGTGAGCCTCTTCTTTATCCTGGGGTTCTTCTTTATTTCACTGAATAGCTATTCTCAGGAAAGAAAATTAACCCGTCAGGAAATGAAGGAGGTGAGGAAGGCACAGCTTGAAGCAAACTTCTGGATACTCGATTCCCTTCTCAAATCAAAGAGTTTCGTGCTTGTGGCAGATTATCTTCAAAACAGATACGGTGACAGGATAATTGTTACCCCTACCCTGAATTTCATTAAGATCAGCGGGGAGAGCGGAATACTACAGACCGGATCAAACTGGAGTATGGGATACAATGGCGTAGGAGGAGTGACCGCTGAAGGATCAATCGGGAAATGGACGGTTTATAAAGATCAGAAAAGATTTTCATACAACCTGCAATTCAGCCTTCTTACAAATATTGGATATTATACCGTTGCAATGAATGTCTCGGCGGATGGATCTGCCAGGGCAACAATCTCCGGATTGGGACGCGACAAACTTACATGGGAGGGACATCTGGAAACGATCGGCAACTCGAGGGTGTTCAAAGGGCATAATACAATCTAAAAAAAGTCCTCCAAAATATGGAAGACTTTGTGGGTTGTACTGGAGTCGAATGAAAAAGTGGGGCGTGACAGATTCGAACTGTCGACCTCTTGCCTGTCAAGCAAGCGTTCTGAACCAACTGAACTAACGTCCCATTCTCTCCGCAAAAATAATATTTAATTTATATTTATTGTTATCCGTTTTAGTCTTAACTTCGGTAAGCAGTTGGTTAACCACTAAAACATAAGATTATGATATCCCATGAAATTGACTACAAGATTTTAGGCGAAGACATCCAGTTCGTGGAAATTGACCTCGATCCCGGGGAGACAGTGATAGCTGAAGCCGGAACAATGGTCTACATGGAACAGGGAATCACATTCGAAGCAAAAATGGGCGACGGGGCAACCCCGCATAAGGGATTATTCGATACGCTACTTTCGGCCGGATCGAGGCTGATAACGGGAGAATCGCTTTTTCTGACTCATTTCACAAACAAGGGTTTTAGCAAAAGCAAGGTTGCATTCGCGGCTCCATATCCGGGGACCATCATTCCAGTCGACCTGTCGCAGGTCAGGAACAGCCTTATCGTCCAGAAAGACGGATTCCTATGTGCAGCATACGGAACAAAACTCTCAATAACCCTAAACCGGAAGATCGGCTCAGGCCTGCTCGGAGGCGAAGGATTCATACTTCAGAAGCTTGAGGGCGACGGACGGGCATTTATACATGCAGGAGGAACGGTTATCGAGCGGCAGATGAACAACGAAACTCTCCGGATCGACACAGGATGTGTTGTTGCATATGAGCCGTCGCTCGATTTTGACATTGAAGCGAGCGGAAGCCTGAAATCGATGGTGTTCGGTGGCGAGGGGTTATTTCTTGCAACAATCCGAGGTACAGGAAAGCTGTGGCTTCAGTCGATGCCTATCAGGAAGCTCATAAGAGCCCTGGCTCCGCTTGGAAAAAACAGGGGAAAAGAGGCCGGTTCCATACTGGGAAACCTTCTGGAGGGATAGAAGAACTTATACAGAGATCCACAGAGAAGAAACTGAGATCCACAGAATTACAATTAATCTGATGCTTACGAGAAATCGAATCCGGAAATATATATAGGAGCATCATAAAAAATCTCTTTCTCCTTATCGGTCAGATTCAGGAACCGTGTGTATACAAGTCCCGGTTTTGCATTAAGCATCCGGTTGAGCGCACCCATTTTCACACCTGACCTCAGCTTGTCAAAGAGTTCGCTCCGGTCGTCGAGCCAGGTCAATCCCGTGTAATACCCTTCTGCGGCGCACACTGACTCAAAAAGGCTTGCAAGCATTTCTTCCCTGCCTTTCCTGCAATAAATCGCATCAAAAACAATATGCCGGAACTGGTCGGGATGGAAAAGTCTTTTGAAATACGGCGCCCTCGGGAGTACCTTCATGTAAATCCAGCCCCAGATACCGGGCATATCATAAACCTTATACGCAGAAGGTATAGCGCTTACGCCTGCAATGATCTCGCCTCCTTCCTTCAGGACATAATAATTTTCACCATGAAAAGCATGCTCCAGGCTGAACAGTGAATAATCCCTGTAGTATCCGAGGAGAAGGGATTTCATTTTCTCCTTTTCCTCCTTTGAAGTGATTTTTGTCACCCTGCCGTCAGGTTTTGGGGAAAACCTGCTGAAGGCAACAGTAAGGAACGACCTTATATATTCATAGCCCACCTGATGAATGAGATTTTTTGACCTTTCATTCATACTCTCGACAAAAGCATACATTATATGCTTGTCGTTCTCATTGATTTCCTTGAAATCAAGCAGATGCGGCTTACTGAAGATTTCAAGCGTCTTTTGCTTGAAAGTGTCATCCTTTTCAGGCCTGATGATTTCCTTATTTCTCTTTTTCCGGGGAATATCTGACTGGTATACAGAATCAAAAGCAAGATATCTTAAATAGGAAGAAGGATATCGCAGGTTCCCCTGGCCCGTTATCCTGTAACACGATCCGACTGTTCCTGTCACCTTGTTCTTCCTGTAAAGGGAAACAAACCTTATCTGATCCCCGTATGCCGCTATTCTCGAAGGAATATTCTGAAGCTGAAACCTCAGTCCTCCCTCGGAACCCTGTACGGCGTGATTCAGGATTTCCAGCATTCCTTCATTTGCGTGATCGGAGACTCTTACCTCAAGCTCCTTGTGTTTTATAATGGTCCGCTCAAACATCTCTTTACTGGTTCACTATATTTATCTGGTATCGAGTGAGCCAAACACTCTCTTAAGCAAAGGAGTCACTCTTGCCGATACTTCTTTCCTTATCTTCAGTTCTTCAAGCTCAACTTTTAAAAACATGCCTTCGAGTGCTTTCTTTGTAAGGAATTCGTCAATGTCGGCGTTTACGGGCTTCAGCCCTGCCAGCTTTCCGGCCAGTGAGTTGGCGACAGAATTCCATTTCCCGGTTAGGGTAACCCATGAATCTTTGGTGGAAACATTTCCAATGATCTTCTTTTCAGTTGAGTTTTGTATTTTCGGTTTATATATTGAATAGAGTTCACTATATGTGGTGGCTTTCAGGTAGGAAGTTGCTGCATTATCGGCCCCTTTAAGGATATTGAAGGCATCACTGATGGTCATTGAAGTAACGCTGTTTACGAATATAGGGGCAACCTCTTTAGCGGCATCCTCAGCTGCACGGTTGATCCTTATAATAACATCCTCAACAAGCTGATCCCCTCCCGGTATCCTTGTAATATTGTCGATTATTGTTTTTGCCTCGTCAGGAAGCAGGATCTTTACAGCAGCGTCTCCATAATATCCGTTTTCCACCGACAGTTTCTCAGCCGAAGTCTTTGCCCCCAGTGCCAGGGCTTCCTTCAGTCCGCTTACAACTTCATCCTCAGTAAGAGGAACTGTAACAGATGACTGAATGACATTGAGCAGTTCCGCACATCCTGTAATAACGAACAGCAATACAAACAAACCGATATATCTGATCTTCATTTAAGGCAGAGTTAAATTCTGTGCAAGATACAAATTACCGTGGAAGTCAGAAAATGATCCGAAACAGCGCTTCGGCTATTTCAATATCGCCGGGATTTGTGATTTTCAGGTTTTCCCTGTTCCCATCAATAAGATGAATGGTTTCGCCGGTTTTCTCCAGAATTGTAGCATCATCGGTAACATCTGGATTATATTCCTGAAGGTAAGCTTTCTTAATAAGTTCCGAATCAAACACCTGGGGTGTCTGTATGATCCTTAAATATTGCCGGTTGACGGGCATGTTCCCTTGTTCCGTTATAATTCTTACAGAATCAGCCGGATGAATAACCGGAACGGCATTACCGAATTTCTCAGCCGCATCAAAACATCTTTTTATTGTATCGGCGCTTACATTCGGCCTTACGCCATCGTGTATTGCAACAAGACATTTTTCCCCGATCTTTTCAAGGCCGTTCCTGACTGAATCAAACCGTGTGGGACCTCCCGTCACAACAATGTGGGGAACCAGGAAAGAATATTTCTTCATCAGCTCCTCCCAGTATCCGGACTGATCTTCAGGAATTACGAGTATTATTATGATTGATGGATCAAATGACCAGAACCTCTCCATGGTACGCATAAGAACTGGTTTGCCTGAAAGCTCAAGAAACTGTTTGGGGATGCCGGTCCCCATTCTTTTGCCGGAACCTCCTGCTACAACCAGTGCATAACGATTCATGGGTATATTACTTTCTGCTCCTGTTATTTGCTCCCTCCCCTTGCCTGCCGGCATGCACAAGCCTTAAGGAATTTACCGGATTTCAACTCCCCTTCAGGGGGGCAGGGGGACATATTCCCAAATCCTACTCCTTTGTATAAAGAAACCTTCGTATACTCCTCTTCGGTGTCTTCGCAAACTCTTCGTTATGAAGCCTGAATTTGCTTACTGCCATGAAATCAGGCAAACGTTCATTTACTGTTTTTTTTGCTTGTTCAAGAACCGACTGGAGCTGTTCCTCCGAAATATTATCCTTCTTGATCGCTTCAAAATCGGGGTAGATAAGTGCAACAAGCTTGTTGTCCTCCGAGACCACGACCGATTCGGAAATATAATCCATATTGTTGATAACGGCTTCTATTTCCTCGGGGAATATATTCTTTCCCGAGGGACCGAGCAGCATACTTTTGCTTCTTCCCTTAATAAAAATATTCTTTTCCCTGTCCATAACTCCAAGGTCGCCGGTATGCATCCACCCTTTTTCATCAATTATCTCCCTTGTAGCTTTTTCATTCTTATAGTAACCCATCATTACATTTTCGCCTCTGAGGATTATCTCTCCGATCTCTTTCTGGGGATCGGATGAATCAATTGTAACCTCAAGGGTATCAACCGGTTTTCCTGAGCCGCCCAGCTTTGTTGTATCCCACGATGTGTAACTTATAAGGGGACCGCATTCCGTCATGCCGTAACCAACGGAAAATTTAAACCCTATTTTCCTGAAAAATCTTTCTGCCTCAGGATTAAATGCAGCGCCGCCGATAACGATCTCTTTAAATCTTCCACCGAATGTCTCTGTAAGTTTCCCGTTGATCTTTTTATGAAGGATCTTATTCACCCCGGGTATAGCAAGAAGGACCTTCATATGAGGCTTGCTGATCACAGGCAACAGCTGCTTCTTGAAGATCTTTTCGATCACAAGCGGAACCGAAAGGACAAGCCTTGGCCTTATCTCCTTGAATGCCTGCACTATGATCTGGGGAGAGGGAGTTTTTGAAAGGATTGTTATGTGGCACCCGTATGTAAAAGGGAAAAGAAATTCAAATGCGCACCCGTAGGTATGGGCAAGAGGCAGGAATGATACCACCGGGTCGCCCGATTCAAGGGGCATATGGGTCTGCGCAAAACGTATATTTGCCGCCAGGCTGTTGTGCGACAGCATTACTCCTTTCGAGAACCCTGTTGTTCCGCCGGTATAGCTTATAACAGCCAGTTTATCATTTGTAATATCCGAGAATTTTATGTCCTCCTGTTTCAGTGCAGGGTATGCCTTCAGATATTTTTCATCAAGTGCCAGGTACTTTCTTTTCAGATCAGAGTTTTGAGCGGTGATCATCGAAAAGTCATCAAGGGAGATAACTCCGGTTATATGGGGGATCTTATCATCGTCGAGTGTTTCGTAAATCTTATCATCAGCAAACAGGAGTGATGCATCTGAATGATTTATTAGATTTGTAAGGTCTTCCGGCTTAAAATCGGGAAGTATCGGTACAATTACTGCGCCGTAGGTCACCGTGGCAAGATAAACAACACACCAGTTTGCTGAATTCCGTCCGACAAGAGCAATCTTATCGCCCTCCCTGAGCCCGGAATCCTTAAAGAAGATATGCAATTTCAGGATCTTCCCGGCTATCTCCTTGTATGTTAATCCCTTTTCCTTGTAATTCGACAGAGCTTCCTTTTCCCAGTTAAATCTGATGCTCTGTTCAATATAACCAATCAGGCGTTCCTTGATCATGAATTCAGGTTTTAGTTAAACAAAGGTAAGATATGAATTATAATATCAAAATATATAACTTTACTATACAAAGTACATTACAAGGATAGCGATCACCGACAGCAGGTTTACGACTGTAAAGAAGTAATTATACCCTTCCCTCTTTTTGCTGAAATGACTCAGTTTCCTGGCAAAGATCCCTATTGTGGGAGCAAACAGGACAATCAGGAATGCAAAAAACTCGATCCCGTAAAACACTTTGTCCAGGCCACCTTTGACAAGAGCCGACAGGTACACGATTATGCATAGCACAAGTACATAAAACAGGTAACTGAGCTTCAGGATCAGGGTGGAAAAGAGCCGGCGCTTATGGAGCTGGTGGGGTTTCAGGTAAGCATAGGCTACCGAAAAAATAATTATGATGAAAATAACCCCAAGAATGTGATTCAGTATTTCATTGAAATTTGCCATATTGCCGGTTATTAAAAATCTGATCAAAATTATTTCAAAGACCAGATCAATGAACTTGCGCCAAGCACTGCTGCATTTTGGGAACTTAATTCCGACGGCAGCAATTTAACTTTTCCCCTGTAGATATAAAGCAGATTCTCTTCCATCGACTCCCTTGCAGGTTTGAAGATCAGTTCTTTTGCCTTCGCGAGGCCCCCAAAAAGGAAAATTGCCTCAGGGTTTGTATGAGCCACCACGTCGGCGAGTTTAATCCCAAGCATTTTCCCGGTATGCTCAAAAGATCTCATGGCAAGAGCATCACCTCTTTCTGCCGCTTCATGGATCATTTCTGCGTCAATCTCATTAAAGCTGTATTTCCGCAGCTCGCTTGGCTGAATGCTGTCGGCCATTATTTTCAAAAGTGTCCTTTTAAGTCCGGTCGCTGAAACATATGTTTCGAGGCACCCTTTTTTCCCGCAATCGCATTCTCGGCCCGATTGCCCGGAACGGACCGTAATATGCCCGAGCTCTCCTGCAAAGCCCTGGTGACCGTACAATAATTTACCATCCGTTACAAATCCGCTGCCCAGACCTGTTCCCAGGGTTATTACGACAAAATCCTTCATCTTCTTTGCACCGCCGTAAATCATTTCTCCCACGGCAGCTGCATTTGCATCGTTTGTAACAACAACCGGCAAATCGGTATGTCGCCTGAAAAGATCTGCAAGCGGAGTTATTCCTTTCCAAGGCAGGTTGGCCGGATACTCGATTGTGCCCTTGTTTATGTTTCCCATCGGGGCCCCGATTCCAAAACCGGCTATTCCGACATTATCTTTAATCTTCTGCCTTGTCACCATGATCTTTTCATACAGGGCGGCAACAAATTCCCCGGCTTCTTCATAATGGCTGGTTTTTAGCCTCTCCTCGGCAAGAATGCAGCCTTCCCTGTCAACGAAGCCAAATACCGTGTTTGTACCTCCGATGTCGATACCTACTGCTAATTTTCTGGTTGCCATAGATTAATTTTTAAAAAAAAACCCACCCCCAACCCCTCCCAAGAGGGGAGCCTAAAGAACTTATCCACCCCCAACCCCTCCCAAAAGGGGAGCTTAAAGAACTTACTTTTATCTTTTATCTTTCTCATCAGGGACATATTCATTTCCAACCTTCCGTGCCCTTTTTGGATGATCAATGTCGATTCCCAGAGCAATCCCTGTCTCCACAAGAATGTTCCATCCTGCAGCAATCTGAAGGTATTCGGCATATTCGCCTCCGTCGGGAATTATTATTGTCGGGAAAATAGTCTGCCTGGTTGATACTGCTATCACATGTACCCCTACTCCCTTTACAATACATTCCATGAATTTGTCCTGATCAACATCAAAAGGATCGATCCAGATGAGCACCTCATTTTTGTTCATCACCTCCTCAATGCCATGAAGGGCAAATGTCCCTTCAAAGAATGCCGATCTTTTCCTTGCGATCTCGCTTGTCTTTAGGGAAATCTCCGCTGCAACACCATTATCCCTGCCGGCAAAATAAATAATTTCCGCCTTGCTTATCAGGTCAGTAATATTTTTATCAATCGGGGCGGTAAGTACTTCTTCGGTCTGCTGAGCCAGCCGTTTCAATCCTTCCATTTTTTCATTCCGGACGTTCCGGAGCAGGGAATCATAGAAAAGACCCTGTTCGATCACCGACTTTGTGGCGGCCACTGCATTTTCCCTGCCGCACGAAAGGACGTGGGTGTCATGTGCAAACTCCTCCAGTTTTGTGTTCTTGTTTGCGGTAAGGGCAAAAATTGCGTTGTGATTCCTGCTTTTCAGCACATTCACAAGCCTTATTGCTTCCTTTGTCTGGCCCGAATTTGATGCAATAAACACGGTAAAGTCATCAAGGTTGTATTCCCCTGCCTGGGTGCAGCCTTCAGTAAGAACAGGCATCATGAATTCTTTTTTCAGGTCGGCATAAACTGCTCTTTTTGCCGGGAAAAGCCTGCTGCTGCCCTCTCCGGTAAGAAACAAACCCTTTTTTGATCTGATGGTCTCTACAAACCGCTTTGAAACCTGCGGATCGAAAGATCCGATAATTTCAGATGTTTCCATCATCTCCCTTATCAGGGCTAAGTTGCTGTACTTTTTTTCGTTGAGATTCATAATAATAAATTTAATTATGTGGCTTACAGCCAATGTTTAAATCATACAAATTTCAGTAGGCCGAAATATTCGGATCTGTGAAAATCAGGTTTCTCCGTTCCGACAGGATTCCAGGTAACATAATGCGCGACCGAAAGTTTGTCGCCGCATTTGTAAAAATTTGCCCTGAACGTCCTGCCCTTCAGCTCTTTCACGTTGTGGTGAATAAAAACAGTGAGCGGGATCGCCATTGTAATTGTCCACGAGAATTCACCGCTCCTTTCACTTATACTTTTCACACCTGAAGATCCTGTGCGGCGGATCCCTGAAATGATCCCGGGGGCGATCCTGTTCCTGTTACCCCTTCCCGTGCCCGAAGCCATAAGGCATGTGCCTATAGCATTCAGTTCGAAATTATAATAGATCCCGTCATCCGACGGAGCAACAAAAAACTCGACGCATGAATCTTCATACACCTCCTGGTTAGTCTCTGTTTTTTCGGCCTTGAACCATTGTTCCGTGACATAATATTTCAGAAGGATCTCATGCCGGGTATATGCTATCGAAAACTTCACATCAGGCTTATAATCAAAACCTTTCCAGTTCAGTACATCAACCGCATTATTTAAATGCAGGCTATCGAGCCTTTCCGAAATCTCATCAAGTCCGGGATAATCAGTTATGAACTCAGACTCACTGACTTCCAGGATTTTAAATGGCCGGTCCATAATACACCATTGTAAACCGAACCAAATTTAGATAAAATCTTTCCCAAACAAGCAGTATCGGTGGTGAATAGTGTTACTTAAGCTCATTTAGGATAAGGGCAGCTGCTCCCATAACGGCTCCGTTGCTTTCCGGGATACCCGACGGAAGTATTTTTACAGTATTCCTGAACAGAATATAATTATGCTTCTTCAGATACTCCTTTACCGGTTTAAAGATCAGATCACCGGCCTGTGCGAGACCGCCGAACAGGAATATCGCCTCGGGACTTGTATATACTATCGAATTGATGATTCCCAATCCAAGCATTTCAGCAGTATATTGCATAGCCTTTAAAGCTACCGGATCGCCTTTTGCAGCAGCTTCAGCTATTGCTTTTGATGTAAGCTTTGACGGTGGCAAATCCCTCAGAGGGCTATTGTCCCTCATTTCGCTTATCATCAATGAAGCTGTTTTGACAAGGCCTGAAGCAGAGGCATAGGCTTCAAGACAGCCTTTCCGGCCGCATCCGCATTCCCTGCCACCGGGAACAACTGTCAGGTGGCCGACCTCCCCTGCAAAGCCTGTGTGACCGTAAACCAGTTTACCGTCAACGACTATCCCGCTGCCAAGGCCGGTGCCAAGGGTCAGTACAATGAAATCCTTCATGTTTTTTGCTCCGCCAAAGACCATTTCGCCCATTGCAGCAGCATTTGCATCATTTGTAACGGCTACCGGCACTTTAAGTTCCTTTTTTACAAGTTCCCCAAGCGGAACAATCCCTTTCCATGCAAGATTGGGTGCATGCTCAATGGTTCCCCTGTGATAATTGGCATCCGGAGCCCCGATTCCTATACCTGTCAGTTCAAGATCTTTTTTACCCGCAAGAAGCTTTTTAACTCCGGCACCCAGAGCCTTCACAAAACCTTTGATCTCGGGATAATCAGTCGTTTTAAGATGGCCCTCAGCCAGAACCTTTCCTGTTGTGTCAACCAGACCGTATACGGTGTTCGTTCCGCCGATATCGACACCTGCTACTACTTTTTTCATTTTTGTAACTTTTTAATTATTAATATATTAAATTAAATCGCCCGGATTTGAAGGGGCACGTTTTGGGTTTCTAAATATATTTGTTTCAGAGCACTTTTCATCATTTATCTTGATCCGGTTTTCTTTATCTGCAGTTTCGAATCCTTATAATTATCCGGAGAGAGCGTCCATGGATTCACCACTTCCCAGTTCTCCTTGATCTCAATCTCTTCGGGATAATAGGATACAGGCTCCGGCTGACGGTGCAGATCAAAATCGCCGGTGGTCCATTCCCCGTTATTGTCAATATCAAATATTGTCCTGGCCCTGTATTTTCCTTTTGCAAGAAGAGGAAACTCAAGCCTGAGCGTATCTTTCTGATGGACCTGCCTTACAAGTTTTTCCTGATTATCGAGTAGCTGGATGATTTTACTCCCTTTATATCCCTTCAGATCAAGGATCAGCTTGCCGTATGATTCAGTCGGCAGAACTGAAAACCTGACTCCTGCTGAATCGGAATACTCGCCATAAATGCTTGAAAAGGCTTTTGAATCGGTAATAAGGAGATAGTTCTTTCCGGGATTAAGCCGGGTATCCACAAAATAACGGCACGAACCGGTAGTGTCGCGGACCAGGCTTAATGGCTGCCTTATCCTTTGCTCCTTAAGCACTTCAAACAGTGCAATCCTTGAAGTGTCGGGAGGAAGAAACGGGGATGGTGCTGTTATTGCTATCCTTTTATCCGGCCTCTCCTGGCCCGTGATGCCGGTATTGACTTTATAAGGGATCCGTTTCAGGGTTTTCGTCCTTACGGCCCTGGGTGCAATATATCTCATCTGAAGGGTATCATCCTTCAGGTCAGTAATTCCAAGAGTATCGGTAAAAGGAAACCTGATTACCGTTTCGATTTCCGGACGGTTGTATATTGTGCTGTCGGTCAGCCACACCGTTATTGTATCGCTTTTCCTGCTCTTTTCAATAAACCATGCCTCCGGAGAGGCACCTGGAATTGAAAATTCAAATCCCATTGTATCGGGAGGAAGGGAGAGGATATAGTTAATCTGGAAAGCCTGCTTTCTTGAAGATGATGCCAGATAATGCAGTCTCTTTTCAGCCTGGAAAAGAATAAGGGGATATTCACCGAGGACCGCAGGCTTAACCGGAACCTTTACGTCGGCTGACGGCTTAACGGAAGTTGTATCTTTTACCTGAGGCAAAAAACTCGTTTCCGGGGTGACCTGTATTGGTTCCGGATAAAAGGCAAAAAACTCATCCCTGTTGTTGTAGTTCTTGCTGTTGTCGGCATCGGCAAGGGCGTACAGACGGTAAGTGCCCGGACGTACATTATCAATGCGGAATTCCCCATTGCTTTCAGCGCGGGTAATATAATCGGGGATCTGTTTCACCACTGAGGAATCATCAGGATGACTGTAAAGAAGCACCATTGTATTTTCGGGAGGATCAAGGTTCAGACCGGAATATACATTGCCTGTAACCGATAGCGAATCAATATAGTTCCCTGTTGAAAACACAAACTGGTAGTTATTTATCGCATTGCCCTCATTGAGATCCCTTATTGCATCCTGGAAATAAAACGTGTAGGTTGTGCTGTCCTTCAGCTCATCCTCATATTCGATACGTATCCCTTTGCCCCTTACTAAAATTTCAGGCCTTTTCTTCATCGGGGGTGATACCATGAACTTTTCGCTTATTTTATCGAGAACAACGTACTCGTTGAAGGTGACGACTATTTCCTTACCGGTGAAATTGACGGCCCCGTTCTCAGGAACGCTTTTTAAAATGACAGGGATATCCTTATCCTTCGGCCCGCCCGAAGGAGTGTTCATTTTCGCACATCCGAATGCCAGTATCATGACCGTGATCATTAACCAATATCTTCGGACAATGCGTTCTCTCATCAAAATCTGCATTATATCTGCAAACATACATTTTTTAAGAATACTTTTTACAGGTGAAGGTTAATTACCTTTTTGTTATCTCCTTACCCCCTTCCCAACCTTCCCCCACGGGGGAAGGAGTTAGTTCATCCTCCCGCCTTGCGGGATAAGAAAGGGGGTTTTAGAGAAATTTAACTATTATTTAATCATTGAATTCTCAGACATGACGGATATGTAAGGTTTGGATCTTTAAGACTTTTCCTGTGTCTCATTTTGCTATTATTTCATACATTTGTTGATTCTAATACTCCCTATTATGCATTTACTTGTTATACCATGGGATGTCAATCCCGAGATATTCCGGATTGGTTCTTTTGCTGTCAGATGGTACGGATTGTTTTTTGCCTCATCATTCCTTTTCGGATATATAATCCTGGACAGGATCTTCAGGAACGAAAACCTGTCGCAGGCCACTCTCGACAGGCTTACAGTCTATGTAGCTGTCGGGGTTATAGCCGGGGCAAGGCTTGGCCACTGTTTCTTTTATGAGCCCGGGTATTATCTCAGTCATCCGGTGGAAATAATCAAGATATGGCACGGCGGACTAGCAAGCCATGGCGCCGCAATAGGAATCCTGTTAGCCCTGTGGTTGTTTGTAAGAAAAGAAAAAAAGGATTACACCTGGATCATTGACCGGGTTGCTATCGTTGTTGCACTTGCCGGATTTTTCATCAGGATGGGGAACCTGATGAACTCAGAGATATATGGTATTGAAACAACCATGCCATGGGGATTCGTTTTCCTCAGGAACGGTGAGACTGCTCCCAAACATCCTACCCAGATATATGAGGCACTGGCCTATCTTTTCATTTTCATTCTTCTCCTCAGGATCTACTGGAAAAACAGGGGGGAACATATCCAGGGACTGCTTATAAGTCTGACACTTATCCTGATATTCACTGCAAGGTTCTTTATTGAATTTCTCAAAGAGGACCAGGTTGCCTTCGAATCGGGAATGAAGCTGAATATGGGTCAGATCCTCAGCATCCCTTTTGTGATCGCCGGATTTGTATGGCTTTATTTAAGCATAAAGCAGAATAAGAGGGCGGTGATCAAACGAAAAGACTGAGGGCCGGGGGCAGGGGGCAGGGGGCAGCGAGCAGGGAGCAGGGAGCAGAAGGCGGGGGCTACTTTTTCAGAATTCCGTTGAAAAGCACATCAAGAATTGCCGTCAGCCTTTCTTCGAGGTTAAGTTCTCTCTTCTGCCAGAACAGCGGTACCTCAAGCCCTTTCAGGGTTGTCTGGACGGCAAGCGCGGTATACTCGCTGTTTTTGATGCTGAACACCTTCTTCCTTGCACCATGGTAAAGTATCAGCCGCAGAATTGCCAGCTCCTCACGGTCGTATTTTTCGCGTATCGCCTCTATAAAGTCAAAGTGATCAAGGTTTTTATCGAAGATGGCGTTATAGTAATTTGAGAGCTTTTCGAACGCTTTCATCCTTACAAAAACATAATTTCTCATTTTATCGACTGGCGATTCAACCGATTTGATAGCCTTAGTAAGCTCATTTCTAAGTATATTGGCTTCATAAAGTACGACAGCCTCGAAGATCTCCTCTTTGCTCTGAAAATAGTAATAGACCGAACTTTTACCCATTTTCAAAGCCCTGGCGATCTCATCCATGGTGGTCTTCCTGAATCCGTACCGGCTGAAAATCTGTCCTGAGGTGATTATTATTTTCTTTCTAAATTCTTCTTTATTAACCATATAGTAATTTCTTACAATAAGGATTTTTACTCTTTGCAAATTTAAGACATAAAAAAATCTTATCAAAATCTTCGAAGAAACCGGTCGATTATTCGAAATTGCGGATTGGCTTCGCCGAGCTCGCCTTCGGCTCGGTTGCGGATTTCTGATTGCGGAATCCAAAATCCAAATCCGAAATACCAAATCCCCGCTAATTTTGTAAATTTGAAACTCGATTTATTCCACCCGGTAACTATTTTAAAGATGCTTATTGACGGAAAAAAT
>Ga0105100_10001040_pt1 | contig 16384 bp, 20 predicted proteins | sample PPLLak12cMay2015_2_FD_87033 | JGI IMG/M metagenome (GOLD analysis project Ga0105100, IMG submission 87033) | Freshwater sediment microbial communities from Prairie Pothole Lake near Jamestown, North Dakota, USA - PPLs Lake P8 Core (1) Depth... | ecosystem: Environmental > Aquatic > Freshwater >...
CCACCACTGGTGGAGCCGCCCAAGACGGGCGTGCGCGGAGGATCAGATCCGCGACCTGCCTTTTCCGGTTCCCGGAGATCGAGGAGGCAGGCATGGCCCATTGGCCAAGGACCGTTCGAGGGAACCTGCTCACGCTCCTTCTCGTCGGCGTGTCGCTGTGGTTCCTGGTGCAGGGTTTGCTCGTGCTGTCGGGTGTAGGGGTTTGGGTGCTCGTAGCCGTCTCGGCCGTCGTCGCATCGGCGTCGCTGGCCGTCTACGGGTGGCGTCGACGGGCTGAGGCGGCGCTCGTCATCGCCACGATCGACGCGCCATCGTTCGGGGACGTGCTCCGTCGCCGGAACGCAAGCGAGGCATCCCAGCTCTAGGCTCCGGATCCTCGCCCTAGGCGAGTTAGGTCCGGCAGGAGGAAGGGACGATGAGCGACGAGATCGATCTCATGATCGACCGGGTTCGCGGGCTCCGCAGAGGGCGGGAGCCGTTGTACATCACATGCAACAAGGTGTTCTATGAGTTCGCCTACGAGATGTCTGACGAAGCCCGCACCGCCCTGGAGGAGATGGGGCGAGCGGCCGTCGAGACGGGACGGCATCCGGTCGAGCCCGTCACCGGGATGGAGTTCCCGCTGCCGGTCGTGGGCTTCCTCGCCGTGACGGGAGAAACGCTGAGGGCAGCGGACGGAGCTAGCGACTAGCGGGGTACACCGCCAGGACGGCGATGGACCGCCCCGTGCTATGGGCGAGCCCCCGTACGCGACCGGCTTATGCCTTCCACAGGATCTCCAGTGCTGCGCAGCGGGGATCCGTCAAGGCGGCGAAAGCCCTCCGTGTCAGCCCGGCGACGCTCCGGACAAGCGCGGCTCCGGCGAAGGACCGACTCCGGCGGCCAGGCGGCCTCAGCCCGTGAGTGACTCCGCGACCGGCATCCCGATCGCGACCACGGCAAGGATCAGGTTGGCGACGAGGCCCACCCAGCCGCCGCGGCATCCCTTGAGGACCGATCGCAGCCCGAGGTACGCGCCGATAGCGAACGGAGCCATCATCAGGGCTCCGAGGAGGGCTGCCTTCCAGAGCTCCCAATCGCCCTCGGTCAGGTTGAGGACCCTTCCCGCGAGGGCGAAGCCGACGAGCGGTGCCGCCAGCACCCACCACAGGAAGCGCCGGGACAGCCTGGCTTCCCGAGCACCCGGCTGCTCGGCTGGATGCGGCGGGCTCGCGGTTCGGGGCGGGACGCGGACGTCGCTCATCGGGCTCCCCTCGACTCTCCGACCCGGAAGCCCATCCATCTGCGCTGCCCTGTCTGAGGGCCCAAGGTCCCACTCGGTGCGGGACCGAGCGTCGGGCCTTGAGGAGAGGTCGGAGGGCCGAGCGGGATCCTGCGTGCCCGCAGGGTGCTGCGTCAGGTCTCCTGAGCCTGCATGAGCGCGAGTCCGAAGATGAACACAGGAAGCCCGATGAAGGCGAGGAACACGCTCATCACCAGGGACCAGCCGAGCGCTGCGAGACCGAACCCGATCACGACCATGAGGAGCCGCCACCCCAAGCCAGGCTCCGAGGTCGTGGCCGGACTCTGCTGGCTCCGTTCGGGGGCTCGACGCACCCGATCCGAGACCCGTGGCGGTGACGGTCGTTCGAGGACCCGTTCACGCTCGGTGATCATGGCGATCCCTCCCTGGACGACATCTCACGCGGCTCGCTGCGCCATCGACCCTGAGACGCAACAGCGCCTCGATCTGTGACACCGATCCCCGACACGCGGTGCCGCTCATCGGAGCTCGGAGATCGCCGATGGGTGCCCACCGTCGTTCCGGGTGGCGGAACCGGGGGTACCGCAGAAAGAGTGACAGGACCGCGGTTCTGGTTTGACGTGGCGTGTCGCCACGGCCTACGGTCGTGGTGCTCGGCGGAGGGAACCGAGGGCGGGGCGTAGGCGACGGATCTAGCCGATCCCCGAGGTTCCGGAGTGGCCGCGAGGCTACTTCGTTCGGGACTCTCCGTCGAGCACCTTTTTGCGCACCACCTGGGACGAAGGGGAGATCCGGATGAGCGCGAACCGTCACCATGCCCGCGGCGCGACGTGGAAGGCGATCCGGAACCCCCTGCTGGCCCTCGGTCTCGCGATCGGCGTGCTCCCGTTCGTCGTCGGGACGTCGGTCGCCCAACAGGCGCCTGGGACCGGACTGGAGATCACCAAGAGCGCGTCCGCCGGGACCGTGGACGAGCTCGACACCATCACGTTCACGATCGTCGCCGAGAACGCGGGTCAGGGCGTGGCCCACGACGTCGGCGTGAACGACAACCTCTGGGACCGCCTGACGAACGTGAGCGGGACCTACGACGGACCCGGGGGCGACGACGGGACCTGCACCCTCAACCCTGGCAACAATCACGTGAAATGCGAGGCGAGGGAACTCGCCCCGGGGGAGTCCATGACGGTCACCATCACGGCGACCACCCCCGATCTGCCGCTCAGGGATGGCGGCTCGTGCGAGGTGACGTTCGACAACGACTCCTGGGTCGTCTCCAACGAGACGGGATACCAGGCTCCCGTGTTCAGCAACACCGTGCAGGTCACCGTGACGGGGTCCGGCTGTGACGAGCCGTCCCCTTCGCCGAGCCCCAGCCCGACCGACAGCCCTTCGCCGAGCCCGAGCCCCACCGACAGCCCTTCGCCGAGCCCGAGCCCCACGGACAGCCCGTCGCCGAGCCCGAGCCCGACGGACAGCCCGTCGCCCAGCGTCAGCCCGACGGTCAGTCCCACGACCGTGACCCCGACCTCGACCGCGACCTCGACGGACGGGCCGACGGTTCACCCCACCACAGTGGAGCCCACCGATCCGGGCGGGATCGCCTTCACGGGCGCGTCGAACCTCTTCACGCTGGCCGCGCTCGCCCTCACGCTGCTCACGACCGGCACCGGCCTCATGTGGATCGGTCGCCGCCGACGCAGGGACGATCCGGGCGACCCGAGCTAGCGGCGCCGGATCAGCGCTCCGAGAGGCTGGAGCGACGAGTCCTGGTCGCAGAGGGTTGACGCGGTCGAAGGCGAGGGCGACTGGCATGAACGGCCCGCGGATCCCGGGGCTGTCGTATCCCCCGCGTCCAGCGGTCTCTGAGCCAGCCAGCGATGACACCTGGTGCCGACCATCGCAGCTCGTTCCTTCGACCGCCGAACAGGCCGACGGCGTGTCGTAGGCGCCGGCGTCAAGCACGGCTCTGCGCGTGTCCCTTCGCCGAGTCCTGACCGACTGCGAACAGAGCCCACGCGGGCGATCCTTCGCGATGCTTCGGGAGTCGAGCTGAGACGGTCCTGAACTCCGGAAGGCCTTTCGGTCCTTGCTGTACGCACGAGCAGGGGTCGAGAGTGAACCCGTTGGCTCGCATGGCGTCCAGCACGCTTCGGCGTGGGAGAGGGGGTTCGCGCCATGGAGCGTCCAACGGTTGAACGTGCTCGATCAGGCACGGGTACAGCCGGCGCGCCTTTCGCCGAGCCGGATCATAGAAGCCAGCCTCGTCGCTCGCGGCCCTCGTTCTCGGTCCGTTGGGGCACTTGGGTCGCTCGGCACCGGTGGTGGGTGCTGGGGGTCTGGATCGCGCTGATCGTCGGGGCGGTGCTCGTCTATCCGCACCTCATGTCCAACCTCTCCGCCCCCGACTACAGCGTGACCGGCTCTGACTCCGCGAAGGTCACAGACCTGATCCAGGCGGACTTCTCCGCAGCCGGGGTGGAGCAGGACGTGATCGTCTTCAACTCGGAGACGCTGAAGGTCACCGATCGCGAGTACCGGAAGGTGATCGACCGTGTGATCGAGGCCGTGAAGGGCGAGCCCGGCGTCGTCGGCGGTGGTCAGCCCGACAGATCTCGGGGCGCAGGGCCAGATCTCCGAGGACGGACGCTCGGCCTTCGCCTCGCTGGGCCTGAACGGGGATGACCGGGAGCGGGCCGACCGATCGGCGGCGCTCCAGGACGTGGTCGCCTCAGCCCTGGGCTCGGCGCCGGTCGAGGCGTATCTGACGGGGTACTCGCAGTCGGCGAATGACCTGACCGAGGTCGAGAACGCCGATGTCGAGCGCGCCGAATCGGTCGGCATCCCGATCGCTCTCGTGGTCCTCGTCATCGCGCTGGGCGCCGTCGTCGCCGGACTCATCCCGCTCATCACGGCACTCTGCAGCCTCGTGTTCACCTTCGGGGTCCTCTCGCTGCTCATCACGTGGAGACCGATGGACTCGTTCCTCCTCTCCATCGTCACGATGATCGGGGTGGGCATCTCGATCGACTACTCGCTGTTCATCCTGAGCCGGTACCGCGAGGAACTCGCCCGGGCGCACGGCAGGGGCGTCGCCGAGCCGGTGGTGACGGCGGTCGGTGTCGCGATGCGCACCAGCGGCCGGACGATCCTCTTCTCCGGCACGATCGTGATGATCTCGCTGTTCTCGCTGTTCGTGGTCAAATCACCGCTCTTCATCGGGATGGCCCTCGGTGCGGTGCTGGTGGTCGTGTGCACGCTGATCACCGCGTGGACGATGCTGCCGGCGCTACTGGCGGTGCTCGGTGACGGCGTCGATCGGCTGTCGCTGCCCAAGCGGTGGCAGCCAGCGACGAACGTCGAGGATGAGGCCGTCGAGGACAGCGGCTGGGCCAGGTGGGCGCGGACCGTCCTCAGGCACCCGTGGCTGGCGCTCCCCGCGGTCGCCCTCCTCATCGTGTTCGCCCTGCCCATGTTCGGCATGGAGCTGGGCATCGACCTGGGGCTGGCCGCGATCAGCGACACGGCCACGGGGAAAGCCGAGATCATCCTCCTCGAGAAGTTCAGCCCCGGCCTTCTCTCCCCGGTCCAGATCCTCGCGTCTCACGAGGGCTCCGGAGCTCTGAGCGCGGACGATCTGACCGACATCCAGGAGCTCACGGACTCCCTCGCGGAGGACCCGCGTGTGGCCGGCATCTACTCCGTCTCGACGCTGCTCGAGCAGACGGTGGGCGAGGTGTCCCCGGAGGCGATGGAGCTCCTGCAGCAAGACCCAACCGCATCGTCGTACCTTGCTCAGACGGTCAACGTCGATGACGGTTCCAACCGGACCATCATCACGGTCGTCACGAACGCGCCCATCGATTCGACCGAAGCGACGGAGCTCGTGCGCGACCTTCGCGACGACATCATCCCTCGGTACGCGGCGTCCGCCGGCCCACAGATGCTGGTGGGCGGAGAGACCGCCCAGTTCGAGGATCTCGGCGTGGAGACGCTCGGCAAGCTGTCCCTGGTCATGGCGATCGTGCTGGGGCTGTCGTTCTGCTACCTGTTGCTCGTCTTCCGCAGCCTGCTCATCCCGGTGAAGGCCGTGCTCATGAACCTGCTCGCCACCTTCGCCGCCTTCGGCCTGACGACCTGGGTGTTCGCGGACGGCCACCTCGAGGGCCTGTTCAACTTCACCAGCGTGGGGTTCATCCAGACCTTCCTGCCGGTCATGGTCTTCGCGCTCCTGTTCGGATTGTCGATGGACTATGAGGTGTTCCTCGTCGGCCGCATGCAGGAGGAGTGGCTTCGCACGCATGACAACGACGGGGCCGTGGTGGCGGGGGTGGCGCACACGGCGCGGGTGATCACGGCGGCGGCCTTGATCATGGCCGCGGTGTTCGGCTGCTTCCTCCTCGCCGACGTGCTGGAGCTCAAGGAGTTCGGCTTCGCGCTTGCCGTGGCGGTCCTCCTGGACGCGACGCTCATCCGACTCCTCGTGGTGCCGGCCATCATGAAGGTCGCGGGTGGTGCGGCGAACTGGTGGCTGCCGACGTGGCTGCAGCGGATCCTTCCCGACATCCGGCTCGAGTGACCGCGTCATCGAGGGGCCGGAGGGACGGCCGCTGATGGGATGGCTGGCCGGGTACGAGCGTGGGCGGCTGCGCTTCGACGTGATCGCCGGTCTGACGGTGACGGCGATCCTCATCCCGGAGGGCATGGCATACGCCCAGCTCCCCGTGTCCACCGCAGGTCGCCTTCTACCCCGCCCCTGCCGCCCTGCTCGCACCCCTCCCTCGACACGGTCCGTGTGATCTCGCTCATCCATCCCGAGAACCGCCAGTTGACTGTCTGGAAGGAGACCGAGTACGGGCGGGATCGAACGCACGGAGCAGCCCTAGGCCCCGCTCTCGGCGACACGCCAACACGCCCACAAGGCCTCCCCCGTCACGTGTAGGGGAATCCCGCTAGCCGCCGTGCCCTGCACTCCCTAGGGTCCGTCCGGTCAGGCACGGACGTGCAGGGGGAGCGTTGGCACACGGCGTTGGGCGCTCGAGGGTTCGTGCTTCGGGACGTGCTCGATCGGGGAGGGCAGGCATGGCACACACGATGACGTTCCCGCGCGCCCAGGGTCACGGCGCCCTTGCGCCCTGGGGGATCCTTGCGGCGATCGACCTGCACGACTGCGATCGCGGCCGGCTCGAGGATCCGGACGTCATCCGTCGATCCGTGCCGGCTGTGATCGATGCGATCGGCATGCGCGCCCATGGTCCGCTCGCGCTTGACCGATTCGGTGATGGCGACCTGGAGGGCTGGTCGGCGATGCAGTTCATCGAGACCAGCTCGATCACCATCCACGCAGACGAGGTCTCCGGGAGGTGCTTCATCGACGTGTTCTCCTGTCGGCCGTTCGACCCAGACCGCGCGGCCGAGGTGGCCATCGCCCACTTCGGAGGCTGGGCCCGGGTGCGGGTGCTGCAGCGGTGACCGAGATCGCACCGATCCTCGGCGTGCTCGCAGCTGTGGTGGGCGTGGTCGATACGATCCCCTACGTCCGCGACACGCTCGCCGGCACGACCAGACCGCATCGCGGAACGTGGGCGATCTGGAGCGTGCTGGCGATCGTCGTGTGCGTGTCGCAGCGTGCCGACGGCGCCTCGTGGAGCCTGATCATGGCCGTCGTCCAGGCCGCGCTCACGAGCCTCGTCGCGCTGCTGTCGATCCGTCGCGGTGAAGGAGGCGTCAGGCCGATCGAGGTGGTCATGATGGCGATCGCGGGCGTCGGCGTGGTCGGGTGGCTGGTCGCGGAGGAGCCGGTCGTGGCCACCGCGTGCGTCGTGGCGGCCGACCTCGTGGGGGCGGCGATGATGGTGCCGAAGACCTATCGCGATCCTCACTCCGAGACGCTGGCGACGTTCGCGCTCGCGTCGGTAGGCGGCGCGCTGGCCGCCGGCTCCGTCGGTGGGCTTGACGCCTCGCTGCTCCTGTACCCGGTGTACTACTGCGTGGTCAACGCCGCGATCTCGATCCTGCTCGTGCACCGGCGGGCGGTGGTCGCCGACGCCCCGGCGACGCACCCCGAGCCCGTCCTCGCGTAGACCCGCCTGTCCGAGACGCGAAGTACGCTCTTTCCATGAAGGGCGATCGCGTCGAGATCGTGGTGGACTCGGGCAACGGGACCCTGCGGTACGAGATCGAGGCCACGAAGGCCGGCCGACGCATCGAGGTCTCCACGGTGCGCGGCGTGGTCGAGGTGACCGAGGTCACCAGGACCGGCACGCCGATCCGCTCGGGCCGGTTCATGGCGAGCCGGGTCCTCGCGCTCGTCGAGCACCCGGCGTCTCCACCGACGGGGAGCCGCAAGCGCTCGGCGAGGAACCAGACCACGCTGCTCTAGCGGGAGCTGCCGCGCACTATCCCGGATCCGTCGACACCGACGCCTCCAGTCGATCGAGGAACGGCGCCTGCGCGGCCTTGATCATCGTCCGCGCCTCGGGCAGCTCGAACCACGCGACCCGGTCGATCTCGGGGAACGCCTGCGTGCGGCCCGACCGGGGCGGCCACTCCATCTCGAACGTGTTGCTCACCGCCGTGTCCGGGTCCAGGTCGCCCTCGACGGCCCACGCCAGGACGACCTTGCCCGACTTCTGGCGGATCTCGCCGAGCTCGATCATCGGGCCGTCGGGGAGCTCGTGACCGGTCTCCTCGGTGAACTCGCGGCGGGCGACCTCGTGGACCTCCTCGCCGGGCTCAACCTCGCCCTTCAGGACCGTCCAGTGGCCCTCGTGCTTGCGAGCGAAGAACGGCCCGCCGTTGTGGCCGAGCAGCACCTCCAGGCGCCCTCCTCGGCGGCGCCACAGCAGGATGCCGGCGCTCACATGGCCCGACTTCCGGACCTTCGGCGGCTTCGTCCCTTCTCCCACGCGATCGATGATGGCACGCCGGCGGCCTCCGGCCGCGGGGCCGTGTGCGCTCGGGCCTCAGCGGACCGGGGTCAGGGTGGGGTCAGGGCGAGATCACCGGGGCTCGGGGACGCGAAGTCCTCCGGAGCCGGGGACGCGAGGTCACTCGGGCTCGGGGACGGCGTGACGGTCGGCGCGGGTGACGGCGTCTCGCTCGGGCTCGGGGACGGCGTCTCGCTCGGGCTCGGGGACGGCGTCTCGCTCGGACCGGGCGACGGGCTCTTGGTCGGTGCGGGTGTCGGCGTCTCGGTCGGGGCGGAGATGGTGGGCGCTGCGGTCGGCGAAGGAGCCGCATCGTCCGTCAGGAGGTCGCCGAGGACCCCGTCGAGGGCTTGGGCCACGTCCGGCGGCAGGGACGGGAGCATCGGACCGAGCCGGTCGGCGATCTCCGCGTCGAGGGCCGTCACGTCGACGTCCTCGGACACCAGCATCGCGCGGTGGCTGATCAGGGTCGTGGCGAGCGAGACGACCTGCTCCGTCTCACCCGGCAGCTCCTCGGCCAAAGCGTCGAGCGACTCGTGGGCCTGCGCCATGCGCCCGTCGATCCCCGTCGCCTGCTGCAGGAGGACGACGGCCAACATCAGGATCGAGGCCGCGACCGCTCCCTGGAGCCGTTGCGTCCAACGGCTGTCTCGGGGCCCGGGCGTCCCGGAGCGTCGTGCCGTGCGCGGCTCCCACCGGCTCGCCTCCACCCCCAGCACGGAGGGGAGATCCCGAAGGCCCACGCCCTCCTCGACGACGGCGTCGGCCGCCGCCTCGAGCGACGGGGGCGTCGTGGCTCGATCGGTCGTGAGGACGATGACCGTCGAGTCGGGGGACACGCTGCGGATCCGCTCGATCACCTCGGGGCCGCCGAGCGCGGTCGCCTCGTGCAGGATGAGGACGTCGGGGTGGTGCTCCGCGGCCGCGTCGATCGCGGCGGCGCCCGTGGTCACGTCGCTCTCGGTCGTGAAGCCCAGCTCGTCGAGCGCGAAGCGGAGCAGGTCGCGCATGAGCGAGCGGTCGTCGGCGACGACGGCGGACCGGACGGACGTCGCGATGCCTGCCTCCCCTGGCTCGATGGCTCGCCCCGCGCGGAGCGTGGACCCTCCCCGCGGTTTGATTACGCGCACCCGGCAGCGCTGTCAACCCCCGCCCGGGTCACGCCCGGTACGGCCACGGCGTTCGCGCTCCTCCCGGAGCGCGGCGTGTCGGCCGCGGCGGGGTCGGCCGCACGGCCGATTGACCTGCGCAGGGGCCACGCTAGCGTCGCTCCTTTCGGCGGGAGGGGGGACCCGTGGACAGGCACGGCTCCGAGAGCTACTTCGTCATCGGTGAGGGGCTGCTGGCCGAGAGCGTCGGCGGCCGGGAGCGCACCCTGGCGCGGGCCGCCGAGGCGGCGGTCCCGCCGTTCCGGTTCTCGCGGATGGGGCCGAACGGGGGTCAGCGGCAGCTCACGGACGCCGCCCGGAAGCGTCTCGGCGACGCCATGACCGCCGGCGGCGGCGGGTCGTCGCAGGTCCCGGCGGGCTACACGTACCTCGGGCAGTTCGTCGACCACGACCTGACGTTCGACAAGACCAGCGTCATGCTCGGCCAGAACATCGCGCCGGCCGACCTCCTGCAGGCGCGCTCGCCGAGCCTCGACCTCGACTCGCTCTACGGGGCGGGGCCGGACGATCCGGGTTCGGCGAAGTTCTACGAGAGCGACGGCATCCACCTGAAGATGGGCAGGACCGTCGCCGCCGACGGCTTCCCGGCGATGGAGGGCTTCGATCTCCCGCGAGGCGCGGGGAACAGCGCGACCGCGAAGCGAAGGGCGATCGTCCCGGATCCGCGGAACGACGAGAACCTCGCGGTCGCCCAGACGCACCTGGCGCTCATCCGCTTCCACAACCGCGTCGTCGACACCCTGCCGAAGTCCGTGCCGCAGGCCCAGCGGTTCATCCGGGCCCGCAGGACGGTCACCCGGCACTACCAGTGGATGCTCCGCACCGACTACCTGCCGCGCATCTGCGCGCCGAGCGCGATCAACGCCGTGTTCAACGGCGGGCGGAAGGCGTTCGAGGTCGGTGCCGCGCCGACCGACGTCCCCACGATGCCGATCGAGTTCTCCGTGGCCGCGTTCCGGCTGGGTCACTCGATGATCCGGAGCGCCTACAACTGGAACCGGGTCTTCGACGACGGCTCTGGCACGCTGTTCTTCCTGTTCACGTTCTCGGGCGGGAGCGGCGACCTGGGCGGGTTCCAGCGGCTCCCGAGCAACTGGATCGCGGACTTCCGCCGCCTCTTCGACTTCGGCGAGGCGGGCCGGGACAACCTCGCCGTGCCCGAGGGCAGGTTCAACCGCGCGATGCGCATCGACACCAGGCTGGTGGACCCGCTGGCCGACCTCCCCGGCTTCCCGGCGGTCGAGGACAACCTGGCCTTCCGGAACCTGACCCGGGCGAAGATGGTCCGCCTCGCCACGGGACAGCAGATGGTCACGTTCCTGAAGGGCAAGGGCGTGAACCTGACCGGGCTCACGAAGGCGCAGATCCGTGACGGCAACAACGGCGTCTCGCTCGACGACCTCAGCGCGTCCCAGCGCGACGCGCTCCTCAAGGACACGCCGCTGTGGTTCTACATCCTTCGCGAGGCCGAGCTCAACGGGGGGAAGCTGAAGGGCGTGGGTGCGCGGATCGTCGCCGAGACCTTCCATCGAGCCATGGAGGGCAGCCAGACGTCGATCGTGCGCGACCCGACCTGGCGTCCGTCGCTCGGCCCCGACGACCAGACGTTCCGCATGGCCGACCTGCTGCTCTTCGCGTTCGAGGGGAAGAAGAAGCTCCTCGCTCCGCTCGGGTAGAGGGATACTCGGCGGGTGCCCGCAGGAGGGTGGAGCGATGACGACGATCCGTGAGGTCATGAGGACCGAGCTCGTGACGGTGGAGGGCTCGGCGACCCTGCTGGAGGCGGCCCACGCCATGTCCGTGCGCCAGGCGGGGTCGGTGCTCGTGCTCGAAGGGGGCGAGCTCGTCGGGGTCTTCACCGAGCGCGACCTGATGCGAGCCATGGCGCAGTCGTCCACGGCCGACGCCGCGAGGGTCTCCCAGGTCTCGGGGTGGATGACCCGGTCTCCGGTCACCGCCGGCCCCGAGGCGACGGTCGGCGAGGCGCTCGACCTGATGCTGTCCGGCGGGTTCCGGCATCTGCCCGTGATCGACGCCGGTGCCGTCGTCGGCGTGGTCTCGATGCGCGACCTGGCGAAGAGCATCTCCAGGGAGTGAGCGGCGGCGGTCGACGGGCCGGCGTGTGGGCCGCGCGGAAGAAAGAGTGACAAGAGGGCGCGTTCCGCTTTGACGCCGACGAGGCCGGAGGATAGGGTTCGCGGTGAGAGACCGCTGGAGCCCTCGGGCCCCGGCGGTTTCTCACTTCCGGGCCCCCGTTGATGGCGATCGTCCGAGTGAGCATGCTCTCGCTCCACCGCGCGCGGCAGACGGAGCTCGCCGCCGCGGAGACGTCGCCGGATGCGCCATCATGGGACGAGAGGACCACGGACGCCTCACAGCGGAGGAGGGCGCCATGAGCGACGGCAGCGCAGGGGCAGCAGCGGGCGGAGGCGCGATCTACGGCCTGGGCATCTTCGGCGCCCTGGTGTACTTCTGGCAGCAGGCGGACACGTTCTGGGAGTACGTGCTCGCGATCTTCCAGGGCCTGTTCTGGCCGGCCTGGATGATCTACGAGGTCTTCGAAGCGCTGGCGTAGCGGCGCCTCTCCGAGGAGCGACCTCCGGGAGAGCGCGCGGGGTGGTACGCGGTCAGTCGACGACCGTGAGCGTGATCGGGACCGCGGCGAGCGCCTTCGAGACCGGGCATCCTTCCTTCGCGGCCTCGGCGGCCTCTCGGAACCCGTCCGCGTCCAGACCTGGCACGTCGCCCGAGACCCGCAGGCGGATCCCCGTGATGCCCTCGCCCGGCTGGAAGTCCACCTCGGCGCGCGTGCTGAGTGTCGTCGGGGGATGGCCGGCCTTCGCGAGACCGCCCGACAGCGCCATCGAGAAGCACGCGGCGTGCGCGGCGGCGATCAGCTCCTCGGGGCTCGTGCGGCCGTCGGGCTGCTCCGCCCGGGAGGCCCAGGTGACGTCGAATCGTCCGACGCCGCTCGACTCCAAGGTGACCTGACCGTCGCCCTCCGTCAGCGATCCATGCCATTCACCGGTCGCGATGCGCGTCGTCGCCATCGTGGCCTCCTCTCGTCGCGCGACCTCGGAGCGTAGCAGCAGCCCCCGCTCGATCCCGAGGCGACGTCGGCGTCAGTCGGCCGTCCGGACCGCCCGGATCGTCGGCCGTAGGAGCCGGTACAGGAGGTACGCGAGGAGGGCGAGGCCGATCCACGCCCGCACCTGCTGCTCGCTGAACCGGGTCCGCTCCGCGATCGGTCGCGCGACGGCGCCGCCGACCTTGCCTCGCCATCCGGTCAGCGCGGACTCGCCGACCGTCGTCACCGCCTTGCTCGCGTTCACCCTCATCACCTCCGGGCCCGATCGCCGGGCCGGTAGCAGCCTTCCCGGTCTCGGAGGACGCGAAACGCCCGCGGCGCCGGGCGAACCGCCGGTCGTGTCGGACCCTCACCGTACCGTTGCGGCGAAGCGGTGTGGTCGCGGCCCCTCCAGACCACCGCTAAGTTTCGAACGGCGCTATGGTGGGCAAGAGTGCCCTCGGAACGGAACGTCACTCGCGAACGGGGGGACCAGATGACGAAGTACGTGTGCGCACACCCGTCGCATCGGCGGGACACCGTCGATGTCACCTCCCAGGTCCGGCTCGAGCGGGCGATGCTGCCCAGGCTCGACGCCTACCTGGCCATCACCGAGGATATCATCGAGGTGACGAAGGGGCTCGGCGACGAGCCCGACCGGATCCGTCGGGTCGAGCAGCTCATCTCGGGCGTCAGCGAGCCGCAGGACCTGCCGGTCGTCCTGATGTCCCGGCGCTCGATCATCCGCCAGCCCGGTCGGTACGAGCTGGACGATCTCCGCAGGCGCGAGCCCGAGGTCGAGCGCGTCGTTGCGCGGGTCGACCCCGCCTCCGAGCTCGCGGCGTCGGCCGACGACGTGGTCGTCCTCCCCGAGGCGCCGCCGCCCGGACCGGCCGACACGACCGGCACGCGGTCGACGGCCACGCTGACCCGTCAGCAGCAGGCGCTCGTCGTGATTCCCGAGGGCGTCTTCCCGCTCCACGACCTGGCGGCGAACCTGGCGATGGCCGAGCGGAACGACCACGACCTGATCGACGCGATCCGCCACACGCCCCCGTACGCGGCGCACGCGCCCGTGGTCTCGGACCCCTGGCGCGTGGTCGTCACATGCCCGACGCCGGAGGGCTCGCCCGCCGCCACCCACGACATGCTCTTCACCGGGTCCGGCGACCCGGAGCCGGCGATCGTCTACGGGACGCCGGTCGACGCGTGGGACGCGGAGGTCGAGGCCGCCGTGCTGCTCGACATGGCCCCGGGCCCCGAGACCTCCCGCGTCGAGCGACGCCTCTGGATGCTCCTCGGCGTCGAGGTGCTGATCGCGGTGCTGCTCCTCGCGTTCGGGTGGGCGAGCGGCGGGCTCGCGCTCGCGGCGCGCGAGACGACCGGCTGGTTCGGCCTCTCGCTGATCCTCGCGGCCGCGGCGATCGCGTTCGCGGCGGCCCCGCTGTTCACCACGCGCGACCGCGGCGGCAACATGAACGACACGTACTGGCTCCAGCACCTGTACGCGAGCCGCGTGGACCTCTTCCGTCTGGCCGCCGGGATCTCGGCGACGCTGTTCGCCTTCGCGCTGCTGGTCGGCGTGATCCCGCCGCTGTTCGCCGAGTCGCGCGCCCTGCCGGCCGCGACCGTGCGGTTCGACACGACGACCCAGCCGATCACGGCGACCGTGCGCGTTCGGGCGACCGGCTTCGGCGCGGACGACACGCTGAACGTCACGATGCGCGAGTACGGCAGCGCGATCGATCCGGATGGCGCGCTCCTCGGCCACGTCACGCGGCACGGCAGCACGTCGGGCACGCTCTCGATCTCGGAGTCGGTCGCCGTGGACGCGAACGCGGGCTACATCTCGGTCCTCGTGTCCGATGGCCGCTCGCCGGACGCCGTGTGCAGCCCGACCGCGACCGGCGCACCCGGGTGCACGGTGCTGGCGGTGCCGCAGTTCACGCCGACCGCGCCGCGGCTGACGATCGTCGCCCCGACCACGATCACGGAGGTCATGCCTTCTCCCACCGCCTCGGCCTCGCCGAGCGTCCCGGGGTCGCCGACCACCACACCGTGAACCGGGGTACGCTGGGGAGCATGAGGGACTTCTATCGCACCGCGATGGGGAAGACCCTGCGCGTGGACGAGTCCGACGAGGGAAGCCTCCGCGTGAAGGTGCTCAAGGATGGCGCATGGGCGGACGCACCCCTCGGGATGGTCGGCCTCCGGCTCTCTTCCACGACGCGGCGACTCACCGCGAGGGAGATCGGCAACCTCCCGGAGTGACCGGTCTGGCGGGTCCGCGGGTCGCTCGCCGTGAGACCGGCGGGCCACTACGCTGAGGTTCGTGGATACCGACGAAGAACGGATCGCGCTGTTCCTGGACTACGAGAACCTGGCCATCGGCGCGCGGGATGCGCTCGGCGGCCTGACCTTCGACCTCAAGCCCGTGCTGGACGCGCTGGCGGAGCGCGGGCGGGTGATCGCCCGGAAGGCGTACGCGGACTGGTCCGCGTTCGACGAGGACCGGCGGATGCTCACGCGCGGACACGTCGAGCTCGTCGAGATCCCACAGCGGATGGGGACGTCGCGCAAGAACGCGGCCGACATCAAGCTGGCGGTCGACGCGCTCGAGATGGCGTTCGAGCGTGACTACGTCACCACGTTCGTCATCTGCACGGGGGACAGTGACCTCACGCCGTTGGTCCACAAGCTCCGCGAGCTGAACAAGCGCGTGATCGGCGTCGGGATCAAGGACTCGACATCGGCGCTGTTGCCGCCCGCGTGCGACGAGTTCCTGTTCTACGACACGCTCGAAGGGGTGGACGTGCCCGCCGGCGCCGGCCGTCGCCGCGCCGGCGGGCGAGGCGGACGATCGACGAAGAAGAAGACCGAGACGCCGGTGGAGCCGATCGAGGAGGATCTCGAAGCCGTCGCCGAGCAGACACCCGCCGATCTCGACGAGCTGGCGGTCCGAGTGGTGCAGACGGTCGCGGGCCTCCAGCGATCCTCGAGCGGCAACGTGCTCGCCTCGTCGGTCAAGCGCGCGCTGCTCCGGAAGGACCCCACGTTCAGCGAGGCCGAGTACGGCTTCCGCGCGTTCGGCGAGCTGCTGAACCACCTGGCCGAGCGCAACGTGATCGAGCTGAGCGAGGGGTCGGCCAAGGGGGATCCCGAGGTCTCCCTGCCGGTCCACGGGGGCGAGACCGCGGCCTTCGCGCTGCTCGGGTCGGTCATCGCGGACCTGCGGGCCAAAGGGGTGGTTCCCAGCCTGTCCGGCCTCAAGAACAAGGTGAGGAAGGTTCAGCCGGGCTTCAGCGAGAAGGCGTTCGGGTACGGCGGCTTCCTGCAGTTCGTCAAGGCCGCGGCCACGCAGGGCGTGGTCACCCTGGAGTGGGACCCCGACGACGGGGACTACGTCCTGGGGATACCGGCCGGCTGAGTGGCGCCGCTCGCGTCACACGTCAGCGGCGGAGGTCCTTGTCCTTGAAGAGGTGCCTGCAGTCGGTGCACTGCATGTTCACGCGAGCGCCCGGTCCCGCGTGAACGAACGGTTGGGTGTGCTTCGACCCGCATGAGGGACAGGCCGGTCGTGCCCGGGGAGCACGGTCGATCGAGTCGCCGGCCCCGTTCACGCCGTTCCCCTCTGGCATGCGCAGCTCCATCCGTCGTCGGTCTGCGAACCATCATGGCAGGTCGCCGGGGCAGCTGGTCACGCCTGACCGTCCGGTCCGTTGGCCACCACAACGCTCGCTAACCGGCGTCCATCGCTGACGCCGTGCGCGGCACGCTGTGCTTGCCACTCCACTTCTCCTTGATGTCCTCGCCGGCGATCTTCTCCTGGAGCTTGATGATGTCTTGCAGCAGCGCCTCGGGCCTCGGTGGGCAGCCCGGCACGTACACGTCCACGGGGATGATCTGGTCGACCCCCTTCGTGACGGAGTAGGAATCCCAGTACGGGCCCCCGCAGTTCGAGCAGGAGCCGAACGAG
>Ga0105100_10001041_pt1 | contig 16377 bp, 13 predicted proteins | sample PPLLak12cMay2015_2_FD_87033 | JGI IMG/M metagenome (GOLD analysis project Ga0105100, IMG submission 87033) | Freshwater sediment microbial communities from Prairie Pothole Lake near Jamestown, North Dakota, USA - PPLs Lake P8 Core (1) Depth... | ecosystem: Environmental > Aquatic > Freshwater >...
CGGCGCTGGTCCCCGGTTTGTTTTTGCAGATCAATCATTGCCGGGAACTGGTACAACTATAACTTATAAATCTACCGGTTTTGGCCTTATTCTCCGGGCAGACGGCAATACACTGTTGGGAGGAAATGTATATGCAAATATCGGTGCAGATATTAAATACGATTTTAACGGTGAACCGAAAAATAACGGCAAGTATCTTGTTAATACTGTTATTCCTGAAAATGTATCGATGAACTCTCTGTCTTTCGGCCTGCGGCTGGGTGTTTCTTATATGTTTGATTGAAAAATGCTCAATAATCAATATTCATATTTCAATTATCAATTTCTTTTTGGGAAGGAATTGAAAATTGATGGTTGTCCAAAGGACTCCTTCGGAGAACGTTGAATATTTTTCTATTCAGGTTTTTATTAATACACTTCTTAATTTAAGGAATAATCTTGAACATTCTTGAAGCGATTTTGCTCGGCATACTTCAGGGCATAACCGAGTTCCTGCCGATCAGCAGCACCGGTCATCTTACATTAGCCGGAAAGTTTATGAACTTAATCTCTTCCGAAAATCCTGAACAATGGACCGCATTTATTGCCGTCATTCAGTTAGGAACATTATTGGCAGTCCTGATTTATTTCTGGAATGATATAATCTCCATCATCAATTCTTTTTTCAGGCAGAATATTTTCTCAAGAAAAAAATTTTCGGAGCAGGAACTTGATTCCAGACTCGGATGGCTTATTATAATTGGTACTATTCCCGTTGTGATAATTGGACTGCTGTTTAAAGATATAATTGAAGGTTCATTAACAAAAAATCTGTACGTTATCTCCGGAAGCTTGATAGGGCTCGCCATTATTCTGGCAATTGCAGAGAAAACTGCAAAGTTCAAGAAAGAGATAAAAGATATATCAGTAGCAGATTCCTTTTTAATCGGGGTTGCCCAGTCCTTTGCATTAATCCCGGGCTCTTCAAGATCAGGGACAACAATTACCGGGGGACTTTTTGTAGGGTTAAACAGAGAAACTGCCGCAAGATTTTCTTTTCTGCTTAGCATTCCGGCTGTTTTTGCGAGCGGACTCCTCGAGCTTTATGAAGCACTGGAATTTCTAAATGCTTCAATGATAATTAATATGGTAATCTCTACCCTATTTTCTGCAGTCAGCGGCTATGCCGCAATAGATTTTCTCTTAAAATATTTAAGGAAAAACTCTACATTTGTTTTTATTTATTACAGAATTCTTCTTGGAGCCGTTATTTTAGCTTTATTAGCTTTAAATATTATTCAGCCTTAGATTGTAAGCAAGATGAGTAGAGGTTTAGGTTCAAGTTTAAGTTCAAGAACCAATGTCATTCAATCATGCATCCACGCAATCATGCTTCCAATTTAGAGGATTCTATGAATCGAATTAAAATTTTTTTGATATAAAAGTTAAATTTATAAGGAGGTTAAATGAAATATTTCATTTTTTCTTTGATGCTGATTCTTGCTTTGGGATGTAAAGATTCAAATTCAAACGGGAAAGAAACATCTGAAACAACTAACGAAGGAACAACTATGGCAGATTCAACCGGGCAGTTTTCAACCGATTCCTCTTACACAGCTGTAATTGAAACAAATATGGGAACAATTGAGGCTCAGCTTTTTGCGAAAGCTACACCGAAAACCGTTGAGAATTTTGTGGAACTAGCTAGAAAAGGCTATTATAACGGAGTAATATTTCATAGAGTGATAGACAACTTTATGATTCAGGGCGGCGATCCGACAGGAACGGGAGGCGGCGGTGAAAGCATTTGGGGCGAAAGCTTTGACGATGAAATTGTTGATACCCTAAAATTCAATGAACCTGGTCTCCTCGCTATGGCTAATGCCGGACCCGGCACGAACGGAAGCCAGTTCTTTATTACAACCGTTGCTACCGATTGGCTGAACGGACATCATACAATTTTCGGGAAAGTAACCAAAGGAATGGATGTAGTAAATAAAATCGGTAAGGTGAAAACATCCAAACCGTACGACCGGCCGGTTAATGATGTGGTTATGCAGAAAGTAACGATTGAAGCAAAATAGAAATACTTTACTGAATTTGAAGTAGATATTTGACTAAAATAAAATGTCAAAATTCAAAGCCGGTGTTCAGTCTATTCAGGATGCAGTAAAAAAAATTAAAACCGGGGAAATACTCCCGGTTTATTTTTTCTTTGGAGAGGATTCCTTCAGCATAGATAACGGATTGAAGATTGTCGAGAATGCGGTGAAGCCCCTGCTTAAATCCGATTTTGATTTTGAAGTTTTCCACGGTGATGAGAAAAGTCTGGATGAAGTAATAAGCTTTGCGGAAGCATTCCCTTTTGGTTCGGAGAAAAAACTTATTATTTTTAAAGAATTTCAAAAGGTAAAAGACAAAAAGAAGCTTTCAAACTATGCGGCTTCTCCTCCGGATTTTACAGTCCTGGTTATAATTCACTCAGGAGAAATTTCAAACCTCAGCAGCGAACCTTATCAAACTTTGATTGAAAACCGGTTTCTTTTTGAAGCTAAAGAGTTGAAAGGAAAAAATCTTCTTGATTGGCTTACCGGCTATTGTGAATCTACGGGTAAATTTATTTCAGAGGAAAATGCGCAGATGCTTCTCGATATTACAGGAGAAAACAGATCGCTGCTTGAAGCGCAGATAGAGAAGATTTGTATTTATCTTGGTGATAAGAAAGAAATAACTCTCGATTCAATTAAAGGACTTTCAACGGCTTTAAAAGAGTATAATATTTTCGATCTCCAGAATGCAATCGGGAAAAAAGATGAGGCACTGGCTTTGAAGATTGCATTTAATATGCTCGATAAAGGTGCGGAACCTACATATATAATTTTTATGCTTACAAGGTATTTTACCGGTTTGTCTAGAATCGCTGAAATGACGAACCTTAAACTTCCCGATGCCGTTGCGGCAAAAATTGTGGGGACTCATCCATACTATTATAAAGACTATTTAAAAGCTAAATCGCTTTATTCAGATTCAAATTTGTATAATTCAGTCCAAGCATTATTAAAGGCAGATGTAACAATAAAAACTACATCCGCCGACCCGAAAACGGTTATTACGATACTAATATCGGAGATAATTCAATAAATCCTTATTGTAAAAAATTTTCAATAGAATAATTTTATTGTTATTTATCATTGGACATTTACTTTAAGACTTATCTTCTATTTATTTTTATCGGAATTCTTTTAAAATTTTAGACTTTTTAAGTAATTTACACTCCTGATCGGAAACAATTCAGAAATCAATAAGTATAATCCATTGGCGGAAAATAGACTGAACGACTTAAGTGATGAAGAACTTATACTCGAATTTCAGCAGCACAACACCATTGAAGCATATGAGATTTTAGTATCAAGGTATAAAAATCCCTTAATAAACTATGTTTTCCGCTTTATAGGAGATTACGAAGCGAGTGCTGATATAGTCCAGGATACAATGATTAAGGTTTACAGGAATAAAGATTCCTATAAATCGATTGCTAAATTTTCCACATGGATCTATACAATTGCCGGGAATTTAGCCCGGACAGAATATCAGAGAAGGAAGAGGAGGAGGTTTTTTTCTATTAGTCCTAAAGGGGAAGAGCAGGAAATTTTCGAAATTCCTGACGATAGTTACCGCCCGGATATTATTACAGACAGCGGTATAAAGGACGAAATAATACAAAAAGCCTTGCTTAAAGTATCGGATGCATACAGGGATGTTGTAATATTGAGAGACATCCAGGAATTATCTTACGAAGAAATTGCGGAAATAACCGGCATAGCTGTTGGGACTGTAAAATCGAGAATAAACCGGGGCAGAGCCCAGCTTCAAAAAATGTTGAAAGATATTTATAAGGAGTAAGGTTCAATAATGGGAATAAATGAAGACGAATTAAAGTATGGTCAAGTGATTAGATCGCTGAAACAGCTTTCTAAAATAAAAGCGTCTGAAAACTTCGAAACTGACTTAATGGGCAGAATTAATTCAGCTTCATTCAAAGAAGAAAAAGAAAGTTTTTGGGATAGAATTTTTATCCCCTCAAAATTAATCCCTTCTGCAGCGCTTGCTGTTGCTGCCATTATACTTTTCTTCGTAATTAATGTGGAATCGGAAGAATTTGAAAATCCGCTTCTGATTAATCCGAGGATTAGGGAAGATGTTTCAACTTCAGCTACACAGATTATGCAGGTTCCTTTTGCCGATAAAATTGAAGAAAAATTAATTAAAAAAGAAAGAACAAGGACTGAAGTTAAAAAAGATCAGGTGAAAAGCGAATATTATGCCGATGATATTAAAATTCCGGAACCAAAAGGAACAGACAAAAAGTCCTCGCTAAAAATATTACCTCCCGAACCGCTTGAGTTTGTAAGGCTGGATTCTATAAAACTCACGGAAAGCACAAATTGGATTCAGAATGATTCTTTCTTTACTGAAAATATAGAAGTTTCGGGGAATTTTCCTGTAGTCAGAAGTTCTACGGGACAAGTTTACCAGATCTCTAAAAGCGGCTTAAATTTCCGTCAGGTAAATATTGTTGAAGAAGAAAGGCGGCAGATAATTCAGCTTAGGGAGAAGCTGAAATCACTGATGAATGAAACGGGCAAAGCGATAAAAATGAAGGTAAAATAAGCTGTTTTTGGTATTAAAGCCGATCTTTTTTATATTTACACTCACATTTTTTGATTTAATAAAGGTAGAAAATGAAAAAAGGTATTCATCCGGAATATAGACCGGTTGTGTTTCATGATGCATCGGCAAACTTTTCAATATTAACACGATCAACAATTAAAACGAGCGATACGATCAAATGGGAAGACGGGAATACTTATCCGCTGGTCAGACTTGAAATATCAAGTGCTTCCCATCCTTTCTTTACCGGAAAACAGAAATTAGTAGATACAGCAGGACGTGTGGAAAAATTCAAAAAGAAGTATGCGGCAAAAAAATAAAAAGTTTTCCTTTCTTTTATAAAACTAAAGCCCGGGAATTCGGGCTTTTTTGTTGATATAATATATGTTTTCTATCAATTAAAGCGTTCGGATTAGCTAATAGTATTGTATAAAAACAATTTAATATTATTTTCGATATTTAAATTTTCAAATTTCATTCCCATTTTTATTTAAATGAAAAAGAATGTAAAAAAAATATTAATTGCCTTAGCAATTGTTTTAGTGATTGCTCTGCTTGCAATTCCAAAATTCAATTCTTCCGGCCCGGAAGGCAAAAAAAATCCTGCTTCAGGATCAAATGCTCCTCTTCCGGTTAAAGTTCATATTCTAAAGGAGCAGTCGTTGGAGAACAGGGTGCTGACTAGCGGTTCAATCATTGCAAACGAAGAAGTTCAATTGATGAGTGAAGTTGGAGGTAAAATAGTAAAAATATTTTTTAGAGAAGGGAGCATCGTTAAAGAAGGGGATATGCTGGTTAAAATAAACGACTCGGAACTCCAGGCGCAGCTTACAAGGGAAAAATTCAGATTAAAACTGCTGCAGGAAAATGAATTCAGGCAGAAGAAACTACTTGAAAAAGAAGCTATCAGCCAGGCTGATTATGATGTTTCCTTAAATGAATTAAACGTAATAAAAGCCGAAACAGAGCTGATTAATGCGCAAATAGCAAAAACGGAAATAAGAGCCCCGTTTAACGGAGTGATCGGTTTGAAATATGTAAGCGAAGGAAGCTATGTAACTCCTTCTACGGTTATTGCAAGTCTGCAGAATATTAATCCGATTAAAATAGATTTCTCTATACCTGAAAAATATGCATCTTTGGTTAAGAGAGGAGATAATGTAAATTTTAAAGTAACCGGCGATGAAAAAACATACACTGGAAAAATTTATGCAATCGAACCTAAGATTGATCCTATATCAAGGACTTTAAAGATAAGAGGAATATACAATAACACAGGAAATAATATTTTCCCCGGTTCGTTTGCTGATGTTGAACTTGTTCTAAAAGAAATTGATGATGCAATTATGATTCCGACCCACGCTTTAGTTCCTGAACTCAAAGGACAGAAAGTTTTCCTGTATAAAAATGGTAAAGCATTTTCTCAAAGTGTTGAGACAGGGATACGGAATCAAGAAACAGTTCAAATAACTTCCGGGTTAAGTAATAAAGATACCTTAATAACAACCGGCATTCTGCAGCTCCGTGGGGGAATGCCTGTAGCTATTTCAGAGTTTAATTAGAGGGAAAATGGTATAAAATATAAAGGTATATAGTATAAATTTATAAAGTTCAATAAACGCTTTGGTTTTGCCCCCATATACCTATACCTTTATACCTATTTAAAGTGAAATAACAAGAGTAAAATATGAGTTTATCGTCTGTTAGTATAAGAAGACCGGTATTAGCAATTGTAATGTCTATTGTTATTGTGGTGTTTGGGATTTTAAGCTACAGCTATTTAGGTGTGAGGGAATACCCTGCTGTTGATCCTCCGATTATTACTGTTTCAACGGTATATGTTGGAGCTAATGCGGATGTAATTGAATCTCAGATTACAGAACCTCTTGAAGAGGAAATTAATGGTATTGCCGGGATACGATCATTAACTTCCGTAAGCAGGGATGGAAGGAGCACAATAACCGTTGAATTCGATATTGACGTAGACCTTGAGGCCGCAGCAAACGACGTGCGGGACAGAGTATCCAGAGCAATAGGCCAGCTTCCGAGCGATGTTGAAATTCCCAGAGTTTCAAAAGCCGATGCCGATGCTTATCCTATTGTTTTTTTAAGCGTGCAGAGTGATACTAGAAATCTCCTTGAGCTGACTGAATTGGCTAACAATTTATTTAAAGAACGGCTGCAGACTATTCCCGGTGTAAGTGAAGTAAGAATCTGGGGAGAAAAAAAATATTCAATGCGGCTGTGGCTGGATCCGGTTAAGCTTGCAGCTTACCAGCTAACACCAATCGATATACGGGATGCTTTAAACAGGGAAAATGTAGAATTGCCTGCGGGCAGCATTGAAGGCGATAATACAGAGCTTTCTATCCGCACTGTAGGCCGCCTGTATACCGAGGAAGAGTTTAACAATATGATCGTTAAAGAAACCGATAAAAATATTGTAAGATTTAGAGATATCGGTTATGCCAGGCTTGATGCGGAAAACTTAAGAAGCATTCTAAAACGTGATGGAATTCCGATGGTCGGGGTTGTCCTTGTTGCTCAAGCCGGAGCAAATAATATTGCGATCACGGACGAGTTTTACAAAAGGCTCGAGCAGATTACAAAAAATCTTCCGTCCGACATAAATACTTTGATAGGATTTGATGTAACGGAATATATTAAAGAGTCAATTGATGAAGTTATTCAAACTATTTTCTTGGCATTAGGACTGGTAATACTCATTATATTTTTGTTTTTAAGGGACTGGAGAAGCACTATTATTCCTGTACTTGCTATACCAATTTCTCTTATAGGCGCATTCTTTATAATGTACATTGCCGACTTTTCAATAAATGTTCTCACCCTCCTTGGAATTGTTTTGGCTATCGGTATTGTGGTTGATGATGCAATTATTGTCCTTGAGAATATCTACAAAAAGATTGAAGACAAGATGCATCCTCTTGAAGCCGGGAGAAAAGGTGCGGCAGAAATATTTTTTGCCGTGGTTTCTACGACTGTTGCACTCGCTGCGGTTTTTCTTCCTGTAATTTTTCTTGCGGGAATTACAGGCAGATTATTTAGGGAGTTTGGAATTGTAATTGGGGGATCTGTGATCATATCATCTTTTATAGCTCTAACGCTTACACCGATGCTCAGCACGCGGATTTTAAAAAGAAGGGAAACTCATAATTGGTTTTACAATAAAACCGAACCATTTTTTCTCAAGATGAATTCGGCTTATAAAAATTCTCTTGAATATTTTCTTTCTCACCGTTGGATTGCATTTGTTATAATGGGCGCGGCTGCATTAGTAATCTTTTTCATCGGCGGTAATCTTCAGTCGGAATTAGCGCCGCTGGAGGATAGAAGCAGTCTACGGTTAATGTCTTCGGCTCCTGAAGGGGCTTCATTTGAATATATGGATAATTACATGAGCAACCTTGTTCAGATGATCCAGGATTCTGTACCCGAAAGCAAGGCGATAATTTCCATAACCTCTCCCGGATTTGGTGCCTCCAGCTCGGTTAACTCCGGATTTGTAAATTTAATATTAACCGAACCTGAAGAGCGAGAGATAACCCAGCAACTGATTGCAGATAAATTATCTGCAGATGTTAGCACATTAACAACGGCGAGAACTTTTGTCTCCCAGCCGCAAACAATTGGTGGACGCAGGGGCGGTCTTCCTGTTGAATATGTTATCCAGGCCCCTAATTTTGAAAAGCTCAGAGAAGTACTTCCCAAATTTCTTGAAGAAGCTGGAAAACATCCGGCATTATTTTTCGTAGATGCAAACCTGAAATTTAATAAGCCTGAGCTTCGCTTATCTATTGACAGACAAAAGGCAAAAGATCTGGGTGTTTCAACAATCGAAATTGCTCAAACAATACAGGCAGCTTTCAGCGGCCAAAGATTCGGGTATTTTGTTAAAGATGGTAAACAATACCAGGTTATTGGTCAGCTTGCACGCGAAAACAGGGACGAACCGATAGATCTTAGATCATTGTTTGTTAAAAACAACAGGGGTGATTTAGTCCAGCTTGATAATGTAATTACTGCTTCCGAACAGAGTGCGCCTCCTCAGCTTTACAGGTTCAACAGGTATGTCTCAGCAACGGTTTCTGCAGGATTGGCTCCGGGCAAAACTATCGGAGACGGTATTCAGGCAATGGACGAAGTAGCAGATAGAGTTTTAGATGAAACTTTCTCTACTGCACTTTCTGGACCTGCAAAAGATTATGCTGAGAGTTCTTCAAGCCTGCTTTTTGCATTTATACTTGCAATCGGATTAATCTACCTTGTTCTTGCCGCACAATTTGAAAGCTTTAGAGATCCCTTTATTATTTTGTTAACTGTTCCGCTAGCCCTTGCAGGCGCACTTTTTTCTTTATGGTACTTTAATCAAACTCTGAACATCTTCAGCCAAATTGGCCAAATAATGCTTATCGGTCTGGTAACAAAAAATGGAATCCTTTTGGTTGAATTTGCAAACCAGCGTAAAGCGGCTGGTCTCGATAGAGTTGAAGCAATTAAGGAGGCGGCCGTATTAAGGTTAAGGCCGATTTTAATGACAAGCTTATCTACTATTTTAGGCGCTTTACCTATAGCTTTGGCTTTAGGAGCCGGCTCGGAAAGCAGGGTCTCCATGGGTATCGCCGTAATCGGGGGGCTAATCTTTTCTACATTTTTAACTCTCGTTGTTGTGCCGGTTATGTATACATTCTTCTCGCGTAAAACTGCCGCCGTTTCAAATATTACCGAGCAGGATTATTTACCGGAAGAAAAAGAACTAGTGGAGAACTGAATTCCAAAATTTGGATGAATGGACGAATGATCGTATGAGTTTATATTTTTCGTTTTTTCATTCATGCATTCATTTGCCAATAGTTTTAAAGCTGCATATTATTATCATCGTCTCTTTCCTGCCTTTCCTTCAGGCGGGCCATTTCTATCTTCCATTGGAGAATTTATGACCTTTAAAAACTTTGTTATGCATTTTTTTATTATGATTTCAGTTTCTTCAATTTCATATACACAGGAACTGCTAACTCTCGAAGATGCTATTAGGATCGCTCTGAATAACAATTACTCTATTCAAATAGCAAAGAATGAAAAAGAAATAGCAGATAATAATTCTAACATCGGCAATGCCGGTTTTCTTCCAGAACTCGATGCAAATGCAGTATATGAAGAAAGGATTACGGATACTAAGCAAATATATTTTGACGGAAGACAGATTGACAGGATTGGCGCTGAGTCCGACAATTTGAATTATTTAATTGAACTTAACTGGACAATATTCGACGGACTGGAAATGTTTGCGTCATTAGACCGGCTGAAAGAGTTAAACAAGCTTGGCGAGATCAACCTGAAATCGGAAATTGAAAATAACATCGGCAGCATTATTTCTTTATACTACAATATTGTAAGAGAAGAAAAAGTGCTCGATGTAATAAGGAGAAATATTGAAATCTCCGAAGAGAGAGTATATCTTGCGGAATCGGAAAAGGATGTCGGTACTGGTTCAAAATTTGAACTCCTGCAGGCGCAGGTTGATCTTAATGAGGACAGATCCGCCCTTCTGCAGGAAGAATTGAATTTATCGAATTCTAAAACACTGCTCAACCAGCTTTTGGGGAGAGATGTTAATATGAATTTTTCAGTCAAAGATACAATTGAAATTGATTTTAATCTTTCTTTCGATGAACTGCACTCTCTTATTCTTGAAAGCAATTCTTTAGTACTGCAGGCCAGGCAGAATATTAATCTTTCCAAAATAGAATCAAGACTTGCATTTTCAGAAATATATCCTGAAGTGAGTTTCTATTCTGGATATAATTTTATAAAATCAACTTCTCAGGCGGGATTTGTTGCCTCAAACAGGAATTCAGGATATTATTATGGATTAACAGCTTCAATAAATCTTTTCAACGGTTTAAATACCCGCCATAGAATTGAAAATGCAGATATACTCATAAATAGCAGTGAACTTCTATATGACCAGGTTGTAAATAATGTTGAAGCGGAGTTCCTTAATATTTACAGAAAGTACCGGAACAGCATTCAACTCGTAAAGCTTGAAACCGAAAATCTATCAGCCGCACAAGAAAATGTTGATATTGCAGTAGAGCGTCTCAGGCTGGGGAATATTACTCCGCTCGAATTCAGGGAATCACAAATAGATCTGTTGGAAGCACAAAGCAGGCTTGTCGGTGCTCAGTATGAAGCAAAGACTGCAGAAACCGATCTGCTGAGATTAAGCGGGCAGCTTGTGAATGAACATTACAGCTTTTAGTCAGTTATTTGTTTTTACTTTTTTCTTATAATAATATCTTTTTGCTTTTATTATACTTCCGCACGACTGCATGTTGCACCATGTCCGGCTGTTATTTTTGCTTTTGTCTAAGAATAACCATCCGCATGCCTTGCATTCTTTTACCCTTTCAAGAGGTTTCAGAGTAAGAATATCGAATGCATCTTTAAAGATAATCCACAGGGGTTCCATTAAGTCAACTTCGTTTTCTTTCCAGCTTAAAGTTACTTTTCCCTTGTTAAACCGGAAGCGCAAGTTTGATAAAGAGTTCCCCAAAACTTTGTTGAAATCTTCGGATGCTTGTTCATCAACAGTTTTGTTATTAATTATGGCAGAAAATATTTTATATAACAATTCCCTTTTATTTTTTATTTCATTCAATTTTTGTTTTGCTTTTTCTTCGTTTTCATCAGCAATTTTTCTCAATTTTTTAAGTCTTTCATGAGAGATCAATTTTACTCTTTCAGCAAAACCTATAACATCATTATAAGAGTTTAAATAATCATAGGTAACTTCATCTTTGCGTGAATGAATTGTATTAGTAAAATTAAAACAGGGACATCCACCATCTAAAAGCATATTATCGACTGTTCTTTTCATGAATTTTCTTCTTTTCTATTACCCTAAAATAATACTTTTTACCATCAATAATAGTTTTGCAAGTAATAATTTTTTTATTATATTATTACCAGCAAAATACATTTAGATGGTAAAATGATATTTTTTCTTTTAATTACATTCTTATACTCATATAATACATCAATTTATCCGCAGTACCAGGTATTTGCAAAACAGGCTCAAGATAGAATGAATATTGATGGGGCACTTGATGAATTTTCATGGAATTTTGCAGATAGCATTTCTAATCTAACACAAATTGAACCAAACGCCGGAAAACCTGCTGAATACAAATCCTTAATACGGATATTATATGATTCTGAATTTCTCTTTATAGGCGGAATATGTTACAGTAAAAAGAGAGGAAATCCATTAAGAGTTTCAGATTTTAAACGTGATTTTATTTTCGAAGAATCAGACGGCTTTGGAATAATATTAGACCTTTTTAATGACAGAAGGAATGCCGCAGCTTTTTTTATAAATCCTCTTAGTGCACAAAGAGATCTAATGGTATTCGATGAAAAAATTATCGATGAAAATTGGAATACAAAATGGTACGCAGCAACTAACATTAATGAATCTGGATGGATATTCGAGATAGCTATTCCTTGGTCTTCAATCCGATATTCTTCCAGCACCGATAGTTTTGGAGTGAATTTTATAAGGCTTGACAGGAATTCAAATGAATTAAGTGCATGGGTTCCTTATCCCCGGACTTATTCAATGTTCAGGTTAAATTATGGAGGTCATCTGTTTGGCATAAAAACACCATCGTCCCGAAATGACATAAGATTCACACCTTACTTACTAATCCAAAATAATAATCTGTGGGAAAGGTTAAATTCCAAATTAGATTTTAGTGGTAATAAAATTAAGCCGGGAGGTGAAGTAAAATGGACAATTAATAGCAGTACCTTCATAGATTTAACCTTAAATACTGATTTTGCACAAGCAGATGTTGATAGAAAGATAATTAACCTAACACGATTTGATATTTTGTTTCCGGAGAGACGGCAATTTTTTCTTGAAAGTGCGGGTTTATTTAAAGCAGGAAATGCAGATGGAATTATTGAACCTTTTTTCAGCCGGAGAATTGGTCTGGATGATTCCGGCAATCCGATACCTCTGGATGGTGGAATCCGATTGGTGCATAGAGATCTTTTGAGAAATTATGGAGTATTGGCCGCTCATACTCATATTCCGGATTCATCAAAAAGTCTCTTTGTCGTTGGAAGGTTTTCACAAAATTATGGAGAACAAAATCGAATTGGATTTTTAACAACTTATCGGAAAGATGATTTTAATAGTGGTCAGAACAAAAACTTTGTTGGTGCAGCAGATGGGTATATAAGATTGAACGATAACCTTTCAATCAATTGGCTATTATCAGGTTCCGGTTATCTACAATATAATCAAAAAAAATTTTATGGATTTTCTGAAGCAGCATCTGTATCCTATTTGACGGAAAACATTAATCTCTTCTTTAAAAACTATCTGGTCTCTAAAAATTATAATGTAGAAAGTGGATTTATTACTGCAAAAAATATTGCAGCTATTGAAACGGGAACCGACTTATATTTAAGACCTGTTTGGAAACCTGGATTTGTAAGAGATTTTGAGCCTGCTTTATATCTCAATTTTTATTTCGACTGGAATAGCGGAAAACTCCGGCAATTTTTTCCAACAGTCTGGCCGGTATATATTTTATTTCAAAACGGAGCCGTTGTTTCTGCCAAGTGGCTTCCAACATGGGAAAACGTAAATGATGCGTTTGCCTTAATTGATTCAATCACATTAAATAGAGGGGAATATTTTTTTAACCGGTATGAATTTAGGATAGCTTCCGATCCAAGTGAATCTTTAAGATACTCTTTATTATATTCTACCGGTGGCTATTATGATGGCCAACTTAAGAAATTTTCGGCCCAAATTAAGTATACGCCTATTGCAAATATTTCGCTCTCTGTTAATTATGAACCAAACTGGTTATCAGGGAATGGGATTTTAAATTCAAATAAAAAAATTGAAATTGTTTCAGCCGATCTCAATCTGGCATTAAATACAAAGGTTATTTTAACAGGTTTTTATCAATACAACAGTGAGGATAAATCTAATTTTACATATTTAAAATTTGCCTGGGAATATTCACCTCTTTCCTATTTGTATGTTTTATACAATATCGGAACATTCAAAGGAATTTTGAAAAATGAAATTAGTCAAATTCTGTTGATGATTAAAATTTCTTATCAATTTCAATTATAGAAAGGACTTCATATGCAGCACAAAATTAAATTGCTGAAGAATAAAATGGAAAAAGTATATAAGGGCAATCCATGGTATGGCAGCTCTATTAAATCCATTTTAAAGAAGATTGATTCAAAAACTGCTTTTACCAGAGCCGGTAAAAACATTCATACAATTGCAGAACTTGTTGCACATATGATCGGATGGAGAGAATTTATGTTAAAAAGACTTCAAGGGGATAAAAACTTCAAAATGTATCAAAAGCTTTCATTCAACTGGGAAAGAATTGACAATGATGAAAAGACAGCCTGGAAAAGTCTCTTAGATGCTCTTGAAAAAAATCAAAACGAAATTTTGGCAACACTAAATAAATTAAATGATGATTTTTTGAATTATCATGTTCATCAAAGAAAGTACAACATGGAATTTCTGGTAGAAGGAAAAATACAGCATGATATTTACCATCTCGGACAAATTTCGCTGCTGAGAAAGCTAATTGAATGCTGAATTAATTCAAAATTGTTTTTAATGAATCATAATTCGCGGAAATCGTTTTGTCGAGATCTTTTTTTGAATGTGCAGTTGAAACAAACACCGCTTCAAACTGTGAAGGTGCAAGATAAATTCCTCTCTTGAGCATTTCGTTAAAATATTTTCCGAATAATTCTGTATCTGCCTTTACTGCCGAATTAAAATTGATCACCTCATTCTCAGTAAAAAATAAGGTAAACATTGAGCCCACCTGGTTAATTGTGAAGTTCCTTTTAAGCTTTTTCATGTTTTCTTTGAAACCTTCGGAAAGATAAGTGGAGCTATCCTCCAGCTGTTTATATATTCGCGGATTTCCTTTTATATAATTTAAAGCGGCTAAACCGGCCGACATAGCCAGGGGATTTCCGCTTAAAGTTCCGGCCTGGTAAACCGGACCGGACGGGGCTATCATTTCCATTATTTCTTTTTTACCGCCGAATGCACCTACGGGAAGTCCGCCCCCGATAATTTTACCGAAAGTGCTTAAGTCAGGTTTTATTCCGTACAATTCCTGCGCTCCCCCTTTAGCAACTCTGAATCCCGTCATAACCTCGTCAAAAATCAAAACAACTTTATCTTCCCTGCAGATTTCGGATAATTCTTTAATAAATTCATTCGTTGAACGGACAACTCCCATATTTCCGGCAATGGCTTCGATTATTACTGCAGCCACCTGGTTTTTATTTGCGGCTAATAATTTCTTTATCGATTCGATATCATTAAAATCTGCAACCAAAGTGTCCGTTGCATTTCCTTTTGTAACTCCGGGGCTTGTGGGAATTCCTAAAGTAAGCGCACCGGAGCCGGCTTTAATTAAAAAATAATCGGAATGTCCGTGGTAACATCCTTCAAACTTTATAATTTTTTCTTTTCCTGTGTAGGCGCGAGCAGCCCGGACTGCACTCATTGTTGCTTCAGTTCCGCTGTTAACCATCCTTACCATTTCAACAGACGGAACGAGTTTTGTAATTAATTTTGCTAACTTAACTTCATACTCGGTAGGTGCACCGAAGCTGGTTCCCTTTTTAACAGCTTTCTGCAGTGCTTCTTTGATGAAAACAGGATTATGACCAAATAAGTGGGGACCCCAGCTGCCAATATAATCGATAAACTCGTTGCCGTCGGCATCATACAATTTTGAACCTTTCCCCGTTTCAATAAAGAGAGGATTTCCTCCAACCGATTTAAATGCCCTAACAGGAGAATTAACTCCTCCAGGTATATATTTTTTTGCTTGGTTGAATAAATTCCGGCTTCTGTTTGTTTTCATAATTTTAAAAATTAATATTAAAGCTATTTTTTGTTGATATGAACTTTAAAATAAATTTTCAGATGAAGATTTTCTAAATAAATTCTTTTTAATATGAAGCAATAAGAATTACAATTCTAAAATAAATAAAATTAAAGATTTGAATTGTTAAAAAGAGGGGCTTATAAAATTAAATTAAGATATAAATAATTATTCCAAGAAGCGCTGCAAGATAGAGCGGAAGCCAAAAATGGGATTTCCCCTCTGCAATGTATTCTTTTGCAATACATTCTTCGAATTGAGGACAATCTATACAATCACTGTAATCGATTGTACAAGGTTTAAATGTTTCAGTTACCCCAAATCACTATTCTCCTAAAATCTCCAGTGCAAATATATTTGCATAAGTTGATAAAATCAATAGTCTTATAGATTTTTTTTAATTTTATATTTTAAATGAAATCCTTAATCCTTTATCTACTCTATTCAATGGTTTCTATTTTATTTCACCATCCTTCTGATTCTTGTTTAAATATAATGTTTGAGTCGGGTATGCAAATTTAATTTCACGCTTTTCAAACTCCTCAAATATCTTCAAGTTTAAATCATGATGAATATTCATAAATTTATTGTAATCACTACTTAATACATAATATACAAACTCAAATACAAGGCTTGATTGGTCGAAAGTCGAAAAATGGCCCCTGTCGAAGGTAGCATCTTTTTGATTTTCTATAATATTTTTTACAATGCCGGGGATTTCTTTTAAAATTTCTGCTTTAGTTTC
>Ga0105100_10001042_pt1 | contig 16368 bp, 11 predicted proteins | sample PPLLak12cMay2015_2_FD_87033 | JGI IMG/M metagenome (GOLD analysis project Ga0105100, IMG submission 87033) | Freshwater sediment microbial communities from Prairie Pothole Lake near Jamestown, North Dakota, USA - PPLs Lake P8 Core (1) Depth... | ecosystem: Environmental > Aquatic > Freshwater >...
AGACAGAGAATCGTCGGCCCGACTCGTATGGACTGTAGTCCTTCTGGCCGGGTGTGGATGTTCCGCGCTCGATGTAGGTCGTCTTTGTCGCCCGGACCTCGGTGTTTCCCCCCTGGGACGCCGCCTTGGCCCCGGCGATCACGCGGGCTTGGCCGGCGCTGAGACACTTGAGGATGTCCGGCACGGTCACGGCGTGCGGCTCCTCGCCGATCGGGCTGACGCCCAGCCTGGCCAGGGCCGGCAGATTCACCTCGACGATGAAGGCCTCGACCATCGCCGCCAGCGGCTCGGTCGGCACGACGGGACGCTGGCCCGGACGCAGGTTGGGCCGCTGGCCCATCAGCGTCAGCGTGAATAGCAGCACACAAACAACGATCAGGACCCCCTTGGCTCTCGCGAACATGTGCATACCCTTTCAAACTCGCCTGTTTGACAATTGTACGTCGCTCGCAAAGAGAAGGCAGGACCGCATACAGTGGTCACGAAAAAACGATACGCCCCTGAAGGCATCTCTATTCCGCAATCCGCAATCGCCAATCCGCAATTACCTCAGTCCCACTTGTGGCGTTTGACGCAGGTGACGATTTTCTGGGCGCACCTGAGGGCGGCCAGGCCCTCTTCGGCGCTGACCTCGGGGGTGAAGGAGCGGTCCCTGACGGCGCGGAGGAAGGCCTCCTGCTCCAGGCGGACGGGCTCTTTGTCGTCGATTTGCAGGGGCTCGATGTGCAGCAGGTCGGGCCAGTTCACGCTCGTCACGTCGAGACCGCCGCTTTCCTGCTGCTGCCGGATCCACTCGACGACGTCGACGTTCGGGTCGGTCTTGATGATGATGCCGCTCTTCTTGAGGTAATCGACGCTCAGGTAGGCCTGGCGGGAGAAGACGTGGACGCGGCGTTCCGTTTTGAGGGCGAGTCGCGAGGCCGTCAGGTTGGCGATGCAGCCGTTGTCGAAGACGATCCGCGCGTTGCAGATGTCCTCAGCGCCTCCGATGACGCTGACGCCCACGGCGTCCACTCGCTTGACCTTGCTGGCGGCCAGGGACAGGACAATGTCGATGTCATGGATCATGATATCCAGAACGACGCCGACATCCGTAGACCGGAACGGGTAGGGACTCACGCGGTGGGCCTCGATGAACTTGGGCTCGATCTGGACTCGTTTCATGGCCTGCACCACGGGGTTGCACCGCTCGGAATGGCCGACCGCCACGACCGTGTCGTATCGGCGGGCCAGCGAGACGATCTTGCGACCCTCACGGACGCTGGAGGCGAGGGGCTTTTCGATCAGAACGGGAATCCTGCGTTTCAGGAAGGGCTTCGCCAGCTTCATGTGCGTGACCGTCGGGGTGGAGATAGTCACGGCATCGACCTTGTCGAAGATCTGCTCGCAATCGGTGCAGGCGAGGCAATTGTACTTGCCGGCCAGCTCGCCTGCCTTGTCGGCATCCACGTCCACGATGGCGACCAGCTCGCAGTCCGGCAATTGGCTGTATACCTTGGCGTGGATCGACCCCATCTTCCCCGCGCCGACGATCGCTGTTCGTATCTTTCCGTCACTCATAGGCACGATGCACAACACCCTAAACTCGAGATTGACTGAAACGCTCTGTACACGAATGAGATCGTGCCGCCACCCCGCGCGCCGGCGGCCGATCTGTGATTTGAAATTTGAGATTGCCCACCGGCTACTCCGTCCTGAGGCTTTCGCGATACCGGCCGAACCGGTGTTGGTAACTGTTGAATATGGAATCGATCATGTCGCGCACATTCTCGTCCAGGCCGTCCTGCAAGGCCAGCTCCTTCGCATTGGCCAGCAGGGTGCTTCCCCGGCGGTAAAGCTGCTTGTAGGCCTCGTAGATGTGTGCCTGCTGCTCCTGGCTCAGTCCCGCGCGGAGCAGCCCTCGCTTGTTCACGCCGCGGACCTTGATCGGATAATGCCCACTGGCGATCAGGAACGGCGGCACGTCATGGGTGACTCCGGCCAGGCCGGCAATGAACGACCAGCGTCCGACCGTGGCAAACTGGTGTGCCCCCGCCATGCCCGCGAACCAGGCGCCCGTGCCGATCTGGACATGTCCGGCGATCTGTACGTAGTTGCTCAGGACGACCTTGTCGCCGACGACGCAATCGTGTCCGACATGGGTGCCGATCATGAACAGAATATCGCTTCCGACTACGGTCGAGGTCCCCGGGTGCCGGCTTGGATGAATGGTCACATTCTCACGGATCATGTTGCGGTCGCCGATGACCAGCCCGCCGAGCGGGGACTCCGGAGTCAGGCCGAGGACCTGCGGGCAGCAACCGACTGCGCAATTCGGGTACAGATGATTCTCACGGCCCATCTTGACTCCGTTGGCTACCACGACACGGTTGTACAGAATCGTGCCCGCCCCGATGGAGACGTTGTCCCCAATCACGCAGTAGGGCCCGACGACCACACCCTCATCCAACTGCACATTCTTTCCCAGAATCGCCGTGGAATGTACTGTCGCCATGTTTGCGGTTCCTGCACCTCGATTTAGAGCTTCTCGTCGTCGAGAAGCATGAATTTGATCTCGGCCTCCGCCACGACGGCGTCGCCGACCATCGCCTGGCACTTGCAGTGAGCGGTCCTTCGCCGCAGGCGCACGGTCTCGGCCATGAGAATCAACTGGTCGCCCGGCACGACAGCCTTGCGGAGCTTGACATTGTCCATGCTCAGCAGCACCGCGAGCTTGCCGGTGTGTTCGAGTCGCTGGGCATATAGCGGTCCCGAGCCCTTACACATGGCCTCGACGATCAGCACGCCGGGCATGATCGGCGTCCCGGGGAAGTGGCCCTGGAAGAATCCTTCGTTGAAGGTCACATTCTTGATGCCCTTGATGCGCGTGTCGCCGTCCACCTCGATGATCTTGTCCACCAGCAGAAACGGATAACGATGCGGCAGGATCTTCTGAATCCTGCGGATGTCCAGAACGGCGTCGGTCCCGAACTTCTCGATGCGGTCCTGTTGCTGGGCCGCTTCGTAAAGCTGGCGCACAAGCTGCTGGTTCAGGGCATGGCCGCTCTTATAGGCCACGATCCGCCCAACGATCGGTCGGCCGACCAGGGTCAAATCACCGATCAGATCGACGATTTTGTGCCGGACGCATTCATTGGGGAAGCGATAGCTGTTCTTGATCGGGCCATCCGAGTCGATGACCAGGATGTCGCGGGGACCGATGTGGGTGCCGATGCCTCGGGCCTGGAACTGCCGAGCCTCGCCTTCGAGCAGGAAGCTGCGGGCCGGGGCCATGCTCGTCTCGAAACTGTCCGCCGCCAGCCGATAGCTGTAGATTTGCCGGCCGATGGCTGTGCCGCTGTAGTCGAGGTCATAGGTGATGTTCAGGCCGCCATCGGTGTCGGGCAGGGCGTAGATCGTCGCGTCGCCTGCGCTGACGCTAACAGGTTTCTTGATGACGAATTCCTTCTGGGGGCTCTGCTGCTCGACGACCTCGGCCCGTTTGAGGGCGGTGACGTACTCGGCGCTGCTGCAATCAGGAGCGGGCAGCTCGGCCCCCTCGACCTCGACGACGATGTTGTCGATCTCCAGCGCGCGGATGGCCGCCAGGCAGTGCTCGACCGTCTCAATGCTGATGTCGCCCTTTTTGACGCTCGTGCGACGGCTGCGCTCGGCAATGTTGGGTGCGATGGCGGGGATGCGCACGGGACTGGCCACGTCGGTCCGCACGAAGACAATACCCACATCCTCCGGGGCAGGGCGGAATATCACCTTGCTCTGTTCCCCTCCGAACATTCCGGCGCCGCTGAGCTCACCCTCGCTCTTTATGGTCTTTTGCAGCTTCAAGCGTTTCCACCCTGGCAGTCAACTGCTTCACCTGTTGCGACAACTTGGGCAGGCGCAGGACGTGCGCCACGGTCCTGGCGGCCTCTCTGACGTCCAGGGCGGGCGACCAGGCCAGTTTCTGTCCCGGCTCGACACTGCTCATCACGCCTGCCTGCGCCCCGACCATCGTGCCGGCCCCAATCTCGATGTTGTCGGCCAGACCGACCTGTCCGGCGAGCACCACGCCGTCGCCCAGACGACAACTGCCGGCGACCCCGACTTGGGCCGCGATCAGGCAGCACTTGCCGATCACGACGTTGTGCGCGATCTGCACCAGGTTGTCGATCTTGGTGCCCGCTCCAATTATCGTATTGCCAAATTTCGCCCTGTCAACGCAGCAGTTGGCCCCAATTTCAACGAAGTCCTCGATGACGACCCCGCCGTTGTGGGGGATCAGGGTGTGCGCCCCTTTGATAAAGGAGTATCCGAAGCCGACCGCCCCGATGGTGCTGTTGGCCTGAATAATCACGTTGTTGCCCAGGCGGCAGTCGGGATAGACCACGACGTTGCTGTCGAGGCGGCAATCGGCCCCGATGATGGAGTTCTCGCCAATCCTGCATCCGCTGGCGATGACCGTGTTAGGGCCGATCTGGACGCCGTCGTCGATGACGACATGGGGTCCGATGCTGGCGCCCTGGCCCAGACGGACGTTCGTGCCCAGACGAGCGGAGGGGTCTGCTCCCTCTGCCGGACGCTTGTGCCTGGGAGCAAACTGCGTGAGGGCTCCAATGAGGGCGACGCTGACATCCTCCACGAGCAGTTGAGGCACAGCCAGACCCTGTATCGGCCGAGCGACGATCACCGCAGCGGCCCCAGACTTCAGCGCGGCAGATTCGTACTTGGCATCTGTCACGAAAGTGACGTCCGTCGCACCGGCGACGTCCGCCGGCATGACGCGGCCAATCTCCCTCTCGCCGCCGGCGGGGTCGCCTATCAGCCGGGCAGCAAGCCGCTGAGCCAATTCTCGAACCGTCAATCCCATCGCAATCTCGAACGATGTACTCTGTTGTACTTTGGACCCTGTTATTGCTGAGACGAGGCGCTGCCCACGACATCCAGCCGGGCGGTCACTTCCTGGGTCAGGTCCACGCAACCCTCGGCGTAGAGCACTTTGTGCGTGCTGAACGTCATCATCAGCTCTTCACTCGAAATCGGGAACTCCGGCTCCGTTCGCTCGAACACGAGGCTCAAACCCTTCTCCTTGGCGACCGCCTGGACGATCCTCAGCGTCTCCTGATAGAGGGCCTCCATCCAGTTCTTGTCTTCGAGGGACCGCTGCTGCTTGAGGTACTCGCGCTGGCCTTCCAGCTCGGCCCGTTTGTTGAGGATCATCTTGAGTTCTTTCATGTAGTCCGCCGTGCCCTCCTTGAGCGCCTTGAGTCCGGCCTCCTCGGCTTCGATCTCCTTGGCCAGGTCTTCCACCTGAGCCCGAGCCCGGCTCTGGGCCTGGAGGACCTGGGAACGGTACAGGCCGTGTCGCTTCGAGGTGTTGAATACCGTACGGATGCTGACAACGCCGATCTTGCCCTGCGCGGCGGTGACCTCGGGAGCGGCCTGGCTGTACTGAAGCATGGCGAACAAAGCCAACACAATGACAAGGACTCCCACCGTCTTTATCTTGATGTTCATGTCAATTCCTTTCTGCTGTCTTGCCTTCGCAACTGTCTATGAAGAACCAGTATATCGCCTTTCCACGGGGCGAGATGCCCACGTATATCAACGGCCTTAGAACCTCAGCGGCTGAGAGAAGCTGAAGACCTGGGTCTCGTCCTCGTCGTCCTTGAGCAGCGGCGACGCGAGCTCGAACCGCATCGGCACATTGCCGAAGAGCTGCGGGACCAGGATCTGGATGCCCGTGCCGATGGATAAGCGGTATTTACCCGTTTCCACGGTGCCGCTGTCGACGAAGAGCAAGCCGCCGAAGTTCTCACCGACCAGAGGGAACACGATTTCAGCATTGGCCAGAAAAACCCAGTCGCTGCCGACCGGGTCCTTGCGCTCCGGGAAGGGGACGTTCGTTTGCAGCCCGCGGGGACTGATGCCGCGATACTCAAAACCGCGCACGCCGTAACGGCTCGAGCCGCCCGCGTAGTACTTCTCGAACGGCGGGGCGTCGCCAAGGACCGTGCCTGCCAAAACGGACACCGACAGCACGGTCTTGCGATCAAGGACATCCGTATACAGCGGGAAGTAGTGGACGTAGGCGACTTCAAGCAGGCCGAAGGCATCATCGCCGGTAACTTGCTCGTACGACGTGTTGAACCTGTGGCCCTTCGAGGGATTGTAGATGTCGTCGAGAGCCGACTGGCCCACCCCGAACCTCACGCCGAGAAGCTGAGTGCCTCCGGAGAACTCGCGGATTTCACGCGGCGCGTCGAAATCCATGTCCTTGACCTCCACGTTCTCCGCCCTGAAGCCGATGCTCGGTCGCCAGTAGTTGTCGAGGCGCCGCTCGAACCCGAACGTGCCTCGAAGCCGGGCCTCGTCGTAACTCTCTCGGAATCGTTTCCAGCTCCGGCCGCCGAGCTCAAACTCGATCGGCCGATCTTGCCAGTAGGGGTCCACGAAATCGACGCCGTACTGACTGTATACCGTCCCAGGTTCGAGAACGAGGCTCAGCATCTGGCCGGCCCCTCGGAACGACCTCATCGAAAGGAACTCGCCCAGGTCCTCGGGCCAGTCTGCGATGTCGAAGTTCTGCTGGCGGAAAATGAGCCGTCCGATCACACCGTTGTCCGAGCTGACGCCGACGCCCGGGATGATGACGCCGGTCATGCCCTCTTCGACGTTCACGCGGACATCCTTGCGATTCGGGTCTTCGCTGGGTGGGTTTACCGGTCGAATCATAACCTCTTCGGCGGCGGCGGAGCGTTGCACGTATTTCTCCAGCAGCCCGTTGCCTTCCTTCGGAGCCATCTTGGCGTTGTACAGCTCGCCCGGCGTGAAGTGATATTCGTCGAGCACGCGCCGGACGACTCTGTCCTGCGTCTGCTCGTTACCGGTGACCTCGATCCGGCCGATTCGGAACTGCCTGCCCTCGGTCACATCGAACTCCACGGCGACCAGGGGCTCGCCCTCTCCCGTCGCAAACCGTGGCGTCTGCCGAACCTCAGCGTCGACAAAGCCTTGCTCGCGGTACAACAATGAGAGAGTCCTCGCGTCCCGCTGCGCCACGGGCTTGAGATACACCTGTCCTTGCTGCAATTCCATCTTCTGACGCAACTGCTCGCGGGTATAGCGGCTGTTCCCGACAAAGCGAATCTCCCCGACCCGATAGACTGGGCCTTCGTCGATCGTGAAGAGCAGGTGCACGCCGGTTCCGTCGGCGGAGAACTCCTTTTGGGCGGAGATGTGGTAGTCGAGGAAGCCGTGGTTGTAGTAGAAGTCGCGCAGCTCATCCAGGTCCTCGTCCACCCGCTCGTCGGTATAGTAGGTGGGCCACAGCAGCCATTTTCTCTGCTTGGTTTTGATGACTTCCCGGAGCGTCCCGGCTCCGAACGAGTCGTTGCCCGTGAAGCGGATCGAGTCGATCTGCACACGGGGCCCTTCCTCGACCGTGTACAGCAGATGCCCCTCCGCCATGCGTGCCTTGTCGAGCAAGACCTTCACGAACGGGAAACCGATCTTCCGGTAGACCTCGGAAATGGTGGTTCGCCCGCCTTCCGCCAGGAAGGGGTCCAGGCGATCCCCCAGCTCGAATCCGAGTCGCTCTCGCAGGACATGGTCCTTGAACTTGCGGTTGCCCAGGAACTCGATGGACTTGATGATCTCGCCGCGGCTGAGCTCGGCGCCGGCGGGCGGCGCCGCCTTTGGCTGGGTCGCGGCTGCATCCGAGGCCGTACACGTGCATGCCCCTCCCAGGACGATCAGCGACGTGAAAAGAACAGCAATTGCATCCTGCATGACATCTTCTCAGAAGGGTACAGCTTCCTGCTGGACCTGTGCCAGATTCTCGAATCGCGTGCATTTCTCGCGAAATGTTAGTTTGACGTCACCCGTCGGCCCGTTACGCTGCTTGGCGATAATCACTTCGGCGGTGTTGTCGACCTCGTAGTCAGGCTCGCCGCGACGATAGTAGTCCTCCCGGTGCAGCAGCATCACCACGTCGGCGTCCTGCTCGATGCTTCCGCTTTCGCGCAGGTCGCTCATCCGGGGGCGGTGGCCTTCCCGGCCTTCCGAAGCACGGTTGAGCTGGCTGAGCACGACCACCGGGATATTGAGCTCCCGCGCCAGCGACTTCATGTACCGCGAGATCGCAGTGATCTCCTGTTGACGGGACTCGATTCTGCCTGTGCCGAGGCCCATCAACTGCAGATAGTCGATGAAGATGACCTGAATGTCGTGCATGCTTTTGAGCCGCCGGGCCTTGGCCCGCAGCTCCAGCGGCGTCAGGGCCGACGTGTCGTCAATGTAGATCGGGGCCTCGGAGACGATTCCACAGGCCTCCACCAGTTTCTGGTAGTGTTCCGTGTTGAGCATGCCCTTGCGGACGAGTTGGGAATCCACGCCGCTGTAGCTACACAGGAACCGCTCGGCCAACTGCTGACGGCCCATTTCCAGCGAAAAGATGGCCAGCGGGATCTTCTCGACCACTCCGACGTGTTCCGCAATATTCAGCGCCAGCGCCGTTTTGCCCATACTGGGTCTGCCTGCGATGATGATCATCTCGCCCTTTTGCAGGCCGCAGGTCAGGTCGTCCAACTCGTAGTAGCCGGTCGGCAGGCCGGTGACGTGGGTCCCCTCTCGCTTCTCGATCAGCTCATAGGCCCGCGTGACCAGGTCCTTGAGGGGCGCCGCCGAGTTGGTGATTCGCTTGTCCGCGACGGCGAAGATGCGTCGCTCGGCCTCGTCAAGCTTGTCGCCGGCATCACCCGTCTCGTCATACACCGAGTTGAGAATGTCCGTGGCCGCCATGATGGTCTCACGCAGCATCATCTTTTCCCGGACGATCTCGGCGTAATAAGTGACGTTGGCGGACGAGGGGACTGTCTCGATGACGCGCTGGAGGTACTCCCAGCCGCCGATGGTCGTCATGTGGTCGCGCCGCTGCAGCTCATCGCGGACGAGGAACCCGTCGATTCCTTCACCCCGGTTCTTCTCGAACAGGGCAATGATCGCGTCGAAGATCAGTTGATGCTCGGAGTGGTAGAAGGCGTCGCGATTCAACAGCTCGACGACCTCCCCGATGCAGCGAGGGTCCACGATCATTGAGCCGAGCACGGCGGCCTCCGCTGCCAGGGACTGCGGCATGCTGCGCAGGACCGGCGAACCGGCTCTCTCGCGGGCAGAGGCGCCGTTGCGTACGGCATCCGCCCCGGGAGTCCCGTCTGATCCTCCGTTCGATGTCGGTCTATCGGCTGTCTTCTTGTTGTTTCCTTTGGCTGCCACTCAAGTATCCCAATCCAACCAACAGTCAGGACGCACAATCGACCTGACTGCTATATTCCAACCTTCTTCGTAGCTGGAGGGGCATTCTACCGCTTCGTTCGCTGAGGGTCAAACGTTGAAACCGTGGATGATATCGATTGCCGGAGAGTTTTCGCGGACTGAGATCGCTCTGCCGGTCCGCCAGGTCCACAAGACCCCGTGGACTGCGTGGACGGGGTGGACGATGGGGACCGGAAAGGGAGCCACGGCTAATGCTTCAGCCACTGGTCCAGCCAGGCGATGACCGTTTCATGCCACAGGATCGAGTTATGCGGCTTGAGCACCCAGTGGTTCTCGTCGGGGAAGTACAGCAACTTGCTGGGGATGCCGCGACGTTGCAGAGCATTGAACGTGCCCAGGCCCTGCGTCAGTGGAACGCGGAAATCCTGCCCGCCGTGGATGACCAGCATCGGCGTCTTCCAATTCCGGACGAATTTGACCGGGTTCTCCTCCTCACAGCCGCTGACGTTGTCCCAGGGGGTGCCTTCGTGGTCCCATTCGGGGAACCACAGCTCGTCGGTATCGAAGTAGCCCATCCGTTCGTCGAGATTGCCATCGTGGTTCACCAGGCAGCGGAAAGGATCGGACCACCGGCCGGCGATCCAGTTCACCATGTAGCCGCCGTAGGAAGCTCCCAGCGCCCCAACGTGGTCGGCATCCATCCAGGGATAGCGTTCGAGAGCGGCGGCCAGTCCCCGCTGGAGATCGGTGAGCGGCTTGCCTCCCCAGTCGCCGCGGATGGAATCGCAGAACGCTTGCCCGTATCCTGTCGAGCCGTGGAAGTCCACCATCACGACGGCATAGCCTGCCCCGGCATAGGTCTGCGGATTCCAGCGGTAGTGAAAGACGTTGCCGAACGAGCCCTGTGGACCGCCGTGAATCAGGAATGCCACCGGGTACTTCTTCGCGGGATCGAAGTCCACGGGCTTGACCACGTACGCATAGACGGTCTCGCGATTCCACCCGCGGAACGTGAACTGCTCGCTGTCGCCCATGCGAGCGGCGGCCACTTTCTCCTTGTTGACGTCTGTGAGCTTCTTGGCATCCGTTCCGTCGGCCTGGATGGAGTACAGTTCCGCCGGCGAGCGCAGGTGGCTGAGGCTGTGGACAATGTGCTTGTCCGCCACGGTAAAAGCATGGACCGTCCCATCCTTGACGATGGTGCGCACCTTGCCGCTCCTGACATCAATTGCGAACAGTGATTCTTGTCCTATGTCAGGCGCGACGGCATAGAGGCTCTTGTTGTCGCGTGACCAGGCGATGGAGGAGACGGAGCGGTCCCATCGTTCAGCCGCAAGACGCTTCCGGCCGCTCGGCCAATCGCGCAGCACGATTCGAGACTGGTCCGCCTCGTAGCCCGGCCGCGCCATCGCCAGATGCGCGAGCGTCTTGCCATCCGGCGAGAACACCGGCTGGCCGTCCCACGCCTCGTTGTCCTCTGTGAGACATGTGGGTGGCTGCGAGCCATCGATGGGCGCCAGGTAGAGGTCGAAGTCGGTGGACCACGCCTCGCGGCGACCGACGTTCTTGGCCGTGAAGATGATGCTCTGGCCGTCCGGGGTAAACGTGATTTCCTCGGGCCCGCCAAACGGCTGAGACGGTGTGTCGGCCTCCATGCCCCGCATCACGTCAACGGCTTCGCCTTCTGCCGCCGGTCGCACGAACAGGTGCGACCGTCGCCCGTCATCCCAGGTGTCCCAGTGCCGCACGAACAATTGGCTGTAGAGCCGACCGGTGGCCTTGTCTTTGGCACGCTCGTCGAGCTTGTCCTTCGTGGCCTGCACCGTCTGGGCGTCGGGGAAGACCTCCATCGTGTAGGCGATCGACCGGCCGTCCGGCGAAACCGCCAGGTTGCTCACGTCCAACGGCTCGCGACTGATCTGCTGAGCCTCGCCGCCGTCAAGGGAGATCCGCCACACCTGAGACGAGCCCGAGCGGTCCGACACGAACCAGATTGTGCGGCTGTCGGGACCCCAGCGCGGATTCATGTCGGATTGCAGGTGTGACGTGAGCTGACGAAGGTCCCCGCCGTCCGTGGGGATCAGCCACAGATCATTGCGCCCGCAGTTCGCCTCCAAGTCCGTCCGACGCACCACGAAGACCACCCACTTGCCATCCGGTGAAACCTGCGGGTCGGAAATCCGATCCATGGCCAGCAGGTCGCGCACGCCGAACGGGTGTGTTTGAGCGACGATACCTGGTGGCGAGTCAGTGTCCGTATCCGTCTGACCTGTGCCGGGCGCGATGTCGCCGGCAGGCACGGAAGAAATGGCACTGAGGAAAAGGAAGACCAGTGTGTTACACATGAGAGTCCCTTCTTCTGGAGTTGAACTTCTGCCGAGCCCTTCCTATGATTTCAAGCCTGCGACCTCCGCGGGCGGGTTCGCCGTATCGCCGATTCGTAACTGGACAGGAATGTCGAGCCAGAAGGTCGAGCCCTTGCCAACCTCGCTTTCCATGCCGATGGCCCCGGCCAGCATGGCGGCCAACCCCTTACAGATCGACAGACCCAGGCCGCTGCCCGTCGATTCCCGCGTCAGCGAACCGTCCGCCTGGCGGAACTTGTCGAAAATGATCTCCCGATCCGAGGGCGCGATGCCGCACCCGGTATCCGCTACGGCAATACGGACCGTCTTCTCGTCACGCATGGAGGCGTGAACGTCGATTCGCCCTCGCAGCGGCGTGAATTTCACGGCGTTGCTCAGGAAATTGTACAGCACCTGCTGGACCTTGCCCGCATCGGTCACGAGAAGTGGTACATCCGGGTCCACGACCATCTGCATTCTCAGTCTCTTCTTCCTGGCCAGCAGCGAGAAGGACGCCATGACGACCTCGCACAGTTGGACCAACGAGGTCTGCTCGATGCGCAGCTCCATCCTACCCGCCTGGGCCTTGGCCAGATCGAGCAAGTCGTTGATCATCGTCAACAGGCCGTTGCCGCTGGTGATGATGTTCTCGATGTAGCGTTGTCCCTTGTCCCGCTTGAGGAGGCCCGGCTTTTCCCGCAGGACCTGGGCGAATCCGAGGATGGCGTTGAGCGGCGTGCGGAACTCGTGTGACATATTCGCCAGGAATTCGCTTTTGAGCTGGTTGGCCCGGAACAGCTCGACGTTGCGCTGCGACAGCTCCGCGATCTTCGCGTCGAGCTGGCGGTTGGCCTCGCGCAGCTTCTCCTGGGCCGCCTGCAGGTTGTCGAGCATGTGGTTGAAGGCCTCAGCGAGTTTCTCGTATTCGTCACCGGTGGCGATGGAGCTGCGGATGTCGAGATTGCCTTCCGCCACGTTATTGGCCAGGGCGCGCAACTGGCGGATAGGGCGAAGGATGACCCGTTGGGTAATCCAGTAGAACGCCACGATGGCGCCGGTGCCGCCGATGAGGCCGGCCATGATCGTCCAGACACGATTCATGAGGGCCATCCACTTCAGCTCGCCGCCGATGCCCGGCGTCTGGATGATGGCGGCTCCGATGGTCTCCTTCGGCGTGAACGGCTTGGCCGTGCCTTGAGGACTGTGACAGCTCACGCAGCCGTCCGTGGCGCGGAAGAGGCGCACGTAATCGCTCTGGCGCACTCCGTTGATCCTGGTCAGGGCAATGGCCTCGTCCCGGGTCTCGCTGGACATCAATGCTTTCACGAGACGGCTCTGGACCTCGCTAAGCATCGAGAAGTCGTTCTTGTCCTGCTCGCGCTGGAATCGCACCCAGACGATGCCGGGCTGATTGGGTTCCCTTGCCGCTCCGCCTTCCTTCAATTCCGGCAAGGGCGTCTCGCCCGGCGGCTCCAATCGGAAGTGCGACCAGAGCAATACCGCTTCCGCCTTGCCCCGATTCGTATTCAGCAGCACCTTTCTATTGAGCTGGCGCATCCAGATATAGGGGATGAGCAGGGCGATCACGAGGCTGAAGAGCACGGCGGCGCCGAACATGACCCGGCACTTGGCCGCAAGCGAAAGCGGCGTCAGGTGCAGAAACCGCAAAACCCGTTGCAGGCCCTTGCCAAGGTCGATACGCATATACCCGCTGTCGATCACTGACCGTCGATTGTTGGTAGTTGTCGGACCTTTGCCGTCGAGGCCATTCTAAGCGTTTCTCCTCGCCCGACAACTCCAAATCATCAATTATCGACCTTCCGTTGCGTCGTTTCACGCGTGCGGGGGCATCTCGTCCATGTTGTGCAGGTGCTTCTGCGTTCGCAGGTTAAGCTCATCGAGCTGCTTCTGGTCGACCTCGCTGGGCGCGCCGGTCATCAAACATTGGCCCTTCTGGGTCTTGGGGAACGCGATTACGTCGCGGATATTGTCCGTGCCGGTGAGCATCATCGTGAGCCTGTCGAGCCCGAAGGCAATGCCGCCATGGGGCGGAGTCCCGTAATCCAGGGCCTTGAGGAAGAAGCCGAACCGTGCCTCCGCCTGTTCCCGCGTGATGTTGAGCAGGTCAAAGACCTTCTGCTGGACCTCGGGTCTATGAATACGGATGCTGCCGCCGCCGACCTCGCTGCCGTTGACGACGATGTCGTAGGCCTGAGAACGAATGTGGCCGGGATCGGTCTCGAGCTTGGGCAAATCGTCGGGCACTGGGGCCGTGAACGGGTGGTGCACGGAATCAAACCGCTTCTCGTCCTCGTTCCATTCGAACAACGGGAAGTCCACGACCCAGACGAATTCGAACTTGCTCGGATCGTACAGGCCCAGGTCCTTCGCGACCCGGCATCGCAGCGGCGCCAGCGCCTTATTGGCCGCAGCCTCCTTGTCGGCCACGACCAAAAGCAAGTCCCCGTCCTTGGCCTCGAAGTGCTGGACCAGTTGCTTCTGCTGCTCGGGATTGAAGAACTTGCCGAGCCCGCCGATGAGCGTAGGCGTGGCACCGTCCATTTTCACCTTGCACCAGGACAGGCCCTTGGCTCCGTAGTCGATCACGAAAGAGGTGAGCGTCTTGTCGATGTCGCTTCGCGAGTACTTGTCGCCGGCCGGAGCGCACAGGCCTTTGACCACGCCGCCGTTCTCGACGGTTGAGACGAACACCTTGAAGCTGCTCTGGCGGGCGAGGTCGGAAATATCCTTGAGCTTCATGTCGAACCGCAAGTCCGGCCGATCGATGCCGTAGTCACGCATCGCCTCCGGGTACGGCATCCGGCGGATGGGCAGCGCCACGTCGATCCCGAGCATCTCTTTCCAGATTCGAGCGATCAGCGGCTCGTGCATGAGAATGACGTCGTCGGTCTCGACGAAGCTCATCTCCACGTCGATCTGAGTGAACTCCGCCTGGCGGTCGGCCCGCGGATCCTCATCACGGAAGCAACGGACGATCTGGAAGTACTTTTCCGTGCCGCTCATCATCAGGATCTGCTTGAACAATTGGGGCGACTGAGGCAGGGCATAGAAAGAGCCGTGCACCAATCGGCTGGGCACGAGGAAGTCCCTGGCTCCCTCCGGCGTGCTCTTGGCCAGCATGGGAGTCTCAATTTCCCAGAAGCCCTTCTCATCGAAGTACTTGCGCACGAGCGTGGTAACGCGATGGCGGGTCCGCAGCTTCTGCTGCATGATGGGCCGGCGCAGGTCGATGTAGCGGTACTCCAGCCGGCTCTCCTCGTTCGTGCGGACTTCATTATCGATGTCGAAGGGCGGGGTCCTGGCCATGTTGAGGATTTCCAGCCGGTCGACGATCACCTCGATCTGGCCGGTGACCAGCTTAGGGTTTGCCATGCCCTCACTTCTCGGGCGGACCGTGCCGCTGGCTGCGATGACCCACTCGCAACGGACTGTGCGGGCAAGCCGATGCGCCTCTGCCTGTACCTCGGGGTCAAACACCAACTGGGTCAGGCCCTCTCGGTCTCGCAGATCGAAGAATACGAGGCTCCCGTGGTCGCGGTAGGACTGAACCCATCCGGCTAATATGACCTTCTTGCCTGTATCTTCCAGCCGAAGCTCGCCGCAGTTATTCGTCCTCTTCAACATGTTGGAATGTCTCCTGAGACAACAAGGTTCGTGGAGAATGACGCGAAGACCTCCCACTGCTGGGTCTGGCAGGATTCAGGCAAACACGCCCCACAAAAGCCACTCTCTTTCTTGTACCCGCCGCGCGGCAACCGAACGATTCGATGGCTCAGCGGCGAAACGATCAACGAGGACAGTCGACGCAAAACATCTCACCTTAGTGATGCACGAGCGCTTCGTCAAGACGGCCCTTGCCGATACTTGACCCCACGTCGCTCTTATACTCGGTTCCGCACGCGTTAGGTTTGAGATGGCCGCGTCCGGCTGCTTGCTCCTTGCGAGGCACAAGACGACACAGATATTCGAACCTCGAGGCTCAAATTTTTCAGAGAATTATGCTTGACGTGAATGCAGGAAGAGAATATCATAGTATCACCATAGACATAGTAGGGCATGTGCCGGTCTGTGGCCGAGCGTTGAGGGAGTCCGGGATGAATGGCCTGGGTTGTTGCCAAGGGCGGTGCTGATGAGGAGTCCACGGGAAATCAGAGGGGCTTCGGAGGATGAAGTACTGGAGGAATTGATGAAGGCCGTTAGGCGGCTGACGTACGGCACAATTACCCTGAGAGTGCACAACGCGAAGGTTACGCAGATGGAGATCACTGAGAAGAGGCGGTTTGACGAGCATCCCGGGTTTGAGAAAGGAGATGGTATTTAGCGACGAGACATAGGGGACGCGCCAACCAGACAGACTGGATGGTGTGACGAACAGAGAAATCGTTTGTGAGGGTTCGACCAGTCAACTGGAAAGCCCGGAGCACAGAATGAAAGGGGTTTTCCATGAGTAAGTTCTGGATGGTTGTGTTGGCTGGTTGGACTTTAGCATTGAGTGAGTCGGTCTTGTTGGCGGGTGTTCCGCTTAACAACCTGGAAGGCGTCGGCGGCATCGCGTTTAACCCTCTGGCATACCCCGGGGGCAACGGAACCCCGGATGCGAAGGAGCAGGGCAAGGCGGATAGGAGCGGCCTATTCGGCCTGCCGCAGGTGGGCGGTTGGTACGTGCACCTCGGCGATGTCGAGGTCGATTGGACGACCTTTGGCATTGCCGAGGCGCTGTTCGGCCGCGTGGAAGTCTCCTATGGTCGTG
>Ga0105100_10001046_pt1 | contig 16346 bp, 14 predicted proteins | sample PPLLak12cMay2015_2_FD_87033 | JGI IMG/M metagenome (GOLD analysis project Ga0105100, IMG submission 87033) | Freshwater sediment microbial communities from Prairie Pothole Lake near Jamestown, North Dakota, USA - PPLs Lake P8 Core (1) Depth... | ecosystem: Environmental > Aquatic > Freshwater >...
CGTCGGTGGCCGACACGCCGACCGGCAACGCCAGCACCATGATCTTGTTGATCGCATCGACAGTCGCGGTGCTGATCGGGACGGTCTTGTCGGAAGCCGAGCCGATAAATACTGCGGCCAACAACAGGGCGCGCGTTGCGGAACTGGTCGCATCATAAGTCGCCGTGGTTGCGACGATCTTGCCGTCGACCAGCAGGTCCTTGTACAGGCCCAGGTTTTGCAGCGGCGAGTCGATACGCACCAGCGTGGCATCGGTGAAGCTCAGTTTGACCGCGGCTTGGAGTGCGGCCACTTTCTGGTACAGGGTGAGCGCAGGATCGTCGGCAATCGCAATCACCTGGTTGTAGAACGCGGGCTTCAAGGTCGCCAAGGCTTCGGCCAGGGAGCGATCGACCACGTGCGCAGGTGCGCGCACCACGCTCAGCCGACCCAGTTCGAGGTCGGAAGGCAGGCCTTCCTGCGCCCAGACCGGCTTGCCGCCTTGCGTGCCGGGCGACGGCTTCGAGCCGGTACCACCGGAACGCGGTCCTTTGGCATCGCTATCGCCGCTTGGGCCGGCTTGGCCTTTGCCGCTACCGCCGACATCCGAAGAGGGGCCGCCGGTGCCTTTCTTGCCATGGGTGCTGGTGGGACCGCCCGCGCCTTTAGGGCCTTCGTCTGCATGCGCGGACGAAATGGGGGAGAGGGCTCCGAGCCACGTTGGCGCCACATTCGAGGCGCTGATGGCGATTCCGAAAGCGGCTGCCGTGACGATGACGAGCGGACGCAAAGTATAAGTTTTATTAGACATGATTTACCTTTCCCGAGAGATTAATGAAAAAACTATTCAGCGATTTCGTAACAGCCATGCAGAAAAAGCGAATGAAAATACCCTAATTTCAATATAGTTAAATATTTAGTAATTTACTGATATTGAAACGACCCGTATTTTCAAATCACTTAATTAACTTTAGTAAACGTAATGACTTATTACAGTGCCAGGGGGAATTACTAATCGCTTACTTACTAATATATAGACCGAAAGAACTGGTTTCAATTAGTGGAAGTTGGTATTAGCGCTACCTAAAATGATGTAAAAAATAGGCTGACCTCAGGGTCGATTACAGCGTCAACGAAGATTTTAGAAAGCGGAAAATAAACCGGCGCGGTCCGAATGGACGCGCGCCGCCGCGCTTAGTGCGAGAAAGGTAGCGCAAGGCGCACGAACACCAGGTCCCGGTCGAAGTCTTCGCCCGGGAGGGTCGAGTTCAGTTCGCGGCGGGAGTAGCTGATATCCAGGAACAGATTGCGGTGGAAGCGGTAGGTCGCGCCGATGGTGGCGCCGTAGTATTTATCGGTGCGGCTGATGCCTTGATACGCCACGCGCGACACGGAGCCGTTCAGCCGCGCTGAAAGTTTGTTGGTAAAGCGATGATCGATGCCGGCCGAGGCATAGGTGTTGAGAAAGCTCGACGAGACGAGCACCACGCCGGGCGAGGGCGTGACGGTGACCGTGGTTTCCTCCACGGAACGATCCATGTATGCCGAGATCGTGGTCTTATCGGTTGCCGCCCATTGCACGGCCGCGCCGGCCACCGGGTCGCTGATGTCCTTGAGCCGTGCATCGTCGTAGTCCTGGATCATCCAGCCGACGAAGGCGTCGAGCTTGAGCTTGCGCGGCTGGTTCCAGCGCACACCGGCCAAGTAGCGCTGGCCGGAGGAATTGCGCGCGTAGTCCAGATCGTCGGTCGCGTCGTCGTAGCGGCGGTTGTCGAAGGCGATTTGCAAGTAGGGCTCGAGCCGCGGCGACAGTTCATAGCCGAGCCGGAACCCCCCCGTGTACTGCGTCAGGTCGCGGTCGTCGTTGTTGATGATGCTGGTGGCGCCGCCGCCGGTGATGAAATTGACATCCTGGTAGTTCAAATGCTGCGCCGTGCCGGCGATGCGCAGCGAGAACCGGTCGAACTGGCGGAAGAAACCGCCGTAGTAGCGGCGCTGGAAATACTGGGTCGGGGTCAGGCCGTTGCGCGCCGTGGGGGATTCGCGGTCTTCGTGATCCTGGGAGAAAAACACGCCGCCGTAGACGTTGCTGTCGGCGCTGAAATCATACCGGCCTTCGCCGCTGATGCGCTGGTCGTCGGAGTTTTCCGCGCCATACGTTTCATAACGCGTCAGGTCGGCGCCGACGTGGAAATTCAGCGCATGCTTGGCCCAGTTGGACTGTACCCAAAGCGACGGCGAATAGATCCAGGCGTGGTCGCTAAGCGGATCCGTATTCGTGGAATAGAGGTTGCTGTCATAAGACCAGGTTGCGTCCAATTCCGGGTAGACCAGGAAGGAGCCTAATTGGAATGGCGTGCCTGCAGGCGTAATTGCCGGCGTGGATTGTACCGCGCGTCCCGGCGCCGTACCCGGCCGCGCCGCATCGCTACCGAGCAGTTTTTCCTGTGGCGGCGTCAACGGCTCCGTGACGGGTGTTGGCGCGGCCGGGTTGGGGTTAACCGCATCCTGGGCATGCGCGCCTAGCGACCATGCTGACGCCGCCGCCAAGATGAGCAGAACATGCAGTCGTTTGTTGGCCATCCCTTTGCAACGCGGCAACGGCATTGCAGCGTGATCCGAAGTATTTTTCATTGCTTTTGTAAGTACCGTGATTATTCGTTATTTTCAATATCATGCACCAATATTCTAGATAGTGCATGAATTTGTAATCTCAAAAATAAACTGTGAATTTGGCCGAAGCCGGAAAATATACTGAAATACGCTTTGTGGGGATACCGGAATTCAGGTAATTCAGTCGACAATCTGCAGAATGACGCGACAAGCTTCTCTGCTCTATTGAAGGTGGTCAGGCTTGCGCCGTTGCAACAGTGCGGCCATTTCCGTCGCGGAAAGCGCTTGGCTGAAGTGTTTGCCTTGGTATTGATCGCAGCCATGCTGCTTTAAAAATTCAAGTTGCGTTGCCAGTTCCACGCCTTCCGCGATGACCTTCATCTCCAGGCTATGCGCCAAGGCGATGATCGCGGTGACGATCGCGGCATCGTCCGGGTCGCTGGCGATATCCTGCACAAAGGAACGGTCGATCTTCAGGGTGTGGATGGTGAAGCGCTTGAGGTAGCTCAGGCTGGAGTAGCCGGTGCCGAAGTCGTCGATGGCGATGCCCAGCCCCATGTCGCCCAGTTGTTTTAAGTTCTCGGCCACTTCGTCGCTGTTCTCCATGAGCAGGCTTTCGGTCATTTCCAGTTCGATGTCGGCGGCGGGCACGCCGCTTTCGCGCAGGATGCGCGCGATGGATTGCGCCAGGGTTTTCTGCCGGAATTGTTTGGCGGAGAAGTTGATCGCCAGCCGCGGCACGGCAAGGCCGAGGTCTTGCCAGGCTTTTACATGCGCGCAGGCGGCATGCATCACCCATTCGCCGATGGACGCGATCAAGCCGCATTCTTCGGCCAGGGAGATGAATTGCAGCGGCGCAATCAGGCCGTGTTTGGGATGGCGCCAGCGCAGCAGCGCCTCCATGCCGGCCAGGCGGCCGCTGGCGACATCGACGATGGGCTGGTAATGCAGCAGCAATTCGTCGCGCGCGATGGCATGGCGCAGGTCGGTGGCCAGGGCGAGGCGTTCCGCCGCCAGCTGATTCATTTTCGGGGTGAAGAATTGGACGTTGTTGCGGCCGACTTCCTTGGCGTGGTACATGGCGATATCGCTGTGCTTCAGCAGCGTGTCCACGTCCGCGCCATCGTCGGGGAAGACGGCGATGCCGATGCTGGCGCTGATGTGTAGTTCCTTGCCCTGGATGTGGAATGGCGGCGACAAGTCCGCCAGCAGTTTTTGCGCCAACAGGCCGGCATCCTGGGCGTTGTGCATGTTCGGCAGCAGCACGATGAATTCATCGCCGCCCTGGCGCGCCACCGTGTCCTCGCTGCGCACACCGCCGACCAGCCGTTGCGCCACGGCCTGCAGCAACAAATCGCCCATGTCGTGGCCGAGCGAATCGTTGATGGTCTTGAACTGGTCCAGGTCGATGAACAGCAAGGCCGCCGGATTGTGGTTGCGCTGCGCCTGCAGAATGGTCTGCTGAATCCGGTCTTGCAGCAGGTCGCGGTTGGGCAGGTCGGTCAGGGCGTCATGGCTGGCCAGGTGCAGGATGCGCTGCTCCGCCGCCTTGCGCTCGCTGATGTCGATATAGGTGCCGATCACGCGCAGGGGAGCGCCATCCGCGTCGCGCGCCACCACCATGCCGCGCACCTGGATCCACTTCCAACTGCCGTCCTTGCATTGCTTGCGATGCTCGTTGATGAAGTTGTGATCGATGCCGTCGAATAATCGTTGCCGCACGGTCAGTAAGTTGGGCATGTCCTCCGGATGAATGCGCTGGACCCATTCCGCCATGCTGGCGCCGATCTCTTCTTCGCGGAACCCCAGCATTTCCTTACATTGCTTGGAGAGCAGGATTTGGTCGGCCGGCACATCCAAGTCCCACACGCCGGCGCTGGTGCTCTCCAGCGCGAAGCGCCAGCGTTCCTCCAAATCCAGGAGGCGGGCATTGGCCACTTGTTTTTCCTGTTCCGACTGGTACAGCTTGCGCACCATGGGGGACAGCTGCCAGCGCAGCAGGAGCATGCCGATCAGGAGCATGCCCGCGAGCAGGGGCACGATGTATTTCAGTTGCGCAGTCACGGGCTGGTACAGCTCGGCCTGGTCGATTTTTAGCACCATGCCCAGCCCCAGCGTGCCGATCGGCGCATACGCCGCGACCACCGGCTCGGCGCGATAATCCTTGGCGAAGATCAGGCCGGTCTTGCCCTCGAAAGCATAATGCATCGGCAAGTATTGGCCGGCCTGCTTGCGCGGGAGTTGCGCATAGCGGGCGATCGACGACGAGAGCGGGAAACACTGCATCATCTGTTGCTGCTGCGGCGAGCACACCGCCAATTCGACGCTTTTGCCGATGGTCTTGGTGTCCTCCAGGGCGTGCATCAGCTGCGGCAACAGGCGCTCGGTCACGACCGTGCCGAGGCGGCGCTGTTGCGCATCCCGGATATCGATGCGGGCCTGCAGGATGTACTCGCGCTCCCACAGCAAGGCGGCGGGCGACGAGGTATGCAGGGCCACGCTGAGCACGGGGCTTTGCGCAAACACGCCGGCCTGGGCCACCAATTGGTCACGGGCATCGTAAATCGACACGGCCTTGAAGCCGGTGGACTTGATCAGATCGGCGCGGCGCTGCAATTCGTAAAGGCTCTTGGCGTCGCCCGGTTTCGCCGCCAGCGACTGCAGGTTGGTGATGAGGGATATGCGCGGCGCGAGCGCCTGCGTCTCGGCCAGGGCGTCACCGATCTGGCTGTCGAACAGGCGGATATTGTGTTGCAGGGAAGTCGCGAGCTTGTTGGCGAGCATGGACTCGGCTTGATTTTGCATCACCCGATATACGGCGACCCCGGTGGCCAGGGTCAGCGCCAGTAAAATCAGTGCGCCGATGATGCTGATTTTTCGATCGTCACGCTGTAACGGCATTTCGATTTTCTGCCCTCGCGCCGGTTTCACAAAGCAGAAAGCTTTGCTTGAGCACTGCGCTTGAGTACCGGATTTCTGGTAGTAAACCAGACACTCAAGTCCGCGCTACGGCCTTGACTGTAACAGGGTTTTTGCGTGCGTGGCAGTGTTACTGGCTACAGGCCCAGGCGTTGCCAAATGGTGGAGCTGGGGCCGGCCTGGTTCAGCGTGTAGAAATGCAGGCCGGGCGCGCCGCCTTGCAGCAGGCGATCGCACAGGTCGGTGACCACATCCAGGCCAAAGGCGCGAATGGCGTCCAGATCGTCGCCATGGCCTTCCAGGCGCTTGCGGATCCAGCGCGGGATTTCCGCGCCGCAGGCGTCGGAGAAGCGCGCCAGCTGCGTCGAGTTGGTGATGGGCATGATGCCCGGCACGATGGGGATGGTGACGCCCAGCGCATCGCAATCATCCACAAAACGGAAATACGCATCGGCGTTGTAGAAGTACTGCGTGATGGCCGCGCTGGCGCCGGCCTGCACCTTGCGCACGAAGGCCTGCAAATCGTCCTGCGCGCTTTTCGCCTGCGGATGAAATTCCGGATAGGCCGCGACTTCGATGTGGAACCAATCGCCGGTTTCCTGGCGGATGAAGGCCACCAGTTCGTTGGCGTAGCGAAACTCGCCCGGATCGGCCATGCCCGAGGGCAGGTCGCCGCGCAGCGCGACCACATGGCGGATGCCGTGCGATTGATAGGTGTGGAGAATCTCGCGAATGTTTTCCTGGGTCGAGCCGATGCAGGACAAGTGCGGCGCCGCGGCCAGGCCCTCACCCTGGATTTCCAGCACGGTTTCCAAGGTGCGATCGCGCGTCGAGCCGCCCGCGCCAAAGGTGCAGGAAAAAAATTCCGGCTTGAGCTGAGCCAATTGCTTGCGCGTGGCGCGTAGTTTTTCCATGCCCTCGGCGGTCTTGGGCGGAAAAAACTCAAAACTAAAAGTGCGATGGGTGTTCATATCAAAACCTAACCGCAGAGACGCGGAGGCGCAGAGAGCTTCTGCTTTTCCTCCGCGTCTCTGCGCCTCTGCGGTTCAAGAGAAATTAATAACGATAATGGTTCGGCTTGTAAGGGCCGTTTTTCGGCACGCCGATGTAAGCGGCTTGCGTGTCGGACAGTTCGGTCAGGTGCGCGCCGATTTTTTTCAGGTGCAGGCGCGCGACTTTTTCGTCCAGGTGCTTGGGCAGCACGTACACGCCCACCGGGTAGTCGGCGGTGTGGTTGAACAACTCGATCTGCGCGATGGTCTGGTTGGAGAAGGAAGCCGACATCACGAAACTCGGATGGCCGGTGGCGCAGCCCAGGTTCACCAAGCGGCCCTTGGCGAGCACGATGATGCGTTTGCCGTCCGGGAAAATAATGTGATCCACCTGCGGCTTGATTTCTTCCCACTGGTATTTTTCCACCGAGGCGATGTCGATCTCGGAATCGAAGTGGCCGATGTTGCAGACGATGCTTTGGTCTTTCATCTTCGCCATGTGATCGTGGTTGATGACGTGCACGTTGCCGGTGGCGGTGACGAAGATATCGCCTTTGTCGGCGGCTTCGTCCATGGTCACCACGCGGTAGCCTTCCATGGCCGCTTGCAGGGCGCAGATCGGGTCGATTTCCGTGACCCATACCGTGGCGCCCATGCCGCGGAACGCCTGCGCGCAGCCCTTGCCCACGTCGCCGTAGCCCAGCACCACGCAGATTTTGCCGGCGATCATCACGTCGGTGGCGCGCTTGATGCCGTCCAGCAGCGATTCGCGGCAGCCATACAGGTTGTCGAACTTGGATTTGGTGACGGAATCGTTGACGTTGATGGCCGGGAATTTCAGTTTGCCTTCCTCGAACATCTGATACAGGCGATGCACGCCGGTGGTGGTTTCCTCGGTCACGCCCTTGATGTGGCCGATGCGCGCCGAGTACCAGCCGGGCTGGGTCGCCAGGCACTTTTTGATGGCGGCGAACAGCACGCGCTCTTCTTCGCAGGTCGGATTGGCAAGCACGGAAATATCGTTTTCGGCGCGCACGCCCAGATGCAGCAGCAGCGTGGCGTCGCCGCCGTCGTCCAGGATCATGTTGGAGAACTGACCATTCGGCCATTCGAAAATCTTGTGCGTGTAGTCCCAATATTCTTCCAGGGACTCGCCCTTGTAGGCGAATACCGGAATTTGCTCGGCGGCGATGGCGGCGGCGGCATGGTCTTGCGTGGAGTAAATATTGCAGGAGGCCCAGCGCACTTCCGCGCCCAGCGCGGTCAGCGTCTCGATCAGCACGGCGGTTTGGATCGTCATGTGCAGCGAGCCGGTGATACGCGCACCTTTCAGCGGCTGCTGGGCCTTGAATTCCTCGCGAATCGCCATCAGACCGGGCATTTCGGTCTCGGCGATGCGGATTTCCTTGCGGCCCCAAGCGGCGAGGGACAGATCGGCGACTTTATAGTCGGTGAAATTGGGGTTGAGTACGGCGCTCATAATGCTCTCCATTCAAAGTAAATGAATGGGCGCCGTTGCTACATTGAGCCTTCACACCAAGCCTGACTCACCTTGCTTACATTGGTGAGCTGCAGCGCCCCTCGGTGCGATGGATGTTTCAAATCAAAATCATTTGCCACAGAGATCACAGAGTACACAGAGAAAACCTTGCACAGAACTCCTCTGTGGCCTCTGTGATCTCTGTGGCAAAAAGGGTTTTAAATCCCCGCGTCGGCCTTCAGTGCCTCCGCCTTGTCCGTGGCTTCCCAAGTAAAGTCCGGTTCGTCGCGCCCGAAGTGGCCGTAGCTCGCGGTGCGCGTGTAGATTGGGCGCAGCAGGTTGAGCGACTGGATGATGCCCTTGGGACGCAGGTCGAAATGTTTCTCGATCAGTTTCGCGATTTTCTCGTCGGACAATTTGCCGGTGCCGAAAGTATTGACCATCAAGCTCACCGGCTTGGCCACGCCGATGGCGTAGGCCACTTGCACTTGGCACTTGCTGGCGAGGCCGGCGGCGACGATGTTTTTCGCCACATAGCGTCCGGCGTAGGCGGCCGAGCGATCAACCTTGGATGGATCTTTACCGGAAAAAGCGCCGCCGCCGTGCGGCGCCGCGCCGCCATAGGTATCGACGATGATCTTGCGCCCGGTCAAACCGGCGTCGCCCATCGGGCCGCCGATGACGAAACGGCCGGTGGGGTTGATCAGGTAGCGCGTTTCCTTGCGCATGGCTTCCGGAATGATGGGCTTGATGATCTCCTCGATCACCGCTTCAGACAGTACCGCGTGCGACACTTCCGGATGATGCTGGGTCGAGACCACCACGGTATCCACGCTGACCGGTTTGCCGTCCACATAGCGAATCGTCACCTGGGATTTCGCATCCGGGCGCAGCCAGGGCAGGCGGCCATCCTTGCGCAAATCGGCTTGGCGCTCCATCAAGCGGTGCGCGTAGTGGATCGGCATCGGCATCAGTTGCGGCGTCTCGTCCACCGCATAGCCGAACATCAGGCCCTGGTCGCCCGCGCCCTGATCCAGGAACATGCCCTCGCCCTCGTTAACACCGATGGCGATATCCTGGGATTGCTTGCCCAGGCTGACCATCACGGCGCAGGTCTTGTAGTCGAAGCCAATGTCCGAGCTGTCGTAGCCGATGCGCTTAATGGTATTGCGCGCGACCTGGTTGAAATCCACGATGGCATTGGTGGTGATCTCGCCCGCCACCACCACCAGACCGGTGGTGCACAGCGTTTCGCACGCTACCCGGGAGTGCGGGTCCTGGGTTAAGATGGCGTCCAAAATGGAATCGGAAATTTGATCGGAAACCTTGTCCGGATGGCCTTCCGAAACCGATTCCGAGGTAAATAGAAATTCGTTCATTTGGTCTCTGTTTCTCTATTAGATAGTCTTTGCGAGCCGCACAGGATACCAAAGCTTGGCTAAACCAGAAAGGCATGTGATTTTCCCATGACGGGACTGGCGCGCTTATTTGCCCGTTTGCCGCTGGGTTGGGTGCATTTTCTGGGGGGCATGCTGGGTTGGCTGGCGTATGGGCTGGATCGGCGCTATGCGCGGCGCTTGCGCGAAAACCTGCAAGCCAGCGGCATCGACCCGGATCCCGATGCTTTTCGGCACTTGCTGCGGCGCGCCATCGCATCCCATGGCCAGGCTTTCTGCGAGGTATTCGTGATCTGGTTCCGCCCCGAGGCGGCGGTGCTGAAACTGGTGCGGGAAGTGCAGGGCTGGGAACATGTGGAAGCGGCGCGCGCCGCCGGCCGCGGCCTGATCCTGCTCACGCCCCATCTGGGCTGCTTCGAAATCGCCGGCTTATATAGTGGCTCGCGTTTCCCTTTTACCGAATTGTACCGCCCGCCCAAAGTCGCCTGGTTGGAAGCCTGGATGCGCGAAGGCCGTGCGCGCGGCCATATCGACTTGGCCACCACGGATTATGCGGGGGTGAAGAAATTGCTCGCGGCCCTGAAGCGCGGCGAGGCCATCGGCGCCTTGCCGGACCAAGTGCCGAGCCAGGGCGACGGCGCGTGGGCGGATTTTTTCGGCCGGCCGGCCTACACCATGACCCTGATGTCGCGGCTGCAGCGCAAGACTGGCGCGGCCATCATCTTCTTTTATGCGCAACGTCTGCCCAAAGGGCGCGGCTATGTGGTGCGTTATCTGCCGCCGCTGCCGCCCTTGAGCGAGAACCCCGAACAAGGCGCGCGCCAGATCAATGCCGCACTGGAAGACGCCATCCGCGCTTGTCCGGAGCAATATCTGTGGAGCTACAACCGCTATAAAGGCACGCCGCCGTGATTTATCTGGGCATCTTTATTTTCTGGCTGCTGCATTTCCTGCCCTTGCCCTTGCTGGCCCTGGTCGGCCAGGGCCTGGGCATGCTGTTCTATGCCCTGGGGCGTGAACGGCGCAAGGTGGCGCGCACGAATTTGCGCCTCTGTTTTCCCGAACTCGGCGATGCGGCGCGCGAACGCTTGCTGCGGCAGCACTTTCGCGCCTTCGGCCGCAGCATCGTGGAACGCGGCATTTCCTGGTGGTCGCGCGGCGAGCGCATCCGGCGTCTGGTGCGGGTCGAGGGCCTGGATCATATGCAAGCGCTGCAAGGCAAGCCGGTGATCATGCTGGCGCCGCATTTTGTCGGGCTGGACATGGGCGGCTCGCGCGTCGCCCTGGATTTCCATGCCGCTTCGATGTACAGCAAGCAAAAGAATCCGGTGCTGGATCGGCTGCTGCTGCACGGCCGGCAACGCTTCAATGCGCCCTATCTGTTTTCGCGCCAGGACAATGTGCGCCAGGTGGTGAAGGTGATGCGGCGCGGCGTGCCGTTCTATTATTTGCCGGACATGGATTTCGGCCCGCGCGATTCGATCTTCGTGCCGTTCTTCGGCGTGCCGGCCGCGACGATTACCGGCGTTTCGCGCTTGGCGAGCCTGGCCCGCGCGGTGGTGGTGCCGGTGGTGACGCGGCAACTGTCCTGGGGGCGCGGCTATGTCTTGACCTACTATCCGGCGTGGGAAAATTTTCCGACGTCGGATGTCGCGGCCGATACGCGGCGCGTGAACGCCTTCATCGAAGCGCGCGTGCGCGAAATGCCCGAACAATACTACTGGCTGCACAAGCGCTTCAAGACGCGGCCCGCGGGCGCAGCAAAACTTTATTCGTAGTGCGCAGAGGCAGGAAAAAAACCGCCGGATAAAAAACAGCATCCGCTAATGTTGCTTGAGTTGAAAAACTTTTTTCCGCGTCAAGCAAAACGCATCAGAAAAAATTTAAAAAAATGCTTAAAAAAAGCTGTTATCGCGCTTTTTAGTTGTGTTACGATTCTTCGCACCCGAACAACCCCAACGTCCTAAGGAGGAATAATGGCAACAAAAAGCAAAGCTGCTCCCGCCGCTAAAGCACCGACCAAATCCGAGATCATGGCGCAACTGTCCGCCGATACCGGCATCAGCAAAAAAGACGCCGGCGCCGTGTTAGCCTCCCTGGCTGGCATGATGGGCAAGTCGCTGAAAAAATCCGGCGTGTTCCAGATGCCCGGTTTGCTCAAAGTCAAAGTCGTGACCAAGCCCGCCACCAAGGCACGCAAGGGCGTGAACCCCTTCACCGGCGCAGAAATGATGTTCAAAGCCAAGCCGGCGCGTAAAGTCGTTAAAGTGCTGCCGCTCAAAGCACTGAAAGATATGGTCTAATCATTTTTCGCTTCCGGTTGGGTCCTCCAGTCGGAAGCGAAATTTGCGGTTCCTGCGTTTTTTCTTCTCCCTTTTCATCTTGCGTAATTCAGCCATGACCCTTGTGTCCTTGCGACAAGGCGCGCGCTGATGGCGTTTCAAAATCCCAGTCCCGAACAAATCAAGGACCTGCTGCTGCGGGTCAAGACGATTGCCGTGGTCGGCCTGTCGCCCCAGCCGAATCGCCCCAGCCATCAGGTGGCGCGAGCACTGCAAGGCTTCGGCTACCGCATCATTCCGGTGCGCCCCCTGCTGAAAGAAGCGCTGGGCGAGCCGGCCTATGCCAGCCTGGCCGAGGTGCCGGAGCCGATTGATTTGGTGGATGCCTTTCGCGCCGCCGAGCATATTGATGCCCTGGTGGATGACTGCATCCGTTTAAAACTGCCGGCGCTGTGGATCCAGGAAGGCATCGTCAATGAGGCTGCCGCCGCGCGCGCACGGGCGGCCGGGATGTTTGTCGTGATGGATCGCTGTGTCTATAAAGACCATGTTGCGTTATTGCGTTAGCTTGGCCTTGTGGCTGCTCGCGTTTCCCGTGCTGGCGGGCGATCTGGAAGATGGCCTGGCGGCTTACCATACCCGGGACTATCCCCAGGCGCTGCTGTTGTTGCATCCCTTGGCCGAGCGGGGCGAGGCGGCGGCGCAATACACCTTGGGCCAGATGTACCGGCGCGGGCGCGGTTTTATCGTGAGCGTGCCGGAGGCCCTGCCGCTGTTGCAGCAGGCCGCTGCCGCCAATTACGCACCGGCCTGGGTCGCACTGGGCGAGATGTATGAGACCGGCGAAGGCGTGGCGCAAGACTTGGAGGCGGCGCGGCAATGGTATAAACAAGCCGCCGAGGCCGGCAATGCCAAGGCGCAACTGCATCTGGGCGTGCATTTCATCCGCATCGAGGACGGCCGCGATTTTGCCCAGGCCGCCGCATGGCTCAAATTGGCGGCGCAGCAAAACGAGGCGGAAGCGCAGTATTTTCTGGCGCGTTTGCTGCTTGATGGGCATGGCGTCGAGCGCGATCGCGCCGCGGCCATGGTCTGGCTGCACCGGGCAGGCAGCCAAGGCCACGCGCCGGCACAGCGCTTTTTGCGCCTGCTGAAAGAAGCGGAAACCCCGGACCGCGACCTGGCGCTGCGCGATTTGCGCCGCCAGTTGTCGGCGGGCGTGGCGGTGCTGGAATCGGTTTCGAGCGACGCGAATTATGGCTTCGACAAAATGCACCCGGTCAAGACCGGGCAAGGCTATCCCGCCGAATGGCGTTATCTGAATGCGCTGCGCGGGCCGGGTGGCGAGGTGGTGCATTACCAGCGCATCGGCGCCTGTTGCCCCTTCGATACGCCGGCCGTCGAGCGCGGCAAGGGCTTCCTCGATCAATACCGCTTGCACTATGACGGACTGGAAAAGCCGGTGGATATTTATCTCAATATGTTTGAGCCAGTCCCGCCGCCAGCCGCGCCGCCGGCGCCGCAGGGCTTTGGCTTCGTGCGCGAACCCGACATCGAATAAAGCAATTGTCATTCAAAGCTTGAGCGCAGCCTTAAAACTTGGACTATAGTGTCCTTAGTGCAATTCTGTTAACCCCGGCAGCAGGCCATCGGGATTGCCGTAGGTGTGGGTCGTCGGTCCGGCGATGCGAAATCAATCTTGGTGGGAGATCTGCAATTGGGAAAAAAACTCTACGTGGGCAACCTCAGCTACAACGTCGACAACAGCATGCTGGAACAGCAATTCGGCGCACATGGCGCGGTGCAGTCGGCGCAAATCATTATCGACCGTGATACGGGGCGCTCCAAGGGCTTCGGCTTCGTCGAGATGGGCAGCGATGCGGAAGCGCAGGCGGCGATTTCCGCCCTCAACGGCAAGGAGCTGGATGGTCGCGCCATTACCGTGAATGAAGCCCGGCCGCAAACCGGCGGCGGTGGCGGCGGTGGCGGTGGTGGGTTTGGCGGCCGGCGTGGCGGCGGTGGCGGTCGTAGCGGAGGCGGCGGTGGCGGCGGCTACGGCGGTGGCGGCGGTGGTCATCGGCGCTAACGATGGCATGCCGCACCAGCCTCGCGCGGTGCGGCAACGCCAGACAAGTATGAAACTCATCATTGCATTAAGCCTGATCCTGCTGCTCGCGGCATGCAGCCGATTGAGCGTCGAAAATTACGACAAGCTCAAGGTCGGCATGACCTACGAGGAAGTGAAGCAACTGCTCGGCCCGCCGGCGCTGTGCAATGATCTCTTGGGCGTCAAGCATTGCCGCTGGGGCGATGAACAACGCCACGTCGATGTGAATTTCATCGGCGGCCAAGTCCTGGTTTTTTCGGCCGAAAATATCCGTTGATGCGGTTGTTGCTGGCTATTCCGGCCAATCCCCGTATAATGCACGACTTCCGTGCGCCCAACCAATCAGGCGCACCGGTCATTTTCTTACCCTCCGATCTTTTCGATCATTGATTCGTCTGCCGCGATTGGTGTTGCGCAACATGCGCGATAGGCCGCCGCAGGAGTATGCATGTCCACTGAAACACAATTCGCCGACCTCGGTCTGGCGCCCACCCTTTTGCGCGCAATTGCCGATGCCGGCTATACCGTGCCCACCCCGATCCAGGCGCAAGCCATTCCCCAAGTATTGGCCGGCGGCGACTTGCTCGCCGCAGCGCAAACCGGCACCGGCAAGACCGCCGGCTTTACCTTGCCGATCTTGCATCGCTTATCGGAAAACCCCATCGAGAACCAGCGTCCCGGCCGGCCGCGTTGCCTGATCCTGGTGCCGACGCGCGAGCTGGCGGCGCAGGTCGAGGCCTCGGTGCAAACCTATGGCAAACATCTGCAACTGAATTCCATGGTGATGTTCGGCGGCGTCAACATCAACCCGCAGTTCAAGGCATTGAAAGGCAGGGTGGATATCCTGGTCGCCACGCCCGGACGCTTGCTGGATCACGTCGGGCAAAAGACCGTGGACTTGTCCGGGGTCGAAATCCTGGTGCTGGACGAAGCCGACCGCATGCTCGATATGGGCTTTATTCGCGATATCCGCAAGATTCTCGCCCTGCTGCCAAAAAAACGGCAAAACCTGTTGTTCTCCGCCACCTTCTCGGATGAGATCAAGACCCTGTCCAATGGCTTGTTGCATGAGCCAGGCCTGGTCGAAGTGGCGCGGCGCAATGCGCCCTCGGAATTGGTGGCGCAAAGCGTGTACCTGGTGGCGCAGGACCAGAAGCGCGATTTCTTGAGCCACTTGATCAAGCAGGGCGATTGGAAACAGGTGCTGGTGTTTACCCGCACCAAGCACGGCGCCAACCGCCTGGCCGAGAAGTTGATCAAGGACGGCATTCCCGCCGCCGCGATTCATGGCAATAAAAGCCAGGCGGCACGCACGCGTGCGCTGGCCGAATTCAAGGATGGCGCCATGCCGGTGCTGGTGGCGACCGATATCGCCGCGCGCGGCCTGGACATCGACCAATTGCCGCATGTGGTGAATTTCGAATTGCCGAACATCCCGGAAGACTACGTTCACCGCATCGGCCGCACCGGCCGCGCCGGCAGCTCGGGTGCGGCGATCTCGCTGGTCGACCGCGAAGAAATCAAATACCTGAACGCCATCGAGCGCGTGCTCAAGCGCGAAATTCCGCGTGAGCAGATCGTTGGCTTCGTGCCGCCGGTGCGCACGCAAGAAGAGCGCGCGCAAGAAGACCGCCGCCCGCCACGTCAGCCGCGCGCACACGCGCCGCGCGGCCAGCGTCCGGCAGGGCGACCCCATGGCGATAAAGCGCCTGCGAGCAGAGAGCGTCCCGGCAAACCCCAAGGCAAGCCGCAAGGCAATCGCCCGCCACGTCCAGCAGCGGCTAAACCAGCGCCTACGGCGAATATGTCCGAGGCGGCGCGCCACCAAATGCTGGCCGACGAACAACTGCGCGCCAAGCAATTGGCGGAGAAGCTGGCCATGCGCAGCCCGCAATCCCGGCCGGGTAATGGACGCTCCAATGCGCGGCCGCAACCCGCCTTGTTTTCGCCGAAGCCGGGCGGTCGGGGCAGGTAATTGCGTATTTGGGTCGATGCCGACGCCTGTCCGGTAGCCATCAAGGAAATCCTGTTTCGCGCGGCGGAGCGCACGCGCATCGAAACGACCCTGGTGGCGAATCGCCTGCTGCGCGTGCCGGCCTCGCCCTATATCCGGGCGCTGCAAGTGCCGCACGGATTCGACGTGGCGGACAACGAGATCGCCGAACAAGTGCAGGCCCAGGACTTGGTGGTCACCGCCGACATCCCGCTCGCGGCGCAAGTCATCGAGCGCGGCGGCATCGCGCTCAATCCGCGCGGCGAGTTGTATACCGAGGACAATATTCGCGAACGCCTCGGGATGCGCAATTTCATGGAAGAATTGCGCGGCAGCGGCACCGACATCTCCGGCCCGGCGGCATTCAGTAAGAGCGATTGCCAGGCCTTTGCCAGGCAGTTGGATCGGATGCTGGCGGGAAAATAGACATGGTTTCGAACCGCAGAGGCGCGGAGACGCGGAGAAAATTCAGATTAATATTTTGGTGCCGCTTGATGCGCATAGCACATGGAAGAACACGCGATGACTTTGTTTTCTCTGCGCCTCCGCGTCTCTGCGGTTCAAGTTGTTTGTTGAGTTAGTTA
>Ga0105100_10001047_pt1 | contig 16325 bp, 18 predicted proteins | sample PPLLak12cMay2015_2_FD_87033 | JGI IMG/M metagenome (GOLD analysis project Ga0105100, IMG submission 87033) | Freshwater sediment microbial communities from Prairie Pothole Lake near Jamestown, North Dakota, USA - PPLs Lake P8 Core (1) Depth... | ecosystem: Environmental > Aquatic > Freshwater >...
GACATGCTGAACCGCTCAAACCTCGAGCAGATGTACCACTGCCGCTTGCGCGAAATTCGTGACAACGGCAATACGTGGTTTCTGCCGGGCTGACGGCTCGCCGGGCGGTGTGGATTAATGAGAGACCGACCGTTATACTTTGCGCCACTCGCAGCGGCACTTAAATATATATAACGGATGGGGCTAGCGTCTTGGTGCTAAGTCGTCTGCCGGAAACCGTACAGGAGCACTGGCTCCCCGTGGGCTCTTTTCTCCCATTTTTTCCGGTGGTTCGACGGTGATGCGCCTGCCACTGCTGCCGCGAACCCTGCGCGCCCGCATCGCCGTTGCCTTTTCCTTCCTGCTGTTGCTCATCGCCGTCGCCGTCACGCTGGCCTTCGCGCGCCAGGCGGCCCGGACCCATCTGGAAACCCAGCAGCAACTGGCGCAGAAACTCATGGTGCTGGTGGAACCGGCGGTCCGCGGCATGGTCGCCAACTACGACATCGCCGGCCTGGACCAGTACATGCGCCAGATCGCCGATGACCCGGCGATCGCCTCCATCCGCATCACCGACGAGGGTGGCGGCTCGCTGCTGTACGGACACGAGGGCAACACGGAACCGCTCAGCTGGCTGACACGGCTGCTGTCCGGCACCACCGAGACCATCCCGCTGCTGGTCTCGGACGTGATCGTCAATGGCGCGAAGGCGGGCCAGATAGAAGCGGTGCTGTCGAATGCGCCGCTCAATCAAAGCGTCCGTAATGTCGTCCTCATCGGCGGCGCCCTCACTGCCGCGGCGCTCGCGGTGGCGCTGCTGCTGGTATACCTGCTGTTGACCCGCTTTACCGCGCCGCTGCGGCCGCTGATGGAATGGGCGCGGGAATTCGCCCACGGCAACTGGCACCCGCGCACGCAACTCATCGAGTCCGGCAGCCGCGAAATCCAGGAACTCAACCAGGCCTTCACCCAGGGCTCGGCCACGCTGCGGCATTACATTCAAAGCCTCGAGGAAACGCGCGAGCTGCTCGAATTCAGCGAGACACGGCTGCGCAAGCTCGTCAACAGCATGCACGAAATCCTGTTCGAGCTCGACGCCGACGGGCGCATCGTGTTTCTCAATCCGGCCTGGAAGGCATTGACCGGCTTCACTACAGACGATTCACTCGGCAAGTCCTTCGGCGACTTCCTGGTGGACGAGGATGCCATCCGCGACTTCGATGCACACCTGCTGCCGCGCCTGCACGAGAAAAACCGGGAAATCTCCCTGCGCTCGGCGGACGGCAAGCGCCTGTGGATGAGTCTCGACGCCGACGCGCAGACCGACTCGGCCGGCAACTTCACCGGCATCATCGGCACGCTCAGCGATGTCACCAAGAGCGTCGAGCTCAATCATCTGCTCACCAAATACCAGGACGAGCTTTACCACCTGTCCGTCACCGATCCGCTCACGGGCCTCTACAACCGCCGTCACTTCGACAGCCAGCTCGAGGTAATCCTCTCCGACCACCTGCCGAAGAATATGCCGGTGTGCCTGCTGTTGATCGACCTCGACGGTTTCAAATTCATCAACGACACCTACGGCCATCCCTTCGGTGACGAGGTGCTGCGCACCACCGCGCAGCTGCTCAAGCAACAGGTCCGGCGTAACGACTACATCGCGCGCATGGCGGGCGACGAGTTCGCCATGGTGCTCAAGAACACCGACATCGAGAACGCCACGCGCATCGCGCAGAAGCTGCACGAGAGCATCAACGACACGCGCATCCCGCTGCCGGTCGGGCACATGCAGCTGCAATCCTCCATGGGCGTGGCCGAGGCGCCCACGCACGGCACCAATGCCCAGGACCTGGTGAGCGCGGCGGACGTGGCGCTGTACCACAGCAAGCGCCGCGGCCGCAATCGCATCGAGGTGCTGTCACCCGACATCAGCCGCGCGGTGATGTCGATTTTCAGCCAGGGCTTCCAGCTGCGTAACGCGCTGGAACAGGGTCATTTCCATCCCGCGTTCCAGCCCATCTGCAATCTCAAAAACGGCGAGCCCATGGCCTACGAAGTCCTGGCGCGCATGCGCGTCAACGGTCTCGTGATCCAGGCCAAGGATTTCATCACGGTGGCGGAAGAACTGGGGCTGACGCGCTACGTGGACCTGCACATCATCGGCCAGGCGCTGAAGCTGACGCCGCCGGAATACGCGCTGTTCCTGAACGTGGATATCACTTCCTTCAACGACAAGGATTTCGTGGGCGAGTTGAGCCAGCTGCTCAAACCGGCCTGCGAGGAGGGGCGCGCGATTACCATCGAGATCACCGAGCGCGAAACCATCCCCCTGAGCGACAGCCTGCATCAGGATATCCAGAGCCTGCGTGCACTCGGCTGCCAACTGGCGCTCGACGATTTCGGCAGCGGTTATTCCACTTATAACTTCCTCAACCAGTTCCGGCCGGATTACCTCAAGATCGAGGGGTCTTTCGTGCGCGGCATGCTGCGCAACGAATCCGATCGCAAGATCGTCACCCATATCCACGAGCTGGCCACCTCCTTCGGTATGAAAACCATCGCCGAGAGCGTGGAAGATGCGGCTACCGAACGGGCGCTGCAGGAGATCGGCATCCACACCGCCCAGGGCCTGTTCTACGGCGCGCCGCGACTGGCGTCCTGACGGACAGTCGGTGGTATCCGGCGGTTGATTGGACGGCGTTCAGCAATCAATAAAAAAAATAAATCCTGACGTGCAATAACAACGATGGAAACTTTTATGGATTTGATAAGAATAGCGCCCGGCTGCAAGATCATGTCTTGACTGCCATGTCTCCCGTCCCGTACACGGGCCACACCCAAATCTCGAAAATCAAGGAAGCGTATTAACATGAAAAAGTACTCGATTCTGCTGGCCGCCCTTCTGGCCATGACAGCGGTTGCTGCATGTGAGAAAAAGGCTGCTACCCCGGCCACGGCCCCGGCTGCCCCGGCAACTTCAGCGGCCCCGGCTGCCCCGGCGGCGGATGCCGCCAAGCCTGCTGACGCTACCGCTCCTGCGGCCCCGGCTGATGCGGCGGCACCGGCTGCTCCGGAAAAGAAATAAAAAATAAAGAAATTGAGCAAGACTGAAATTTTTTAGCTGCCAGTCTGACGTTTTCAAGCCGGCCTTCGGGCCGGCTTTTTTATTTTTGGCGTGCTGAAAAAATAATAATCCGCGTTTCGCGCCCCTGGTTTTTGCCGCGCACCGCACGGTTATCCGGCAATCGCCGGAAAGTCATTGACAGGTTCCACCCCGCTTCATATATTGCACCGGAGTTTGCAGTACATCAGCTTCAGGTGTTTCCCGAAACTGTCGTTCCGGGAAATGAAACGGGAAGCCGGTGCGTTCGCCGAAGTCGGTTTTTACGGCGAATCATCCCGGCGCTGCCCCCGCAACGGTAAACGAGTCAGAGATCCGCTCAACGCCACTGTGCCTCCTCGGCACGGGAAGGCGCGGATCCCGGTATAACCCGCTCGTGAGCCCGGAGACCGGCCTGAAGCCACCCAGATGGTGTCGCGGAGGGCGGCCCGGGCGGCAATGGCCCACGCCTTCCGCTTTCCATCCTCCGCACATCGCAATCAACCACCGCGCGGGTGCGCGCGGTTTGCGGAGGAAAAATGAAAATCGTTCGCTCTCTGGCCACCGTTGCGGTGGTCGCCTGTCTTCCCGTCACGCTCGCACACGCCGAATCCGATCCCCGGGATGCCGTCATCGTCACCGCGACGCGCAGTGAAAGCTCGGGCATTCCGATTCCGGCGGGCATCAGCATCATTAATCGTGGTGAAATCGAAGCCAGTGGTGCGCGCTCGCTGGTTGACCTGTTGCGCACCCGCGCGGGAATACATGTCTCCGACCTCTATGGCGACGGCTCCAGCGCCACGATCGACATGCGCGGTTTCGGCGCAACCGCCGTTTCCAATACCCTGGTCCTGGTCGACGGACGGCCGCTCAACAATGCCAGTGATATCGGCGTCCTGGATTTGTCGCTGGTGGACCTGGACAATGTGGAACGGGTGGAAATCGTACAGGGCAGCGCCGGCACTTTGTATGGTAACCAGGCGGTAGGCGGCTTGATCAACATCGTGACGCGAGGTTCGCCGCGCCGGTTCGAGGCAGAGATTGGTGCCGGCCTGGCAAGCTACGACGAACGACGATTGACAGCGCAGGTGGGGCAGCGCTTCGATAACGGATTTGCTTTCAGCCTGCGTGGACGTAACCGCGACAGCGATAATTACCGCGACCATAACCACACCCGGCTGGATCAGGCCAAGCTGCGCCTGGAGCAGAATTCAGCCCGGGGATTGATCTTCCTGGAACACGATGACTCGGAAGAAGACGTGCAATTGCCGGGTTCGCTGTTCAAGGATGAGCTGGAGGCAGACCGCAGGCAATCCATAGACGCCTATGCCGACGATTACAGTACCACGCGCACCCGGACCTCGCGACTCGGGCTTGTCCGTGTCCTGTCCGCGGACTGGCGGTTCGAGGGAGAGGCGACCCATCGGGATAACGATCGCGAATTCATCACCAGTTTTCGTTTTTTTCCCGGGACTCTTTCCACCCAGCAACGCAAGATCACCACGCTCAATCCGCGCCTGCATGGCACAACGCCCTGCGGAACGGATCAATGCGAGATCACTCTGGGCGTTGATCGGGAGCAAACGAAGTATCACCTGCTGACCGTCTTCGGCCCGCAAAACGTGGAGCAGGATATCAACAGCCTGTATGGACAAGTGGTAATCCCGATAAGAAAAACGCTCTCAGCCACTCTCGGTGCGCGCCAGGCCAAGGTCTCCAATGATATCTTTTCCGGCGCGACGACCCGTCTCGACGACCGCGTGGCCGTCGGATCTGCCGGGCTAAGCTGGCGAGCCGACACGGACTGGCGGCTGTTCGCGCGGGCAGACCAGAACTTCCGCTTTGCCAAGGTCGATGAGCACACCAATCCGGTTTTCGGCCAACCTGTCGGCCTGAACAACCAGACTGGCGTTTCCTACGAGGCCGGCGCGGAATTCTCACGCGACGCGCGGCTGGTGAAAGCAGTCGTGTACGAATTGAAGCTGGACGATGAGATCGCCTTTGATGCCTCCGGATTTTTCAACGTCAACTTGCCGCAGACACGGCGTCGTGGCCTGCTGCTGGAGGGTTCCTGGCCGCTGGCACACGACTGGTCGCTCCAGGGCGCCTATACCTGGATCGACGGCAAGCTTACCGCCGGACCCAACGAGGGGAACCGCATTCCCCTGGTGCCCCGGTCACAGGCCAGGCTGGCGGCTGACTGGCACATCACCGCAACGTGGTCCATGCGCATGGAGGGCCAATGGGTAGGATCACAGGTCAACGGCAGTGATTTTGCCAACGTCTTCCCACGACTGCCTGCCTATGCCGTGGCCAATCTCAATCTGCGCTACCTGCATAAAGGCCTGGAACTCGGGCTCCAGGTGAATAACCTGTTCAACCGCGAATACAGCGAGACTGGCGCCGTCGGACTGGATGCGACGTTTACTTCGCGCGACGCTTACTTCCCCGCGCCTGAGCGCAATCTGCGTTCAACACTGCGCTACGCATGGCGATGAAGAGACGGGACAGTCGGCTAACTGAATGCCTGACCAATCGATTACCATGAATCACTCCATTACCCGCCATCTGCTGCCGCGATTCCTGGCCGTATCAATCGCGCTACACCTGTGCCTGTTGGTGGAGTTCAGGCATTCGTTGCTGATTGTCCCGGATCACCATCTGGGGCAAGCTGTGCTGGACGTCCAATTGCAAAACTACACGTTAACACCAGCTCCGATCCCGTTTTCCAAAAAGGTGACAGGCTCACCAGTCACTAAAACGTTCAGCACCTACTCTGGTGAACCGGCGAAAATTATCACCGGCTCATCCCCGCCCGTTTCTCCCGCCGACACCGACCCGCATGCATATGTATCGACAACCGCGGGATCGCAGGAAGGATTACGCAACCAGTTGCTGGGTGAGCTGAGGACCCGACTTTCACATTATCTGACCTATCCGCCTCTGGCGCGCAGCCGTGGCTGGGAAGGCACGGTGCTGCTGGGCCTGCGCGTGGAAGCTGACGGGCAACTCGACAAAATCCGCCTGGAACGCAGTTCCGGTTATGCCGTTCTCGACAATTCGGCGTTAAACTCCCTGAAACGGATCGGCCAACTGGCCGAAGCGCGCGCTTGGCTGGAAGGCCGCAGCGTCGACATGCAACTGCCGGTCATCTACCGGTTGATCGAGAACTGAACATGGGCCATCGTCTCTCAAAGATATACACCCGCACCGGCGATGACGGCAGCACTGGCCTGGGGGACGGTTCGCGCGTGAGGAAAACCGGCGAACGCATCGAGGCCATCGGCGCGGTGGACGAGCTGAACAGCGTCATCGGCGTGTTGCTGGTTAATGATATACCGCCCAAGCTCCGCCCCCTGCTGACAGACATCCAGCATGAACTTTTCGATCTGGGCGGCGAACTCAGCATTCCCGGCCAAACCACGATCTCCGACAATCAGGTCCAGCGTCTGGAGATCGCGCTGGACGGGCTGAACGAGAACCTGCCGCCGCTCAAGGAATTCATCCTGCCTGGCGGTTCGGAAGCCGCGGCCATGTGTCACGTGGCGCGTGCGATATGCCGGCGCGCGGAACGACGCGTGGTTCGTCTTGGCGAAATGGAATCGACAAACCCGTCAACCGCGAAATACCTGAACCGCCTCTCCGATCTGCTATTCGTGATCGCCCGCGTATTGAACGTGCACGCCGGCCGTACCGACGTCCTGTGGACGCCGGGGAAAAACCGTTAACGAAGCGTCGTAAGGTCTCGCGTTGTTCGCGTCTTTTCGAGCGCGGCGCATACCTGTTCGGCCCCTTGCAGGATGCGTGGGCTGTGGCGGTGAATCAGGTCGGGTGGGATGAAAAACAGATTGTCGCGCGCGGCGGCGGAGAATGCGGGCCAGGCGCGCCAGCGCTCGCGCCACGCCGGCCACAAGGGGGCATGCCCGCTGGCGAGCAAGGCATCAGGATTTTTCTGCAACACGGATTCCACGTCCACGCGCGGTGTCAGCGAAGGCAAATCGGAAAAAACATTCCGCCCGCCGCACAGATCAATCACATCGTTGATAAGATGCTGGCCGTTGACCGTCAGCAGCGCGACGTCGATTACCTGGTAAAACACCGTGACCGGCGGACGTCCCGAATAACGGGCCTGTAACTGCGCGCGCTGGCGCCGGAAATCGCCGGCGACCTTCGCCGCCACCGCTTCCGTTCCGGCGAGCCGGCCCAGGCGCTCAAGCAACCCGGCCACGTCATCCAGGCGGCGCGGCTCGGTCACGAAAACCGGAAGCCCCAGACCGCTCAAACGCGCCACCTGCCAGGATGGATTGCCGCTTTGCCAGGCGATGATGAGGTCGGGTTGCATGGCAACGATCGCTTCCATGTCGAAGCCGAAACCGCTGCCGACGCGGGGAATGCGTTTGGCGTCTTCGGGGTAATCACTGTACTCGACCGCACCGACCATGCGGTTTCCCGCTCCCGCCGCGTACAGCAACTCCGTCACGTGCGGCGCCAGACTGATGATGCGGCGCGCGGGCTTGGCGAGAGTGACAGGCTTTCCGGTGTCATCAATGACGCGTATTTCCGCCAGCGTGTCCGGCGATATCAGGAAGCAGGCCAGCGACAATAAAAATCCGCAGAACAAGCCGGCGTTGTGTTTGTTCGGTGGGACACCCGGCGACATGGCTCGAACGACGCTACAGGCTGCCGGCATGAAACAGCAATTGCGGAAACAGATCGTCTCCGTCGTTCTGGAGACGGAGGCGGGTAATGCCGGCGCTCGGAACCTGCAACCTGAAAATATGCTGCAGCGGAATCTCCAGCACATGTGCCACCATCATGCGGATGACGCCCGCGTGTGCGACCACCAGCACCTGTTTGCCACGATGGCGTGTGTGCAGGGCATTCCACACCTCGAGAATCCGGCTGCGAAACCCGGCCAGCGGTTCCGCGCCTGGCGGAGCATGCGCAACCGGATCGCGGCGGAAACGGATAAGCGCTTCGGGATCTTCCGCGGTCAGCTCATCGGCCGTGCGGCCCTCCCAGGCGCCGAAACCCAGCTCCACCAGTCGGGGATCCAGATCGAGCGGCAATCCATGACGCGCGGCCAGTTCACGGGCAAAATCAGCGCAGCGCAACAGCGGTGAACTGACGATGGCCTGCCACGGGCAATGCTCACCCACCGCCCGGCGCATCTGCGCCCAGCCCTTTTCGCTCAGGGGATCGTCCAGCTGCCCGCGGTATTTTCGCCCGCCCACCGGTTCGCCGTGGCCCATCAGGTCCAGCGTCGTGATCAGATTGTCTGGCATGGAATGTTTTGGACAAGAGTCTGCCGTTCCCGCTACGGACAATTCAAATCCGCGGATCATCGCGGGACGGCTTGATGAATCAACCGGAAATAAAGCCGACCAGATGCGCGCCAGTCATCAGGATGCCGACCGCCAGCCACAGCAGCAGTACGCGCCAGACCAGCGCCACGGCCCGGTGCACGTGGCCGGCGTCCGGAACCACGGTGAGATCGGACAATCGTTCTTCATATTCTCCCTCTTCCGCCGCTTCGCAGATTTGCATGTGCATGGCGCCGAAACCGGAGGCCAGCAGCGGGCCGCTGTTGATGTCCGACCACACGCCGACGCGTTTGCGCCAGCAGTGCAACGCATCCTCGAAACTGCCCATCAGCGCGTAGGACAGCGCGGTGATGCGCGCCGGGATCCAGCCCATCAGGTCGTCGAAGCGGGCCGCCGCCCAGCCGAACTCGGCGAAACGTTCGTAACGGTGCCCCCAGAGCGAATCGAGAATGCAGCTCAGCCGCTGCAGCACCGCGCCGACGGGCCCGAGAAGAATGAACCAGAAGATGGGCGACACGATCAGCGAGTTTCCCTGCTTGAGCACGCCCTCCACGGCGGCGCGCGCGATGTTGGTGTCGCTCTTGTCCGGAACGCCTTTTCCGGTCAGCTCCCGCAGTTTCTCATCCGCCTCGCTCAGGTCGCCGGATTCCAGGGCGTTGGATATGGCGCCCGCCGTGTTGCTGAGGCGGTGAACGTCCAGGCACAAGTAGAGCACCACCACATCGAAGACGATGCGCAATATCCACCCAAGCTCGCCGAGAATGTAATGAATCAGGAAAACGCCCGCGACAATCGGGAGCGTTGCCAGGACGACAGCGCCGATACCATGCGTGCGCTTGCCGCCGTTGAAGCGTTCCTCGATGGATTCCGCCCAATCACGATACCAGACGAAAGGCTTGAAGCCGTGACGATCGGGAATCAGGTGGTCCAGCAGGATCGCCAGTAGAACTATTATCAGTATCTCACTCATGCCGAATGCTCTTCATCCTTGATTGCATGTAATGTACTGGCCATGGCCGGCGCAAGGCAAGCCCTAGAAACAGGCTTTCAGGTAACGTTTCCAGTCGAACATCGGTCCGGGATCGGTCTTGCGACCGGGTGCGATGTCGCCGTGACCATAGATGCGCTCCCGGGTGATGGCGGGATACATCCGCCGGATAATCCCGGTAAGCCTGGCCAGCGATTCATACTGCGCGTCCTCGAACGGCAGATCATCCGTGCCTTCCAGCTCAATGCCGACGGAAAAATCGTTGACGCGTGTACGGCCCTCGCAGTAGGACTGCCCGGCGTGCCAGGCGCGCTGGTGCAGTGGCACAAACTGGACGACCTTGCCGTTACGGCGAATGAGGAAATGCGCGGAAACCGTGAGATTCATGATTTCGCGATAATAAGGGTGCGCGTCGGGATCCAGGCAATTGCAGAACAGATGCTCGATGCCGGAGCCGCCAAACTCGCCAGGGGGCAGGCTGATCGAATGAATGACCAGAACATCGACCGGCGTCCCGTCCGGGCGCGCGTCGCAATTGGGAGATGCCACGAACCGCGCCCCCCGCACCAGACCGCTGGCGGGATCAAGCCTCATGGCGCCGCGGCGGGGTTTTCTGGCAGTCCGGGGTCGAATCATGCGGAAATTGTAGCTGACAACCCGTGAATGGTGCCGGTGGCCGGAGTCGAACCGACGACCTACTGATTACGAATCCGCCGCGTTATCCATTAACATCAAGATATTACAGTATCATTGTCCAATATTACCAGCACGTAACGGTTCGATAGGGATCAGTAAGTTGGCGTTGTGTTGGACAACCATATTGGACAGGGGGAAACACCTGGTCAACGATACCCTGCCCCGAGTCAGGCGACCTGCCGATCTGCATGAACCGCCGCCATCACCCGCTGATTCGATACGGGATAACGTTACCGCTCCCCACGACCCGATTCGGAGCGGCCAGTTCAACAGTCGGTATGCTCCCGGCATACACGAGCGAGCCGCCCTTCCCGCGCTTCAAGCGGCGAATCGAGAAACCATAGACGCCACCTGCGCGCTTACGCGTGCGCCACAACGGACGCGCGAAATAAACGCATGACGGCGTTTTCTACGCCGCCCGCGGCATGCCGTGCAGCATCTCCTTGAACGCGCTCCACTCTGTCGCCGCCCAGATCTCCGAGTGCGCGCTGCCGTAGGTGCGTATCAGCGTCGAGACCTTGGTCGCCGTCTCGATGCCGGGCGCGGTAAAAATGTCGAGATAGTCGTACGGTCCGAGCACGGCGTAGCTGTGTACCCACTTCACCTCGGGGCATTCCGTACGGATTTTCTCCATCGCGCGCTGCTCCAGAGTTTCGAGCGATTGCGGCGAGCGCGTGACATCGGACTGAACGCGCGTCAGCATGATGAATGTGGCCATGATACTACCCTCCTTTGACTGACAATCCTCCCTTAATCCCCGGTGGCAAACAACCTTGCGCCTTGCGGTGCTATTCCTCCTCGCTTTCTTCCCCCTCTTCTTCCTCCTCCTCTTCACCTGCGCGGCCTTTCTCTTGCAAGGGTTCCTCCCAGTCTTCCTGACTCATGTCCGTCTCGGAATAGCCGAGGTCGTCGCGTTCGATGTCGTCCACCGGCCCGGTCCAGTCCTCGGGCGGCTCGATGGGCTCGATCTCGAGTTCATGCCATTCGTCGAGATCGAGCTCTTCGATGCTGCCATCGAAGTACTGGATTTCGACCGTGCCCTCGTCTTCATCGAACGCGGTCACCTGGAACTGCTGGCCCTTGTCCAGATGCCGGTACCACTGGCAACCACGGGTTCCACTTCCACGGGCATGGCGCACCTCTAAATCTTGAACTATTCCAACACCGCTAGTGTGGTGTCTCGGAAATATGTTTATGAAATTGTGGCACCGGGTAGGTTGGGGTGAGCGCAGCGAACCCCAACATATCGGCGCCATTGTTGGGTTTCGGCGCAAGCGCCTCAACCCAACCTACGTGTAATTTATGCAACAAATTTGTGGGGCACCACACTAGCCAATTTATTGAAAAATTTTGCAGTATAGTAATTCCATGGTCTTTGACGTCTGTCAAAATCCAGGCCCGGCCACAGCAGTATGGTTACGGCATTACAACGACGACAAGAGGGATGCCACCATGGGAACCGCCCCGGCTCCGGTCCGGTAGATATCCCGATTCGCGTAACACCCATACGAGATACTGGATCAATAACTTCATGCCGCCGGTGCGTCAAGGCGGAGGTGGAACATGCAAGACTGGAATGTCGTGGTAAGCATTCGCGAGGATTGCTACAAGCTGGCGCACAAGCTGCTCCAGGCCTTCGGCAGGGTGGACCACACTGACTATTACAACGTATTCGCGCTCAAGGTCGAAGACGTTCAGGGTTTTCTCGACGCCCTGCGACGAATGACGGATCAGGATCCCGCGCTGGCCCACTGTCTGGCACGCGTGATTCCAGCGACCCGCTGCTTCGCCTTCCAGTCGGCGGAGGAATTCGAGGCTCGCGCCAAGGAGGCCGCCGCCGGGTTTGTTCCCGACCTTCTCGGCAAGACGTTTTATGTCCGCATGCACCGCCGCGGTTTTCACCAGAAGCTGGCCAGCCAGCACGAAGAGCAGCTGCTGGATGTCTTTCTGCTGGAACAGCTCGCCCGAACCGAGGCGCCGGGGAAGATCCGCTTCGCGGATCCCGATGCGGTGATCGCGGTGGAAACGATCGGTCCGTGGGCCGGACTGTCGCTGTGGAAACGCGAAGATCGCGTGCGTTACCCTTTTGTGCGTGTGAACTGAGGAGCCGACTATGGACCTGACCGCCAAGAACCTGACCGAAGCGAAGGAGACGGTGGGCAATTTGCTGGAGCAACTGGGGCTGACTGCTTACCTCTTCGAAGTGGAACCTCGCGCCGAGCGCTGGGAAGTGCGCGTGGAATGCGCGCTCGACAGCGGCTGGCAATCCTCCGTCTTCACCGTGGAAGACAAGGCCTTGCGCGCCAGCCGCACCGATCGCCTCGCGCGCGATCAATTGCTGAGCGAGTTGCACAAACGCCTTGCTCCGCCTGAATCCGGCTGAGCTCGGTACGCGCCGACCCGCTTGAGGGGTGTGTCCCCAGTGCAAGACTCCGATTGCGTCGAATTCCTGCAATGGGCGCTGCCGCGGCTCCACCGGCGCTGGCCCGGATTCCGCAAGGTGCGCGCGCAGGTCTGCAAGCGCATTGACCGGCACTGCAAGGCGCTTGGCCTCGCCGGACCGCGGGCCTACCGCGACTATCTCGAACAACACCCGGCGGAATGGGAGGCGCTCGACCGGCTCTGCCCCATCACGATCTCCAGCTTCTATCGCGACAAGGCGGTCTTCGATTTTCTCGGCACCGCGCTGTTACCGCAGCTGGCGCGCGACGCGCACCAGCACGCCGTGCGCGATCTGCGGGCACTGAGCTTAGGCTGTGCTTCCGGGGAGGAACCCTACACGCTAAAGCTCGCGTGGCATTTTCATGTCGCGCCGGTTCATCGCGAAATATCGCTGCATATCATCGCCACCGACGTATTACCGGAGATGCTTGAGCGCACGCGCCAGGCCTGCTATTCCTCCGGCAGCCTCAAGCGGCTGCCCGAAGCGTGGCGCGCCCAGGCCTTTGAACCCGCGGCAGGCGGATACTGTCTGCGCACTGAATACCGTCAGGGAATTGAGTTCGTACAACAGGATGTGCGCACGGCGCTGCCGGACGGGCGTTTTAGCCTGATCCTGTGCCGCAATCTGGTGTTCACGTATTTTGACGAAGGCACACAGCGGCAAATTCTGGCGCGCCTGCTGGCCCGTCTTTCGCCCGGCGGCGCACTTGTCATCGGGCGCCGCGAGATCCTGCCATCGGGAACCGCGGAACTGACGCCGTGGCCGGGCGCGGAGAGGCTTGGTATTTACCGCCGTGACTGAGACTTGGCTGTCAGAATCGCTTTATCCCGCCGCCACGCGCGGGGCATGCCCTCCAAGGACGTGAATCTTTTTCATGGTTTCGCGCAGGAAGGCGGGCAGGTCGGAAGGCTGGCGTGACGTCACCAGATTGCCGTCCACCACCACCTCGGCGTCACGATAATTCACCCCGGCGCTCCGGAGCTCTTCCGCCACCGAGCGATAACAGGTCGCCGTGCGGCCCTTGAGCACGCCGGCGGAAAGCAGAATCTGCGGCCCGTGGCAGATGGCGGAGACGGGCTTGCCGGCCTCGAAAAAAGCGCGCACCACGTCGAGCACCCGCTTGTTTTCCCGCAGCGCCGACGGCGCCTTGCCGCCGGGCAGCACCAGCGCGCCATATTGATCCGGATGCACTTCGGCGATGGCGACGTTGGCCTCGATCTCATAGTCGTGTTTGCCCTTGATGAGCCCCCTGGTCAATGACGCAATATCCACCGTGATGCCTTCCTCCCTGAGCCGGTAGTAGGGAACCAGCAACTCGGAATCCTCGAATCGATTGGCACTGATGATCAGCACTTTCATAAATGCCTCCTGTGTGCATCTTGCTTCCGCACCGGACCTAAGGCCGTCCCAGCGGCATGAGATACAACGGCACTTCGCCTTCCGGCAACTGCAGCAGTTCCCCCACCGCGTCATCCCCAAAAGCGCCGACGACCACCGTGCCGAGACCCAGCGCCGTCGCCTGCAAAAAAACGTTTTGCGCAGCGTGGCCGGTCTCGATGTGCACATAACGCACACCGCGACTGCCGTACTTGCGCGTGGTGCGCCGCTCGACGGCGGTGAAAACCAGCACCGCGGGCGCGTCCGCCACGCAATCCTGGCCGTGGGCGGCCAGGGCGAGATCATGGCGCTGATCACCGGCGATGATTTTCATGAGCCTGTGACCGGCGGGCGCGTATTTATAGACCCCGGGGTCGAGATCCCGGACCCTCCCCGCCACCAGATACAGTTCCAGCGGGTAGAGCGCGCCGGCGGAAGGCGCCGCGCGCAAACCATCACGACTCGTGACGCCCTGGGCCGCCCACAGCAGCTGCGAAATATCCTCCCGTGTCAGCGCGGTCTTGCCGAACTCGCGGACGGAACGGCGTTCATGCAGCGCGCGCTCGATGGAGAATCCGCTGTCCCGGCGTGGTGCCGGGAGGGAAAGTGCGTCTCCCGATCGCGTCGTCACGGAGCCTGGGCCGGCATGGGCTGAAACATTCATCACTAACACCCCCACGAGACACACGCCGCTGATCCATCCGCGGACGGTTTGCAAACAGGCGGTGACCATGTGGCAGGACAGAAACTGCCCGACGCTAACTGACAACGTGGTGCTTGCCGATAACGTGCACCGTGCTGGCCTGCGGTCCGAGCTCGCCCGGCTCCTCGACAAAGCGGACTTCCGTCCCGACATTAAGATGGTCGAAATCTACGCCGACCACGCTGTTCTTGTGAAAATAGACGAGCCGGCCATCCGGCGTTTCGATCCGGCCATAGTCCGGATACAGCTCCGCGACCCGCCCGTGCGGCGGAGCTTCATGCTCCTTCACCACGCCACGGCGGCGCCTGATATAGTCCTCGAGCCGGCGTCGCACCGCATTGAACGCATCGCGTATGGCGACATACACATCCTCATGGGCATGGTGCTCGGCCGGTTCACGGCTCGCCACGATCTCCGCCTCGGGCACCTTCACGTCCACGCGCACATGGTAGATATTGCCCTGATGGTGGTGCCGGTGATGCAGCTCGATCACCACGCGACAGCTCATGATGTGCTCATAGAACTGGTCGAGCTTGTCTGCCCGTTCCCGGACAGCCGTCTCGATCGCGGCGGACGGCTCCATGTTGCGGAATACAACCTGTAACGGAAGTTTCATGTTTGTATCCTCTGTTGGCGCAGGCGATGCCGGGATATGCATTCCGGAGGCTAATGGCGTACATCAATGTTGTTCACGACCTGGTTCACACCCAGCAGATACCATGCATCCAGTTCCGCCATCTTCTTTTCTTCCTTGTTGCCGACCAGTCCGGCCAGCGTGACGATCCTGTCCTTCACGCGAATGCCGATCTGGTCGGCATGGATCAGGGGGTCTTTTTCCAGCACCAGGCGCAGCGCATCGGCAATCTCATCGTCGTTGTCGGTCTCGGGAGGCATCACCTGCATGCCGTTGATGACGTCCCGGCAACCGGGTGTCCACCACGCCAGCACCCCGGCGAGGCGCTTGTGCGACAGGCTCGGCAGCGCGCCGTTCAGCTGGATGATGCCTTCATTCACCGATACATTGATTACACTGCCCGGTGCTTCCGCGGGCGCGCGCAGGATTTCCATCGATCCCTTGTTTTGGGCGCGGATGCCGCAGCGCAACAGCGCCGGTTCCTCCAGCAGTTCCTGAACCAGGGAGTCGCGAATGGCGCCATCGCCACGCCGTTCGCCGGGCACCAAGGTGAGACGATCGATCACACCTTGCACTCTGTCCTCCTGGCTGGCGATCTCGAACGCGCGCTTCTTGGCAATGATGTTCTCGACTTCGCCTTCCAGGGTGAGCGCCCCCCTGGCAACGTCGAATTCGAGCCGGATGGGATAGCGGTGCAGGTTGATACGGCGGTCGTGTTCAAACGCCGCCATTACCGCTTTTTCCACGAACGTCATCTCCGGCATCGCTGCCTCCGGGATCCGGCACTGTGCTCCCGCGCGAGTGCGCGGGACTATACGCGCCGGAATTCCATCTGGCGGCACTTGGCGCAGGGCGGAAGGTGCGCCGGCGTCTGCAGCACGACGCGCTCGCCGCAGCCGGTGCATTCGAACGTGCCGCTGTCGACCATCTCGCCCGTACGGTAGGTCTGCTGTTCGAGCCTGGTGCCGGCCTGTTGCAGCCAGTCGCCGACCGCTGTTGCCGCCTGCGCCAGAAACTGGCTGCCGCGATCGCGACACACCCCGCACAGATCGGCCGACTTACCGGTCAACGCATCACACTA
>Ga0105100_10001051_pt1 | contig 16290 bp, 11 predicted proteins | sample PPLLak12cMay2015_2_FD_87033 | JGI IMG/M metagenome (GOLD analysis project Ga0105100, IMG submission 87033) | Freshwater sediment microbial communities from Prairie Pothole Lake near Jamestown, North Dakota, USA - PPLs Lake P8 Core (1) Depth... | ecosystem: Environmental > Aquatic > Freshwater >...
GCGGCGACATCCGTCCAATCGATCGTCCAGAAATCCCAGTCCTTCCATTTGGGGACGGGCCCGACGTGGACGGCCTCGCCGCTGAGAACGATGTCGCCGCCCGGGTAGCTTCTGACCGTGAAGACGGCGAAGGCGTCCCCGGCGTGACCCTGGATGACGGCTTTCTTTGCCCCCGACGGCTCGTATCCGACCTGGTTGGTCAGAATGCGGGCGGCCGGCGTCCCGGCTTGGCTTTGAGCCGGACGCTCCCCTTGTCCTGCCTTATCCGATTGAGGCGAGCCACAGCCGGCGAGGGCAAGGCAGAGGCCGAGACAGACAGGAAAAACGATCGGAGATCTCTTGGATGGCTGAGACATGACGACCTCCTCCAGCACATTCTATAGCAGCCCGGCGTATTAGTGAAAACAATATCTGCTGGCCTGACGCATCCTAGACGCTGAAATTACCTTCAGGGCGATGTTAGAGTAGCGGGGCCGGGTATCCAGAGATCATGCCGCTGCAGCGAACGCCAAGGATATGTGTGCAGAACTCGCTTTAGTCCACCCCGGGCTTGCGGAGTGCCTGCGCTGCACTGATAGCCACCAACGCAATGCTGCCCAGCTCCAGGAGCCAATTCAACTTGAGGCCCAGGACCCGCCGCCCGAGAAACACGCCGACATGGTGGAAGGATGCGGCGCGCATGACGACGAAGAGCAGCAACATGCTCAAACCGAGCAGTAGAATGGCCCTCCCATAAAATATAGACCGGGTCTTGCGCACCAGAAAGACGAACGCGGCAATGCTGACCAGGCCGACGGCGACGACGAACCAGAATTGGATCGTGCGCCGCTGCTCATACCACCCGCCCTGATTGGCGATGATCCGGCCCACATTCGTTAAGAGCGACTGCAAGTCGAGCTGCTTGTTTATGCCCAGGAGGAACATGACAGTTGCGACGCCCAGCCATATACGACGCTGAAGGCGCGCTTTCCCCTCCTCAGCGGCGGCAGCGCCTGCCGCTATGGCGGTCTGCCTTAGCGCCGCGACAAGGCATAGGACCGCGGTCAGGCCGTAGGCCGCGACGGTGAGCCAACCCATGAAGGAGGCGTCGCCTATCCGTGGCCGCCAATAGATCTGGGAGATGAACTCCGCGAGGCTCATTTCTTGGCTTCGAAAAGCGTCCAGGGATGGGCCTTCATATCCTTCAAATAGGGCTTCTGCCACTCGTACTCGGGGTGCTCAGCCAGAAAGTCCGCCGCGATGAAGTCCCGGCCGCACAGATGACCCATGTGGGCCCACATCTTCATTTCCTTGACGAGAGCGCTCGACGTCACCTTGCCCTGGACAGATCCGGCGGGGGAGAAGGGCGCCCAGCTGAATTCGGGTGTCCCCCTCGGGTCCTCGTCGACGTGCCCGCAAAGGGTGTTGCTGTTCGATCCGGACTTTCCCGTCGCCACATCGACGTGGTCGGCCTCGAAGAGCTTCCCGTCCTCGACGTCGATGTAGCCCTTGTACTGCTCCATCAGCTGCTCCCAACGGGCTTTCCTCACGAGAACGGATTGTCCCTTGTTGGCCGGATCGAACGTCGTCTCCTCGGCGATGACCTTTTCGTCGCCGGGAAAGTTCGATCCGACGAAATATCCGTCCATCGTCCGCCATAGCCTCTGGTTCTTGAGCCCCAGCTCGTATTTGGCGATCTCGCCGGTCTTGGTGTCGCCGACGAGCCAGTCGTTGGCGTAGGCGCCGTTGTTGTCAGCAGTCATGATACGGACGAAGTCGTCGATCGAGGCCGCGTACTGGGCGGCTTTCCGGGCCCGCATGAACTCGGGCGTGCCCTCTTCACGAAACCCCTTGAATGTGCCCATGGTCGTTTCCGTATATACGAGACCGGCGCTGTTCATGACGAAGTCGTCGCCGCTGTGGATGGCCCCGGGCATGCAGTCCATCAGAATGCGCTGGCCCGCCGCCGGGACGATGTCCGCGATGACGTTCCAGCGCGACCCGACGATGTAATCGACCCAGTTGTTGTGGCCGACGACGATCCCGCCGCCATCGGTCCAGCTCCCGGTGGCGATAAAGGCGCTGCAGTAGCCGGGGGCCTTGTTGTCCCCGGCGCCCTTCTTGGCCATCTCGTCGAGGGCGGGGACATAATACCAGGCGAGCTCGATCCAGCCGTTGAGGGCCGTGATATCAACAGAGTCGTACTTCGTCCGGGGCAGCCGCGCCTTCATCCCGGCCACGATGCCTTCGATCTCCTCTCGGTATTCCGGCTCGAGCTTGGACCAGAACATGCGTTCCGCGGCGCCCCTGAAGAACGCCCAATCGCGTTTCGTCGAGCCTTCAAGGAAATGGGCCAGGGCTTTCAGGAGATCGTCGATCTCGCTTGCGAGCAGCCAGCCGTGCTGGAACCCGATCTCACGCGGCGTCCCCTCGAGGTGGACGTTGATCCAGCCGTTCGTATCGATCCGCGAGGCCTTAGCGAGTTCGGGGTGGCCAGCGGCAGGAGCCGTGGGCGCGTTTCCCTTTTTGGAGCAGGCGGGGGAGAGGGCGATAACCGCTGTGAGCGCCGCAGCCGCCATCAAGATAGCCAGGGGGCTCGTTCGCAGGCGCGATCTGATCATCATAGCAGGGCTCCTTCCGTTCGGACACTTGGGCCGAGAATACACGGGGCCCAAGGAGAATTCAAGAAGGAGCTTAATCCGCCTTGGAATAGTGATAATACTCCCGGGCGTAGTAGCCGTCCTGTTCGACCAGATCGACGCCGTTTAATATCACTCCCAAGCATTTCAGCTTGTGGGCGTCGAGCTTTTGTTTGGTCTGCTTCATCGCCTGGATCGGGGTCTGCCCGCCCCTGGCGACCAGGATGATCGCGTCGGCCATCGGCCCCATGGCCAGGGCGTCTGAGACGGCCAGGAGCGGCGGCGTGTCGAGAAGCACGAAATCGAAGCTCTTCTTGAGGTAGGCGATGAGCGCGTCCATCTTCTCGGACGTGAGGAGCTCGATCGGGTTGGCCGGCAGCGGCCCGCTCATGATCAGCTGAAGGTTGGGGATCTCCGTGGGTATGACGATCTCAGCCGGCTCGATATTGGAGCTCAGGTAGCGGCTCAAACCCGGTCCGTTACCGCCGCTGATACCGAATATTCTTGCCTGTTTCGGTTTCCGCAGATCGGAATCGACGATGACGACGCGCTTGTTGCCCTCTGCCAAAGTGATGCCCAGATTGGAAACGGTGGAGGATTTCCCCTCTCTCGCCAACGGGCTCGTGAACAGGATGGTCTTGATCCGGCCCGGCGGGGAGGAAACGAGCAACGTCGTTCTTATCGAGCGGTAGCTCTCCGCCTGGATCGATTGGGATTCCCGGGCCGCGATAAGCTCGATCTTGTTTTTCCAGCTTTCCTTGTCGATGGGATCCGTGGGGGATCCGTTAGGCTGGAGGAAGCGAGGCTTGCCGCCGTCCCGATGTTTTGAAGGCTTGCCTTCCTTCTTTTCGCCTTTGCCCCTGAAAATGGAGCGCATCTTGGCGAATTCCGCGAAGGGGCCCTTCGGCCTGGCTTCGGCCTCGAAAGCGGGGATCGTTCCCAGCGTCGGGACGCCGATCGCGTTCGTTACGTCCTTGGTCGTTTTCACGGTATGATTCAGGAATTCCAACCCCACGGCCAATCCTATCCCGCCGGCCAGGCCGACCAGAAGTCCCATGAGGAGGTTCTTTCTCTTATCGGGGGATGCCGGCCTGAGCGGATAATCCGCCTTGTCGACGACCCAGACGTTGAGCGATTCCAGTCCTTTGAGCCTCGACGACACGTCGGTCTCGCTCTGCCGCTTGGACAGGGCTTCGAGCAGGGATTTCCGGTTCTCGAGCTCGATCTTCATGCTGTTGTAGACGACCGAATTGCTGCTGGCCTTGTAGGCCTCGTTCTTCTGGGCGTTCAGCAGCCCGCGGAGCGACTGCTCGTTGCCGAGTGCGGCCTGGTATTCGCTGTAGGCGCTCCGGATCATGTTCTGAGTTTCGTTTTTGAGCGCCTCTGTGGCCCCGTCAAGCTCCGACTTCAGCCGCTGCATGGCCGGGAATTCCGGCCTGACCGTCGTCAGCCGGGTGGCGTAATCGCGGCTGAGAGTGATGTACTGCTCCCGGAGGCGCTGGATGAGACTCCCCTGTGGCGCATTGGGGATCTCGCCCAACGGGGCCGATTGCAGCTGGTTGTAGATGTTGTACTTGTTGACCCGGTCGAGCGTCGCGGCCGTCAGGGCGCTGTTGACCTCCCCGATCCGGGCCACGGACGGCGCTTCCGCCGTGGAGAGCGGCAGGATGTCCCTTTCCGAGCCGTACTGGTTGAGGGCCCTTTCCTGCTTGTCGATCTCGGTCCGGAGCTCGGCGATCTGGGTGTTCAGGAACTCGGTGGCTTGCTCCGAGGCCGTGTACCTTTTCTTGACCAGCAATTCGATATAGCCGTCGAAAAGGGCGTTCAGGACCTCGGCCGCGAGCTTCGGGTTGCGATTGCTGAAGCTGACGTCGACAAGCTGGGTTCGTTCTTTCGGCGAGACGGAAATGCTATCCAGAAAACGCTGAACGAGCGTTTCGTGGAAGATCGGATCCGCGGGATCGGGGAGCTTCTCGCCCTTTTTCGGCTTGCCCGCGAAATCGGGGTTTTCGTAGAGCTTCATCTTGTCGATCGTATCGGACGCCAGGGCCCTGCTCTGCAGGAGCCGGGCCTGGCTTCCGAGGCTGGAGCCCGTGCCGATCGCCTGCACGTCTTCGAAGGGCAGGATGTTCGGGTCGTCCTCGATCCAGAGAGTCCCGCTGGCGGTATAGACGGGGGGCAAGGTCAGCGTGTAGGCGGCCACGGCGCCGAGCACGATCACCATAAATAGGAGCGCCGTCCATTTCCATTTGAGGAGGATGTGCCAATAGTGCTGGACTTGAGAAAGAAGCCCTGCCTGCGGTTCCTTTGCGAACTCTGTAGCCATTTCGGTATCCTTGGCGGCGTTCCCGGTTCAGGGGACGATGACGATGTCGCCTTCCTCGAGGACGATGTCGGCGACCTTGCCGCTGACCATCTTCTTCAGGTTCACCCCGATCTTCATCTCTTTGCCGGTCCGATTGTCCCTGCGCTTGATCACGACCTTGGATCTCTTGGCCCACTCCGTCGTCCCGCCGGCCTGGGCGATGGCCTGGATCAGGGTGATCTTTTTCGAGCTCAAGAAGGGAATGACCCCCGGCATTTTGACCTCGCCGTAGACGAAGACGTTGAGCGTTTGATCGATGGGAATGGTCAGCACATCCTTCGGCTTCAGCTCAATGTTGAGCTCCGGGTTGCCGTTGTTCATCAAGTCCTCGCGGTTGATGACGATCCTCTCCTGCTTGCCGTCCGGGCCCGTCCGGAAGATGAAGATCTCGTTCATGGCCTGCCCCGTCAGCCCGCCCGCTTGGGCGATGGCCTGGAGAAGGGTCGTGGGACCGGCCAGCTCGTACATGCCAGGGTTGCCGACGGCGCCGTTGACGGAGATCTTCTGAAATTCTTTGATGAAGACCGTGACGTGGGCGCCCTTGGTGAACTGCTGGTCCAGGATCTGGGCGAGCTTGGCCTCGAGCTCCTGGGCGGTGAGCCCCGCGGCTTCAACCTTGCCGAGAGGCAACAGCGTGAACGAACCGTCTTGCGAGACTCGAACCGTCTGGTTGAGCTCGGGAAGCTCGTACACGGCGATCTCGAGGAGGTCCCTCGGCCCGATGCGATAATCATTGATTTGCACCGCCTGGGTGTCCTGTAGCGGAAAGACCAGGGGAGCAAGGAAGAATGCAGCCAGCACGCTTCCTGCGAGAACGGAGGCTTTTGCTCTATTGATAAAGATCTCTTTCATGGGCGTCCCTTTCGAACATTATATATCCCTTTAGTCGCCCAGTCTACCGGAGGGGGCGACGGCTCAACGAGAAAGACCGCGGGCCGGGGCCGACATCCCGGGGCTCCCGAAGCCATAGACCAGATTGAATCCGACGAAGCTCCTATTGCGGACCGGGTCGGTCGCGGAGCGCGCTCTCTGCGAGAGCGTTCCAAGCAAGCTCATATCCAGATATCGGGCCAGTTTGAAATTCAAGCTGAAGGCGTGACTCAGGAAGCGGTTATTCGCGCCTCCGAAGCCCGAGTCTCCGGCATAATCGTTGTTCACATACGAAAAGTCGTAGGAGAGAGAAGCTCTCCGCGAGAGATGGCGGGTTAAACCCGCGCCGTATCGCGTTGCCAGATAGTAGCTTGCTCCGGAGTAGACCGAGAATTCGAAACCCCTTGAGAACGTGACCCTCGCGGTTGTCTTTTTCATGGGCTCGAATGATATTTCGGCCTCCCCGGCGAATCCGGACCCGTCCGACACGGCGGGGTCGTCGATATCGAGACGCATGTAGCCCAAGCTGAGGGTCCCGCGAATGCCTGTCCTTTGGAGGACCTCGCCCAGCCTGGGGATGAACTCGACCCCCGCGAAAGCCGCATAGCTCTTAGCGTTACGATTGGCCGCATCTGCCCCTTTAAACTTGTAGATGCCGAATTGCCCGTCCAGGAAGATCCTCGTTCTGGGGCCGGGTTGGACGTATGTGACCAGGTCGAAATAATCCTCGCGACGGTCGAGCATATCGGTGATGTTCGTCCCCAGATACTCGGCATCGCTGTAGCGGTACTCTGTTCCCCCGTAGATCAGGGCGAGCGACGCGGCCCTCGAAACCTGCCAGAGGGCGAGCCCATTCAGGCCGTCCCTCCTTTCCCGGACGTTGATATCCGATTCGGGGCTGAAGCGCCGCCGAACGTTGGCCGACTCCCCGCCTGCCTGAACGTAAACCTTGTCGAGGGCGAAGTGGATCGCGCCCTGGAAGGTGTTGTTCCAGGCCCTCTCCCTCTCGGTTTCGAGATAGAACCGGTATTGAGGCGTGTCGGAGACATCCAGAACGACCTTCTTGCTGAGCGGCAGGAGAACCTGAACCGGGAGGCTGGCCGAGAGAGTGTAGTCGGGACGAGCTTCGTCGAGATAGCCGTAATAGACGTCGCTGTCATAACCCGCGTTCGAAAGCTCGAAGGCGGCGTTCAATCGGAGAACTCCCAGACGCAAGCGCGCGGCGTTGACCATCTCTTCGAGGTTGATGCCCACCCACGTTCTGCCTTGGGCCCGCATCAGGTTGGGCAAGCCGAGAAGACAGGCCAGTGCGGCCGAGATCACAAGCGCTGCCGCGAGCTTTCTACACATTCTCGATCTTTGACCTTCGCCCGTCCGTCAGTACGCCCCGATCCCGAACATAACGACCGGCACCGTCTTCATCAGGATCTTGGCGTCCAGCCAGAGCGACCAATTGTCCAGATACTCGAGATCGAGCTTCATCCAGTCCTCGAAAGCGATATTGTTCCGGCCGTTGACCTGCCAGAGGCAGGTGATGCCGGGCTTCATCGAGAAGCGCCGCCTCTGCCAGTCCTTGTACTTCTCGACCTCGTCGGGGACAGTCGGCCGGGGGCCGACGATGCTCATGTGGCCGACGAAGACGTTGATCAGCTGGGGCAGCTCATCAATGCTGAACTTCCTCATGAATCGCCCGATCGGTGTGATCCACTGCGTCTTCTTCTCACGGAATTCCGGCGTCGTCATCGAATCGAGATCGGAAACGTCGGACAGGACGTCATGGGCGCCCTGGCGCATCGTTCGGAACTTGTAAAGGGTGAATCTCCGGCCGGCGAGACCCAGCCGGTTCTGTTTGAAGAATACAGGCCCCTTCGAAGTGGCTTTGATGAAGATGGCCATGACCAGAAAGAGCGGCGAGAGGACGATGATCCCCACTCCGGATGCTGCGAAATCGAATAAACGCTTGATGAGAAGCTCCCATTCCTTGGCGTGGGTCGTCTTGAAGTGGAGCAGGGGCATCCCGTCGAGCTCGTCGACCGACGACCGGGCCAGTTTTGTGTCGAAGAGATCGACTGCGACCGTTACCACGACTCCTTCGGTCTCGCAATCGTCGATCGCGCCCTGAAGGGAGTTCAGCCGGGACCGCGGCACGACGAAAACGACCTCGTCGATGGCGTCCCTATGGAATATCATGGGGATGTCTTCGAGCGTGCCGGTCACGTTCAGCCGGCCGACTCGGTGGACGCCGCGGCCTGGCTCGTCGTCGATCGCCCCGACGATCTCAAAACCCCACTCGGGGTGCTGATCGGCCTTCTTGATGAAGTCGTTGGCCCGCTTGCCTGTGCCCACGATGAGCAGGCGGCGTGTATTGAGCCCCTGTCGACGGACGTAATGGGAGCTCATGAATATGGCCGTCTTCTCGAGCCAGATGAGGAGGAAGCCGAGGCCCATGAAAAGGAGGAAGAAGAGCCGGCTCATGAAGGTCAGCTTGAACAAGAAAAGGAAGGTCCCGAGGAGCAGGAACGTCACAACAGCGGACTTGATCACGGCCCAGAAGATCTCGAGATAGGTGCGCGTCCGCATCGATTGGTACAGACCATTCGCGTAAAGGGCCAGGCACCAATAGGGGATGGCGATGACCAGGGCCAGCCAGTACCTCTGGAGGGGGAGGGCGGGCGGACTGAGGAGATTATTGCTGAGAAGGGCGAAAAAATAGGCCAGCACGAGGACGCAGGCATCGACGAAGATCAGAAACCTGCGGAGAACCTTCTCCTTCTCCTTAAGCATCGCCTTAAACCCCTCTGTTAAAAACTCCCTTATTATCTACTTTCTTTCGATCTTACGCAAGACCTTGGCTGGATTGCCGGCCACGATCGTCCAGGGGGGGACATCCTTGGTAACGACAGAGCCGGCCCCCACGATGGCGCCCTCGCCGACGGTCACGCCTGCCAGGATCGTCGCGCTCGAGCCGACCGAGGCGCCCTTCCGGATGAAGGTCGGGACGACCTTCCAGTCGGCTTCGGTCTGGAGCCCGCCGCCCTCGGCGGTCGACCGAGGATACATGTCGTTGATAAAAGTGACGTTGTGGCCGACGAAAACGTCGTCCTCGACGGTCACCCCTTCGCAGATGAAGGTGTGCGAGGAGATCTTGCAGTTCTTGCCGATGAAAGCGTTCTTCTGGATCTCGACGAACGTCCCGACCTTGGTCCCGTCCCCGATCGTGCACCCGTACAGGTTGGCGAAGGCGAAGATCTTGACGTCCTTGCCCAGCTTGACGTCGGGGGATATTCTGCAGAATTCCATGGGTGCTCCTTTACAGCTCGATTCTCTTGCCGCCGTTCTTGATGGATTCGTCCGCGGCTTCGAGGAGTCGAACGACCTGGAGCCCGGCCTGGCCATTATTGAACGGTTCCTGGTTTTTCTCGACGCACTCGACAAAGTACTGGGCCTCGGCCTTGAGGGCTTCGGTCGCCTCGAGCTTGGGGATGTGGACGTCGCCGGACCGGTAGCTCACGAGGAGCTCGTGGATGCCGTTCTTGTTGCCGTTCGAGCTCTTGACCTCGACGCCCCGGTCGTAGATCTTGACTTTTTCATCGGGGTTGAGGTCGTCCCAGACGAGCATCTTCTTGTCGCCGCTGATCAGGGTCTGGCGGATCTTGACGGGGCTTAGCCAGTTGACGTGGAAGTGGGCGATGAACGCGTTGCCTTCGAACTCGATGTTGACGTAGGCGATATCTTCGTACCGGCCCTCGAAATGGGCGGAGCCGTGGGCCGCCAACGCGACCGGCTTGTTGACGATGACATGGGTCATGATGGACAGGTCGTGGGGGGCCAGGTCCCAGATGACGTTGATGTCGTGTTGGAAAAGCCCCAGGTTGACCCGGACCGAGTCGTAAAATAAGAGCTTGCCCAGCTCACCGGAATCGATGACTTCCTTGATCTTCCTCACCGCCCCGGTGAAGAGGAACGTGTGATCGACCATGATCTTGAGGCCCTTCTGAGCGGCGAGTTCGATGAGCTCCCGGGCCTGGTCGCTCGTCGAGGTGAACGGCTTCTCGACGAAGATATGCTTCCCCGCGAGAAGCGCTTCCTTGGCCATCTCATGGTGGGCGAAGACCGGCGTGACGATGGCCACGGCGTCCACGTTCTTGGAATTGATGAGCTCGAGAGGATCCCTCATCCCCGTGATAAAGGGGAAGTTGTTCTGGGCCATGGCCAGGCGTTTCTCCGAAATGTCGCTGACCGCGACGAGCTTAGCCCCGGCCGCGGCATGGAAATTTCGGGCGACATTTGGCCCCCAATAGCCGTATCCGACGACACCGATATTAAGCACGATAGAACTCCTTGACAAAACCTGCGACATGCAAGATTTGTGCCTCTGTCAGCTCTGGGTACATCGGAAGCGATAGGATCTCGTCCTGCCAGGCGTGGGCGACAGGGAAGTCGGAGGCCTTGTGCCCCAGGTCCCGGTAGGCCGGCATGAAGGGCAAGGCGGTCAGATAGTGGACGCCCGTGGAGACGCCTTTGGACTTGAGAAACTCGGCCAGTTCGTCCCGCCGGGCGGCCCGCACGACGTAGAGGTGGAAGATGTGGAACGTCTCCGGACGGAGCTTCGGGCACACCACGCCGTTGACGTCGGCCAGAAGCTCGTTGTATCTCAGGGCATGGCTATTCCGGGCCCGGTTCCAGTCGTCAATGTGGGCCAGCTTGGCCTTGAGGACGACGGCCTGGATGGCGTCGAGCCGGCTGTTGATGCCTTCGATCTCATGGACGTGCTTCTGGAGCGAGCCGTGATTGGCGAACAGGCGGGCGGCGCGAGCGAGGGCGTCGTCGTTCGTGACGATGGCCCCGCCGTCCCCGTAGGCGCCGAGGTTCTTGCCGGGATAGAAGCTGAACGTCCCCGCGATGCCGAATGTGCCGGTGAACCGGCCTCCGGCGGTAGCGAAATGGGACTGGGCGCAGTCTTCGACGATGTGGAGCTTGTGCTTGTCGCAGAGGGACTTGACGGCCTTGATGTCGGCCGGCTGGCCGTAGAGATGGACGGGGATGACGGCTTTGGTCTTGGCCGAGATCTTCGCCTCGATCTTCGAGACATCGATGTGGAAATACTCGTCGATGTCGACGAAAACGGGCCTGGCGCCGGTCTCCGTGATCGCTTCGGACGTGGCGATGAAGGTGTTGGCGGCCGTGATGACCTCGTCCCCGGGGCCGATGCCCAGGGCTTTGAGGGCGACGAAGATCGCATCGGTGCCATTGGCGCAGCTGATGCCGTGCTTGACGCCGAACTTCTCGGCGAAGGCCTTCTCGAAGCCGTCAACGTACTTGCCGCCGATGAAAGCCGTCTCGTCGATGACGGACTGGATGGAGGGATCGATTTCGGACTTGAGCGCCAGGTATTGAGCTTTGAGGTCGACGAAAGGAACGTTCATGATAAGGTATGACTCCTTTTCATATCAGCCGTTCGCGATAGTTGGCACACACAGTCTTCTCTGCATGACGACAATAGGATAAACGTCCCCTGCAACCCGCGCTATCACCTCAAGGGGGCATTTCAGGGATGATATGCAATCGCCCGTTCTCACCCCTAAGGGTGAGGGGAATTATAGCATTCTTTGCAGCCCTCGTAAAAGCGTTTAGGGAACAGGCCTTGTCAAGCCGCGCTACAACGCGATATCAATTAAATGAGATAGAGGCTGAACAAACGCCTCTACTTTTTTAAGTTGCCGCGGACCACTCCCAGCATGGCTTTCGCCAGTTCCAGATTTTTTGCCGGGATGAAATGTGTGTCAGGAAGGTAATTTCGGGGATCCATGGGTGGGCAAATCTCGTGGCTGCTTAAGAAGAGGATCTGATGAGCAGAAAGCGTGCCCTCCAATAGGTCAAAAAGATGACTCCCGGTAAAGAGATTATTGACGATGTACACAATGGGGAGAGAATTATCACGCCGCGCTTCTTTCGCAAAATTCTCGATGATTGACAGGAGAATCTCTACTTCTTCGGATTTTTTATTAAAGCCGTGCCGCTCATCATACACTTCGGCCTGCTTCCTCCTTCGGGATGAATAGGCATAGGCTCGACGTAACATCCGAAAAATGCTTGACTTATCCAGGATCGTCTTCCCGTATAGCACCGAATCATAATATTTATCGTTTTCCTTTAGCCAGTGCACATAGGTTTTCCATTTTGCGGAATCATAGAAATACTCGCGATATCCGGCTAACGATATGAACGGAGGCGATAATGAATCTAAAGCTTCATTATGCTTGACGAGCCGCGGGTAGGTATATGGCCAAACAGAATCAAAATGGTTCGTTGTGCCCGAAGTCGTACAGATAAAGGGCACGCCAATCGTCATTATTGCCAGGACGACGACATCCGAATGATATTGCTCCTTGTCTGACATATACGCCGCATAGGACCATGATGGGACCGCGCCGGGCGCTCCGAATGACCTGATCGCCACGGAAGGATCGAGCTTCGCCATATCATCGGCGAGCAGAACCGAATGAGACATACCGTATACGGTTATCGTCGGCTTACTGGTTTCTTTGGGAATGCTGGAAACTGTTCTGACCCGTGGGTCGCCGATCCAACCGGTCGACAGGATGGGGGCTGACTCCTCATCCGTTTTTCTCGTCATCCATGCCAGTTTCCCCTCGACGGATCTGCCATATTCGAAAAATTGAGCGATTCCCGAAGGAGAGACGTTACGGGGATCTTTAGGATAGGGGAGGATCGTATTGATCGCCAAGTCGATGATCAGCAGATACCCGAAGATCCAGGCGAGAACAGTTTTAAGTTTCGCTTTCTTTTTCATAATGGGTCAGAAAACAAAATAGATAAATCCTGCCGGGACATTTGAAAGGCCTAAGATAATCAGGAAGATCATGGCAGCATCGGCGGCTGTCCAAATGGGTATGGAGTAAACTTCGTCCAGGCCTTTTCCCCGGAACTTATTTCCCAATGACTCCAGAATGAAGAAAAGAGGAAAACCGATGATCGCGGCCTTCGTGGGCATATCGACGTTCAGTTTCAAGTTGCCAATATCATTGACCAGTGCCCTAAAAATATCCGTGATTTGGTTGAATGATCCTGACCGAAAGAGGATCCAACCGAGGCTAGTCAGAATAAAAAACGACACGATAGACCCCGCCTTTTTTAGGGGATTTTTCGAACGCTTCTTGCCGGCGCGCAGCGTTTCCCTGAGCCTGTGCAAACACAGCAATACTCCGTGATACAGGCCCCAAAGGACATAATTCCACGCCGCGCCATGCCAAAGGCCTGTGATAAAAAATGTTATCAGAACATTCCTTATCCATCTCAGCGTGCTGCCGTAGGGTCCGCCGAGTGGGAAAAAAACGTAATCGCGGAACCAGGACGAAAGGGAAATATGCCATCTTCCCCAAAATTCAGATGGATTGCGCGCGAAGTACGGGAAGTTAAAATTCTGCATGAGATTGAATCCCAACAGATTTGCCGTCCCCGTCGCGATATCGGAATAGCCCGAAAAATCGCAATAGATCTGAACTGTAAAAAGAAGTGTGCCCATAATCGCATCGGCCCAGCTCAGCTGATAGGTCGCGCCGAATACACTGCTGACGCTCTTGGCTACGCCATCGGCAATGACGATCTTCTTGAAGAGCCCGTAGAGTATTTGCTGTAATCCACGAATAGAATGTTCGGCGTCGACGGTCCTCTTGGTCGTTATCTGTGGCAAGAAATTCGTGGCCCTTTCTATCGGTCCGGCCAATAGCTTGGGAAAAAAGGCGACGAAGAGAGCGTACTCGATGAATTTCTTTGCAGGAGCGAGTCTCCCCTTATAAACGTCGATGGTGTAACTCATTGTCATGAACGTATAGAAGGAAATCCCCACGGGCAACACAATGTTCAAATGAAGGTTTCCAGGATTCCCGCCGAGGCCTCGAATTATCGCCTCGAGATTCTCGAGAAAGAAATTGAAGTACTTGAAAAGGCACAGAATCGTGAGGTTTCCTATAATGCTCATCAGGAGGAAAAGTTTTCGTCTTTTCTTATTTTCAAGACGAATAAAGCTGGGATAAAGCAGATTAAATATGAGCACCAGGAAAATGATGGCTGCGAACATTAGCCATCCACTATTCCATGAGGAAAGCCGAATAAATAAGGATTCTAAACTAGTCCTCTCCAGGCTTAGCTGGTTCCAGGGCACGACAAGAAAGAAAAACGCGCTGAGGGCAATCCCTGAAGATATGCCCAGACGTTTCCTCCTTGGCATTTGCCCGTCAGCGATTAAGAGACCGCAAGCGAAATCTAAAGAAGTGGAGAAAAAAATCAGAACGAGGAATCTGATGTCCCACCAGCCAAAGAATATATAGCTTGCCACCAGAAGAAAGACATTCTGAGCATTAAGAGGTAGAATACGATAAATGGTATAAACCAATATAAAGAATATAAGAAAGGTTATTGAATTAAACGGCATAGATGATAGCTTGTCCGGCAAGAAATCTGCTAAAATTTAAGATGTTCGCTCACCTTAAGATTATGTACCACAGCCTCGACTTCTTTAGGCACCCATATTTATTAAAAAGCTAGCTAAAGTCAAGACGTAGTATTAGGATGCGAGCTCTTTGAACGCGGCTGAGTCGATGCAGGGACCTAACAAACGTCTTTGATTTGTGATAACATAATTTTTTCCCTGGCGGCAAGGCCGGCGCTACTCGGGATAGGATCACGGCCCGTCGTACTACTCCTGCAGACATGGGCTTGGCAGTTACCGGAATAGACGCGAAGACCTTGAGGGCTTCGCAAATCTAGCTCGGGGAGTGAGGAAGGAAGCATGGAAGAGCGCTCGACCCGGTCGCGCAACGCTTTAAGATGTTTTCCGTTCTGGCTGCTCATTTCTGTATTCATCGCGATGTTGTCCCTTTCGGCGACCGCACAAACTAGGTCTCCCTATTCCTCGAACATCCTTCCCAAGAACGGCGACCAGAATGGACTTTCTTTCCCCTGCCGGCCCACCCATCCTGACGCCGGGAAGGTGGTCCAGTTTACCGATAGTCTTAAAGCCCAGACAACTTTCATGGAGTGGGACTTCGGCGACGGGTCGACAAGCACCGTCCGAAACCCGAATCATAGCTTCTCGGCAGTAAGAACCTACAACGTGACCCTCATGGTCACGAATAGCGCCTGCACCAACAGTAAAAGCGTGGCCGTCTCGATAGGATTAGTCGAGGCGATTAAGGCGGCAAGCCCGTCGTTCGAGGACGTTAAATCTGCCATTGCCAGAGCAAGAGCGGGCGATACTGTCTTGGTCCCTGCGGGCACGGCGACATGGAACTGCCCGTTGGTCATCACGAAGGGCATCAAACTCATTGGTGCGGGGATCGGACAGACGGTTATCACGAGCAATTACACGGCCCCTGACATGGCTGCATATTTTACTATCCATAATTTTCTGGTGTCGTATGTTCCCTCTTCCCCATCAGCCAATGAGCCGTTCAGGCTTTCCGGCTTTACCTTTGATGTCAACAACAGGTGTTTGGGGCTTTACCTCTGTAATTCTACGATCACTCCTATCAATCAAGTACGCATCGACCACACTGAATGGGTGAATGTACAGAATTCGCCGAAACGACTCGCGTTCCACATCTATGGGACGGTTTATGGCGTCGCTGACAACAATGTTTGGACCAGCGGCACAATGAGGTTTGACGGGCTGGATGCGGCGACATGGAACAATCTGGCTTTTGACTTCGGAACAGCCGACAATTTCTATTTAGAAGATAATATCATCACTTGTAACACGGGTGACTATTTTTATGCGGAAATGGGCGGGAGATATTGTGTCAGATATAACACAATAGATGCATCTATTGATGCCAATGGTTATTGGCCATTGTTTGATTTGCATGGAGACGCGCCCTTCGCTCACCATTCGGTCATAGGTGCCGAGATATACGGAAATATCATAAATGGCGGAAATTATCATATCCAGTTGGCTGCAGACCGTGGTGGCAAGTCGCTTGTTTTTAATAACGACATTGTCACAAACGGTTCTGTGCTTTTAAAGTTGCGGGAAGAGTACCATGATTCGCAGACCCCTCCGGCAACCGGTCTTATCGCCGGACAACCTCAACACGTTTCCGATACTTATTTCTGGGGGAATAAGAAAAACAGCCTAACCATTCTCGGTTCATCCGATTTTCCGTACATAGGCGAACAAATAGATTATGGTGGAAACGAGGGCATCGTCCCAAGAGAGAATGTTCATTTCTGGAAGCATATAACCTCTTTCGACGGATCGGTCGGCATCGGAGTCGGGCTCTTTATCAACCGGCCAGCCAAGTGCACGACCGGGGTCGGATATTGGGCGACTGATCAAAATGTCCTTTATAGGGCAACGGCCGCGAATACATGGGCGGTATTCTATAGGCCTTACGCGTATCCACACCCCTTAAGAAA
>Ga0105100_10001053_pt1 | contig 16260 bp, 24 predicted proteins | sample PPLLak12cMay2015_2_FD_87033 | JGI IMG/M metagenome (GOLD analysis project Ga0105100, IMG submission 87033) | Freshwater sediment microbial communities from Prairie Pothole Lake near Jamestown, North Dakota, USA - PPLs Lake P8 Core (1) Depth... | ecosystem: Environmental > Aquatic > Freshwater >...
AGGAGGTTGTGAGTGAACAAGCCCTTCCCGACCCAGGACGAGCCAGTACTCAAGCGGTTGCTGTGGCTCTATGGACTCTACATGCTCCTGTCCAACGCAGCCTACCTGCTGGGGTACTACCTTCTTCCTGAGGGAGCCCTCCGACAGGGCCCCCAGACTGCGGCCGCTCAGATTGTGGGTCGGGCATCCTCCTTCTGGGGCGAGCTTGCTCTCACCCTCCTCTTCAACATCGGGCTTGTCGTTGCAGTTGCCATCATCATGAACCTCAATCAAGTGAGGGGCTTCCCCGTTGGTTACCTGTATCCCATCTCCCTCGGCATTGTGTCGGGGTTGATCTCGGGCACGAACTCCTTCACCGCGTCTGATCTCACTCAATTCAACGCCCGGGACGGGATGGCTCTGGGCCTGAGCATCGGAAACGTCGAGATGCTGGGGTACATCCTTGTGATTGCGGCCACCGTCAAGTTCGGCGTCTACCACTACAGGAGTTGGTGGCGATGGGGTGGCGAATGGAAGCCGGAGAAGTCAATGGCGATTCGAGACGTCAGGCTTGCTCAGTCCGAAGTCATCGTCTTGGTCCTTGGGATCGCCCTTGTAGTAGCGGCCGGGATCCGGGAAACCCTAATGGCATACGGCGCCCTGTGAAGTTGGCCGTCGACACCGTGGAGCGGCCCAACAACTCGTTGAAGCCGACTCGGCGGGCGCGCGGATAGGTCTTCGCCCAGTGCCCGCCTGCGCGGGCTATCGAGGAGTCGACCTGGCAGCCCCGCCGAGTCGGCGTGAGGCTTGCCTTGGTCGCCGGCAGGGGCTAGATTGTGAGTGGGTTTGCCCGCTTCCGCCGAGCGGCTTCCCACAAAGAGCATGGGACTTCGTAGCTCGAGGCCGTTAGGCGTCTTCTTGCCTCAATCTCCACCAGGGTTGTCTATTGAGAAGGTCGATTCACAGGCACTTGCAGGTGGCTGAGTCAGGTAGGTGTTAGCGTGGCTAATCCGACCCACTTGGGTTGGCTATGTCGATGGAACGGGGGGCGCAAATGGATGTAGAGTATGTGAGCAGGGTGACCGCGACGCACCTTTCGCTTTCATGACACCGCATGGAGCGCAACATTGGGCCCCGCAGCAACCACGGCGCCCTGGCTCCCCTCGGCAGGCAGCTGTTGGGCTCCGACACACAGATCCCGTCGCGGAGCCGACACACCATAGCGCGAATCGAGCGCCGCTCAACGCTCTCTCAATGCGAGCACGATCATGACCCGCGAATGCCCCCTCGTATGTGTCGTTGCGCTCGGCGTCGGCTTGATTCCGGGTTCCCTGCTTATCAGGAGAAGGAGGCAACTCCAAATACCGCCGCGGATCCTCGGCCGCAGCACCTGAGGGGCCATTCGGCTGCGGGTTCAGTGCCCTCTCGGCTGCCCGAAAGTGAGGAGAATCATGATCTCGACCATCGATCGTGGACGCATTTGGATCTTCGTGGCCATTGCCTACGGCATCTCCATCGTGCTGGCCTTAGTGATCTACTTGAACGGTGGGATCTTCGTCAAATTTCCCTTTGTGCTGACGCCGCTTGCGATGGCACTGATGATGCTGCTGATGTTCTCGCCAGCAATCGCAAATATCGGCACCCGGGTGATCACCCGCGAGGGCTGGTCGAACATGCTCCTGCGTCCGAACCTCCGGCGCGGCTGGCCCCTCTACCTGGCGGCCCTGTTCCTGCCGGCCCTGGCGACCATCGTGGGTGGGGCGATCTACTACCTGCTGTTCCCCGACCGGTTTGACCCGTCCATGACATACGGGCGTGAGACGCTGGGCTTGGTACCGGTCGCCGGGGTTACGGATGTCTGGATGTTCCTCCTTACCATGACGCCCTTCACCATCGCGCTCTCCATGCTTTCTCTACCACTTGCGTTTGGAGAAGAGTTCGGCTGGCGCGCTTACCTGCTGCCCAAGTTGCTGCCGCTCGGCGCGCGCAAGGCCGTGCTGCTGGTCGGCGCCATCTGGGCCGTCTGGCACTGGCCATTTGTGTTCATGGGATACGAGTACTGGTTCAACTACTGGGGCGCGCCGGTGGTTGGTCCGCTGCTGTGGCTGGTGATCTGCGTATACTTCAGCACATTCCTAGCCTGGGTCACCCTGCGCAGTGGCAGCGTTTGGCCTGCGGCGCTCGGTCACGGTGTCATCAATGCCTTAGCCAGTCTGATGGTCTACTTCACCCGGGGAGAACCGGAGTGGCTGATCGGCCCCACGCCGGTTGGTATCATCGGATCGCTGGGATACGCCGCGCTGGCCCTACTTATCTTTTTCACCCCTCGGGCCCTGGCGCCAATCGACACCCCACCGCCGCCGGAGCCGAAAGTCGTTCAGGAGCTGGCCCAACGAGCCGGCATCTAGCAGCGACGCGCTCTGCAGCCGGGGAATCAGGGAGCGTGTTTGGCGTGCAGCACTGGCCAAACACGCTCCCTGCGGACGCCCCGGCGCTTCTCTCCCAGACTCTCACCTACCTGCGCTCTGGCACGTCCGTCGCGTTCGGCGATCTGCCGCCTTTCTCCTGGATCCCGGCTGTACTCATCCTTCCATCCATCATTCTCGGTTTGATCGGCCCCCGCGGGGAGGATCAACGTCCACCCAGTACGCCAGGACGAAGCCGCCCGACAACTCGCTGATGCCCTGGACTGTCCGTCCAGGACAGGCTGACCCGGCTGGCGTGCCAGAACGCAATCAACCTCTGCCTAGCAAGTTGCCCTAGAAAGAAGCAGCCAAGCCCGAGCCGCCGGGCAGCCTAGCTCGAGGCCGCTAGGCTGCATCGTCCCTGCTTGCGCCCGTGCGCAAGCAGGCGGCTATCATCTTGGCGCGAAAGCTGAAGATCATGTAGTATCCATGCTCTAGCCTCGTGCACCGCAGATAATGTGGTACAGCATGAAGAAACACAACCCACATTCCTTCTCCATACTTGGCTTGGTTGTTCTCGCGGGACTGATCGGCGGATGCAGGTCAGGTGCCACACTACCTTGTCCGGAGCCGGGAGAGACGATGGCCTATCCGAGTCCGGGCGAGGAGCGTGTTGCCTTCACTCTGCAGAACAACACCTGCATGAGTATCTGTGTTCTCCTTATCTCGCCAGATCACTGTGAGTATATGGGAGGAGTGAACTACCTTGAGGGCCACCCACTCCGCAGCGAAGAGTCGGTCACAGTGGACATTCCGCCGGGCAAGTACGCGGCATGGGTAGAGTTGTGTACCGAAGAATTCCGAGCTGATGAACACCTGAAGATCTACTCTGATTCCGTACACAGGATCACTGATCCCGCGATCGGAAGCGCACCTCCCTGCGAGACCTCGTTAACGATCGTCAACAATGCGGCTGTTCCCATCTGCAACATGCGGATTGGCGTTTCGGAGAGCGTTTACACTGGGTGGAACTGGATAGGCAACGAGCATATCCAGTCTGGCGAGTCACTGGTTCTCACGCTCAGGCCCGACAAGTATTTCGTCCGAGCCGAGGCTTGCGATGGCAGTTGGTTGCGCTCCGAGGTAGACGTACAGGTCTCCGGCAACCAGATCTGGACGGTACCGTAGGGACCCTGTGGGGAATGCAGGAAGGCTTGTCAATAGCTCGAGCGAAGATGCGAAAGCTGGTACCAGGGACAGGGATGATAGCTTGAACGGGCCAGGGACATCGGTAACACGTGATTAGCAGGACATCGGTAACACCTTGTAGCAGGACTTGGGTAGCACTTCCCTGAGGTGAAGGTGCCAACCATGCGCTGGGAGGGTGTTACCGTGGACGACCAACGCCGGCGCTCTAGCGAAGCCTAGGGCCGACGCTTTTACGCCGTCTCCGAACTCGCCGATCGCTTCGGGATCTCCCGACGCGTGGCCCACCCTGGCCTGGCCGGCAGGGCAGGCAAGCGGATCCGACGCCACAAGCTCCTTGGCGACAATGGCTTCCACGAGCTTTCGCGCAGACCCTACAACTCCCCCTCGCAGACCGATCCAGCCACCACGAAGGAGCTCATCGCTCTCCGGAGGGCCCATCCGTCCTGGGGTGCCCGCAAGCTGCTCGACCTGATGCGCGTGCGTTACCCCTCCCGGCGCCTTCCCTCGGCATCCACCGTCTGCCGCATCCTCCTCCGAGAAGGCCTCGCCCGTTCCAAATCGGCCGATACCTCTTGCGGCCCCACAAGATCGAGGATGTTGTCTCAAGGGTACCGGTCAGCCGGCGCCAGATCGACCTGGCGCGGCGAGTGTTACCGATGTCGTGAGAACAAATGCTACCTATGTGGTGACAATGTGCCCATAGTGCGGCTAGCAACTCGCTGCCTGCCCAGGCCGCACACCGTCCCGGTGTCCTGCGGGAGGCCAGGGTAGCCGACTCGGCTGGCGGGCGAAAGTGCTGTGATGGCTTGCCTGGTGAGCTGTTCTAGAATAAAGGGAAGTGAGCCCGAGCCGCCGAGCGTCTTCCCACAAAGAGCATGGGACTTCGTAGCTCGAGGCCGTTAGGCCGCCTAGGGTCACTTGCATCTCCCAGAACAAGGCTACACGGCTGGCCGACCCATTGGAAGCAGGGGCACTAAGCTTGGCCCTGGGCTACAATTCGAGGGAGTGGGTGCGGTGAGAAGCGAGGCCCTTGATGCTCGAAACCTCCGGAGTGCTGAGCGCGGTCGCCGATCAACTCAGCATTGGTTTGGTCCTCATCGACAAAGACAATCGAATTACCCTCTTCAACCGACTCGCCGGACTCATGCTCCAGGTGCAGCCCTCCGAACGCCTGGGGTCCACAATCTTCAGCTGCCACCCCCGTGAGTCGGACGGTGCCGTGGAGAGACTGATCGACGACATCCGGACAGGAGTACTGGATCATTATGAAGGTTGGATCAACTATCGAGGAAAAGTGTTGTACGAGTACATCCGGCCCATCCGGACAGACGCTGGCGAATATCTCGGGATGATCGAAGAGCTGCACGACGCGCAGGACCGGGCGGAAGTGCTTCAGGCGCGTGGGGAGTGGCAAGATGTCCACGTCACCGGCGTCGGCTCCCGAGCTCCCCGGAAGCCGGAGTTCCCACGCCCCTAACCGGGACGCAACAATGGAGCCGGGCTGCGGCGGAACTGGCTGAGGAGCACTTGCCTTCTAAGTAACTTCCCATTGCCATGTTGCGCGCATGCTGGCTCATTCGTGCGGGGGAAGTGGGCGCAATCAGGGCAGATCAGGAATCAAGAACAGCGGAGGCATCGGGCGGGAAGGCGCGCAAGCGGATGCAATCTTCTAATCGGGATCAGGCTGTGGGCCTGTCACCAGTGTGGTTGGCGCGGTGCCTTCCGACCAAGCTAACAAACGGGCACAAGGCTCCAATGGCAAGTCGGTCTTGATGACCGATGCATCCGCCACATGAATACGCCGAGTCCCCGGTGAAGGGAAGTTGCTTCCGTAGGTTTGCGGGCCGAAGGCCAGCTAGGCAGCCTGACAACTCGCTGATGCCCTGGACTGTCGGTCCAGGACAGGCTGACGCGGCTGGGGGGCGAGAACGCGCTGGCGCCTGGCCAGGCGAGTTGTGCGAGAATGGGAGGCAGGCTGCCTCAGCCGCCGGACAGCATAGCTCGGGCCATTAGGCGGCTCTACTGAGAAACTGGAGCCGTAAGCGCGCAACAGAGACAGAAGGAGCCTCAAGGTGCTTGAACCATTCTTCTTCGCGCTAGGTCTTGTGAACAGCGTGGTCCTGATCTTCATCTTTCTCATTCGCAAGAACCATCTTGCTCTTCTGCAAAGAATCGGATGGGTGTACTTACTGCTGGCGATTCCCGCCATCTATGCGATCTTCCTCGTCCAACAGGAACAGAAGACACCCCGATACACTGTCTTTCTGGGAATCTTCTTGGCGTTTCTGGCGATCGAAGGTCTGTATGACTGGATACTGAAGATCCCATTCCGAGAGAAGATGGATTGGAAGCAATTGGTGCCATATGCCGCGCTCTACGTCTCGAGTAACTATGGATTTGTGGTAATGACCTGGAAATACTATTCCTTGATCGGCGGGATCATCTTGCTTGGTCTTTTTGCCATCCAAGTCACTGCGAATATCGTCACGCATCCACAGGCCACAATCGCGAGAAAGTGACCTTGGGACTATGCACCGGGGCGCATAACCTCAAAGGCCAGACGCATGTCGATCCTTGGTGGGCGGCCCTTGCCGTGTGGGGCGTGGTAAGTGCGGTCAATGTGCTGCAAGCGGCCGGGTTCCTTTCGCGGGGGTACCCCAACCGCATGGCGGTCAATCACAGCCTTGACTACGTGATGATTGCGCTGGCTGTCCCGACGACTCTAGCCCTCGTCGCCTTCTTGTGCTCGAAAGCGGCATGGCTGCAGTGGATCGGCTCGCCGATGTTCCTCCCTTACCTCGCCCTCTTCTTTGGTGCGATCGTGCTGAGCGGGCTGCCCTTCTTCCCTATCAACCGAAGTCTGTCGCTCGTCACTGTGGCGACATCGGTACTGCTGACCGGGTCGATGTCTTTCGCGATGCTCAATCGCGTGGGCTGAGGCGACCCTTCCCGACAACCGCCCTGAGACCCCGGAGATGCCGCGACCTGCCGCCCAACACTTCGCTGATGCCCTGGACTGCCCGTCCAGGACAGGCTGACCCGGCTGGCGGGCGGAAAGGACGGGGCGCCTTGCCTGCCGTCTACCTGGCGCGAGAATGGTGCGCAGCCCGAGCTGCCGAGCGGCTTCCCACAAAGAGCATGGGACTTCGTAGCTCGAGGCCGTTGGGCTGCCCAGCGTGAGGCCGATTCGATGAGGATGGCCGCTGTCATTACAATTAGCAGTCAGGTCGCATGGAGTTCCGCTTGCCGTTGCCTTGCTTGTGACAGGAGGGATCGTGAACAAGCCGTCCCCGTCGGAGCTCACGGAAAGGATCGTTGAGAAGGCCAAGTCACTCGGCGCCTCCGCGGTGGGGGTCGCTGACGTCGGGCGGCTGAAGGCGTCTCCCTCACACCGCATCTCGCCCAAGATCGGGATGGGGCTGGAGGCACGCTGGCGGGACGCACCGGACGACGTCGTGCCCGCCGAGGTTGATTGGCCGGCGGACGCGGTCTCCGCGGTCGTGATCGGTGTCTCTCATCCCGCCGACCAGCCGGAGCTCGACTGGTACGACGGCAAAGGCACGCCGGGCAACCGCGAGCTCATTAGGATCATGAAGGACCTCTCGTCTTGGATCAAGGACGCCTTCTCCTTCACTACCTACCGTCCACCCTACTTCATCGAGAGCGGCGGGATCTTCATGAAGGATGCCGCTGTGCTGGCCGGCCTTGGGAGTGTTGGCAAGAACAACCTGGTCATCACGCCCAGGTACGGCCCCCGCATCCGGTGGCGCGTGCTCCTACTGGACCATGCCGCGAAGGCCACCGGCCCGGTCGAGTACGACCCCTGCGACGGGTGCGACCAGCGCTGCCGCGAGGCTTGTCCCGTTGGCGCGTTCGACGAGATCGCCTACCACGCGTCCGCGCTCGGACAATCGCAGCTCCCTGGAACCGACGGGGCCTACGACCGCATCACCTGCAACACCAAGATGGCGCAGGACGTCGAGGACGCCGCCCGGGCGCTGGCGACGAGCGAGCAAGATCCCAAGGGCCTGGCCTCCACGATGAACGCCTTCGAGGAGGCCGTGATGACTCTCACGGCGGCCGGCACCGAAGCGCGCTACGGCGTCAAGTACTGCAGGCGTTGCGAACTTAGCTGCCCGGTGGGCAGGTAGCCGCGCCTGGTCCATGTTCTCAGGCCGCTCTGCCCAACAACAGCTCGCTGATGCCCTGGACTGTCCGTCCAGGACAGGCTGACCTGGCTGGCGGCCGGATAGGCTCGGGTGCCTGGCCCGCCAGGTTGCGCGACAATCAAGGGTGAACTGCCCCAGCTGCCGAGCGGCCTCCCATGAAGAACATGGGAGTTCGTAGCTCGAGGCCGTTGGACCTCCTGGCGGACCTTGGCCAGCGGGCAGCCTTCCATTGTGGCTGAGTAACGACCGGGTTCGGTCGAGATTGGGGTGCGGGAGGTCCCATTGGCCAAGCTTGTCTACTCGACCATCATGTCCGTCGATGGCTATGTGGCGGATGGGCATGGGAACTTCGATTGGGCTGAGCCCGATGAGAAGGTTCATGCGTTCATCCATGACCTGCAGACGTCGGTGGGGACGTACCTCTACGGGCGCCGCATGTATGGGGTGATGGCGGCCTGATAGCATCTCGACACGGCCGACCAGCCGGGCTTCATCCAGGATTACGCGCGCATCTGGAAGGCCGCCGACAAGATCGGGTATTCCAGAGGGCTCGAGGTGGCATCCACCTCCAGGACCCGCATTGAACGCGACCTTGACGCTGAGGCGGTCAGGCGGATGAAAACCGAGTCTACCCGTGACTTGACGGTGGGGGGTCCTTGCCTCGCGGCTCATGCGCTTGCGGCGGGCCTGGTGGATGAGTGCCAGCTCTTCGTCGCGCCAATCACGGTTGGAGGGGGTACGGCTTCTTTCCCTGCCGGCCCGGTGCAGAAACTGAGGCTGGAGGCCTTACGCCGCTTCGAGAGCGGCGTTGTCTACCTTCACTACCAAGTCATCGTGTGAGGAGGTCGCTGTCTCGCGGATGAGCCAAGCCGTCCAGCAACTTTCTACCTGCCCGTGCCGCACACCGTCCCGGTGTCCTGCGGGAGGCCAGGGAAGCCGACTCGGCTGGCGGCCGGAAAGGGAGCGGTGGCTTGCCTGCCGAGTTGTCCTACACTGAAGGCAGATGGCCCGAGCCGCCGAGCGGCTTCCCACAAAGAGCATGGGACTTCGTAGCTCGAAGGCCGTTGGGCGGCCGGGGCTCAGGCCGTTCTGACCAGGGGCGAGGCCTCACGGCGCTTTGCACAGAGGGCCTGGTCCTTCGGAGCCGCAGGGAGTAGTGTCCGACACCCGGATCGTCCTCTCTGCTTCCTCCAGTTCACTCATAGGAGATGGGACAATGACCTACCAGTGCCAGCTGACCCACCGTGAAGCTCAGCCAACTCTCGCCGTCCGCAAGCGTGCGTCCGTGCAGCAAATGCCTCAGGTGCTCGGACAAGCGTGGGGCGCAATCATGGAATTCGCGGGTCGCAATGGGCTCGCGCCGGCTGGTCCGCCCTTTGTTGCCTATCACAATATGGACATGCAGGACTTAGACCTGGAGATCGGATTCCCGTTTCCGAAGAGCATCAGCGGTGAAGGAGAGGTGCAAGCGGGGGAGCTGCCCGGGGGCCAGGGAGCGGAGTGCCTTCACGTGGGGCCATATGACAAGATCGCGGCCGCGTACGAAGCCCTCCAGAAGTGGCTTGATGAGAACGGCCACACGCCAACTGGGGTCGCATACGAGTTCTATCTGAACGACCCTCAGACGACGCGCCCAGAGGAACTGCATACCCAGGTGGTATTCCCGCTCAAGTAGTTTCCCTGGTTACGTCGTGTGTGGGCTAAGAAGAGTGATCTCAGCCCGCCCAACAACTGGCTGATGTGGACGCGGCTTGCGGGCGAAAACGCAGGAGCATCATGCCTGCCCCCTTCCTATAGAAGGGGCCCACGGAGTTTGGGCCGCCGAACGGCTTCCCACAAAGAGCATGGGACTTCGTAGCGCGAGGCCGTTGGGCGCCGCAGGCTGATCGAGGGAAGGCACGTGGACTACCAGTTTGTCCCAATGACGCGGGAGTACGCCCGAACCATTGTCGAGGGATGGAAGTACGGAGGCGAATCCTCGATCTACGATTACTCGAATGAAGCTGACCATATGTTGGATCCCGCGGCATGGGAGGCAGGGATACTCGCGGTTCTTGACGAAGCCGGTGAGTTGGTCGGGGAAGTCTCTATCGAATTCCTCGACGAATCCGACCAGTACACCGAGTATGGGGAATTCGGCGACAGTGCCCTCATCAGCAGCCGGGAGATGTGGATCGGCTTCGGCATGAGGCCAGACTTAGTGGGTCGTAAGCTGGGTCCCGGGTTTGTCAGGGCATGCGTCAGGCACGCCGTGCGCTGCTATGGCTACCGCGGGGAGTACGTCAGGTTAGGTGTAGCAACATTCAATAGGCGCGCAATCAAGGCCTACGAGCGGGCAGGATTTGAAGTGTACGACCAGGCAAGGGGGCTCATCGCGGGCCGGGAGTATGACAGCGTATACATGAGGCGGCGGCTTCAGGCGGAGTGAAAAGTCGGGAGGGAGCGGCCCCCAACAACTTGCTGCCCACCCAGGCCGCACACCGTCCCGGTGTCCTGCGGGGGGCCAGGGAAGCCGCTCGGATGGCGGGCGAAAACGTACTGGTGGCTTGCCTGCCAGGATGTCCTAGAATAGAGGTGCCAAGCCTGAGCCGCCGAGCGGCTTCCCACAAAGAACATGGGACTTCGTAGCTCGAGGCCGTTGGGCGGCTTGGTACAGGGCAGGGTGGTCGCTTTGAGTGCAGGTTGGTTTCTGGCCATGCGCTCCAGTCTCGGGGTTCGACTTGTTCCTTATGCACTCGCAGGAGGAAGAATGATAAGAGGCAGGCTCGTCTTCATGGTTGTCATTGCAGCAGGGCTTGTACTCTCCTCCTGCAACTTCCCGGCTCGCGAAAGCAACCAACAGTCCCAAACTAACGATCTGATCGTGACTGTACGTGTGGCTACCGAGATCCGCTCAGGTCCGGGGCAGGTCTTTGATCTGGTCGCGGTCCTCAACCCCGGCCAGCAGGTCGAGGCGGTGGGCATAAGCCCGAGTGGTGAGTACTTGCTGATCAGGGATCCGTCCAAGCAAGAGGTCCTTGGGTGGCTGACGAGGGCTTCCATCACCGCCACCGGCTTTCCCGGTAGCCTCCCGATCTCTACCCCTCCGCCCACACCGACTGCAGTCACTGTCCCCGCAGGCCCCAGCACTTGCCCCACCCCGATCGGCGGCGGCCCCACGCCGGTAGGCTGCGTCACGCCGGTCGACGCGTCTAATACCGATACCGGTTGCCCCACACCGATCGGCGGCGGCCCCACCCCGGTAGGCTGCGTCACTCCGGTCGGCGCCTCTTCATCCGATACCGGCTGCCCCACCCCGATCGGAGGAGGTCCCACGCCAGTCAGCTGCTCCTATCCTGGCAGCCCCTCTTCACAGGATGGTGGATGCCCCACCCCGATCGGAGGAGGTCCCACGCCAGTCAGCTGCTCCTATCCTGGCAGCCCCTCTTCACAGGATGGTGGGTGCCCCACGCCGATCGGTGGTGGTCCCACGCCAGTCAGCTGCTCCGATCCTGCCGGTCCCTCTTCACAGGATGGTGGGTGCCCCACCCCGATCGGCGGCGGTCCCACCCCGGTTAGTTGCTCCTTGCCAGCCGGCCCATTGATACCAGTTCGACGTCCCACGGCCGTTCCCACAGTCGTCTTGATACCAGTTCCACGTCCCACGGCCGTTCCCACACTCGTGAGGTAGTCCGACTGGGTGCTCAGTGGCCAGAACTATCCCTCCTGCCGGTGGCGTGCACGGCAGCCCAACCACTCGCTGATGCCCTGGACCGTCCGTCCAGCACAGGCCGACCCGGCTGGCGGGCAGAGAGGGCGGGGTGCCTTGCCTGCCGCCAGGTCGGCGCGAGAATGGATGTTGGCCTGAGCCGCCGAGCGGCTTCCAACAAAGAGCATGGGACTTCTTAGCTCGAGGCCGTTGGGCGGCCAAGCGCCCTCCCAGCTAGGGAGGCCATCCCGCCTTGGACTTCGATCCGTCGCTCGGACATCGCCCCATGACCAGTGGAAAGGAGCCTGCTTGTGAGACTCACCCTTACCATGACCGTTACGGCTATCGGTTCACTGCTCTTCGGTTTCGCCTATCTCCTCGCCCCGGCCAGCGTGGCTTCCCTCTACGGCATCATGCTTGATCCCTCCAGCGAATATCCCCGCTACTTTGGCTCTGCTCTACTTGGCTTCGCGGCCATACTCTGGCTTGGCCGCAAAGTCACCTCTGGGCCCGCACTTCGCGCGATCCTTGTCGGCAGCTTCGTCGCATCAATCACAGGGTTCGTCGTCGCCGTCTTCCAGGCGCTCAATGGCACCGGCAACGCACTTGTGTGGTCCACTGTCGTCATCTACCTGTTGCTCTCCCTTGGCTTCGCCGACTTCGTGATTCGCACCCCGCCTCCTCGGTAGCTTCTCCTTAGGAGAAAAATGTCCGCGCCAGCTCCACCAATCTCCAATCCTGACCGCCCAAGAACTCGCTGCCTGCCCAGACCGCACACCGTCCCGGTGTCCTGCGGGAGGCCAGGGAAGCCGGCTTGACTGGCGGGCAGTAGACACAGGGGCGCCCCGCCTGCCGAGTTGTCCTAGAATGAAATGCACGAAGCGCGAGCCGCCGGGCGGCTTCCCAGAAAGAGCATAGGACTTCGTAGCTCGAGGCCGTTGGGAAGCCAGAGCGTCTACATGCCTTCGCACCTGCCGGTAGCCCCGGTCCACGGAGGAGGCTCCTATGCGGGCGCCCAGCTATTCAGGACGGATCTTCATCGGTACTCTCATCATCGTAGGGGCTGCAACCGGTCTGGCTATTGGTCTTCTCAACCGAACCGGCATCACTAGTCGGTGGGCCGAGCTTCCATCGCCGCCCGAGCCTGCACAGCGGATCATTGCCGCCAATGCATTCGGTCTGTGGATCGAAGCCCGGTCTGGGGCGCGCTACTTCCTATCCCTGCTTGGTTCCTCCGGGGATTGGACGGTCACAGATGCATCGAATGCTCCCGATCCGGCCACCCAGCCGAGCATCCCGCGTGGTGTCATACGGCCGAAGCTCGATGGCATGGTCTCCACGGTCAGCCTAGAGGCGAGCATCAACGGCCGCCCTGCATTCCTGAGTTATGCGGTCGACACTGGTGGCTCTGTCTATCGATGGACCTACCCCTACTTCTCGCGCAACGCCCTTTCCGCCACAGGCTGGATGCTGGTTGGCGCGATTGCAGGGGCGGCCCTAGGGCTCTTGATATCGGGGCTTCGATGGCCCCCAAGCAGGGTTCATGAAGGCTCTGCACCTGGCGAAGTGATCGACGAGGTCCTCCGTACTCCTCGACACCCGCCCGGCTTCTGAGCCTTCTGGCCGCCCTACACCTCGCCAGACTGTGCGAGAACTCGGTCGCGAAGGAGGAGGCAACGGGGGCCGGTGCTGTGAGTTGGTATGCGAATCAAGGGAGATAGAAGGAAGCATCTCTCCCAGGCGAGTGCTTCGATCATTCTGGGGCCCCCACGATCTTCACTGCCCGCTGGATGTCGTACGCCAGGACCGTCTGGCTCATCTCCGTCCCTGCTTTGCCTGGCCCTCTGGTCAGGAAGAACCCCTGGTTCCAGTGGCGTTTGATCGTCCCAAACGGATGCTCGACCAGGCCCTTGCGCAGTTTGGTCTTCTCGGAGAGAGCACGCGTGCGTTCGGCCATTTCTTCGAGGATGACTTCGTCGACCCAGCGGGTGATGCGCCGGCTGCCGCAACTGCGGGTGCAGCGAAGTTAGCGGAGACTGGATCCACACGCGGACGTGGTGCAAGTCCGGCAGTCGCGGCCTGCTTTCCTGGTATGGAAGCGGAAGGTGAGCATCTCGCCGACCGGGCTGCGGCAGCCGTCCCGGGCAGGGGCACAACGGAAGACCTGCTTGCCAAAGAGCCCCGGGGCGCTGTTGGCTGAGGTGTTTGCCTGAGGCGGATAGGGGGTGATGCCGGCTTCCAGGCAGGCCTTGACCTGCTGGCTGTTGGCGTAGCCCGTATTGGCCACGATGTCGAGGTGGTCCACGCCGAGAGCCTCCTGGGCGCGCAGTGCCATGGGGTGGAGCAGGCCGCGGTCGGTGGACTCGTTGGTGACCGCATGGTCGACGATCAGCTTGTGCTTCCCGCCGACGGCGACCTGGAGGTTGTCCTGTGCCAGGATGGTATAGCTCACATCGGTGACCTGTCCGCCGCCGGCGGGCATGCAGCGGCTGTCCGGATCGGTGAGGGAGATCTGGGTCTGGCCGGCGTCTTCCAACTCCTGGGAGAGCTCGAGTAGCTGACCCCGGTGTGCCTTGAGGGCTTCAGTCTCGTCCCCGAGTTCCTGGGCAGTGATCTTTGGAGAGTCCGGCTCGGACTCATCGCTGTCGTCGAGATTGTGGAGGTAGGTATCGATCTTCTGGTCGAGATCCTTGAGCTGCCGCTTGAGCTGGCGCTGGGTGATGTTGCGGGCACGGTTGTTGGGGGCTTTGAACTTGCTGCCGTCGATACCGTCCCGGTGTTCCTTCGGGATGGCGACGAGCTCGCCGCCAAAGTGGTCGAGGGTGCGGCAGAGCATGGCGAAGGTGCGGCAGACCTGGCGGATGGCATTGCCGTTGTCTTTGTGAATGTCGGCGATGGTCTTGCCGAAGGTCCTGGCGCCATGGGGGGAGTCTGGGGTGAGCTTGCCCAGGAGCCAAACCAGCTCAAGGTTGCATCCAGCTTCCCTTTCCAGGAGGCGATTTGAGCGGACCGTTCGTCCAGCTTGACTGGATGGGGTTGAGGCATCCGTAGACGCAGAGTCCGAGCAGATCGCCAGGACAAAAGGGAGGTCGGCCGGTGCCGGCTGGGGTGGCGTGAGCAAACCCAGGCTTTGGAGGTCGAGGGAGTCAACGAAGGCATCGAAGGGACGGGGTTATCCTTGGAGATGGAATCATCCAGGGCATCAGGGAACAAGGTCAGCCGGTCCCGGTCGGTCCCTTGGAAGTGGTCCATCGAGGGTCCGCATGTGGACCACGGACGTCGGCTGATCTACCACGAACAGAACCAGACTCTTCACACAGTCTCTCGCCAGCCTATGTGAGGAGAAGGGCCGGTAGGCACCTGCCCATTAAGGCTTGCGCGGTTTCACCCGATGCTGGGGCCAGCGCGTGCTGCAGGCGTGCGACCATTGCCTCCAGTGAGAACGCGATTCGCGATCCCGGGGTCTTCCCACAGCCTCTCGCATATGGCGACCCGGCTGGCGGGCAGATCGGGAAACGAGTCTTGCCTGGAATAGCGCCAGGGCGACAATGGGGCTCCGCTCGAGGCCGTTGGGCGAGTGGATGGGTGGCCCTGACTCGGAAGAATCCCAAAGAGGGACAGATGCCATGCTGAAGATGGCATGGACCCTGGTTGCTGACCAGAAGAAGTCATAGGATGCCTAATTCGGACAATTCCCCTCTTGACGGCCTAGAATTCATATTCTAGAGTATAGCAACCATCCATCTTGGGTGGCTGATGACTGTGCTTCAACGAGACTCGATCGCCATTTGAGGAGGTTTCTATGAGCCCAAAGAAGGATACGAAAAAGACCGCCAAGAGCACCCCCGCGACCAGCAAGAAGGCGAAAGGATTCACGGACGAGGAACGAGCTGCGATGAAGGAGCGCGCCCAAGAACTGAAGGCGGAAGCGGGCAAGGCGGATGGGGAAAGCGCTGTGCTGGCGAAGATCGCCGAGATGCAGGGATCGGAGCGCGCCATGGCCAAGCGGCTTCATGCGATCGTCAAAGCCAGCGCGCCCGCGCTCTCGCCGAAGACCTGGTACGGGATGCCCGCGTATGCCAGGGACGGCAAGGTCGTCTGCTTCTTCCAAAGCGCGCAGAAGTTCAAATCGAGGTACGCGACGTTCGGCTTCAGCGACGAGGCGAACCTCGACGAAGGCGCCATGTGGCCTACCTCCTTCGCGCTGAAGAAGTTGACCGACGTCGAAGAAGCAAAGATCGGCGCACTCGTGAAAAAAGCGGTCGGCTGAGGACCGAGCTGCCCACTGCCCCGCACCCAATTGCGCCGGGCCAACGTCTAGGTCGCCCAACTCCTCGCTGGCTCTCCAGGCCGCACCACACCCCAATGTCTTGGGGGAGGTCAGGAGAGGAAACTCGGCCGGCGGCCGATGCGTCGGCGCGCCCGATCTGCCAACGGGTGCGAGAGTGGACCGCAGCCTGCACGATCTGCCAGGCAGCGCTCTTGCCAGCCAGCACATCGTCCCGACCGCCTCGCCCGGGCCTGAACGGGGTGTCCGGTGGGAAGGGCGGGTGTAGCCCGTCTTGGCGCCAGGCCAAGGCCTGGCGCGGGCGGCGAGGCGATGACTGAGGGTCATCCGATGATCTACCACATTGTGCTCGAGTCGGACTTTCTTGCCCAACTCGAGGGGCCCGCATATCTCCCGCCGGATTTGTGCATTGATGGATTCGTGCATTGTGCTCTCGAAGCTTCGGTGGTCCCGGTTGCGAACGACTATTATTTGCAGGCCTCCGGCCGCCTGCTTGTGTTGGAGATCGACCCCACAAGGCTC
>Ga0105100_10001055_pt1 | contig 16248 bp, 11 predicted proteins | sample PPLLak12cMay2015_2_FD_87033 | JGI IMG/M metagenome (GOLD analysis project Ga0105100, IMG submission 87033) | Freshwater sediment microbial communities from Prairie Pothole Lake near Jamestown, North Dakota, USA - PPLs Lake P8 Core (1) Depth... | ecosystem: Environmental > Aquatic > Freshwater >...
GACGTCGTGTTGTTTACGCGCTACGGCCACGATTTCCTGAGCAAGTATGCGCCGAAGGAGATCGGCGAGATCGAGTTGCTGATGAAAGGGTAGTTCTCTTTCTCGCCGCAAAGGCGCAGAGACGCAAAGGGACTGCAACAATCTTGTTTTACTTTGCGACTTCGCGTTTTCGTGGCTAACGATTATAAAGATGAACACAGACTACGACATCCTGATTATCGGCGGCGGCATGGTCGGCGCGAGCCTGGGCGTGGCGCTTGGTGCGCTGCCGCTGCGCGTCGGCCTGATCGAGGCGGTCGAGTTCGAGTCGACGGCGCAGCCGAGCTACGACGACCGCACCGTGGCGCTGTCGTACGGCTCGAAGCGCATCTTCGAGAGCCTCAAGGTCTGGGACCGGCTCGAGGCGAGTGGCGCCACGCCGATCCAGCGCATTCACATCTCCGACCGCGGCCATTTCGGCTTCGCGCGTCTGGATGCGGCCGAGACCGGGGTTGCGGCGCTCGGCTACGTCGTCGAGAACCGCGCGCTCGGCCAGGCACTGAAACTGGCGCTCGCAGAAACGAAGAACCTCACGTTCATTTGCCCGGCAACCGTGGAGGATGTCGCGTTTACCGAAAGCGCTGCCAGTGTCACGTTCCGCCGCGACGGCAAACTGGAAACGCTCAGCGCGCGCCTGGTGGTGGCTGCCGACGGCGGAACCTCGCCGGTGCGCAACAAGGCCGGCATCGAGGCGCGACGCACCGACTACCGTCAGACTGCGCTCGTGACCAATGTCACGCCTGAACGGCCGCACCGCAACGTCGCCTACGAACGTTTTACCAACAGCGGTCCGCTCGCCTTTTTGCCGATGAGCGAGAATCGTTGCGCCCTCGTCTGGAGCCTGACGCCGGAGAAGGTCGAGGCGCTGCTGACGCTCGACGATGTGCGGTTCCTGGCAGCGCTGCAGGAGCAATTCGGCACGCGTCTCGGCCGCCTGCTCAAAGTGGGCAAGCGTGCCGCCTACCCGTTGGCACTCACCAAGGTCAGCGAACACATCCGCCCGCGCCTGGTGCTGATCGGCAATGCCGCACACACCGTTCACCCGGTGGCCGGCCAAGGATTCAATCTCGGTCTGCGCGATGTCGCCGTACTGGCGCAGGTCCTGAATGAGGCGCAGCGCGCGGGCCGCGACCTTGGCGAGTTGGCGGTGCTGGAGGGCTATGCCGACTGGCGCAAGCGCGACAACCTGGCGATCTCGACGCTTACGGACGGTTTGGTGCGCACCTTCTCGAACGACTTGGCCCCCTTGTCGTTTGCGCGCAACCTCGGGCTCGTAGCGGTTGACCTCATCCCGCCAGCTAAACGTGCACTGTTGCGTTTGAGCATGGGCCTGGCCGGTCGTCTGCCGCGCCTGGCGCGTGGCCTGCCATCATGAACAGTCAATATGATGTGCTGATCGCCGGCGGTGGCATGGTTGGCGGCTCGCTGGCCTGTGCGCTCGGTAGCAGCGGCCTCAAAGTCGGTGTGATCGAGCCGCAAGCGGCTGCCACACTGGAGAAGGATCGCGGCGTGCGGGTCAGCGCCATCACGCTGGCTTCGCAAACTGTGTTTGAGAATGTCGGTGCCTGGGATGGCATGCGCGCGCAGCGCGCCGCGCCGGTAGAGGGAATGCGTATCTGGGAAGGCAGCAGCATTCTTAACTTCGACAGCGCCGATATTGGCGAGCCATATCTCGCCTGGATCATCGAAAACAGCGTGATCGTAGGGGCGCTCGCCGCGCGCATGCGCCAGTTTGCCAATATTGAAGCGCTGAGTCCGGCGCGCGTGGCGACGGCGCAATTCGGCGAGGAACAGGTGAGCGTGCGACTGGAAGACGGACGCGAACTCCAGACGAAGCTGCTGGTGGGCGCCGATGGCGCCGACTCGCGGGTACGGCGCGCGGCCGGCATCGACTGGACGCGCCATGACCTCGGGCAGTCGGCGATCGTCGCGGTGGTGAACACGGAACGACCACATGCCCGCACGGCCTGGCAGCACTTTCTGACCACCGGGCCGCTGGCGTTTCTGCCACTCGCTGATGCGCAACAGGTTTCCATTGTGTGGTCGGCAGACACGGCACGTGCCGCTGAATTGATGCATCTGGACAATGACGCCTTCAATGCCGAGTTACAGGAGGCATTTGGCGATCACCTCGGCAACGTGCAGCTCGCCAGCGAGCGCGCCGCTATTCCGCTGGCACTTGGTTTTGCACGCGACTACACCAGCCATCGTGTCGTATTAATCGGCGATGCCGCGCACACCGTGCACCCGCTCGCTGGCCAGGGCGTGAATCTCGGTATTCTGGACGCGGCGGCCCTGGCCGAGATTCTGCAGGTTGCGGGCGGGCAGAAGCGCGACCTGGGCGCGCATGCCCTGCTGCGCCGCTATGAGCGCGCGCGCAAGGGCGCGGATGTGAGCATGCAGGCCGTGACCGGCGGTTTTCGATATCTGTTCGGCAGTCGTTTCCCGGGTCTACGCGCATTGCGCGATGCCGGTCTGCGGGCGACCGAACAATTGCCGCCGCTCAAGGATTATTTCATGCGCCGCGCCAGCGGTCTGACAGGCGAGCTGCCGCGCCTCGCGCAGCGTGTGCAGCGGTAGACGTGCTGCACCTGCGTTCGGGGCCACTGCTAGCGCAAGTGATGAGAGACCAGAGCAATTCCCGGAGCGATAGAGCCTGTTTCGCTTGATGGTCGAAAACGGACCGACTAACGGTTCAAGCATTCGCTTCACGTGCAACATCTCCCTGGCCTGAGTCACAACGACTCACACAGGTCGAATGTCGAGCTGCCGTCTCAATCCTGGTCTCGAAGCGAATGCGGAGCTTGACCAGGGGGGGTCCAGGTAGTGTCCATGCGATCACCCAGTCTGCTCCCGCGAAGTTGCGACGGAGCAGGATTAGCACGGAGTGAACCCCAGAACTGGATCAGTTATGCATGAAACTTACACTGAACGGCGTCGCGCAGCCTTTGGGCAACCAGTTCTTGATAAATCAACGAGTTACTTAGGCGCGACTGGCGGCAAGTGTATGTTAGGCTAGGCTTTGATAAGAATACATCGTGTCCGACAGAGATTTTGCCAGGGGACGGTCGACTACGTAGCTAAACCTAATTCGATCAGAGAGAAAGCGTCCCCATGGCATTGAAGGACGAGCCGCTCGCGCGGTTAACGGCTTTTGTCTGCATGCTGAGCGTGGCGCTAACGCTGGCTGGATGCAGCTGGCTGCGGGCGGTATCCGGACTTGACGTAATCCTGAGCGACAATACCTCGGCCTACACGGAGGTGGCTCGTGAGCTCACACGCCAACACGATAGTCGTGTCGAGATCTTCCGGATCGACGGCGACAGCGCTCGCTCGCTTGAAGTGCAGCAACGCGTCCAGCAGTCGGACAGGACCGTTGTGGTGGCGGTGGGGCTCGCGGCGGCCCAGTTGGCGACCCGTCTCGTCAACAAACAGGTCATCTTCTGTCAGGTCTTCAACTACGAGGACGCGCGTCTGCTCGCGGCCGGGATGAGGGGGGTCAGCGCGACGCCGCCCGTGGCCGAGCAATTCCGCTACTGGAAACGTCTCTATCCGCCGCTAAAAGATATCGGTGTGGTGACGGGTTCGGGGTTGCGCGCGCTCCTGGCCGAAGCACAGGTCGCCGCCCGCGAGCAAAATATTAAGCTCGTGCATGTCGAGGTCCGTACTGACAAGGAAATGCTGCGCGCTTACAAGCAGATGGCGCCGAAGGTTCGGGGATTCTGGCTGTTGCCGGACAACCGAATTCTCAGCCGCGAGTCGGTGCGCGACCTGCTGGCGTTTAGCGCGAAACAAGGTAAACAAGTACTCGTTTTTACGCCGGAGCTGCTGGGTTCCGGCGCGCTCTTGAGCGCGGCGAGCGATCCGGCGGATGTGGCCGGCAGGGTGCTGAGCATCATCGGGTCGACGAACCACGCCGAGCAGGCCCCGGTCCTGCCGCTGACCCGGACACGCATTCGCATCAGCGTGGAGATGGCGAAGTGGCTTGACCTGCCGCTCGTGCCTGAACTCAGGAAGCTGGCATATGTTCCGTGACCGAACGGCTCTGGCGCGTATGTGGGTCGCCTGGCCTGCCCGGCTGTCGTACATGTGGCGGTGGTGGCGCAAGCCCAGCCCTCCACCGAGCCTGGCCGGCAGGATTCTCGGCATGTTGCTGCTCGGGATGCTGGTGATTTACCTGATCGCCAACATTGGGTTGTGGTGGGCTTCGACGCGTCTGCTGGACAACAACCTCAGGAAACAGGCGGTGCAGTGGGTCGCGGAGCTGGATGAACTCGGTACTCTGCACTATGTCTTTAGAGGCCAGCCGCACCTGGCCGTCATCGATCAACGTCTTAAAAATTTCCCGGAAATCCTCTTTGTTCGCTACTACGACAGTCAGGGCCGGCGGGTGATCGCGCAGTACGGGTCGCCCCCGCTGGAAGCGGCAATCAGCCTCACGGAAGAACAGATGCACGCGGCCCAGAAGCCATCCGAGTCTGACGCCCCCTATCCGATGACTCGCGAAACGGCGGGGTCGGGCCCGCCGTATCTGCGGATCATCGCGCCGCTGCGGGTGAAGTCCATTGCCAGGGATGGTGCCGCCGGATTCCGGCTCGACGGCGCAGGCCGCGAGCGTGTGCGTGTGGTCGGATATATCGAGCTCGGGCTCAACGCGGCGTATTACAGTCGAGAACTCAACAAGAGTATGGCGTTCGGCAGTGGATTGGTCGCACTCCTGTTGCTGCTGACCCTGCTGGCCGGTCGCTGGCTGGTGCGCCACTGGCTGGCCCCGCTGGTGGCGCTGCGTGTGCCGCTTGAGCGGCTGGCCAACGGCGATACCAGTGTTCGGGTGGAGAGCAGTGGAGGGCATGCGGAGATCGCGGCCATTAGCGAGGCGGTCAAGCAACTGCAGCGGCTCGCCGAGCACGACCCGTTGACCGGCCTGGCGAACCGCGCCCGGTTCGCGCGCATCCTGGAGATGGAGATCGTTCGCCGGAGCGAAAGCCACGCTCAAAGCGCGCTGTATTTCGTCGACCTCGACCAGTTCAAGTATGTGAACGATACACTTGGGCATGCGATTGGCGACCAGGTGCTCGTCCAGGTAGCCGACGTACTGCGCCGGCGGTTGCGCGAGATCGATGTGGTCGCGCGTTTCGGCGGCGACGAGTTCATGGTGCTGGCGCGAGACGTATCGGCGTCACAGGCGGCTGAGATTGCTAGTTCCATTACTCACCTGGTTCGGAATGAGCGCATCGTTAACGGTGACCGCGTCTTCAACACCAGCTGCAGTATCGGCGTCACGATGATGGACGGCGCGCGCTATTCGGTCGGGGAGTTGTTGGCACAGGCGGATATGGCCTGTTATGCGGCCAAGTCGCGCGGACGCAATACTTTCCATTTCTATGAGCCGAGTGACCAGGAAACGCAGCGCATGAGCTCTGAGCTCAACCAGTCACAGCTTATCAAGGAAGCCTTCCGCGAGAACGGTTTCCGTATGCAGTATCAGCCGATCGTCGGGTTGGGGCGGCCGAAACAGATATATTATGAGGTGCTGTTGCGGATGCAGAACCAGGAACAAGATCTGGTTCTGCCGTCCGAATTTTTGCCGGCGGCCGATCGCTTCGGTCTGATGGTGGACATCGACCGCTGGGTCATCGAGCATGCGCTGGACGCGCTCGCACAATTCCGTCGCGATGGGCACAACATCGGGTTTACGGTGAACCTTTCCGGTCAGAGTTTTGAGGAACCCTCGCTGCTCGATTTCATCCAGAATCATCTGTGGCGCAATGGTCTCGCCGGCAAGGATGTGATCTTCGAGATTACCGAGCAATCCGCCGTGCGATACATGTACAAGGCTCAGCGCCTGATCCAGGGGCTTGTGGATATCGGCTGTCGGTTTGCGCTGGATGACTTCGGCGCCGGCTTCAGCTCGTTCGGGTACCTGAAGCATCTGCCGGTGGATATCATCAAGATCGACGGAACTTTCGTGCAGCACATGGCCGATGACGTGCTCGATCAGGCGATGGTGCGATCGATCATCGATGTAGCGCATACCCTCGGTAAGCTCACGGTGGCGGAGTCCGTCGAGGACGCTCGCACCCTGAAACTGGTGCGCGCCGCGGGCGCGGATTTTGCGCAGGGGAATTACCTCGGAAAACCGTCGGAAAAATTGCTCGCGTCGTCGCAATCCGTGGTGGCGTAACGCCGTGCGGGGTGCTGTTCCTGGCGAATTGTTATTCCCTGTTGCAGGGAATTTTCCGGCAGAGAACGGTTCGCCTAAGACTGGCTCCTCTGCCATTTTCCTGCCCCCAGCTTCCTCTTCGATTCACACATTTACCCACACCGGCACACAGGTAAACTGGCGGGTTACGACAACGCCGATTATGGCGGCGAAAGCCGGCTCCTCTTGCGTCGAAGGGTTGTGAGCCAGATCAGGTCCGGAAGGAAGCAGCCGCAGCAGCCATTTCGGGTGCGAGGGAGCGGCCGACCCGAACTGCAACCAGTTCGATTTCAGATCAAAGATGCTGAGTAAGTGTCCATGAGCTTCGTCGGCACAGGAACATCCGCCGAGGGGACCGCTCGGTCCAAGGGCCGGAACGCGCAGGTCAGGTAGCAGGTTTTTGAGGGAGGGTGGCAGAATACGGCAAGCTGTCGCGGCGAACGCAGGGCGATCGGCTGATCAAAGGATCTTGGACTCAAGAAATAACAGCGTTTATTCTTCCTATGCCCATTGAGTGACTGCAATGTCTACGGACTTCTGGAATTCTCGATACGCAGAACCTGGTTACGCCTACGGTACCGAGCCGAATGCGTTCCTGGTGGCTCAGAAAAAATATCTCAAGCCCGGCGGGAAGGCGCTGGCGGTGGCCGACGGCGAGGGACGCAACGGTGTGTGGCTGGCGCAGCAGGGATTGGACGTGCTGTCGGTGGACATCTCGGAGATCGGGCTGTGCAAGACCCAGGAGCTGGCCGTGGACCGCGGCGTTGCGATCCGCACCGAGAAGGCCGATTTGATCACCTGGCAATGGCCCGCGCAGAAGTTCGATATTGTGGCCGCGATTTTTATTCACCTTCCGCCCGAGGTGCGCGCGCGCCTGCACCGCCGCATGTTCGAGGCGCTCAAGCCCGGCGGTGTCCTGATCCTCGAGGCGTTCACGCCCGAGCAGCTCAAGTACAAGACCGGCGGGCCGCCGGTGGCGGACATGCTTTATACCGCCGACATGCTGCGCATCGACTTTGCCGGCGGTGAGATTCTGCACATTGAAGAAGTCATCACCGAGCTCGCCGAGGGGAAATACCATCGTGGGCCGGGAGTGGTGGTGCGCCTCGTGTTGCGACGTCCAGGGATGGACTAGTGCCGCGCAAGACAGGACGTCGATAGCGGCCGACGTCCAGGGATGGACTAGTGCCGCGCCAGACACGACTCCATGGATGGAGGAGGTAGGGCAACATCGGGAATAGTCGCCGAGGACGTCGATAGCGGCCGACGTCCAGGAGGGGCAACTGCCGTGCGAGTTATGATTTCAGGCGCATGGCCCGCTTGGTTTAATAATATCCCCACTGATCCCTGAGGTAGACGCCGGCGGTGGTGTATTCCTCATTCGAGGCCGGCACCAGGCCTTTTCCCAGTCCGTAGGCTTGGCGAAAGTTCGCGAGGGGCTGCTCCGCCTCGGGCGCGAGCAGGGCGGCGGTGATCTTCGCCTGATCCTCGCGAGAGATGCGCGGCCCGGCCGAGAATGCCTGCTGGGGCAAGGGCTTGTTGCGGAAGATGGTCCGGGTCTGGGCCCCGTCCTTGTCATGTTTCTGCAGGTGTTTGAGCGGGAGCATCGCCGCCGTGCACTTGCCTTCCAGTAAGCCCTTGTAGATGTTGTCGTAGCCGTCGATCGCGACGATCACCGGCTGCCGCGCCGGGTTGTCGAATTCATCGAGCATGATGAGCGTGCCAAGATTGGGCGGGGCATGCGCGCAGATTTTGTGGCCGGCAAGCTGCTTCAGACTGTTGATGCGGGTGTTGCCCTTGCCGACAAAGCCGACATAAGTGAATTCGCCGGGCAGCTTGACCAGCACATTGTGGCTGAGCTTCGTCATGCGCCAGCCGTTGAAGTGCGGGCCGTCGAATACCAGGTCGTATTCACCCTTCTGCATGGCGCCTTGATAGATGCCCCAGTTGCCCGCATGCCGATAGACCACTTTCTTCCCGATCGCGCCGGACAGATAGTCGGCGATCGGGCCAAAGCGTTTCATGCCCTCCTGCTCCGAATCGCGAGGCGGGGCGGACAACACGAGCTCGTTCCGGCTACGCAGATTCCACGCGGGATCGGTTGCGGGTGCCTGTGTCTGGTAGGCAACCCTGGTATTCCCGGCAACGGCGGATGTGGTATCTGGTGTTTGCGAAACCGGTCCGGCCGCGGATAGAGGTGCAGCGACAGCGAGCATCAGAAAACCGATGCCGCCGCGTATCGATATCGGGTTCATTGCGTGAACTCCCTGCATGATCATGCCCTGTGGATTGTCCGCCGCCGCCAGCACCCGGCGTGGCGCCGGCGGACAAAATATTACCGGTATCCCCAAGTGTCCTTGAGGATGCTCGCGACGCCGGCGTATTCGTCCTTGGCGGCGGGCTGGAAGTCACCGCTCAGGGCGTAGGCATCGCGCAGCTTGGTGGTAGCGGTGCGCGAGTCGGGCAAGGTGAGGGCGCGCGCAATCTTTGCCTGGTCTTCGGCTGCCATGCGAGGTCCGGCCGAGAACGCCTGGTTCGGATAGGCTTTGGCCTTGAAGACCACGCGCGTCGCCGTGCCCTGCGGGTCGAGTTTGGCGAGGTTGCGCGCCGGCAGAATGGCGGCGGTGCAGCGCCCAGTCTGTATGCCACTGTAGATGGTGTTCCAGCTTTCTGTGCTCACGATCAGCGGCTGACGCATCGGATTGTCGAACTCGTTCAGTACCGTCAGGGTGCCCAAGTTCGGCGGGCTCATGCCGCAGATGCCGCGCCCGGTGAGCTGCTTGAGTTCGTGCACCTTGTCGTTGTCTTTCTTCACTACCACCACGAAGCTGTGTTCACCCGGGGCCTTCACCAGAATGTTGTGCTGCAGGTTGGAGGCACGCCAGGCATTGAAGTGCGGGCCGTCGAACACCAGGTCGTATTCGCCCTTGCGCATCTCCGTCTGGTAGGCGATCCAGTTGGCCGGCTGCCGGTACACGACCTGCTTGCCGGTGACGGCCGACAGGTATTCGGCAATCGGGCCGTAGATTTCTGCGGCGGCCTGGGCCGACTCGCGCGGCGGGGCGCTGAACACGTAGGTGCCGGGTTCGGCCGAAGCCGTGGCCGGTGCCTTCTCGAGCAGCGCCGGACTGGCCAGTGCGGCGCCCGCCGGGGAATAGCCTACCTTTTGCTGGCCGGCCGGATCAGCGGCCGTGGCGGCCGTGGACAACGTACCGAGAACGAGAGCAGTCAGGGTCAGGCGCGGAAAGATTCGGGTGAACATGGATACGGCCTCCGTATTATTTCGACTTGGAAATGGGTTGTGGCTTCCGATGAAACCCCGCGCTGCCTCCCGGTAACGCGGGTTACTGCAGGACGGCGATCAATAACCCCACTCGTTCTTGAGGTAGGTGCCGAGGCCCGCGAACTCTTTATTACTGGCGGCAGTAAACGGCCTGCCCGCGGCGTATTTCTCGCGCAGCTTCATGGTTGCCTTCTCGCCCTCGGGCGTGAGTAGGGCACGCGTGATCTTTTCCTGATCCTGCAAGCTCAGACGCGGGCCAGCGGAGAGGGCATTGTCCGGCAGGGTCGCACCGCGGAACACGATTTTCGCCTGACGGCCGGAATCTTTCTCGAACTGCTCGAGTTTCTTGAGCGGTATGGCGGCAGCCACGCATTTGCCGGCCAACATGCCTTGATAGATATGTTTCCAGCCGTCGATGTTAACGATGATCGGTTGGCGTGCCGGGTTGTCGAACTCGTTCAATGCCGTGAGCGTGCCGAGGTTGGGCGGCGCGTGCCCGCAGATGGTGCGGCCAGCGAGCTGCTTGAGTTCGCGGATCTTGTCGTTGTCTTTCTTGACCAGGACGACGAACACATGTTCGCCGGGAACCTTTGCCAGCACATTGTGCTGCACCCGGTCGACGCGCCAGGAATTGAAGTGCGGCCCGTCGAACACGATATCGTAGGCGCCTTTCTGCATCAGGCCCTGGTACACGCCCCAGTTGCCGGCGTGCTTGAATACGACCTTCTTGCCGAGCACGGTCGATAGATATTCAGCCACCGGACCGTAGATGGTCTCGGCCTCGGCATCATCCTCGCGCGGAGCGGCGCTCAGGACCAGCTCGTTGTTTTCAGTCAGGCGCATCGCCGGGGCCGTATTCTGCGGTGCGCGGAATGCGACCTTGGTGCCCGCGTTGACCGCCTGTCCGCCGGATTCGGCCGCTGCGACGACACAGACCGATGCCATAACCAGGGCCATGACGAAGCGCAATGATTTCCTGAACGTGCTGCTGCTGTGTCCAATCATGAAGATCTCCTCGTAATCTGAGAATGCCGGTCTCGCCTCAACCACGTCCGCTGTCTGCACACTGGCCCGCAAGTCAAATCCTTGACGCAATGTGCTCCGTGCACGGCCAAGTGACTGTAGCTGAGGATAGGACGAGCGCCAGACAACTTGATGGCATTGGCGGCCGCATCCGACGGGCGGATGCGTGCGTAGCAACGAGCGGCACGCAGCGAAGAATTACTTCCTGTCTGCCTTGACGCCTCACTGGACGGCAGCTAAGTGTTGACACACTCGGGTATAAAAATATTCCGTACAAAAAAGCCGAACGGGCGTGGGGAAGTGACGCCGGGGATCGAACCTCGTGCGCCGGTATTTGTAGGGAGGAACAAACGATGTTCAGGGCGCCGCCCGGGAGCGATGCGTTGTCGTCATTCCCTCCAGGTATTCTTTCTACCGTTCCTCCGGCCGATTCGACCGGTTACGGCACTTTGTCATGCTGTCCTGGAGACGTCATACATGTCTGAGCGCGTCTCACTGTGGTCGCTGTTCACCACCTTTCTCAAGATCGGCAGCACCGCGTTCGGCGGCTTCATGGCGCTCATCTCTGTTGTGCAGAACGAGGTGGTCGAGCGCAAGCGGCTGCTGCGGCAGGAAGACATGCTGGATGGCATCTCGCTCGCCACCATCCTGCCCGGACCGGTGGCGGTGAACGTCGTGGCCTATGTCGGGTATCGTCTGCGTGGCGGTGCCGGTGCGCTCGTGTCCGCGGCTGGCGTGATCCTGCCCGCGTTTGTGTTGGTGCTCGCGCTCAGTGTCGCGTATTTCACGTGGGGGAGTGTGCCAGCCGTGAGCCGGATATTTCAGGGTTTCATCCCGGCCGTGGCAGCGATCATTGCACTGGCCGCCTGGAACATGGGCCGCAAGGCGGCGAAGGGCGCGCGCGCCATGCTGATCCTGATCGCCGCCGCGTTGCTGCTGATCGGCATCGGCGGATTCTGGGTAACGCTCGCGATCATCGCGGGCAGCGGCGTTGCAGGCTGGTTGCTGTTTCGCCCACCGACTCCGGAGGAGGGTGTGCGGGCAGAAGACAAGGCCGTGCACGTTCCAAGATCCGCGCCTCGCAGTTCGCTCCTGAGCGTGCACCTGTTGCCGGCCGCGAGTCTGGTCGCGCCGTTCCTGAGCGTGGATGTCGCGCTGACTGCGAAGCTGTTCACCACGTTCGCGAGTGTGAGCATCTTCCTGTTCGGTGGCGGTTATGTGTTCATCCCGGTCATCCAGGAAATCGTGGTGGAAAGTCATCGCTGGCTCACGCTCCAGGAGTTCGTGGACGGCATTGCCCTGGGCCAGGTGACCCCCGGACCGATTCTGATCAGCGCCACTTTCATCGGCTACAAGGTCGCCGGTTTCGCCGGTGCGCTGGCGGCGACGGTTGGCATCTTTCTGCCGCCGGTCCTGTTGATGCTGGCCGGCGCCCATGCACTCGAGCGTATCAAGAAATCGGTCGCCATTACCGCGGCGCTGGCCGGTATCCGCCCGGCCGTGGTCGGCATGATTGCCGCCGCGGCGGTTACGGTTGGCTGGACGGCGCCGCATCACTGGGCGTCGCTGCTGATCTTTGCCGCTGCGCTCGTAGCGCTCACGCGCCTGCGTGTGCAGGTAGTTTGGGTAATTCCTGCGGCAGGACTTTCCGGATTGCTGTTGTTCTGATGCGGCGACCCGCAGGGGGCTCGATGGACAGGCACGGCATGCAAACCTTTACATACGCCAGACTCATCCGCACGGATGATGACGGCTTGGCGACGCCATATGGCGGCGAGCTGGTGCAGGCGTTCGTGCCGGCGCACGACCGGGCCAGCGTGCTCGAACGCTTATCAACGCTGCCAGCACTGCAGATTTCAGACTCCGAGTTGCTCGACTTGGAGATGATCGCCGCCGGGGCACTCAGTCCGCTTACCGGTTTCATGACACGCGCGGCGTACGAGGACGTGCTGGCGAACGCGCGGTTACCCGACGGCCGGCCGTGGGGCCTGCCGGTGACGCTTACCGTGACGCGCGCCGCGGCGCTCTCGATACGCTCCGGGCAGGAAGTGGCACTGCACCACGGTGCAAACCCGGTGGGCGTGATGCTGGTAGAAGAGATGTTCCCGTGGGACGCAGAGGCGGAAACACGTGCGCTCGGCAGCGCTGCGAACGATACCTGCAGCGCCGCGCGCCGCGCGCGCCGGGCGGAATACCTGGTGGGCGGTCCGGTGGCGCTGCTCGCCGCGCGCGGCGCCAGCTTCATGCAACAAGGACACCTGTGGCCGCTCGAATTGCGCGGCCAGTTCGCACAGCGCGGCTGGCGGCAGGTAGCGGTGCCGCACGTGCGCTACGCATGGCGGCGCACCCACGAGTATCTGCTCAAGTGTTCCCTCGAGGCCTCGGACGCGTTGCTTCTGCACGCACCGGCGGACAAGCAGGAAACGGCGCAGGCGATTCCGCGCGAGATCGCGCAGATGGCAAGCCGCATGCTGATCGAGAATTACTTTCCGGTCGACCGGATTACGGAAAACCCGATTCCAGCCGGGCTATTTGCCGACTCCGCGCGCAGCGCGCTGACGCATGCGATTCTGAGCCAGAATTATGGCGCCAGCCAGTTCTTCCTTCCGGAAGACGATGACGGTACGCGCACTATTTTTGCCGACGCCGCTCGTCATGGACTCTCGATTCGGCCGGTGTTCATGCCGGCCGCCTTCCATTGCGATCCGTGCGGAGGGATCGCCACCCACAAGTCCTGCCCGCACGACGCGGCACAGCGCCTGAACGTGACCGATGAGGAGATTGCCGAACGCCTGATCCAGGGCGAAGGCCTGCTGCCGTTCATGGTGCGGCCGGAGATCGCGCGCGCGCTCGCGCGCGGCATGGCCGACCGCCAGGAAGGTGCCGCCGTCAAGAGCGGCGGCCGGCACATCCATCCGCATGCCACGGAGGTGAGCAGCGAGTTGCGCCAGTCGCTGGCCGGGCACAAGGCCTGCGCGCTGTGGATGACCGGGCTTTCGGGTTCCGGAAAATCCACGATCGCGCACCGCTTGGAGCGCGAACTCCTGCTCGGCGGCCACCGCGTGTTCGTGCTGGATGGCGACACCCTGCGTCATGGCCTCAATCACGACCTCGGCTTCAGCGAAGCGGACCGGCGCGAGAATCTGCGGCGCGCCGCCGAGGTGGTGAAGGTGATGGTCGACGCCGGCCTGATCGTGATTGCCTCGTTCATTTCGCCATTCCGCGCCGAACGTCAGATGGTGCGCGAGATCCTCGGCGCCAGCTTTCGCGAGGTCTACGTGGAGGCGAGCCTCGCGGCCTGCGAGGAACGCGATCCTAAGGGACTGTACAAGCGCGCCCGCGCCGGACAGATCCCGCAGTTCACCGGCATCAGTTCACCGTATGAACCGCCGGAGAGCGCGGACGTGCGGCTCGACACCACGGTGTATTCCGTGGACGACTGCACGCGCCAGCTGCGTGACTATCTCGCCAACGGCGGGGTGCTGCGCAACGCGCGGCCTGATCGTCTCGTGGCCGGCGTCTCGGTGCGCGGCGGTATCCGAATCCAGTAAGAAAACACATAGCAAGGAGAGTTCAATGCCCATTTTCATGATCGGTATCCAGCGTTCCGGCTCCAACCTGCTGCGGTTGATGCTCAATCAATTGCCGGAAGTGGCGGCCCCGCACCCGCCGCATATCCTGCAACGCCTCATGCCCATGGTCTCCGGCTACGGAGACCTGAAACAGGACGCCAACTTCATGCGCCTGGTGGACGATGCCTGCCAGTTGGTCGAGCTCAACCCGGTTCCGTGGGAAGGTGTGACGCTCGATCGTCAGGACGTGGCGTTCCGCTGCAGCGAGCGCTCCCTGGTCGCGGTGTTCGGCGCGGCGTACGACATCATGTCCGAGGCGCGCGGTGCCCAGACCTGGTGTTGCAAAAGTCTGGCGAACATCCGTTACCTCAATGAGATCGATCGCTATTTCAGCGACGGCGCGAAGTACATCTATCTCTATCGCGATGGGCGGGATGTGGCCGTCAGCTTCCGCAAGGCGGTGGTCGGCGAAAAACATTTTTACCACATCGCCAAGGAGTGGGCTGCCACCCAGCAGATCGCACTGGGCATGCGCGAGCGCGCCGGGCCGAAGCGGTTTTTCGGGGTGCGCTACGAAGACATCACCGCGCAGCCGGAGGGCACCATGCAGCGCTTGTGCAAGTTTCTTGGCTATCGCTACACGCCGTCGATGCTCAGCTTCCACCAGACGGACGAGGCCAAGAAGGCGGCCAATTCCAGCGATCTGTGGGGCAATGTCGTGAACCCGGTGATGGCGGACAACACCCGCAAGTTCCTGCGCGAGGCGGGCGAGGCCGATATCCGTCTGTTCGAGCTGGTGGCCGGCGACGCACTCGAGGCGCTCGGGTACGATCGCGTCGCCACGCGCGCCGGCGAGAAGGCCGAGTTCAGCGCCGATGACATTCGCCATTTCGATGCCGAGAACAAGCGCCTCAAGGAAGAGGTCATGAGCAAGGTGGACCCCGAAGACCTCAAGCGCCGTGACCGGCAGGCCAGCCTGATTCAGCAGATCCAGCAGCGCCAGCAGACTGGCGGCGGTATGTGGATAAACGTGTAACCGTGGATCCGTGGCCAGGGATGGCCGCTACTCCTCGCCGAGACCCAGTTCCTTCAACTTCCGTGTCAGGGTATTGCGGCCCCAGCCGAGTTTGAGTGCCGCCTCCTGTTTGCGCCCGCCGGTGTGCGCCAGCGCCGCCTGCAGCAGGATGCGTTCGAATTCCGGGTTGAGCTTTTCGAGAATGTTGCTCTCGCCGTGCGCCAGCCTCTGTTCGATCAGGCGTTTGAGTCCCGCGCGCCAGCCATCCTCGTCCGTCGTCGTCGTGCTGCCTTCATGCAGTTCCGGCGGCAAGTCGTCGATGCGCACCGCCTGGCTCGGCGCCATGACCGTAATCCAGCGGCAGGTGTTCTCGAGCTGACGTACATTGCCGGGCCAGGACAGACGCGTCAGATAGTCGCTGGTTTCGGGCAACAGGTGTTTCACTTCCACGCCCAATTCTTCCGCGGACTGCTTGAGGAAGTAACGTGCCAGCAGCGGGATATCCTCGCGCCGGGCGCGCAACGGCGGCAGGTGGATGCGGATCACGTTCAGGCGGTGGAACAGGTCCTCGCGGAAACGCCCGTCCTTGACGCGGGCTTCGAGGTCCTGGTTGGTGGCGGCAATGATACGCACGTCGGTCTCGACCTGCTCGTGGCCGCCGACGCGGTAGAATCGGCCATCCGACAGCACGCGCAGCAGGCGTGTTTGCAGCTCCGCCGGCATGTCGCCGATTTCATCCAGAAACAGCGTGCCGGCATGCGCCTGTTCGAAACGCCCCTTGCGCTGTGTCGTGGCGCCGGTAAACGCACCCTTCTCGTGACCGAACAGTTCGCTTTCCAGCAGTTCGCGCGGAATGGCGGCGATATTGAGGGCGATGAACGGCCCGCCGGCGCGCGGGCTGTGGCGGTGCAGGGCACGCGCGACAAGTTCCTTGCCGCTGCCCGATTCGCCGGTGATCAGCACGGTGGCGTGCGACTGGCTAAGCCGCCCGATGGCGCGGAATACTTCCTGCATCGCCGGTGCCTGGCCGAGCAGCTCGGTCATCGGCGCCTCGCTCGGCACTGGCGTGTCGCGGCTGGCGCTTTCGGCCAGCGCACGGCGCACCAATTCCAGC
>Ga0105100_10001056_pt1 | contig 16240 bp, 27 predicted proteins | sample PPLLak12cMay2015_2_FD_87033 | JGI IMG/M metagenome (GOLD analysis project Ga0105100, IMG submission 87033) | Freshwater sediment microbial communities from Prairie Pothole Lake near Jamestown, North Dakota, USA - PPLs Lake P8 Core (1) Depth... | ecosystem: Environmental > Aquatic > Freshwater >...
ACCTAGATTTATCGATTATCGGTCGATTGCTCTACCACTGAGCTATGCGGCCAGCTAGTACCCCTGATAGGATTCGAACCTACTTATTACCTGTTTAGAAGACAGGCGCCTGTCCAATAGGCTACAGGGGCATATTGTCATATATCACTGGCCCTTCTTTGATATCTGTAATCTGTGGATCTTTCTTGGATATACTCAGAATCCTGAGCAGAAAAAACCGCCATTACCTCCCAGCCATCCTCGTCACGTAGTTTTAAGTATTTGCCTATAACAGCATACTTTTCCGGCAACCAGGAAACCTGGTATTGTGTTCCTCGCCTCAATTGACATTGACAATGGGTCATAAAATACACCCCCTTGAGCCAGCGGCCGGAATCGAACCGGCATTGTCCGGTTTACGGGACCGGTGCTAAACCAATATTAAGCTACGCCGGCTTAATCTTCAGTCTCTCTGTAGTCAAATACGTGTTCTCTATATTTAAATACGTCGTCTAAAAGATCAGAAAACAAAGATCTGAATCTTTCTATGAATTTTTCGGCCTCAATTCTTCGATCCCGTTCTATTTCCAGCGCCCTAGAAAGCTCTTTATTTTTCTTTTTAAGTTCTTTAATTGTCTGTTCCATATTGTAATATAAGCATCCTTTCCTTGTTTGTCAAGTAAAATAATTTGTGCCCCAGACAGGATTCGAACCTGCATCTTAGAGTTTAGGAAACTCTTGCTCAATCCATTGAGCTACTGGGGCAGTGTGGCCCCTGCTGGCTGATAGCGGGCCGACTTTGGCTATCCGGAATTGCGTGTGGTGCTCACCGGCGTACTTTGGCTTATGTCCCATATGCTATCATTTGTGGCTGCCCTTTTCCCACACTCAGACTTTTGTCGGGCCACTTGTACCCCTGACAGGACTCGAACCTGCATATATCCGACGTTCGTAGCGTCGTGCTGTTCCATTCAGCTACAGGGGCTTGGAGCCGGCGAGCGGGATTGAACCGCTGACCTCAGCTTTACCAAAGCTGCGCTCTACCTACTGAGCTACGTCGGCTTATGGCGGGCCAATGAGGAATCGAACCCCATCCTAGAGTTTTGGAGACTCCTTGGTCACCATGACCTCTGACCCATTATAGTTTTTTGATATTATCTGAAAAAAAAATTAATCCCACGTCTTTAGTGTTTTATTTCTAGTTTAAGCATTACTTTGTTACTATCTCTAATACCTTGTGGAGATAAAATATGTCTTCCACCTACTATTTTATAATCATCTTCAAAAACTCCTCCTGTACTTTCATCGAGGAGTTCTGTACAATACACCTTTCCATTCTTATCTTCAAAAACAAAATCATATTGTACTTTTGTTGAAACGCACCACTTTGCGTAGTCTATTATCTCCTGTTCTGCTTTAAATAACTCTTCCCCTTGTAAATCCACAAAAGAGATAAGCCGAAGTACACAAATATGGTCACACCTACATACAGTAAGAACGTCATCTTCTACTACTCCCGATCCAATAGCATGAATGACTGTGTTATCACCAACGTAAATCATAGAGTGTGCCCAAAAACCAGGAACTGCCGAATTACTCAGGTAGCCGTCGTGTTTTGACAACAGAAAGTCTGCCCTCTGTATTGTTTCTAAAACTTTACGAACTTCTGGCCCTTTTACTTTGTGTTGTGCCGGTTTATACGTTATGAAAAAAGGGGTGTAATGGAACTGCGTATCTGCCATACCTTTAAGCAACCACTTAGGAGTTAACCAATTTGGAATTTTCATTAACCTTTCCCCCGCTTATTAATGTAACGCCTCTCACTATAGTTTTTTAATGTTGTCAGAAAAAAACTTCAAACCACCACTGGGATCTATCTTTATCCTAACACCAAAAGCTATAGAAAACCCAACAACATCCTCAATATCTTCGATTTTTGTTAAATACTCAACTAACCTCATTCTTTCTTCTTGGCCCATCATAAAAGCAACTACAACCTCCTCCACATTTGGCTGATCAGTATCCTCACGTGTCACCATCAAATGAAAAGGCCTTTCATCTTCTTCGCTTGTAACCTTTATGACTTCTCTTCGCATTAGATTCTTCTCCTTTTGCCGAACAATCTTAGCAAGTCTAACTTTTCTTTAATTCTTTTGAATTTTTGGTATTTCTCGCTATAAATAACTGCAACATCTTTTGCTTCGTTCATTGCTACATTAGGTTCTGTTTGTTCTTCCCACCAGTAAACAATCTCGTCATACACATCCCAACTATCCAACTTGTAAAGGTTCTCTAGCTCCAAGTTTATGAGTTTAAATGTACAAATCTCATTTCTAGAATCCCATACGGCTTCAGCAACAACACCAGAAACTTCTAACTCTATTGGGTCCGTACCCCTTGCAATTGGGACAGTGAGTGGAAGAACATATCTAAGCCCCACTCTTATATCATTTGGTGATCTAACTACAATATAACGATGATTCAACTCTAAAATTTCAAGGACTCTTAAAATGTGTCCGGTATCCATATCGCTCCTGTGGCGGAGAGGGAGGGATTCGAACCCTCGGGTGGTTTCTTAGCCACCTCACGTGTAGCAGACGTGCGCCTTAAGCCGCTCGGCCACCTCTCCTGTTTTTTGGTGTGGAAGACGGGAGTTGAACCCGCATGCCTTTCAGCGGTAGCTTTTGAGACTACTGTGTATCCCATTCCACCACTTCCACACATAGTTAAAGAATTCTTATCACTTCTCTTAGCGCCGCAAGAAAAAAACCACCCACTATTGTTGATAATCCAATGACCAACCCAAGAGGGTGAACATAATGCCCCACTATCAACGTAGATATTATTACCACACTTATCGCAAAACACAAATAGTGTTTAAAAAGTGCTGTGTTCATACTGGTGACATATGGTGGTGTCAAGGCCTCTTTTAATGATCTACACATCAAACTAAAATTGGCTGTTACCAAAAAACCACCTGCAGCAACACCTAAAATAAAAGGTAGTGATGCATTAAAAATGGTAAAAATCATTGTTAGATAAAAAACCGCTATGCTTGAGTGCTTGATAGAATCAAGAACCCTTCGTTCCGTCTGCATTAGTTTTGTCCTTTCTAGGAATTCTAGTAATCGTCCTGTAAACAGAAGCGAAACCTAAACCTATAATACCGTTGACTAAAAAAACCATAACTAAAAACCCTTTAAAATCGTTTGCCATCGCCCTAGACATCCATAGATTAATAAACATTAGTGCTACACCCAAAACAGCCAACGCGTAACGATTGACTACTTTCTTCGGTTCATTTTCCTCTCCCATAATATCTCCTTTTCAAATCTTTTGTTGGTGCGACCGGGGGGATTTGAACCCCCAAGGATTATATCCACTAGGGTTTAAGCCTAGCACGTTTACCAGGTTTCGCCACGGTCGCATTGGTAGTCGTGGTGGGATTCGGACCCACGACACGGAGTTTTAGAGACTCCTGCTCTGACCACTGAGCTACACGACTACAGACAATTCAAATGTTTAAATATCCTTTCTTCTGAGTATGTAGCTATAGCAGTCGCTTGATTCCCCATATCTGGCTCTCGCCAAACTGCCACATCTATATCATTCCTTTCCAAACGTTTAACCAAGTTTATAAGTTGCTGCTCACCCCTCACACCGAGATAAATTAGCGTCCCATTTCTCCAGTTTGAAGAGTGGTTCAGGAGGAACTGCGCTAATGCGTGTCCCCCCTGAACTGCTTGTTGTGCTTTAGTTAGATCCTTGCGTACCAACACATACATCTTCATTGATCTTACTCGCCCATTTTTCTTTGAGCTTATCAATCTGGTGTTGGGACGCTTTGTTGTAATCTTTGGGGCGCTCAATCTGTTCTCTGGAACGGCCCCTAATCTCACAATACGCAATATGTACATGTCTAAAATCATACTTTAAATCACGAATGTCGCTTTCAATTTCCCACAACTTTCTTCCATTGCGTTTGTCTTGCTTTCTACTTGCTTTAAGTTTTCTAATTTCTTTTGCTCTAATCTTTTGTACTTCTTTAACTTCCGTAAAAAGTTGTTTTCTGTTCATGATTTTATTCCTCCTAGTAGTTTGATTTAATTTGAAGCGGTTTTAAATCATCCTATTAAGGAGGTGCTCTAGAAGCAACCTACGGTGGAATTAATTTAACCTACGTCATATTTTCCTCCTGTTGTTTGGTATCGAAGGTGGGACTCGAACCCACACGGTGTTTAACCACAAGATCCTCGGTCTTGCGCGTCTACCAAATTCCGCCACTCCGACATGTGGTGCCCCTCCCCGGATTCGAACCGGGACGCCTCGCGGCACAGGTTCTAAGCCTGCTGGATAGACCTGATTCTCCTAGAGGGGCTTACTATTTTTCTACCATAATAATCACCTGTGGAGGTGACGGGAGTCGAACCCGCATTCCCTTTGGTTGCAAACCAAGCGCTCCCCATTGAGCTACACCCCCCTTGCGTGCAGTAGGCCGTATCTTTACCACTAAAATGGGCTTGGTTAATTCCTACGGCTAGACCTACGGTTATTTTCCGTCTGCTTTCCAGCTACTGCTTTGTGAGTCGCAAGGGATTCGAACCCTCAACCTGCCGGGTAAGAGCCGGCTGCTCTGCGCGATTGAGCTAACGACCCGTTGTCATCATATTATAAGCACTAAATTCTTTTTGTCAAATGGCGGAGGGAGAGGGACTCGAACCCCCAACGGTTTTACCCGTAACAGTTTTCAGGACTGCGCCCTCATCCAGCCGGATTCCCTCCACTATTCTTGTTGCGGGAGTGGGAATCGAACCCACGTAGCACAGGCTTATGAGACCCGACCGGCGACCAACAGCCTTCCCACAGTTATTTGTCTTCAAACTCATAAATTTCTTTGTAATAGGTGCGACTTTTGTCCATATAAAGATAATAAACTGAGCCGCCTATTGGTACATCCTCATTCTCTTTACGCTGTCTTTTAATAACCTCTGTGAATAAACGGTCAGAAGATTTATATTTCTCAACCAAATCATCTATCTCTGCGTTTGGCTCTGTCCAAACAAGACCATCGTTCGCAATGAGTTGGGGCTTAAAGTTATTTCCAGAACAATATTCAAATCCTACAAACCGATTCTCTAGATCAGAATACCCAAAATGAAAGATGGATGTCTGATCTGTCTGCGTTATAATATATCTATTACGACCATCAGCCAATAAATCACGCAAATTAGATGTAAACAATCTTTGCGGCGCATCAAAATCTCTAAATCTCCTATGAACCTCACCACATAAATGCATATACCAATCTAAAACAAAATCATAGTCACCAACACCACACATAACGCCTTGAAGATGTGGAACTATAAAGAACTTTGGACAATATTGTTTACTTCTTCTGCCTGTTTCTCTATCTTTCAAAGTTACCAAAGAGTCCATTGCCAATTCAATGCTTTTCTTTCCCACAGAATAACATATTGCTGACATATGGTGTCTCCTTTCTTGGTCTGTAGACCTTGTGGGACCGGCCCGAATCGAACGGGCATTTCCTGCTCTTCAGGCAGGCGCTATGACCACGTAAGCGACAGCCCCTTTTCTTGTAGCGCCGACGGGAATCGAACCCGCGTTATGAGATTGAAAGTCTCATGGCCTTTCCTATTAGGCCCACAGCGCCATGGTAGGCCGCCGGGGAATCGGACCCCGATTTGCTGGTTAAAAGCCAGCTACTCTACCACTGAGTTAGCGGCCCGCAATTAATCAGTGTCATACGACTCGCTCTTTAGATCTTCCTCTAATTCATCAAGATGAAGAGCCGTCTTTTCAATAAAACACTTTTCGGCCAAAAACCAACCGTATAGGCTTTCCATGCCATTTTCTCCATTAATCAACACTTCGTAAAGTAATGCAGAAGCATTATTGATTGTTATTTCATCCATGTTCATGTGTTCGACCCCCTTCGTTTTTTTTTCTTGGTGACCGGAGGAACTTGAATCCTCAACCACACGGGCCACATCCGTGCGCTCTACCATTGAGCTACGGCCACAGTAGAAAATCCAAATCTTGGGTTCCCTGCTGTGCCCATACCTGAAATATAATCATTCTTATTGTCTTTGTCAAGGGCCCAAAACAAAAAAAACGAGTAACCTTTTTCGGCTCTCGCTGACGGATCATACTCTATGCTAAGAAGGTTCGTAACCTAGATCATGATCCTGCACACGAGGGCGCTAAAGCGGATCGGCCAAGTTTCTTTATTATGTCTGGAACATAACATTGTCGATGAATCCATTTTATTGCCCTCTCTTTTTATTTTATGGTGGGTGAGGGGGGAATCGAACCTCCACAGCACTAGGCTACGATTTTACAGACCGCTAAGCTCACCACACTGCTCAACTCACCCAAAAGACGCCATGCACTATGCTTATTTTACACATGACGGCCACTTATGTGGACTTAATCCTGATGCCTATGCAGAGCAGGAACAGTCAAAAACTTATCGTTGTCTCTATATAATAGGAGGTTAGTTAATTCTTTCCTCTCTACATTTGCCACTACGACACTGGCCACCGTATTTTTTACACATCAAAAGATCGTGTGAACAACAGTGACACTTTTCTTCAAACAACGTACCGTCTTCTTTGCACTTCAAAAGTCTTTCTCGAAATCCTTCGTATTTTTGTTTTTTCATACCTATAATATAAGTACTATTTTTTATTTGTCAAGGCCTCATTATAAAAACATTGTTGGTAATCTCACCATCAAACCAATCTTTCACAAAGTGTACCGTGATTTCCCATCGAAAACTTTTACAACTAAAGATGTTTAAAAAAACAGCTGCACCCTCATCAACTGTATGCAGAACGATAGAGCTTGTTTTGATAAACTGCACAACCGAAATACCTTTTGAATGTAAAGGCTCGTCTTCGCTGAGGCCTGGATCACCCTCATATTCCCAAAAATGTGCTGCAATCTTTTCCATATCTATAAATTTACAAAGACAATCCAAAAACTCCTCTATATTTTCTCTGCTGAATTTCTCTACATTACAGCCGTGTAGGTCGAGGATTAATTCCGTACCAAATGATCTCATGGCTTTGTCCTCCTCCGTTGAAAATTTATATAGAGGTAAAATACTTTTAATAACCCTCTATTTTAAGAGGGTTACATTATTCTTTTTCTTTTTCTTTCTCGGCTTTATCGTAATCAACGCGCTTTTGATAGAGCCCTTCTAGTTCTCTAGCCAAAGCTTCTTTAATCTTCTTAAGATCTCCGAGCCTCATAATCACATCATCAAGCTGGCCATCAGCAAGAAGGCCGTTTATGGTGGTATCTATTACTTTTGTAGCGTCATATTTGCCGGCCTGAAACAATGACCTGGATGTGGCTTCTATCTGGTCACAGACCATAAGCACGGCGGACCCAACACATTTTGGGGTAGAACATTTGTATCTAAACAAATCTTCCACATCTTTACCCGACTTTGTAAAAAAATACTTCATGACAGAACTACCGTGGTGTTGGCTAATAATCTCTATCATCTTTCTAGGAAAGCTCTCGTCATTCACCAACACATTAACACCGTCTGAAACATGGCGCCCTATAATCTGGGAACTTACCCATGCTGGCAACTCCTTGTGTGGGTCTTCATCTTCCAGCTGATTTTCTGAAAAATACTTCGGATTGTTTATCTTTCCGATGTCATGATACAGAGCAGCAACCTTCATAAAAATAACATCGAGATCGAGTGCCATGCTTACACCCTCTACAATAGACGCCAATGATTGCGAGTGTTTATATGTCCCAGGGCATGCGTCACGTAACCTTTGCAATAGAGGGTAACTAGTGTCAAGAAGGTTGTGCAAATCCTCTTGTTTTTCTTGTTTGTCAATTACCTTTTCTTCTTTGTCTATTGTTGCCGGTGTCATTTTAGTTTTCCTTTATGGATTTAAAAGTTTATCCAACTCCTGATTAGATTTGTGGTATAGTTCGTCCCAATAGGTGCTTTCGTCACGCAGAAAAGCATCTCTAGGTGTTCTGGCCAACTCTCTTTCCACCCTCCTAAGTTGTGTTCTAGCCTGATCACGAATATTCATCCAATACTGTGTTAGTTGTTGCCGACGAAACTCATTAAGAGAAGCAACCAACCCTTTTTCTGTGTGGTCTACCTTCATATACACCCTTGTCTCCACGGCGCCCACAGCAGCATCTATTCTATTCTGCACGCGGTCACCAAGCTGCCAATAAAGTACAAGGATAGCAGTAATGGTACCAAGAACAGCACTAATTTTTCCTACCAACCAACCTTTTCCATTAGGTGTTGTCATTTTATATCTCCTTTAATGCACTGTAATCTTTTTCCGCCCTTCCCATAGTTCTATATAAAACTCGGCATTATCATAATCAATTTCTTTCCCGGCCATAAAATCATCTACACCTTCATATACAGGGATGTCTAAATCCATGGCCTCTCTTATCTCACCCAACGTGCCGCCGCTTTGTTCCCACCCTTCTATAAGAACAACTGCGTCACAGCGTCTTAAAATTTCCAAGCCACCATCAATGAATGTTTCTTCGTCGCACAAACCACTATAAAAAGCAGTAATTTTATGTGGACAAATAGCATACGCGCCCATCTGCCACAATCTCCAATTAACTTCTTCGGCCTTTTGAATATTTCTTAGTCTTTCAAAATCATTTTTGGCCGTGTAAGGCCCGGCAACATAAATCACGTCTTCCATATTCTATTCTCCTTATTCATAATCTCTTATAACAATACCGACTGTATTGCCAATAGGAATATTGTCTTTACTTCTCTCTAAATATCTAACGGTCAGTTTCTTTCCGATATAATCTTTAATATTTTTATACCATTCTCGTCTCTGTGCGAGAGTTCCTTTTGGGCAAGCCTCAAAAGTTCTCCCTGTGCCATCACCAAGATCACAAATAAAAATGACACAACCCTCATGAAGTCCTGTCCCTGGTTTACCGCCCACAATAGTAAACTCCTCATCTATAAATTCTTTGTATTTCTGTAAATCCTTACTTCGGTGGATAAACTTATATAAACTCTCCCTATTTCGAATGATGACACCTTCATACCCAGCCTGAACAAAATCATTATGCCAATCATATACATCGCTTTCTTCCAAAACCATAGTGGTTGGAACCACTACAATAGAATCACCAACATTTAAGTTTTTTTCTAACCATCTAATTCTTTCATAAAAAGGTACTTTCGGTTCTGCTTTATCATATAGATATAGTTTTAGTGTTAATGTTTCAGGCTGCCATTTCTTTACCAAACTAACGATGTCCTGCAAGTCCATACCATGTAGGTAAACCTCACCATCAGCAATGTCCCCTACTGAAAGTGCCTTTAGTAGTTTAGTATCAAAGTGATGTATTGTAGTATATTCTTTTCCTTTCCTAGATGTATACTTTATTGTAGATTCGTCTATCTTGTGGCAAAACACCCTAACTCCATTAAGTTTAGGCTGTGCGTAACAAGGGTATTTTATATTGTGTTTTCTTTCTCTAAAGTCTAGTGCTAACATGGGTAAAAGAACATTATCTGTTTCTTTGGGCAGATCTTCCGTGTAAGCACTGTCTTTTTTCTTATTCCAAAGAGATTGGGCTTCAAAAACTGCTTGTTCGAATATCGTAGTTTCATTTGCTCGGCCAATATTTTTGCCGGCCGAAATTTTTTTGTCTGACGTCTGCATTTGACAATTAGTAAAACCGTGTGTCCTTCTAATAGCACAAGTACCATCCCCACACTCATGAACGGAAACCTGCCACTCTTTTTGTTTTCCGGTGGATGCGGATGCATAGAGCTTTGGAAATAGTTTACTCCGCATGTTGTGCATTTTTTCTATACCTTTCCAGCTTTTTACTAGTCCGTTCTAATTTCTTTTCTCTGACCTCATCAACCAACTTTGGCCCAATAAACTGCCTCACCTGCTCTACTACATTAAGGACGTCCGCCGTCTCTTCAATAAGTTCATCAACACTTCCATCATGGTTCCATGGATACTGGTTGTCGTCTGTTTCATCTAAACACCTAACATCCATTTTATCTAAATGTCTAATAAAATGAGAAACAGCAACAATAAGCTCAGCACATTCCTCTTGAACAACTCGAAGTTGCTTTTTTTCACCCCAAAAAGCCAAACACTCTTTATAAAGTTTTTCTTTGTCAATCATTTTTAAGCGCCTCGTATTCTATTAGATCTATAGTAAAAGAATCGTCCAAAACACTACGACCATATCTCCTAACTAATTTCTCTTTGTAGTCTTCCAAATAAGATAATGCAGGATTTGTAAATGTCAAGTAGAAACTTACACCAGACGCAACTAACGTATCAAAATTTCTCCAAAAAAGATTTTCTTTAAATTTTCTATTTGTATTTCTTTCAAAATCCTCGTGTGTTACACCCTTAATATCCACCGCCAATAACACGTTATTTTTTCTTAGTGGAACTAACCACTCCAATTTATATGGCTTCTCTATTAACAACAAATCGCTGTGGAAAATTTCGTCCGGCCATAAATAGGATACAATCTCACCCCATTTTTCAAGGTAAAGTGCTGGTGCGCCGCCCATGAGATGAAAAACACGCGCCTTAGACATTCTAAACCAACCTACCAAGTCTTCGGTGCGATATTCAACACAGTCCCCCATTACACCATCTCTTGTCACATAACAATAAGGACAGTTTAGCGGACAGCCTTTTAATTGTACAACAAACTGGCGATGTAGATCTATCTTTGAAAAACCAGTTCTCTTGTTATAGATATGTGGGAACTGATCGTATCCTCCGCCGCCACGGTAAGTATTACACAAGCGGAAATCACCAAATAAATCTTCCGGCCTTACATCTTTTAGTTGACGTCCTTGAATAGGACATACTTTCCATTTATACATGGCCTAAAATCCTCACACATATTGGTGCTTTATTCTAACCATATTTTTACACCATTAATAAGCATAACTAAAGTAACGGCAAGACCAACAACAAATAACACAACAAATATAGCAACGCACGATCCCTCTACCTCGTCTGGGTCAAGACCAACTTTGTAAAACCACCTTAAAAACCACTTAGACATATCAAAACCTCCTAAACAATATCTCGTAATATTCGACTTGTTGCTCTTAATAATATTGTTGCCACTGCATCTCATACTGCTCTTCATAATATTCTTGCTGCTGCGATCTTTCTTCATGCTCGATCATCGAAGCCATCTGCTGATTTTCCTCAGAGCCATAACCATAACCAGCGTCATTAGCCATATCGTTATATACACTCATTATGTTATTTCCAAAGTGACTTCCACGTACGTTCCTCCAAGTTAATAATGAACTTGAAGAAAGGACACTCACCATCATACCAACCTTTTACTAATAAACAAGATACTGCGTGTCCCACCCAAAGAAATGAATATAGAAATAATATTACTACAAATACAAATAACATAATACTGTATACGGCGTCTTTTATATCATCCATCTTTCCTGTCCTCCGGCCTCAACAAAAGATTTCTTGTCATGCCCTGATCGTCAAGTTTCTTTTGTTCGACCTCTATTTTCTTTCGTTGCACAAGCTCAACAACCTTCAACCTCTTTTGTATCTCAGCATCCCTTCTAGCGCGAGCTATAGGGCAATTGATATCAATGCATGTTTTCTCACAGATACCAACAAAAACTCTCATTTGTGTTGCAGGGCAAAAACGAAATCTACTTTTTAGAAGTTTATTATTTCCCTTAGTAGCGCTCCGCAATCTGGGCATATTAGTTCCTCTCCAAACTCCACCTTTTTACGAAACTCAACATAGGAACATCGTGTACACTTAAAAGGCTTACCAACAAGCTTCTCCGCTTCTGCTTGCTCTTCTTTCTTAAATCTTCCATTAACTTTGTGCATAAAATCCCCCACTAATGAAGTTAACCAATCAACCATAACAACCTCCCTACTCCGGCATAAAATCATAAAAAGAAGGATCTATACTTAACATGTAAGTAGCCGGCTGTCTCAGTGCTGACTCATTATATTCGATGAGGTAATTATACTTCATAGATTTGTTCCAAATCCTTAACCGCTGTTCTATGATCTTCCTACCAAACTCTTGCATAACAACCAAATTTTTGAAATCCCTAGAATATTTTGACCTAAGCCACTTTAAATAACCGCCTTGGGACAGCGCCCAAAGAACCTCATCTTTCTTTTCCAAAAGATTGTCTTCATTTGAAATAAAAATCTTTCTGTAATCTGGATATTTTTGATTCACGGAATCCAAGATTATTTTGTATTCGGACGCTATAAAACCAGTAACAACCAAACCAAACTGATGAACCACAAACTGAACAGAAATACTCTTTATAATCCTATCCAATTTATAGCCAACCCTAAAAGCATTCATCATCATGGTTAGTGATGCTTCTAATTCGTCGAATATCATTACACAGCTTCCTTCTTACCTTCGTCGAGCATATAAAACGGAGGGCTAGACGGTTTGTCTTTGAAGGTAAATATTGCAGCCTCACCGTCGGTGCTTATCTCTACCACAGTATCTGCTGTTGATTCTGCATTAAGCAGTCTTCTAGCAAGTGGCGTAGAAATTTCTTTTTCAATAAATCTCTTAAGCGGTCTAGCACCGTATTCTTCGTTAATACCTTTATCATAGACAAAGTCTCTAACCTTATCATCAAAAACCAACTCAACATCCTTATATAGTGAATCATTTGTCTTCATATTTTCGCCAAGTTTATACAACTCAATATCAATGATCCTCATGTAGTCTTTTTTAACTAGATTTCTGAAGTTTACAATGGCGTCAATACGATTCAAAAACTCAGGCTTAAACTTCTTTTTAAGTGCTTCTGTAAGCGCCAAATTTTTTTTGTCCTCGGTCAAAACACAAACGTCACCGAAGCCGATAGTTTTCTGTACAGCCTCTACCTCTGACACACCAACGTTGGATGTCATAACAATAACAGCATCCCTAAACGGAACGGCCTTTCCCTTACCATCGGTTAGACGCCCCTCTTCAAGAATCTGAAGCAACAATTGGTGGACTTTATAGCTCGCTTTTTCTATCTCATCAAAAACCACAACGGAAAATGGATTTCGAGATAGTGCGTTCGTAAGCATACCGCCGTGTTCATGCCCAACATAACCTGCAGGAGCACCAATCAATTTTGAATATTCATGGTCTGCTGTGTATTCAGAACAATCAATTGTTATGATATTATCCTTACTACCTTTAATCAACTCATCAGCTAGAACTTTGGATGCCAGAGTTTTTCCAACACCAGTTCTACCTGCGAACAAAAAAGACCCAAGTGGTTTATTTGGATCTTTTAAACCAACACTAGACCTTTGAATAGCATCCGTTACAGTATTCACAGCCTCGTCCTGACCAATAAGAAAAACCTTCATGTTGTCGCCTAAACGAAGGATATCCTCCTTCGGTACATCCTTAAACATCCTCTTCGGCGCATTCTTCTTTACCTTGGAAACACTGTTTTTAAGCGCATTGCCGCCAAAAGGGGTGCTCTCGTCACTCTCCGGCTCTTCCACAATAGTTTTATCCGCTATATCTTGAGCATTCTTAAATGTAAGAAACTCATTGACTGACCTACAAAGCTCATACAACTCATGCATAAGAATTGGTGGTGCTACTGTTTTTGGAATACCAAGGTCATCGAGCATATTAAATAGGTCTTCGTATTCATCAACACAAACCGAAACGATAAAGGTTTCAAAACTGGAGCGGTTATGAAAAAACCTTTTCTTAAGAATACTCTCAACATCTTTAGGAGAAAACTCCTTGATGTTTACATATTGATTTATTCGCTTCCACCATTTTTTTACAATCTTGGCATCTAGATTTTCCACGTCACCCTCTTCTGTTTTAGGTGGTGCTTCACTATTATCCTCAAGCTCCTTCATCTTTCTCTCTATTTCAGCGGAAACATTAACTAAATCATCATAATATGAAACATCCCAACTCTTGTTTTCAGTAAGAAGAACCTCACCCTTCTTTTTTCGGCCAGTCTTAACTTTAACAACATGGTTCACATTTATAACAAGATTGTCCGCCTTAAGTAATGGGTTGACCTCCAAAATAGAGTCCATCAACTCAGCCCTAATCTTCATAAGATCTGCCGGCTCAACTGCCCTTTGGTTAAGATACGCCAGCATTTGGTTAACATTTGCGACACAGGTGGCTATCATAAAATCTTCATACAAACTCCTAGATATCTGACCCCTTTCACCTGAAAGCTGCGTTAGTTTGTCGTCCAAAATGTCCTTTGGTATTTCAAGTACCAAAACCTCAAAATCCACTATCTTTAAATACTTACGATGAACTCCATAGTCACTCTTTCCCATGAAAACCTCCGCTATTTTTTATCGATATCGTTTCCGTATTTAATTACTGTAACAGCATCCTGGTAAGACAAGTCTTCGGGTTTTTTTGGTAGATTTTCTGCTCTACCCAAAGCGTCAGACACCAACTTCGAGAAGCGCATGTTCTCTGGAATATCCCCAAACAACGACTTCTTTATTTGTAGTAACCCCTGGATCGCAACCTTCTGCACATCGGTAATTTTATGTGCGCCGGACTCTTGCATAATCTCCGTTGGTTTGTTAGCGGGTTTATTCTCTACGTTTGTTGTTTTAGGCACACTTTTTACAGGCGGTGTGGTTTGCGGCGACGGTGGTGGCGTACCTGCATCTTTCCGACTTGGAAAAGGAGGTGGTGTATTGCCCGTCGTCCTAACAGGATCTTTCTGTGTTTTTGGAGCCGGTTTTGACTCGTGCTCGGTGTGTGCCGTAAAAGGTCCACCCTCTTCTTCAATATTTTCCAAATATAACCCAACACCCCATCTTGTACAAGCGTTCTTAATTGCTTTGGCTTCTGCAGACTTATACGCGTTACCTAAATCAATAACCTGACCTGACTTTTGGCCCTCGCTGTATCTTGCCACCAAACTACTACCATAACCATCATGTGAAAATACACGGCCGGTTTCAGAATCAAAAGCGGTTACACGTACACGCACCACAATAAAATCATCTGCACGCTCCTGCGAGACCACCTCTGTGGACCAATTACCATTAAAAACCCTATTCATTCTGTCCACAATGTCTGTGCTAGGAACATATTTAAATGTCATACCACCCAAACCCCTACGTTCCTTAAGTTCAAAAGACCCATAAAGACTATTAATAACTTCTTCCTTCATTTTTTTCTCCTTTCAATTTTTTCTTACCTATAATATAAGCATTGTTTTTGCATTTGTCAAGGGGCAAATGTGTCCGCCCCTCGACAAATTTACTATAATTATTAAAAATCAAAATAATCCTGAAGCTTTTGAATATCCAAAAACAAACCTTCTGGGTTTCTAACAACCAGTTTATTCTCGGATGTATACAAAAACTTAGTGTTAATCTCGTCTGCATAAGACTCGCTAATCTCAGACGAAATCTTTTTAATTAATTCATATGTTCCGGGCCCACCAATTTTATCCCAAAACTCCTCACCGATAAGGACTGACGGATCACCGTTCTTTATATCAAACCACCTCATTGGCGGAGACCAACGGAAGTTCTCTCTACCACCACCGTACGGGTTGTAATTAAGAACGAAATAGGCCTCGTCAATTAAAGGCTTCTCCATGGCATAAAGCTTTAAAATTCTTTCCTTAGCTGCCTTTGCCTGGTCATTGTTAGCAAGGGGGCTCTTACACTCCGCCGCAATACGTGAATGATTGCCGGCCCTATTTACTGCATACAGATCTGCATTTACAATAACCTGCACAGATTTTTTACTCTTGCCGTCTAAAATGTAAGCCAACTCTTCTTTGAAGTTTGGCTTAGCGGCAGTACTTTCAAGACTGTTTAGAATGTTGTCAATACGACGCATTCTTTCTACACTTACCCTACCAATGATGGTGTAGTTGGTACGGCCATACCCAAGATAAGATTCGGCTAATGAACCAGCCAGCGCCTGAATCAAAACAGTACCTGAGGAAGTAGAGCACGTTCTTTCCAGCTTCCTAATATTGGAAATATTGGAAGGTAATAGATTAAACGGGTTCTCAGTCTGAACTTTAACAGACTCCGTGGCCTTCTCAATGGCATTCTCTATAAAATCAACCATTGTACTTCTAACAATCTCAGACTTACGTGAATCAGAAACAGCTACTACACGTCGATGTGTCAACTCCCTTACTTTTTGTAACTTCTGCATAATAAAATCT
>Ga0105100_10001058_pt1 | contig 16222 bp, 10 predicted proteins | sample PPLLak12cMay2015_2_FD_87033 | JGI IMG/M metagenome (GOLD analysis project Ga0105100, IMG submission 87033) | Freshwater sediment microbial communities from Prairie Pothole Lake near Jamestown, North Dakota, USA - PPLs Lake P8 Core (1) Depth... | ecosystem: Environmental > Aquatic > Freshwater >...
GACCATCATCGGCCGCTTCCTGGCCGAGGTCGAGCACCCACACCCCTGGCTGCAGCATGGCCACCCAATCGGCCACGCGTTCGCTCCACGCCAGCTGGTGCGGCGTCGGACCGTGGGTGGACCAGGTCGGATTGTCCATCCGCACCGGGTAGCACACGATCCGGGTCGTTCCGGCCGCGCGCTCGCTCGGCGAAACCAGGCCGCGGCCCAGCAGGCGGACCTCGACCTGGCCGCAGCCCGGCTGGCGCGGGTCACCTGGCCAGACCGCCGTCGCGTCGATACCTACGCAAGTCCGTTCGGTTGCGATGATCTGCGGGACGACATCGGCAGGCAGCAGATTGGCTCCAACGACGGGAAACCACCCGCGGCCGAGCCGGGGGTGCGCCTGCCAGCAACGCTGCGGCCGCGAGCTGACGCGGCGGATTCGCGGGCGCCGAGGCTGCCGCCCGCCGCAGCTGGCCGTTGGACGAAGTACGCCCTCAGGATCGACCAGCCCCTTTGGGTCTCACCGGTGCCACTTGGGAGTTGCCTGCAGCCAACGCTCAATCTGGCGCGCCAGGTCGAGCGAGACTCCGGGAAGGCTCTGCAGCCCACGCAACCCCAGCGTCTGATAAACCAGGCCGATGTCCTGCGGCAGGTCCTCCACAGCCCAGGCAGCCTTGCGTTGCGCCCAAATCTTCGCCTGCGGGGCGGCTTCCAGCTCGAGAGCATAGGCCCGATTAGCGAGCACTTCAGCCAATCGCCGGTTGCGTTGACGCTTGTCTCCCGGAATGATCGGCCGGGGGATTCGGTCTGCAAGGCCGTAGTTTTCGCACAGCCGACGGACCTCCGCGGCAATTTCGAGCGTCGCGCCTCCTACGGGCGCATAGCTCCCTGGAGGGTACAGCGAGCGGTATAGCCCGACCAGATGGGGCTGGCTACGCTGAAGGTCCTCGAGGAAGAAATCCCGCTGGGCATCAGCGAGCGTCAGGCCGCCAGCCAGGACGAAACGGCCGCCATGATCCGCGGTCCAGCGCACGATCGCCTCCAGGTTTTCCGCCTGGTCGCACACACCTGGCAGCAGCGGCATGGCGCAGCTGCCGGTGAGGATGCCCTGCCGCGCGATTTGCTCCATCGCCTGGAAGCGCAGCTCCACCCGCGGCGCCAACCGCTCGAAGGCTCGCGCTGCCGGCTCGGCGCTTGACCCCGGCGCGGCGATCACACTGAAGGCGACGACGCTCGGCGCCTTGGCCTGGATCGACTGGAGCACATCCAGGTCTCGCAGCACGAGGGGCGAGCGCTCCAGCACGAACACGGGGAACCCCAGTTCGCAGCACACTTCAAGCATCTTGCGCGAGAGCAAGAACTTTTTCTCCGCAGGCTGGTAGTCGCCAGTGAAGACCAGGTCAACGGGCTGACGCGACAGCGCCCGCCGCAGCAGCTCGGCGGCGTTCTGCTTGGGCTTGATGACGTAGGCGAAGTCCTCGGGGTGATCGTAGGGCGTGTACTTGCGCTCACGGCAGTAGCAGAAGGAGCAGCCGTGCTGACAGCCGAGATACGGGTAGGCCGAATAGCGCGTCCAGAACCAGTGGTCCGGACGCTTGCTCTTGTTGAGGATCGAACGCGGAGCGTAGGGAACGAACTCAGCGCGGCGCCCCACGACGCGCCTCCACCGGCGGCCGGGCTCTGCCGGGAACACAGCGGCAGCGGACGGTCAAGTCGCCGGCTCCTCGGCTTGCGGTGCCGGCAAGGACAGCACGAACATCAGGTTGAGGCTGACGTGCGGCCAGTGCGGACCGCGCACGTAGGCGGCATGGTTGGGACCGGTCTGGATCTCGCCGAACAGGTCCTGCCCCGCGAACCCGGCCGCCGCGAAGGCGCGGCGCCACTCCCCCAGGCTGAGCGTCGAGCAATGGGTGCGGTCGAAGACATTGGTCAGTGCCGTATGAAGTCGCCCTACCAGGCTGTAGTTCAACGGCACCGAGCCCACCAGCACCCCGGCGGGCCTGAGCGCCTGGGCCATGCGGCGCAGGACATCGGCGGGATCACGCAAGTGCTCGAGCACGTTGAAGGCGACGATGACATCGTACTGAGCCGGTGGCAGATCGGTGCGTTCAACATCGCCAATCACAATCCGCTCGCGATCGGCGGGCTCGAGGTCGCGGGTCGCTTCCTCCGAGAGCTCGAGTCCTGAGACCGCGAAGTGCGAAGCGGCAAGCTGCATCAGATGGCCCTTCCCACAGCCGATCTCGAGCAATTCCCCGCCCGGACAGCAGGAAAGGATCAGTGCGAGGCGCTTCCGGCTGCGTTGGGAGGATGCCTTGGTGCGGAAGAGGATGGATTCGAAATACGCACGATTGTATGACGAGCGCAACATACTTGCCGCAGGCGGCCTCCCGAGGGGCTGGAGTCCGTCGTCCGCGAGGTCCTGCTCCTACGGACGGGCAACCAGGATCCCCCTGCCTCGGCCAAATCATACTGGAGGATTGCGTTCGGCTCCAGCCGGGATTGCGGTCAGTAGCGATGCCCGTCACGGGGCCCGCTTCGCGGGCCACGGGGGCGGGCCTGGACCCGCGTCAGCTTTCCTGCGGCTGACCGTGTGGGATCCTCCGGCTCCCGGCCTCGCAGCCTGCACGGGCTGGCGTGCCCCCTCGGCCCCGTGGCCCAGGGCTGCTCAGAAGACGCGACGCAGGCGCTGCCCAGGGCCGACCTCTCGGCGACACCGACCGCTGGTTGGGTGGCCGGCAGCCCGGGTGCCGGGGGAGCATGCTCCCCCGCCCATCGCCGAGCAGCTCCCCCGGTTGTCGTCCCAGGCCACCTCAGAAGGCGTCCAGCGCAGGTCGACCGGCGAGCAGGATGTGGCCACGTATAATCACCCTGCATCCGGCGCTGGACGACGTATGTCCCCAGACACTCTGGCCGTCATCGATATCGGCTCTAACACCAGCCGGGTCACCGTGTTCGCACGCACGCATGACTGGCACTTCGAGGCTGTTGCCGACTCGCGTGCCGCGCTGCGGCTGCTGCGAGTACTGTCAAAGAATGGCCATCTCGCCGAGTCTGGGGTCCGCTCTCTGTTGGCGGCTCTGCGCGATTTCCAATCGGTGGCGCGCGGCGCCGGCGCCGAGACCACGGCGGCCCTGGCGACCTACACCGTGCGCAGCTCCTCGATGGCCCGTGAGCTGACGCAGCGCATCGAGGCGGAAACCGGGCTCCAGGTCCAGATCATTGATGGCAGACGCGAAGCGGAACTCGGGTTCCTGGGCGCCATCTACGGCATGGACATTGAGGACGGCGCCTTGATCGATCTCGGCGGAGGTAGCCTGGAGGTCGCCTACTTCAAGCAGCGCAGCCTCAGCCGCTCCTGGAGCCTGCCGCTGGGCGCCCTGCTGCTCAACGATCAGTGGCTGCTCAGCGACCCACCCAAAGCGACGGAGGTCGCGGCGCTGCAGGAGCACATCCGCACTACGTTGCGCGAGGCGCGCATCCGCCCGCTCAGACCTGGCGAGCGCCTGGTCGGCACGGGCGGCACGGCGCGCAACCTGGCCAGGATGGACCGCAACGGCCGCCGCTATCCAATCACCCAGCTCCACGGGTATATGCTGCCCCGGCGGGCGCTCAAGGACCTCGCCCAGGAGCTCAGCGCGCGCCCACGCTCCGAGCTGGGTCGACGGCCGGGGCTCAACCCGGATCGAAGTGAATCGATCGGCGCTGGCTGCATCGTGCTCCATACCGTGCTGCGCGCCCTGAAGGCGGGAGGGCTGGAGGTGTCCGGCCAGGGCTTGCGGGAGGGCTATGCCCTTTCGACCGTGCTCAACCGGCTTCCCCCGGCACGCGCCGTCCGCAAGGTCGCCATCGAAGCCCTATCCCAGCGCTTCAACACCTGGGACCATCGGGCGGCGCAGCGGCGTTCCGCTCTGGTGGCGGCACTGCAGGCCATTCTCGATCGAGAGTGCGGCCACGAGCTGCAGGAGATGCTGGTGCATGCAGCCTGGCTGTTGGACATCGGCAAGGGCATCGATTACGTGGATCGCTTCCAGCATGCCGCCGATATCCTGACGACAACCGATCTGGCGGGTTTCACCCACCGCCAGATCGCCGTTTTGGCCGGGGCGGTGCGGGCGGCTGACAAGCGCAAGTACGATTGGCGGATCTACCGACCCCTGCTGACGGCTGAGGACGAGATCCCGCAGCAGCGCGCAGGCCTGATCCTGGCGCTGGCCGATGAAATTGAGAAGCGGCTGCCGCCGGACTACGGCATACCGGTCGTGTTCCATGATCTCGACACGAACCAGCTCGGGCTGGACCTTCCCGCTCCTCTTGGAGGCCGCCTTTCCGTGCTGGCCGAACTGTTCCCCAGGATCTTCGGCTGGGAACTCCATTTCGAAAGGGCTGCGTGAGCGATGGGGAACCTCAAGGAGTGCACCTACCCCGGTAAGCTGTTCATTGTTGAAGGCATCGATGGGTCCGGCAAGAGCACACAGCTGGACCTACTGCATAAGTGGCTCATGAGTGAGGGCTACCTGGTGGTATCCACCGAGTGGAACTCGTCTCCCATCGTCAAGAGCACCACCCGGCGAGCGAAGCAGCGCCGGCTGCTGACCCCGATGTCCTTCAGCCTGATCCATGCCGCCGATTTCGCCAACCGGCTCCACATGCAGGTCATCCCGGCGCTGCAGGCAGGCGCCATCGTGTTGGCCGACCGCTATGTCTACACGGCGTTCGCCCGCGACAGCGTGCGCGGGGTCGAGCGCAGCTGGCTGCGCAAGCTGTACTCGTTCGCCATCCAGCCCACCGTGTCCTTCTACTTCGATGTCCCGCTCGATGAAGCCATCACCCGCATCCTGGAGGGCCGGCCCGCTCTGAAGTACTACGAGGCCGGAATGGACCTGCGGCTGAGTCGGAATCCCTATGAGTCCTTCCGTCTGTTCCAGGGACTGATCAAGAATGAGTATGACCACCTGGCCGAGGAGTACGGCCTGGTTCGAGTCGACGCTACCAAGTCGCTTGTCTCCCAGCAGAAGCTGATGCGCCAGATGGTGCGCCCCTACATTGCCGATACACGGCGCCTGGAGGGGGTAGGCATCCAGGATGCGCTGAAGGAGCACCGTCTGGCCGGGCGTTACCTCGGCGAGTCGGACCTGCTCAAGGAGGACACCCTGTGAGCACGCCGAAGTTCTACGGCATTCGTCCGCCCGGCGTAGAGGCAGAGGTCTTGCCCGGACGCCTGATCGTGCTGGAGGGAACTGACGGGGTTGGCCGCTCAACCCAGATTGCCCTGCTGCGGGAATGGCTGGAAGGACGCGGCTATGCCGTGGTCCACACAGGCTTCAATCGCTCGGAACTGGCGAGCCGCGGGATCCTGCGCGCAAAGCGCGGCAACACACTGGACCCGCTCACCTTGAACCTGTTCTACGCTACCGATTTCTGGGATCGGTTGGAACGGCACATCCTCCCGGCCCTGCGGGCCGGCATGATCGCGCTGGTGGACCGCTATATCTTCACGTTGATCGCCCGGGCAGTCTTGCGCGGCGTCCCGCGCGACTGGATCGAAGATGTGTACGGTTTCGCACTCGTCCCCGACAAGATCCTTTACCTGGACATCGAAGTCGACCAGCTGCTGCCGCGCGTGATCGCCACGCATGGGCTGAGCTTCTGGGAATCCGGTCAGGACTACTTGCGCAATCCCGACTTGTTCAGCAACTACGTGGAGTACCAGCAGGCGATGCTGGCAGAGTACCGGCGGCTGGCATCCACCTACGAATTCGAGGTCATTAGCGCCAGCCGACCCGTGGGCGAGGTGTTCGCCTCGCTGCAGGCGGGGATCGAAGAAGTGCTGCAGGGTATGGGGGTCGATGAGGGGGCCGGTTTGCCGCCTGGCGCCTCGGGCGGGGAGAGCGGGCCGATCGCCTCGGCGTGACCGGGTAGGCAGGGCCGAGGGCAGGATTGCGAGTCAAGCCAAGCGTCGCAGAAGCCGCGGGGGCAGCGCCCAGAGGAGTGTGGCCGTCCCTGGCCTAGCTGCGTTGTCCAGCAGGAAGGCGGCCACCCCGCCCTTCTTGAACTCGATCAGCAGGCGCGCCGAATCCCCCGTCAGCAGGTAGGATGCCAGGAGATGCATCTGCGGCTCGTGACCTACCAGCGCCACGGAGCCCGCCTGCACATGCTGCCGCAGGAGCGAGGGCAGGCCGCGCGGACTCCGGTGACCTTCCAGCGCGTCGCACTTCTCGGGCTTGGGCCAGCCAGCGACTTCCTGCAGGATCTGCGCCGTCTCCCACGACCGCTTCCAGGGACTGCTCAACACAACGCCGACCTCCGGCACAAAGGTGGCCAAGCCCCCGGCCGCGCGGCGAAATCTGTCGGCCCCTTCCGGGGTCAGAGGACGCTTGGTGTCATCCGGCCACTGCAGCGGATCACGTACCTCGGCGATCGCGTGGCGGATCAGGTAGACCTGCACGGTCAACCTCCCTGAGGCTCCGGTGGGGCTGCGGCCTCGGGCCTGGCCGCTTCGGGCCAGGCCGCCGGCCGGCGCTTCTCCATCACCTGCTGAAGCCGGGTCCAGGGCTTGCCCTGAATCTGCCGGAAGGTCTTCGGGTAGCGCTTGCGCAGCCTGGCGGCCTCCTGCATGTAGCGCTGGGAGATCTGGCCCATCAAGAACAGCGCCCGGGGCGGCAGCCGGCGCGCCTCGCCCTGCAGCAGCTCTTCCAGGCTCGCAACGGCGACATACGCATCCTGATGCATTCCCAGCAAGTCCTGCATCGAGACCATGACGGCTACGAAGCCCTCCGCCGGCGGGCCATAGACCTCGCGTGAGAACTCCACCGCGTAGCGAAGCCGCTTGCAGCGAATTCGGAGCCGATGATAGGTCTCCGGCGATGAACGGGAGTCGATCCGCTCTCCCTGCTTGATCACCCGGGCGTGATGGGCGGCGATCATCTCCGGCAACAGGGCCAGAGCGGGTGTGCGTGAGTTCATCGACCTTCGCAGGGGCCCGCGCTGGAGCATCAAGGTGTAGCGCTGAACCAGCAGTTGGTAGCGGCGGGAATCGAGCGCCCGCAGCAAGCGCGTCCTGGCCCGTTGCCGCCTCTTCTCCAGCACGACGCTCAACGTGCGCAGCGAGGTAACCTCTGCTTCCTCGGCTTCGCGTGCCCAAGAGGCAAGCCGCTCGAGCTGGATGTCCGTGTCCCGGACCTCCCCCAGCGCGCCGCCGATCCAGCGCAGCTCCTGGCGAAGCCGTTCGGCTCTTGCCGGGAGCGCTGGGGAGAAGAGCGCCATCGCCGCTCTCATCCGCCGCGCCGCCACACGCATATCGTGCAGTGCCTCCGGGTCCTCTCCGACGCGTGTGCCGGGTTCGTTCTGGAGGAATGCCTGGAACTGGCGTCGCAGGATAGCAAAGGCCAGCTCCCCGATCGTCTGTGTGGCGAACACACCCGTGGGACCCAACTCGGGCTGGGGCTGTGGCATGAGCCCATGCGCCAGCAAGCCGGCCTCGAACTTGGAGGTCGTGCCCGGGATCAGCCTGCAGGCCGCCCGTAGGTCTTCCAGGAAGGGGCGCAGGACCTCGACGTTGTCCGCGGGAACTTCAACCTCGACCCGCTTCAGGCGGACCGGATCACGGGTCTCGGGCATCGGGATCAGCGTGTCATCGAGGTCGATCTCGCCCGCGTGCTTGCCGTCGACGAGAATGGAATACGGTTGGCGATTCGAGTGCAAGGTGAACAGCGGATGCAGAGGCTGTGACCCGGCCAGCGCGCGCACCCACGCTCCGGCGCGCGACTCCGACTGGAGCAGAGCTTCGAGATCGGCAGAAGGCAGCCGATCCTGGATTTCCGTGCGAGCCCGCAGGCCGTCCACCGCCGCCTCGGTCGTCTTCAGTGTGACGGCGTGGGCGCCATTCTCGGTGCGCAGTCGAAGCGTCAGGCCCGCCCGATGCAGGCACCAGTCGGCCGTGTCGAAGTAGGTGTCGGCGATGGCGCGTGGAGTCTCCGGGCGATAGGCGATTTCGGGGCTGGCCTGGGCAGCCAGCGTGGGAGCGCCCCCGTTACGTTCCGGCGTAGAGACAGCCTGCCTGGACTGAAGCCATCGTTCGACAGGCCTCAGGTCCACGGCGTCCAGCTGCCACTCAACTTCCTGCATTCAACTCCCTGGGGATTGTGTTGCCGCGTACCTGCTCAGTCGCCTGCATCCTGCGACCGAAATCGATTATACCAAGGGGCTGCCAGACCTCCTTGCCCTTGCGGGTTCCGCCACCGAGGGCTGCGTCATAAGCGCGCTCGTCTTGTGTGGCGAGCTTCTTCCACCCCACGCCAGAGGCGCGGCTCTGAGTCTACAGAGGCCAACGCCAGGATCTCCTCCTTGCAGAGGCTGCCAGGCAACTGGGGTGGAACCGGTGGTCAGCGGGGTTTCTGCGGATCCTGTCGTAGACTCGGCAAGGGCCTCGCGCTTGGCTTCCGCGTGATCCGTGACCCCCCAGGTCACGAATTCTCTCTGCCCGACGGCACGCCCCGGCTCGCCCGCATTTCCAGGCGCCTGCAGGTCCGGAGCAGTTGCCCGAATCGCCGTAAGCCGTCCTGGGCAGACCAGTCGGATGATACTGGGCCGGGTTTACGGCTGCCCGACAACCTGGCGAATGAGTTCGATCGCCGCCGCGGTTCCATCTTCGCTGCGCAGCGCTTCCCCCAGCGATTGGGCGCGAGCCTGAATGCCTGCGCAGTGGACGGCGCCATCCAGCGCCTGGCGGAAGGTCGAAGCGGTGAGTCGGCGCAACGGGATCGGCGGCGGGGCGATACCCGCAAGCGCCGCGCGCCGTCCCCAGAATCCCTGATCGGCGCTGAACGGAATGACCACCTGAGGCACACCGGCGCGGGCGGCTGCCCCCGTTGTGCCGGCGCCGCCATGATGCACGACGGCGGACACTAGCGGGAACAGCCACTGGTGCGGGAGATCCTGAACGAGATGGACGGTGTCCGGCAGGTTGTCGGGCAGAGGAAGACCCGGCCCGCCCGCAAGGATCGCCCGCAGGTCCAGGTCGCGCAGGCCGTCAAGACAGACCTGGAGCCTGAGTTGGTGCTTGCTGCTCGACATGCTGCCGAACCCAATGAAGACCGGTTCGGGTCCTTGACTGAGGAAGGAGGCAAGCTCCGGGTCTGGCTTCCAGTCGACGTCCTCCTCCATGACCCAGTAGCCCGTCACCCGAGCCGAGGCTGCCAACTCCGCGGGCGGTGGAACGAGCCTGGGGCTGTAGGCGAGCAGGAGCGGGATCTCAATTCTGCCCTGACGATCGACGCTCCAGCGATGCAGGGTCGGCAGACCCGGCCTGGTCCGGCGCAGCCTGCGGTACATGAACTCGCTTCCCAGGCGAAAGGCGGAGGTCACCAGCCGGTGCGAGAGGCGCCGATAGACCGGGCCCAACGGCCAGTCCGGGAACACCGGCGCGGGGTAGGCCGCCGTCGGTGAGAACGCCGGGAAAAACTGCGCCGAGAGATCCGGGATCCCGCGTTCGACGGCCAGATGGTGTCCGGCGTCGGTCATCAGGAAGGAGTGAATGACCGCGTCGCTGTCGTGGCAGGCTTGTGCAGCTTGCTGGAAGACCGCTTCCGCCAAGGGGTAGATGTACTCGGAGATGAACCGCATCATGGCCAGCGGATTCAGACCGGCTCGATCGGTCAGCGCTGCGCTGACCGCGGCGGGATCGCCCTCGAGCCCGACGAATGGAATGCCGTGCGTTGCGGCGAGCGACTGGAATGGCCGAGGGGCTGCCAGCCGCGGCTCGTAGCCGACCCGCGCCAGGGCGAGCGCCAGCGCCAGGAAGGGCTCAACGTCGCCCCGGGTGCCGTAGGTGAGCAGCGCAATGCGTTTGCCCATATCCGCTAGCGGCCACCTTTGGAGCGGTGATGGGACAGGCCGGCCACAAGACGCGCCCCGTGTCCACCGGCGATCGGGTGCGGTCGAGATGCACGGTCGTTGATCCCGCATTCAATCGACTGCGCGGCCACTCCCCGGGTCCTCTTTCCCTCGGGCCGATGTCGCCGGGTTGGCATCGCTGGCGTCACGGCTGCACAGCGCATGCAAGCAGGATCCCACGCCCCCACACTTCCCTCTACTTCATCCCTGGCGGCTTGCTTTGCCGCAGCATGGCCAGCGCTTCACCGAGCTGCCGCTCGCGCGTCACTTGCCGCTTGGCGTCCATGATCCAGGCCACATACATTCGTTGCTGAGATGGACGAAGCCGATGGAACGCCGCCCAGGCCTTCTTGTCCTGCCTCAGCGTCCTTTCGAGATCGGCGGAAAGCCTGCTGAGATAGACCCTGGGCGCCGGCTCGCCTTTCTTCAAAGCGGGGTCAAGCACGGCCAGTCCGGCCGGGGTCATCTTGCCCTCGCCGATCATCCGCCTGGCGCGCCGGACATTGCGGTCGGACCAGGCACTCCCCTTGCGGCGGGGGGTGAAGCGGAGCGCATAGCAGCCCTCATCGACGCTCTTCACCAGGCCATCGATCCATCCGAAGCACAGCGCTTCTTCGATCGCGTCGTTCAGGGATAGCGGCTGCGGGCCGGTGGACTTCTTCCGAAAGACCACCCAGATCTCGGTGGCCGAACCATGGTTCCGGGCCAACCAGGTCCGCCAGGCCGATCGGTTCCGGGGTGTGATTGTGCTGCCGATGTTCATAGGGCAATCGCCACGATCTCGGCCCCGGGGCGGGCCAGCGGAGATTGTCGCATATCTCGTCGGCCAGCTCCAGGCAGCGCGCCCCCAGCCCGACAGGGCGATCCCTTTCGGGCGTGGAGGTCGCTGGCGCCCAGGGGGCGGGCGGATAACCACCCGGGCGGAGGGATGGGACCGACAGTCATCCTCCGGTTGGATTGCCGAATGCCGGTCCTGAAGGTAAAGTATATGAGTACGGCCTGTGCACTCAGGCACAAGCACAGGTGCGGATCGCGAGGTGGCCAAGTGCCGGCCCTCTCTGCAGTGGCTTTGGATTGCCACGGGGCGGAAGCAGCGCTCCAGGCCGCTGAGCCAACTGAGCTCCGGGGATCGGTCGAATTGCACGCAAGGCGCTTTGTCCGATTCATGATCCTGATGCTGACGCGGCAGGCCAGGTCATCCCGGCTGCGGCAGCTCAGGCTGTGCCTGAGCTGCCGATCCAGCCCCTCCCCTGGAATGTGGTCGGCCTGGACAGCCACAACGTCGATGCCGGCCCAACCACCTCCCGGTTGGGGCGAGGGCGTCTCACGCCTTGGCTGGGCACTTGCTTGGCATGGATGTTGGGCATCCACTTCAAATGGCGTCTCTGCAGATGTTGCACGTAGGGGACTTTGCCACATGACCTCCGCCGGACGCACAGTCGCAGTCCGGGTTGTGAGTCTCGCCCTGGCGTTCTCCGTTGTGCTCTCGGCGTTGGGGCCGACCCGCGTGGCTTACGCCGACAAAGCGGGGGTTTGTGGTACTCCGGGGAAGGATGGACCGACCACAACCCTCTCCGGCGTGGCGAATTCCTACTATCCCGGCAGCGGGAATCCTGGTGTCGGAGCGACCAGCATTACGTTGGGAGCACGGGATACGCGGGGCTCCACGACAACCATCAGCGCCGGAGACCTGCTGCTGGTGATTCAGATGCAGGGCGCGCAGATCGCCATCGACAACGACATGCGCTACGGCACCGGGCTCGGCACTGCGGGGAATCAGACCCTGCCGGGTTCTGGAAACAACGGGACAAGTTTCGTAGCCGGCCAGTATGAATATGTGATTGCCCAGAATGCCGTCGGCGACGCTGGCGGAGTTCTGAACACAACGAGTGGTTTGGCGAACAGCTACTCGACGGCGGCCTTCGGTGCTCAGGGCCAGGTCCGGTTCCAGGTGGTGCGCGTTCCCCAGTATTCGTCAGCAACGCTGGGAGGAACTGTGACGGCGCCGGCCTGGAACGGTTCTTCGGGAGGAGTCGCTGCCCTGGACGTAGCCGGCAGCCTCAACCTGAACGGAAACACGATTGACGTAACAGGACTTGGGTTCCGAGGCGGCGCCGGTTTGCAGATGGGCGGCGACAATACCCACAATAACCTCGACTACCGCACGTTGGCACCGATTCCGGGAAACATCCCCAACCAAACAACGGGGGCAGGAGGTACGGCGCCCGCGCCACGCAACGGGCTGAACACACTCAACGGGTCCAAGGGAGAAGGGATCGCTGGTACTCCCCGCTATGTGAATGTACTCATCGGACCGATTCCAATTCCATCCCTGGTGGATACCGGGGTTCAAGGCTATCCGAGTGGGAGCATGGGTCGAGGCGCCCCGGGGAATGCCGGGGGGGGTGGTACGGATGGTGGCCCTGCCACCAACGAGTTCAATAGCGGTGGAGGCGGTGGGGGAAATGGCGGCGTCGGTGGGAATGGTGGCAATTCTTACCGGCAGAATGTGGCAGACGGCGGCTGGGGGGGATCGGCATTTGGATCCTCAGGGACCAGCGCGGTGGCACCCACCCGGTTGGTAATGGGCGGCGGGGGCGGGGCCGGCACGAACAACAACGGAACCTATAGTCGCTACAATGGCACGACTGTGCAGGACAATCCCCAGACAGGCGCTAACGCGGTAGCCCAACTTGGATTTCCTCCCGCGCTTCTCAGCAGCGGACAACCCGGCGGAGGCATCGTCATGGTACGTGCCGGCACCGTGGTAGGGACCGGCACCATCAACGCCAGAGGCAGAAGTGCCTACCGGGTCACGACGTCTCCCAATGCAAATGCGATCTATGAAGTGAATTGGGACGGCGGCGGTGGGGGCGGCGCAGGGGGCAGCGTAGTTGTGGTTGCCCAGAATGCCTCCACACCCACGTTGACCATCAATGCCCAGGGCGGCGATGGGGGCAACACAAACCATCAACGAGCAGGCACCCCCCCGCCTCATGGTCCAGGCGGCGGCGGTGGTGGGGGAGTCGTCTACACATCCTTCCCCATTGCCAATGCGGTCAACGCGGTCCTTGGCGGTATCCACGGGTGGAGTAACAATGCCCTTCCGGACCCTGCCTGGAACAGCCAGTTCAATACGGCGGACGGTTCTGCTGGGGTTATCAATACCACGACCACGGCCGCCGACACGGTCAATAGTGTATCCGGCGCCGCCTGCCTGCCAGCGCTGACCGTCGTCAAGACGACCATCACACCCGGCCCCTTGACCGTACCCAATACCGCGACATATACCATCACGGTCTCCAATGCCGCCGGCACAGGCGTAGCGACCGGAGCCAGTGTCTCGGATGTCTTGCCTGCGGGCTTCACCTATGCCTCCAACCTGGACCCCGTGTATGCCGGCGGCGCCAGCGGGCCAGCCAGCATCGGCAACAGCGGAACGCCCTCGGTACCGGTCTTCGGTGTGGCGGGCGGCGATCCGACCAGCAGCTTTTCCCTGCCGGGTGGGGCCAGCGTATCGGTCACCTTCAACGCCAACATCGCCGCCAGCGTCGCCCCGGGCGTCTATCAGAACCCCGCCGAGGTCGATTACACCGATCCGACCCGCACGGCGGAGGGCCAGACGATCACGCCGGGCGCCAGCTACGCCAGCGGCGGCGGCACCGCTGCCGGATCGAACTACGACCCGGCCTCAAGCACCGGAGAGGACGTCGAGATCGTCGCCGCCGCCCCAGGCCTGGCGCTGGTGAAATCGGCTTCCCCGGCGACCTACGACGCCGTCGCCGACATGATCCACTACTCCTACCTGGTCACCAACTCGGGCAACGTCCCGCTGGCTGGCCCGTTCTCCGTCGCAGACGATCGCGCCACTGACGAGAGCTGCCCGGTAACGGCCAGCCTCGATCCGGGAGAGTCGATCACCTGCTCGGCGTCATACGCCATCACGCAGGCCGACCTCGACGCCGGATCTGTCACCAATACCGCGACCGCCAGCGGCAGCTACGGGGGGAACCCGGTGAATTCGGCACCGGACGACGAGACCGTTACCGCCGACCAGTCCCCTGCTTTGACGATCCTCAAGTCCGCCGTGCCTGCCACATACGCTGCGGTGGGTGATGTCATCGGCTACAGCTATCTGGTCACCAACTCCGGCAACGTCACGCTGGCTGGACCCTTCACGGTCGACGACGACCTGGCCGCTGACGAGAGCTGCCCCGCCACTGGGACGCTCCCCCCTGGAGACACCCTTACCTGCACCGCCTCCTACGCCATCACGCAAACCGACCTTGACTTGGGTTCGGTGACCAACACCGCCACCGCCACCAACGGCGTCGTCACGTCACTTTCGGATGAAGAGACCGTCACCGCCGTTCAATCGGCGGCCATTGAAATGATCAAGCAGATCTCAGTCGATGGCGGCGTCAGCTGGCAGGATGGAGACACGCCCCCCGGGCCGGCGCTGGTTTCGGGGACGGATCCTCAGTTCCGCCTGACGATGACCAACCTTGGCAACGTCACCCTGGACAACCTCAGCCTGACCGACAGCGACTTTGACACGTCTGGCTGTGCGCTCCCCGCCTCGCTCGCCCCGACGGATTCCTTCAGCTGCGTCCTGGCTGCTCCCTGGGCGCTGGGCCAGCACACCGACACGGCCACTGCCAGCGGCGAGTTTGGAGGTACGGCCTACTCCGACGCCGACGATGCCAACTACCTGGGGACGCTGCCCGTCGTCACCGACCCCGCCGTCACCAAGTCCGGTGATCCGGCCACGGCCGCCGTCGGTGACACCGTGACCTTCACCGTGATCGTCTCTAACGCCGGGCCCGGGGACGCCGAGGGCGTGGTCGTGGTCGATCCGATCCCCGCTTTCCTTGACATCTCGTTGATCTCGATCGCCCCGACCAATCCGGCCATCACGATCGGGATCTCGGGCAATACCATTACCTTCGGTTTTCCGCCGCTTGCGGCGGGGGATAGCTACACCATCACCATTCGCACCATCGTCAACGCGCTGGGGACACCTCCCGGAGGCACCAACACCGCCACACTATCGACCACGTCGGTCGATTCGGACCCTGACAACAACGCCGACTCGGCACTGGTCACGATCGTGATCCGCCCGCCATCCGCTGCGCCGGAGACAGGCTTCGCTCCCGGGCGCAGGACACTGCTCCCGTCGCAGCCGGCCGCCGCCAGCTACGCCGACCTGGGCGACCTGTGGTTGGAGATTCCGACGCTCGGAGTTCGCCGGCCCATCACCGGGGTCCCGCGACAGGCCGAGGGATGGGACGTCAAGTGGCTCGGTGATCTCGCCGGCTATCTGGAGGGGACGGCATTCCCGACCTGGTCCGGCAACAGCGTGATCACTGGCCACGTCGTGCTGGCCACCGGCCTGCCCGGCCCGTTCGCCCGGCTGGACAGACTCAGCTACGGGGAGAGCATCGTCATCCACGCCTGGGGACAGCACTACCGCTATGAGGTGCGCGAAGTTGCCCTGCTCAGCCCCATCGACCCGTCCATCTTCCGCCACGAGGAGCGAGATTGGGTCACCTTAGTCACTTGCCAGGGCTTTGACCCGGTGAGCGGGACTTACCGGGCACGCCGGGTGGTGCGAACTGTGCTGATGGAGATCGACGGAGAGACGGTGGTCGACCCACCTGCGGTTGAGCGGGGCCGCTGAGCACGACCTACCACACACGGATGCCTTCGAGCGCCAGCGCTTTCCCGGCTGGCGCTCGGAGCTTTCGGCCCCAGCCCGCTAGAGCGGCTTGTAGAAGCTCACGCTGCGCTCGACTTCCTGGTACCCCAGCCGTCGGTGGACCAGCCAGCTGATGTCGTTATCGACCTCGGTGTCTGACCCCATCTCAAGACATCCGTGCTGGCGTGCCCAGGCTTCCCCCGCCTGTGCCAACGCCGCCCCCACTCCCTGATGGCGCCTCTCCGGCACGACAAACCAGCCTTCCAGGTAGCCGACGGGCTGGGTGCGGCATCCCTCCGCCCAGGCGCGCAGACTGACTTCGAGAAACCCGATCGCCCCGGCCTCAGGCACGCTGGCCACGAAGCACATGCTGTTTTGCGGATCGTCGAGCAAAGCTCGCGCCTCCCGCAGGTGAAGTTCAATCGGTTCCCTGGGCCACAGCCGCGCCCGTAAGCCGACCCACGCGTCGAGAACGTCCTGCGATGCGGGCTGAACCATGAAGCGGGCCCTCGCCTCGGATGGGCGCACGGGAGCCTCTTTGGGCGCAGCCTCCCATCCATGCACGTCGAAGGTACGGCCCTCCCGGTAGTTGGCGATGGCTCGCCGGATGTAGGGGATCGTGTTGGGTGGCAGGTCGTCCAGGTC
>Ga0105100_10001061_pt1 | contig 16182 bp, 16 predicted proteins | sample PPLLak12cMay2015_2_FD_87033 | JGI IMG/M metagenome (GOLD analysis project Ga0105100, IMG submission 87033) | Freshwater sediment microbial communities from Prairie Pothole Lake near Jamestown, North Dakota, USA - PPLs Lake P8 Core (1) Depth... | ecosystem: Environmental > Aquatic > Freshwater >...
GGCAACCTGGTGAATTTGCTTTTTCTCTTCTTGGATAACAACCAGCTAACCTCTCTACCAGCAGAGATCGGCAACCTGGTAAATTTGATTGAGCTCTACCTTAATGATAACCACCTGACCTCCCTCCCGGTGGAGATCGGCAATATGGTGAATTTGTGGTATCTCAACTTGGATAACAACCAGCTAACCTACCTCCCGGTGGAGATCGGCAGCCTGGCGAATTTGCGATACCTCTAATTAGGCAACAACCACCTGACCTCCCTCCCGGCGCAGATCGGCAACCTGGTGAATTTGGTTGATCTCAACTTGGATAACAACCTTCTCACCTCCCTCCCGGCGCAGATCGGCAGCCTGGTAAATTTGCAAACCCTCTACTCAGGCAGCAATCAGCTGACCTTCCTCCCGGCGCAGATCGGCATTCTGGTGAGTTTGGAGTACCTCAACTTGTATTCCAATCAGCTAACCTCCCTCCCGGCGCAGATCGGCAGCCTGGTGAATTTGGAGTTCTTCGACTTGCATGGCAATCAATTGACCTCCCTCCCGGCGCAGATCGGCAGCTTGGTGAGTTTGCGGTCCCTCGCCTTAGGCAATAATCAGTTGACCTCCCTCCCGGTAGAGATTGGCAACCTGGTGAATCTGCAGGACCTCGAACTGGCATTTAATAACCTGGCGGGATCAATCCCGGTGGAGATCGGCCGCCTGGAAAATCTGGAGCGCCTGGATTTATCTAACAATACATTATCAGGACCAATTCCGGCTGCGTTGCGAAATTTGAGTTTATTGTGGTATCTTGACTTAAGTGAGAACACAGGTTTGTTATGCTGGGAGAGTTATGATGCTCTGTACTGGGCTATTGCCTTAATGTTTTATCTAGGTCCTGCAGAAGTCTGTCCGGGGTGATACCGATATTAGGCAGCCTGCGCTCCAATTTCCCACCAACCCCTGTGGGCTCTTTAGTAATCAACCAGCGCAAATCCCATTGACAGAACATATATTCTACTATAAAATAGGATATACTATATCCAATTTCTGTCTGCCAAAGGAGAAACTCCCATGAATCGTTTCACGCATTTCGAATTGGTCACCGGCGATTTCGAGAAAACCGCCCAGTTCTACCGCACTGTCTTCGGCTGGAAAGTTGAGAAGTGGGACGGACCGGTCGATTATTGGACCATAATGACCGGCGACGCCAGCAGCGTCGGCATCAACGGTGGCTTGATGGCAACCGGCGGCCCGTTCAGCGGAACGGTCAACACCATCGAAGTCGATGATATCGACGAATACATTGCGAAAGTTGAGGCCAATGGCGGCGAGTTCATTTTCCCCAAAGATGTGATCCCCAGTGTGGGTTATATTGCCTACTTCAAGGATAATATGGGCATCATCTGCGGTCTGCACCAGGCCGACCCCAACGCAGGGATGTAACGGATTTATTCTGGGTAGGTGCGACGCATGCGTCGCACCTACTTTAAACAGGTTTTTACCCACCCATTTAGGAATGGATGGATTGGCATTGAAAACCAATCTACATGGATATTCAGGATGGACAGGATTCAACAATCTTTACCCGAGCATGGTTTGGCCTTCGACATCCTGAATATCCTGTCCATCCCTGTCAATTAATCCGAGCCTGCAGCGTCCATGAGGTGTCGTTATGGAAAATTTCTTCATTATTGGAACCAGATAAATGGACATCCCGGCGATCCTGATCTCGCAGTACCTGGCGTCGCTCGAAATGCTCAAGCAGACGATTATCGCTTGCCCGGAATCGGTCTGGAATGCGCCCGAGGACACCAATAAATTCTGGCACACCGCTTACCACGCCCTGTACTTCATCGATGAATACCTGCAATACCCTCCCCAGGAGATTACCCCCTGGAGCAAGCACCGCCCTGGCTGGGAAGATTTCCCCGCCCCGCCGGATGGCGAGTACCACGCTAAGGCTACCCTCCTGGAATACCTGGCCTACTGCCAGCAGCAGGTCAAGCAGGTACTGCCAGGGATGGACCTGGCCGCCCCGGAGGCGCACGGCCCCCTGAGTGTGTTCGAGCTGCAAATCTACTCCATCCGCCATACCATGCAGCATGTGGGCGAGCTGCTGGAGCGTCTCGGCAGCCGCACCGGTGCCCAGATCGATTGGGTAGGATCGATTCGTGATTGAAAGGATGGGAGAGAAATCATGCTGAGCAAGATCCAATACGCATTCAATGTTTCCCTGGATGGCTTTATCGAGGATGCCCAGGGCAGCCTGGACTGGTCGAATCCCGACGAGGAGCTCCACCGCCACTTTAACCAGAAGGAGGCTGAAACGGACATCTTCCTGTATGGGCGGCGGCTGTACGAAATCATGGCGGGCTTCTGGCCCACCGCCGACCAGGATTTATCCCTGCCTGCGTATATCCTTGAATACGCCCGTATCTGGAACGCCAAGCCCAAGCTCGTATTCTCGAAGTCTCTCTCCGAAGTCGGACCGAACTCCCGGCTGGTGCGCGACGATCTCGCCGGTGAAGTCCGGCGGCTGAAAGCACAGCCCGGTAAATCCATCAGCGTGGGCGGCGCGGAGCTGGCTGCCAGCGTGATGGAGCTAGGCCTGATCGATGAATACAGCCTGTATATCCACCCGGTGATCCTCGGCGGCGGCAAGCCCATGTTCCCAGCCTTGCGCCAGAAGATCGACCTCGAGCTGGTCGAGACGCAGACCTTCACCTCCGGCGTCGTCCTGCTGAGGTACCGGCTTGCGGGTGAGGGCTGATGTACAAAAGTAGGGCGGGCATTTAGCCCGCCGAAAGGACGCAGCGGATTTTTTTAATCTGCGTCCATCTGCGTCATCTGCGGTTTACATCCCGCCCGGCAGGCAGGCTCTGTCAGGCCGCGTTTTTAGCCAGGAAGCTTTCGATCTCCTGGATAAATTGCACGGCCCCTTGCTCGATTTGCCGGGTCAAGGCCTCCAGATCGCCAAAATCTGGATTGTCCACCAGGATATGCTCGACCACGGAATCGATCCCTTTGCCCGGCTCGACGACTTTGTATTTGTCCCACCCGCTGTGCTGGAAAAGCTTCCAGTAATGGGTGAGCACCTGCTTGTTTTTGCCGGACAGCCAGATCTCAAAGCGAAAGGCATCGTACAGGAACACAACGGCGATCTTTAAATCGCGCGCTTTCAAGGAAGCGGGCAGGATCGAGAAGTAAGTCATGTCCATATAACCGGGATACAGGCCTCCCGGGGCAGCGTAATCGGGATATGTGCTGGCGAAGTGATTCTTCAGGCTCAGCATGTAAGCCATCAACCCCTGATAGGCTTTTTGGATGGCTCCCTTTTGTAATTGTTTGCGGAATTCGGCCATGTTGTCTTGTAATGATCTCATTGTTATCTCCAGAAGTTGAGCGGTTTTTGGGTGAAGTAATCTCATTCGTGGTAGGTGCGTGGCATCTAAACCGGACAACCTGCCTGGCGAGCAAAACGTACAACAAAATCTGCCGTCTGGGCCATGCGCTCACGATATTCCGGGAGCATGCTCGGATAGAGCTGCGTCCCTCCGGTAGCCCAAAGATTCCAGTAGACCTGCAGACCTGCCAGAAATAGCTCGATCTGCTCTGCCTGACTCTCCGGGAGAGAGCGAAATTCGGCATACCCACTCAACAGAGCCTCCCGGAAGCGAGGGTAGGCAGGGTCATCGCGGCAGGCGTCAAGTGCCACTGCCAGGTCGAAGACCCAGTAGCCAAAACCGGAATCGTCAAAGTCAATCGCCCTTGGCTCGCCGTGCCAGAAAAACAGATTGGCATCCACCCCCAGGTCGCCGTGGATCAAGCCAAACACATCCAGACCCTGACCCCAGTCCCGCATCACATCCCGGAGTCGCTCTGCAACAGAGGCAAAGGTTTCCCTGTGGAGCGGAGAAAGCAGCGCCCAGGCGTCCGCATTGGACATGCCGCTGCCCACATCGTTTTGGAATAACCCTTCCCAGTCAAACTTTCGTTTTGATAGCCCTGCCGGGGGCTGCCATTGAATGGCAAACTGGTGCAGGCGGGCCATCAATCTCCCCTGGGCCTGCAGATGATGGGGCCGGTAACAATTTTTGACTGAGCGGCCTTTGACCCAGCGCAGCAGAGAACACTGGCGCGTTTCGGGTATGCCGGGCAGATCAATTGAGACCAACCACCGTCCATCCAGGGCCGCCACAGGTTCAGGCACCGGCAAATTTGCCTCCTGGCGCATGGCAGCCAGCCAGGTCAATTCCAGGTCAATCGCCTCCAGCTCCTGGTAGCCAGGTTCGTGTATCCGCAGCAGGTATTGACCCTGCTCAAATAAACCCTCGGGCGCTTCCAGGCCTGGCAGGCCGCAGGCGCGGACGCGGAACAATGTATTCCCGGCCTGGCGGAGAAGACGAAAGCGCGCCTCCTCCACCCCATAGCTTTTCAGGGCCACGCTTACCAATTGCCGCATTCTTCGGATGCGGCCCAGGCGAGTCAGCTCATCGAATGGTTTCATGTTTTTAGAAAATACTCGCTGGTGGCTGAGCCACCTTGCGGAAAATGCTGCCAGACAACAGCTCTGTAAAGATTATATATCGAACCTGGGGCAAATGTTCCTACAACCTGTTTCGAACTATAGCGACAGGTGCGCGGCATGCCGCGCACCTGTCGTCTCGCCATCAGGCCCTTCAGGTGTAAGCAATAACTGGGCTGACAGGCGGGTTATGCGATCAGGGGATCCAGACGGTGCTCTCTACATGGAAACCTGTAGGGTCGCTAACCCTGTTACCCCTTCAGCGCGCCGGCCATCAGGCCGCGCAGGAAGTAGCGCCCCAGGAAGATGTACACCAGCAGGGTGGGCACTGCCGCCAGGAAGGAGCCCGCCATCTGCACGTTCCAGGCGATGATCTGGCTGCCCGCCATGTTGTTCAGCGCCACGGTGATCGGCCAGCTGCTGGGGCTGGTGAGCACCACCGCGAACAGGAAATCATTCCAGGCGGAGGTAAACTGCCAGATCAGCACCACCACAAAAGCCGGGGCAGAGATGGGCAGCAGGATATACCAGTAGGTCTTCAGCATATCCGCCCCATCCATGCGCGCCGCCTCCACCAGGTCCTTGGGGATGCTGGCGTAATAATTGCGGAAGGTGAGCGTGGTGATGGGGATACCGTAGATCACGTGCGCCAGCACCAGGCCCGGCAGGCCGCCGTACAGGTTGATGCGCCGCATGAACTCCACCAGCGGGATCAGGATCGACTGGTAGGGGATGAACATGCCGAACAGGATCAGCGGGAAGATGATATTGGCGCCCGGGAATTTCCACTTGGCCAGCACAAAGCCGTTTAGCGAGCCGAGAATGGAGGAAATGATCGCCGCCGGGATGACCATATTGAAGCTGTTCCACAGGTACGGGGCCAGTGTTTCATAGGCGGCGATGAAATTGTCCAGCTTCAGGCCTTTGGGCAGGTCCCACATGGTGCGCAGGTTGACTTCATCGAAGCCTTTGAAGCCTGTTGTCAGCATGATATACAGCGGCAGCAGGTAAAAGGCTGCCATGATCAGCAGCGGGATGTACAACCAGTATTTGGCCTTGAAAAACGGTTTTTTGTGGGCGGTTATCATATCTCAGCCTCGCTTTTCAGGGTCGAATACAGGTAAGGAATGATCAATACGGCTACTGATAACAACAGCAGGATGCCAATCGCAGCCCCGCGCCCGAAGAAATAACCATCGAAGGTGGTCTGCCACATATAGATGGCAGGCACGTCCAGGGGTAGCTGCTTGCCCGCCGTGGCGATGATCAGGTCGAAGACTTTCAGCGAGATATGCCCCAGGATGATCAGGGCGCTCAACGTGACCGGCGCCAGCAAGGGCATGATGATATGGCGGTAGATCTGGAACTCGGTAGCGCCGTCCACCTGGGCAGCTTCGCGCAACTCAGCCGGGACGCCACGCAGCCCCGCCAGGTACAGCGCCATGGTATAGCCGGACATCTGCCAGATGGCAGCCAGGGCCACCGCAGCGATGCCCCAGGTGGGCGTGGTATACCAGCGGTTCACCAGGAAATCCAGCCCCAGGTTGCTGAACAGCAGGTTCAGGCCGCTCATACGGCTGCCCATGGCCGGGTTCATCAGCCAGCGCCACACCACCCCGGTGACGATAAACGAGATCGCCATGGGGAACAGGAACAGGCTGCGGAAAAAGCCTTCCCCTCTCAAGCCCTGGTCCAGCAGGATCGCCAGGCCCAGGCCCAGGAGCAGCGAGCCCGCCACAAACACTACGGTGAAGATCAGCGTATTACGGATATCAATATGAAAGCGCGGGTCGGAGAAGAGACCGATATAGTTGGAGAAACCTGCCCAGGTGTAATCGGGCAGCAGCCCTTTCCACTCGCTGAGCGATACGCGCACCGACCAGGCGATGAAGCCATAGACGAAGACGAGCACCGCCAGGATGGACGGTGAAACAAGCAGGATGGACAGCAAACGATCCTTGTTTTGGGTCATCGTAGCGGCTCAACCTCCCGGTGAGTATCCGTCATTGCGAGCGCAGCGAAGCAATCTGAAAGCGCAGCTGTTTGATTCAGGGTTACCCCTGCCTGAGGTGGAGGACGTCCACCCCAGGCAGGCGCGTGAGTTTAGAATAAACTTACATCTGTCAAAGCAAGTTTACTGGCACGGGCCAGATGCTACGCAGGCGGCTACCAGGGCAGCCTGGAAGCCATCTACATTGCCATCGGCAATGAACAGACCCAGAGCGGTATCGATCTCAGATTTCCAGGAGTCGTTGGCAACCACACCGTGGGTCAGGCTGCCGGTGACGGCATTCGACGCCCAGTCTGCCATGGCGGACTGCAGGTACACGCCATACAGGGCTTTATCGCCATCCGAGCGAGCGGGGATGGAGCCCTTGACCGGGTTGAAGGCATCCTGGCCCTCTTTCGAGCCAGCTACGGTGAGCCAGGCGATGGACGCGTCGCGGTGCGGCGCGCCTACGGGCAGCACGAAGGAGTCGGATAGGAACTGGAAGCTGCCGGCGGTGCCAGGCACAGGCGCCCAGCCGTAATCGGTCTCGGGGGTCTTGCCCAGCTCGCGGAAGTAGCCCTCGGCCCAGTCGCCCATCACATTGAAGGCGGCGTCGCCATTGACTACCAGTTGAGCAGCGTCCTGCCAGGTCAGCGAAGCAGCGTCGGAGTTCACGTAGGTGAGCACCTTCTTGAAGGCTTCCAATCCGGCTTTCACTTCGGCGGTGCTCCAATCTGCGCCCTCGACCCAGATGGCATTATAGGCATCCGTGCCCAGGGAAGCCAACATCACCGTCTCGAATAGGTGCATGGCGGTCCATTGCTCGCCCATGGCCAGCGGCTGCACGCCGGCGGCCTGCAAGGTGTCCATGGCGGCGAACCACTCTTCCAGGTTCTCGGGCACGGCTGCGATGCCGTTATCGGCCAGGATGGTGGGGTTGTACCACAGCACGTTGGCGCGGTGGATGTTCACCGGCACGGAGTAGATATTGCCGTCCTGCGAGATCAACGGGATCAGCGTCTCGGGCATCACGTCCAGCCAGCCGTTCTCTTCGTAGAGGAAGTTGAGCGGCTCGAGCTGGTCGGCGGCTACATACGTGCCGATCAATTCCTGCCCGGCATGTCCCTGCCAGGAGTCGGGGGCGTCGCCAGCCTGCAGGCGGGTGGCCAGCACGGCGCGTGCGTTGGTGCCTGCGCCGCCGGCTACGGCCGCATTGACGAATTCAACCCCGGGGTACTTCTCAGCGAAGACCTCGATCATGGCTTCCAGGCCGGCAGCTTCGCCGCCGCCCGTCCACCACGAGAAGACTTCCACCTCACCGGTCAGGTCGGAGACCTCTTCGGCGGGGGGCTCGGCCATCTCGCCGGTAGCCTGGATCGTGCCAGACGCAGCATAAGCGGCTACCAGGGCACTCTGGAAGGTGTCCACATCGCCGCTGGCAATGAACAGACCCAAAGCGGTATCGATCTCAGATTTCCAGGAGTCATTGGCGACCACACCGTGGGTCAGCGAGCCGACCACGGTGTCCGACGCCCAATCTTCCATGGCGGACTGCAGGTACACGCCATACAGGGCTTTATCGCCATCCGAGCGAGCGGGGATGGAGCCCTTGACCGGGTTGAAGGCATCCTGGCCCTCTTTCGAGCCGGCCACGGTCAGCCAGGCGATGGCTGCGTCGCGGTGCGGTGCGCCTACGGGCAGCACGAAGGAGTCGGACAGGAACTGGAAGTTACCGGCGGTGCCAGGAACGGGCGCCCAGCCGTAATCGGTCTCGGGGGTCTTGCCCAGCTCGCGGAAGTAGCCCTCAGCCCAGTCGCCCATCACGGTGAAGGCGGCGTCGCCATTTACTACCAGTTGGGCAGCGTCCTGCCAGGTCAGCGAAGCAGAGTCGGTGTTGGTGTAGGTCAGGGCGCGCTTGAAGGCTTCCAGGCCGGCTTTCACTTCGGGAGCATCCCAGGCCACGGTTCCATTCCACAGGCCGTTGTATTTCTCGGGTCCCATGGCAGCCAGCAGGATGGTCTCGAACAGGTGCATGGCGGTCCACTGCTCGCCCATGGCCAGCGGTTTCATATCGGCAGCTGACAGGGCGTCCATGGCGGCAAACCATTCATCCAGGGTGGCGGGTATTTCGGTGACGCCGTACTGCTCCAGCAGGGTCGGGTTGTACCACAGCACGTTGGCGCGGTGGATGTTCACCGGCACGGAGTAGATGTTGCCGTCCTTGGAGATCAAGGGGATCAGCGTCTCAGGCATCACGTCCAGCCAGCCGTTCTCCTCGTAGAGGAAGTTGAGCGGCTCGAGCTGGTTGGCGGCCACGTAGGTGCCGATCAATTCCCAGCCAGCATGTCCCTGCCAGGAGTCGGGGGCGTCGCCAGCCTGCAGGCGGGTGGCCAGCACAGCGCGCGCATTGGTGCCGGCGCCGCCAGCTACAGCAGCGTTGACGAACTCAATATCCGGGTATTGGGCTTTGAAGACTTCGATCATGGCTTCCAGGCCGGCTGCTTCACCGCCGCCGGTCCACCACGAGAAGACTTCCACCTGGTCGCCACCCGCCGCGGGGGGTTCGGTGGCTTCCATCGGGGGTTCAGTTTCCTCGGCTGGCTCAACCGGTGCAGCGGTAGGCGCAGCCGGAGTGGCGCAGGCGCTCATCACCATCGCCAGGATGATGAACAGCGCAGCAAGGTTCCAAAGGCTCTTTTTAGCGTACATTCTTCTCTCCTTACGAAAATATTGAGACGGGTCATGTGGACCAGTCAGCTTAATAGGTTAAGGGTTGGGTGGGGGAAAACAGGGCTGAGGCCAATTCGGTTCGTGACACCTCCTCTAAAGAAGTCACTTTAATCGTAGGGTCGTAGATCCATCCGGCGTGCTATCGAGCATGGACCCTGCCACGCAGGGTAGCCTGCGACGCAGGTGGCATGCAAAATCGAGAGATTCTTACAATCTCGGTTAAAATCAATTGTACAGAATTGCGTGATTGAAAGCAAGCACCTGGCGGACATGCTGCGGACACGCCGCGGACATCTCTCGGGCATGAAGTGCGCCGCCTAGGGCAGTACCGAGCAGGCATAGGCTGCCTGCTAACATTTCGACAGGGGATTGGCGACCCGGATGATGGACCAGCACACCTTTGAAGAGCTATTACGCGACGCCCTTCCGCGCCTGTACGACGTGCCGGCCCTGGAGACGCATCCCCTGGTGGAGCTGTTGCCACCTGCCGCTGGAATTCACACCAGCCGCGGGGCGCGCCTGCAGCACTGGCTGCAGGCCGAGATCGAGGGGCTTCGCCCGGCAGGCAAAGAGTATGCGCCGGGGCACAGCGAATGGCGCCCGTATGTGATCCTGGAGCAGCGTTACGTGGAAGGCGCCAGCCTGGCCCAGCTGGCCGCGCGCCTGGCGCTGAGCGAGCGCCAGCTGCGCCGCGAGCACAACCGCGCCCTGCGCGCCCTGGCGGAGCGCCTGTGGTACCAGCTTTTTGGGCGCGCCCTGGATGCGGATGCGGCCGCCGGTCCGGCCGCCCCAGCCGAAGCCGAGCCTGCCTATCGCCAGAACCCGGAGAGCCTGGACCTGTGCCAGGTGAGCGCCGGCGTGTTGTCGGTCATGGCGGGGCGCTTCAGCGAAGCCAATGTGCTCCTGCACAGCCAGCCGGTGGCTGAGCCCCACCTGGCGCTGGCCGACCGCGTGATCCTGCGCCAGGTGCTGATCAGCCTGCTGAACTACTGCCTAGAGCTGGTCAGCGGCAATGCTATCACCGTGCGATATGTATTAAATGAAACGCAAGCGCTGGTAGAGCTGGAATTTAACGTGGCTGAGGATTGGGCGGCCTGGCAGGCGGAAGCGCACACTGCCATCCTGGCGCCAACTGCTGCCTGGCGCCAGCGCCTGAGCGCCACCCTGGAAGAGAGCTATCCTCCTGCTGCCCCGGCCGGCATGGCGCGCCTGCGTCTGGGACTGCCGCGCCCGCGCCAGGCCGTGGCGTTGGTGGTGGACGACCAGGAGCCGACCCAGCGCCTGTACCGGCGCTTCCTCACCCAATCCGGCTGGCAGGTGGTCGGGCTGAGCGATCCGCAGCAGGTGTTGCCACTGGCGCGCCAGCTCAAGCCGCAGCTCATCACCCTGGACGTGATGATGCCGGACCTGGACGGTTGGGAGCTGCTGCAGGCCCTCAAAGCCGACGCCGAAACGCGTCTCATCCCGGTGCTGGTGTGCTCGGCCTGGGCCGACCCGGAGCTGGCGCGCTCTCTGGGCGCGGCGGGCGTGCTGCGCAAGCCCCTCACACAGAAAGATCTACTGGCTGAATTGGATCGCCTGGGATTGTCTTAGCTGGCTTGATCGAAACTTTATGCTGATATCAGACCTGTTTGGGCGCGCGTACGTCTCGGTGCGTGCCATCACAGAAAGGCTTGTTGGCCGACAACCCGCAGTTGCATAGCGTCACCCGGTTGCGCGTCTCGAAGGCGCTGCCGTCCTCACGCTCGATGCGCACCCCGCCGGTCACATACAGCGGCCCGGCGATTGGCCCGGCGGCGGTGATCTCGGTGGTATCGGCAATCTGCAGCGGCAGGTCCGGCTCGATATCTGGATCGCCCTCCTCGATGCTGTAGGTGAGCGAGCCCGATGGGCAGCGCTCCACCATGGCGATCACCAGCGAGCGCGTGCGTGTGTCATCGGTGTTCGCCACCAGCTTGGCGATATTGGTGCTGGCCATCCCACAGAACCCCGCGCTGATGCACAGCGCCACGTCTCTGCGCACAACAATGTTGGTCGTGCGCCGGTAGGTGTAGAGCGCTCTATTGGGATTGCCAGCCTGCTCTGACTCGGTGCCATCAAAGGGGATGGTCTTGTGTGCGCCATCGCAAATTGGCATCGTCTGTGATTTACCACAGCGGCACAACGAATAGCGCACCGGGTCCACCTCAAAGCTGGCGTCCTTCTTCCAGGTTAGCGGCTCGCCCAGCTCGGAGACCACCTGCGTTTTGTGCACCAGCGGGATGCCGCCGTACACCCGGTATGGACCGTTATTGCGCACAATGATCTTTTGTTCGCCGCTGGGGTTCGGATTCTCAGCCATCACAACTCTCCTGTTGTTCTGTAACGCAAGCTGTTAGCTTGCGCCTCCCTCGCTGGACCTGCTCTCCATGAATCTATACATCAGTCGTTTTGTAGCGCAAGCTGTTAGCTTGCGCCTCCCGCGCTGGACATCCTCTCTCTGCAGATTATAGTATCATTATTTTACCTTCTAACTCCATATCCTGGATATGTGCGTAGGGGTGCAACGGTCCTGATCAGGAAGAATTCTGAAATGATCCGTTGCGCCCCTACCGGACGGGAACGAGAATTGACATGCATATGCAGGATTGCCAGGCTGTGATCCTGTTGAACCATAGGAGTATCACCATGTCCACCGACCTCGAACGCAACAAAGCCAACGTTATGGCCTTCTACGATCTGATGTTCAACCAGTGCCAACCCGCTGCCGCCATCCAGCAGTACGCCGGCGAAGTTTACATCCAGCACAATCCGCATGTGGGCGATGGCAAACAGGCCTTCATTGAATACTTTACGCGCATGGCGCAAGAGTACCCCGGCAAGCGAGTCTATTTCAAGCGCGCCATCGCCGAGGGCGACTATGTGGTGCTGCACTGCTACCAGACCTGGCCAGGCTTTCCCGATTACGCCGGCATCGATATTTTTCGCCTGGACGAGCAGGGCAAAGTGGCGGAGCATTGGGATGTGCTGCAGACCATCCCGGAGACCTCGGCCAACGCCAACGGTATGTTTTGAAGCGTGCGCTATGCCGCGCACCTGACAGCAAACCGATTATGTTGATCGACAGGCGATTTGGTTCACCCACAACAGCACTGAATCGAGCTATCAGTAGCGGTAAACCGCTGCCAGCAGCGCCTGTTCGGGCATCTGCTCGAGGGGCAGCGCGTACACCGCCCCACCATGCAGCAAGGTCTGGATCGCCAGCAGGTCGAGCAGATCTTCGTCTCCCGGCTGCTGCTCAGGATGGACGTGTATCACCTGGGTTTGTGCGTCATAAGTGCCCCAGGTTTGCTCTCCCAGGGCCACAAACACGCGCTCGACTCGTCCTTGCCCAACCGCCTGCAGCGCATCTTGGAGGAATGTGGTGGTGCGCCCGGCACTGACCAGCTGCTGGAATTGGGCGCGTGCTTGCTCCTCGGCCTGGCGAAAGACAGGCTCCACAAGGTTCCAGGCATGGCTATGCAGCACGTCAGGGCTCAGCTCTTCCGGGTTACCGAGAATACCCTGCTCCACCAGATGGGGGTAAGAATTCGCCTCCTGGTAGATGGAGAGCAGCGATTCCACGCCTGCCAGCACCAGCGGTGATTCTTCGCCTGCCAGCAGCAAACGCAGCGAGTCGTCGATCATGTGACACCAGTGCAGGATATGCTTTTTTTCCTCGTCGCTGGGGTCATGCCCATGAAACATCGCCCCTGCAGTCCCACCACCGCTGCGCACCTGTAATTGCTTCTGGAACTGGCTGAATTGCAGCGACTCGGCCATGCTCTCAGGCAGGCTCTCCTGGTTGATTTCATCCACACTGTGACGCGTGCCTTCCAACAGGCGCACCTGGTTCTGGCTGAGCGCCAGGATGTAAAAGTGACCATCATTGGCGAAGAACGGCAGCAGCGGTTTGATATGAAAACGATCGCCAATGACCACCAGCTCCTCAAACGCCAATGGCAGCCGGTAGGTGTGCAGTTCATCAGCTGTAAAAAACAACGCCAGACCATCGCTCAGGTAGCGCCAGAAATTAGCATCCTGCAGTAAAGCCTGGGTAGGCTCGAGCAGGGCGCGCACATCCGGGGTGCGCATGCCTTTTGCCAGCAGGCGTTTTTCAACTTCCTGAAGTAGATTCTTGTAGCGGATGGGATCTTGTTCGGTTTCGCGACCAAAGCGGTGGGTGGGCATGAAGATTGAGATACAGCGTTCGGGTTGTCGGATGAGGAAGGTTTCCAGCTCATCTCGGCTTATTCGATCCATTTGTAAAGCTCCTTTGTGATCGTCCCCTCGGATAGATTCGTGAACCGGCCAGCCATGCAGTAACTCTTGCGAAGTTTTCATGCACAACCGGTTTATTTCGCAGATTACCCCCCTTGGATACTATAACCGATCTTGCTACAGACGGCAAGTTCTGCCGGCAGTTGGAACCCAGTTTGGCAATATTTTATGAGCAGATCCGTAATTCACCATCTCAGGTTTCTAATGAATCGATTCGCTTTAAACAGCGTCTCATAATTTACAGGGAGACTCTTAAATTGGATTCCCAAACCCAACACAATTGAAGAAAGGCGAAGGAGAAGCAATGAAGTCAACCAACTTGAAGCGTAGTATCGCGTTAATAATGGGCGTGCTGTTGGTGCTCGTGGCGGTTCTACCGGCCTTCAGCGCCGGGGAAGCGCGTGTCTTCGTCGAATATCGTCCTGGGACGCGCGGCGCGGTGCAAAGCGCATTGCAGGGCGCCGGTGCAGAATTCCACTACAACTTTGAGCGTTTGGGCTCGTTTGTGGTCAGCGTGCCGGAGAAAGCTCTGGACGGGCTGCGCCACAACCCGAACATCGTCTCCATCGAGATCGACCCCGTGCGCGAGCTGGTGCGCAATACCACCGCCCCGGTAGCCGAATCGGTGCTGCCGGAGCAGGTGGTGCCCTACGGCGTGGACATGGTCCAGGCGCGCGACATCTGGGATGCCAACTACGACCTGAAGGTGGATAAGAAAGCCCCCACCGGCGCCGGCCGCACAGTGTGTATTATCGATACCGGCTTCTACAGCGAGCATGAAGATTTCGCCGGCATCGATGTGAAGGGCGGAACCTCCCAGGTGGACGATAACTGGGCGCGCGACGGTTACGGGCACGGCACGCACGTCGCCGGCACGATTGTGGCGCAGAACAATGACTACGGCGTGGTGGGCGTCACTCCTGGCACTGCCTCGCTGTACATCGTCAAGATCTTCGACGACGCCGGCGCCTGGGTCTCCAAAGCGCACGCCTCTGACCTGATCGAGGCGGCTTACCTGTGTGGCGATAACGGCGCCAATGTGATCAGCATGAGCCTGAGCGGCACCAACAAGAGCGGCAAGGAAGAGCAGGCCTTCGACGACCTATACTACAATTATGGCATCCTGCACGTGGCTGCCGCCAGCAATGAGGGCATCGAGGAATACCACTATCCGGCCTCCTATGACTCAGTCATCTCGGTAGCCGCGCTGGATTCCAGCATGACCGTGGCTGATTTCTCGCAATTCAACGACCAGGTCGAGCTGGCCGCCCCCGGCGTGGCCGTGCTCAGCACGGTGCCTTTCCTACCCAACAGCTATGTCCAGGTGGATGATGTGAAGTACACCGCACTGGGAATGGAATTTGCACCCATGGGTGAAGTCAGCGGTGAGCTGGTGGATGGCGGCTATTGCCTGGCAGCCGATCCGGCGGCCGATTGGACCGGCAAGGTTGTGCTGTGCTCGCGTGGCGAGGTTAGCTTCGCTGAGAAAGTGACCAAGGTCATGGCGAACGGCGGCGCGGCAGCAGTGATCTACAACAACGCCTCTGGTATCTTCAGCGGCACGCTGGGCGCAGAGGGCGATTGGATCGTCGCCGTTACCATCAGCCAGGAGGATGGACTGTTCCTGGTGGGGAGCAAGCTGGGCAGCCTTGCTACCGTGGCGAATAATCCGGTGATCTGGCCTGCCAGTGGCTACGAAGCCTGGAACGGCACCTCCATGGCTACCCCGCATGTCTCCGCGGTGGCGGCCCTGATCTGGAGCTGGGACACCAGCCTGACCAACGTGCAGATCCGCGAAGCGATGGACGCTACTGCTTACGACCTGGGCGACCCCGGCCGCGATGTGTATTATGGTTTTGGCCTGGTGCAGGCCTATGACGCCTGGGAATACCTGGGCGGTGGCAAGCCGGGCAAGAAGTAAATTGCCGGGCAAGAAGTAGATTATCCCGTACCGTCAATCGGTGCGGATTTCATAGCCAGTCAGGTTCCTCAGGCGGGCTGCGGCTGAGGAGCCTGGCTGCTTTAACTTTGTGCGCAAATAAAATCGAACCGCAGATCACGCAGATCAAAACAATGCTAAATTGCTTTATTTAGCCCCCGCACTGATGTAGGTCAAGCTTTAGCTTGACGCTGGCACTCCCCCCACCGTATTCACATATGCCGGCTGCAGGTTGCCCAGCAGTTCCTTGAGCAGCGCGCTGTACTCCGGGTGCGAGAAGGGCCGGCCCAGGCGCAAGTTCAGCCTGTCTCTGCTGATCTCAGGCGGCCTGTACTGTTTCTTGGGGTGGAAATACAAGTAGCGCCCGCTCAGGCCGGCGAGCTAGATGCTATTTATTAAACTGGTAGCCGAAATAATATCCAGGCGGCTAAGCCTCTTTCCTGCCATCCTCATCATCTGAAACTGCCTTGCGAAACTCGTGAAATGCGCGCCCGAAATCCGCGCCCAGGCGTCCGATCCTGCCCACGCCAAACAGAACGATGACAATGATCAGGACGATGATCAATTCAGATGTGCCCAGATGGGGGAGCATAATACCTCCTGATTGGTTATCGAATTCACATTGCATCAACTTGCCACACATAATTTAAACAGCTTGTTGGCTGCTTTACAACCCCCTAAGGTACACAAATTTATATTTATTTGGGTAAGCGTCGA
>Ga0105100_10001062_pt1 | contig 16175 bp, 12 predicted proteins | sample PPLLak12cMay2015_2_FD_87033 | JGI IMG/M metagenome (GOLD analysis project Ga0105100, IMG submission 87033) | Freshwater sediment microbial communities from Prairie Pothole Lake near Jamestown, North Dakota, USA - PPLs Lake P8 Core (1) Depth... | ecosystem: Environmental > Aquatic > Freshwater >...
CCGGCGTAGATGTCCTCGGTGTTCTCGCGGAAGATCACCATGTCGACCTTTTCCGGCGCCTTCACCGGGCTGGGCACGCCGGTGAAATAGCGCACCGGACGCAGGCACACGTACAGATCGAGCATCTGGCGCAACGCCACGTTGAGCGAGCGGATGCCGCCGGAGGTCGGCGTGGTCAGCGGGCCCTTGATCGAGATCATGTAATCCTTGACCGCCTGCACGGTTTCTTCCGGCAACCACTGGTCGGAGCCGTACACCCGGGTCGCCTTCTCGCCGGCATACACTTCCATCCAGGCGATCTGGCGTTTGCCAGAGTAGGCCTTGGCCACGGCGGCATCGACAACGCGGCGCATCGCCGGGGTGATGTCGACGCCGGTGCCGTCGCCTTCGATGAAGGGAATGATGGGGGTGTCGGGCACGTTCAGGCTGTTGTCGGCGTTGACGGTGATTTTTTGTCCTGCGGCGGGAATCTGGATATGTGTGGTCATGAAGGTCTCGAAACGTTGTTCCCTTAAATGGGTAAAATTGGGACTTTGCCCCCCACCGAAGTGTCGCGTCTTATTTTGTTCAACAAACCCTACGGCGTTCTGAGCCAGTTCACCGCCGAAGGCCGCTGGCAGGGTTTGGGTGATCACCTTTCTCTGCCGGGTGTGTACGCAGCCGGACGCCTGGATGCGGACAGTGAAGGTTTGCTGATTTTAACCGATGACGGAAAACTCCAAAGCCGCATCGCCGACCCCAGACACAAACTGCCCAAAACCTACTGGGCGCAGGTCGAAGGCACGCCCGATGACGCGGCGCTGGAAGCGCTTCGGCACAGCGTCGATCTCGGCGACTTCGTCACCCGCCCGGCCAAGGTGCGGCTCATCGACGAACCGGCCGGGCTGTGGCCGCGCAATCCGCCGATCCGCTTCCGTGCGGCCATCCCCACCCGCTGGATCGAACTCGTGATTGCCGAGGGCAAGAATCGCCAGGTGCGCCGCATGACCGCCAGGATCGGCTTCCCGACGTTGCGCTTAATCCGCGCCGCCGTCGGTGAATGGACCCTGGATGCGTTGCAACCCGGGGAATGGAAAGAACTGCATGTCTGACACCCAAAACTGGCTACCTCACGTCGTCGTCGCCGCCATCGTCGAACGCAACGGCAAATTCCTGCTGGTGGAAGAGCACACCGCCGACGGCCTGCGCCTCAACCAGCCGGCCGGCCACTGGGAACGCAACGAGACATTGATTGAGGCGGTGCGCCGCGAAGCGCTGGAGGAAACCGCGCATCACGTCGAACCGCTCGCGCTGCTTGGCTGCTACAGCACGCACTATCCGCGCCGCGACATCACCTATCTGCGCTTCGCCTATGTCTGCCAGGTCACCGGCTTTGACGCCGGGCGCGCGCTGGACGACGGCATCGTGCGCGCGTTGTGGCTGACGCCGGAGGAACTCGCTGCCCATCCCACGCCGCACCGCAGCCCGCTGGTGATGCGCTGCGTGCAGGACTATCTGGCCGGGCGACGCTTTCCGCTCGATTTCGTGAACCACGCATGAACATACTTTTTGTCTTTGCGAGGAACGAAGTGACGAAGCAATCCAGTCGCGCGCAGCCTGGATTGCTTCGGCTTCGCCTCGCAATGACAGGGGGCACCCATGACTAAAGTCGTCGTCGGCATGTCGGGCGGCGTCGACTCCGCCGTCGCCGCCTATCTGCTGAAGCAGCAGGGTTACGACGTGCTCGGCGTCTTCATGAAAAACTGGGATGACGACGACAACACCGAGCACTGCACCGCGCGGCAGGATTTTCTCGACGTGCTGGCGGTCGCCGACGTGCTCGGCATCGAGGTCGAGGCGGTCAACTTTGCCGCCGAATACAAGGAACGCGTGTTCAGCTATTTCCTCGCCGAATACCAGGCCGGGCGCACCCCCAACCCGGATGTGCTGTGCAACGCCGAAATCAAGTTCAAGGCGTTTCTGGAAGACGCCATCGCGCGTGGCGCCGAATTCATCGCCACCGGACATTACGTCGGCAAGGGCACGGATGCTGCCGGCCGCGCCACGCTGTTGAAAGCGCAAGACGCCAACAAGGACCAGAGCTATTTTCTCTACCGCTTGTCACAGGCGCAGATCCGCCCTGCCCTGTTCCCGCTGGCGCATATGCCCAAGCCCGAGGTGCGCGAGATCGCGCAAAGGATCGGCCTGCCCAACGCATCGAAAAAGGACAGCACCGGCATCTGCTTCATCGGCGAGCGCAACTTCCGCGAATTCCTCGAGCGCTACCTGCCGCGCGACCCCGGCGAGATGGCAACGCCAGAAGGCCGCGTGGTCGGTCATCATCAGGGTCTGATGTATTACACGCTGGGGCAGCGGCAGGGGCTCGGCATCGGCGGGCAGAAAGAAGGCACGGCGGAACCGTGGTTCGTCGCCGCCAAGGACATGACGACCAACACGCTGGTCGTGGTGCAGGGGCACGACCATCCGCTGCTGCAGCGTTCTACGCTTGCCGCCGGCCAGCTCAACTGGATCAGCGGAGAGTCGCCCGACCCCGACAAGCCTTTTACCGCCAAGACCCGCTATCGGCAGACCGATGCGTCCTGCCGCATCACCCGTCTCGACGACGACACGCTGGAACTCGCGTTCGGCAGCCCGCAATGGGCAGTCACGCCGGGACAGTCGGTGGTCCTGTATGACGGCGAGGTGTGTCTCGGCGGCGGCATCATCACCTGAAACCGCTACAATTCCTGCTTTCCGCTTCGCATCCCATCATGTCGCACGACACCGCACCCGCCCCTGCCGCCAACTTCATCCGCAACATCATCGACGAGCAGAACGCCTCCGGGAAATGGGGCGGTCGCGTCGAAACGCGCTTTCCGCCCGAGCCCAACGGCTACCTGCACCTCGGCCACGCCAAGTCGATTTTCCTGAATTTCGGCCTGGCGCGCGATTACGGCGGCGTGTGCCACCTGCGCTTCGACGACACCAACCCGGAGAAAGAGGAACAGGAATACGTCGACGCCATCATCGAGTCGGTGAAATGGCTCGGCTTCGACTGGGGCGAGCACCTCTACTTCGCGTCGAACTACTTCGACACCATGTATGCCTGCGCCGAATATCTGGTCCGGTCCGGCCACGCCTATGTCGACTCCCTGAGCGCCGACGAGATGCGCGCCCATCGCGGCACGCTCACCGAGCCGGGCCAGGACAGCCCCTACCGCAGCCGCAGCGTGGATGAGAACCTCGACCTGTTCCGCAAGATGCGCGCCGGCGAATTCCCCGATGGCGCCCACGTGCTGCGCGCGAAAATAGACATGGCCTCACCCAACATCAACCTGCGCGACCCGGCGATCTATCGCATCAAGCGCGCGCATCACCACAACACCGGCGACACCTGGTGCATCTACCCGATGTACACCTACGCGCACCCCATCGAGGACGCGATCGAGCACATCACGCACTCGATCTGCACCCTGGAATTCGAAGACCAGCGCCCGTTCTACGACTGGCTGCTGGACAAGCTGGCCGAGGGGGGATTTTTCCCGCGCCCGGTTCCCCAGCAGATCGAGTTCGCCCGCCTCAACCTCACCTATGTCGTGCTGTCGAAGCGCAAGCTGATTCAGTTGGTGGATGAAAATCACGTCAGCGGCTGGGACGATCCCCGCCTGCCCACCCTGGTTGGCGCGCGCCGGCGCGGCTACACGGCAGAAGGCTTCCGCCGCTTCACCGACCAGATCGGCGTGTCCAAATCCGACGGCTGGATCGACTACAGCGTCTTCGAAGCCTGCCAGCGCGATGTCTTGAATGATTCCGCCCTGCGCCGCATTGCCGTGCTCGACCCGGTCAGGCTCGTCATCGACAACTATCCGGACGGCCAGTCGGAAGAGTGCTTCGCCCCCAACCACCCGCAGCAGCCGGACCTCGGCAAGCGCGCCGTGCCGTTCTCGAAAGAACTGTGGATCGAGCGCGAAGACTTCATGGAAACCCCGTCCAAGGGTTACTTCAGGCTATTCCCCGGCAACTCCGTGCGGCTACGCTACGGCTACGTCGTCCAATGCACCGGCTGCGACAAGGATGCCGACGGCACCATCACCGCCGTCCACTGCGACTACCTGCCCGACACCAAGTCCGGCACCCCGGGTGCCGACTCGGTCAAGGTCAAGGGCAACCTCCACTGGGTGAGCGCCGCGCACGCCATTGAGACTGAAGTACGCCTGTACGACCGCCTGTTCTCCACCGCGCAGCCGGGCGGTGAAAGCGGCGATTTTCTGCTGGACCTCAACGCCGATTCAGTGAAAGTGATCCGCGCGCAACTCGAACCCACGCTGAAGGATGCCGCGCCCGAGCAGTCCTTCCAGTTCGAGCGGCATGGCTACTTCGTCGCGGATCGCGTCGATACGAAGCCGGGGGCGCCGGTGTTCAACCGGACGGTGACGTTGAAGGATTCGTGGGTGAAGGCGGGTAGCTGACTATCAATGACTATTAGAGCTGGGTTAATCGAGCCTAGCCCCTTTGATCCTAGCGATGATCCGAATTATTTGGGAGAGCGATGTTCAATCTATTGATGTTTAACGTTGATTGGTCATCAGGCAGGGCTACTGTCCCAATGGGGCGAATGTTCGAGTACACCGATGAACACATTGCAGCCCAATTCCGGGATGGTGGCAATCCTCAGCTGGATCGCCTGACCTCCCTCCCATGCCTTTTCTGCGAAGAAGGCATTACGGACGAAATCGCCTACGTTGGCCAGATCAACCGAGCGAGAATCGCTGGCAGAGACTTGTTATTGGAGATCAGTTTCGACTTGGAGGTGCCCCCACTAAAGAACAGCATGATCTACGCGAGCCGAACAGAACTAGACATGCCTCATGACTTCGAGTTTTCGAGGAACCATTGGGCAGTGAAGGATGTAGATCTTTATCGCTTCCTGCTCCGAAACGTTCACCCCCCGCAGACAACGTCCTACGGTATTCCAGATCCCAGAGCACGAAAACATCGAGGCAACCCTTGCGTCCGCAATGATGCCTTTCGACGCGGGCTTCAACGCGATCTATGACAGCATTCGTCAGGCCGCTGACAACGCGGGGCTTAGGTGCAGACGAGCTGACGACATTTGGGAGCACGCCGCGATCATCCAGGATGTGGTCTCACTTATTGACCGCTCTCGCATTGTTATCTGCGACTGCACAGGTCGAAACCCGAACGTGTTTTACGAGGCCGGCATCGCTCACACGCTGGGGCGTGACGTAATCCTAATCACACAGAGCGAACATGACATTCCCTTTGACCTTCGGCACCTTCGTTATGTTCGATACCTCAACAATTCTGAGGGACTTGCCACGCTAACACAGGCATTGCAGGCAAGAATGCAGACCTTGCTTGGACATTGAATTAAAGGTTCCAAGCTCGAATTGAATTTCGATGAACGCGAAAGCGCTCAAGCCGCCAATGAATGGCCCTGCGTCTGATCGCCGATGCCCATCAGCAAACCCTCCACGCTGATGTCTTCGTCCAGCGCATCCCAAAAACTGTGGGGGCAGGTCTTGCAATCTCACATCCACCCAAATCCACGACAGGCGTTTCGCACTGTTTGAAGCTTCATCAAGTTGTTTCAGTTGCCTGACGTCGTGCGGCGTTTCGCTGCAGGGCTTGTCGGCAACTTGACGTTCTCCCGGATCTCGGCCAAACGACCGGTCACGTATTTGTGGAGCACGCTGGCGATCAGCGTCTGGTACGGCACACCTTCTTCGAGTGCACGCGTCTGGATGTCACTCAGGTCGCCGGAGGACAACCGGATATTAACGCGGCGATCCTTGATCGCAGTGGCGCGCGCGGCGGCCTTGAATTTGGCGAGTTCGGCCTTGCTGGCCACGGACTTGAGTTGGCTCTTGTCGAATGCGGCAAGCACTTCGTTTTCGTAGTCGTCAATCTTCGGCATCGGTTTCACCCTGATTCAAATAATCCCGCGTCGCCTTGCGGCTGGGAATGATGGTCTTGAGGAAGTAATACGCTTCTTCTTCGACAAACGGCACCAGATAAGCGTAGCCATCGCAGGCGACGACCAGCACGCGCTGTCGGGGATATTTCTCTGGATTCGGATGCGACAGGATGTCGAGCAGGCCGCCGGTTTCGACGGCGACGACCACGCGCTCGAATGAAATGCCGCGCTCGGCCTGGATGGCTTCATTCTTGTCCGCATTCCAGCGAAATGTTTTCATGCAAGCATACTAGACCAGCGTGTGCCTTTTGTCACCAATCTGTCTGAGCATTGCGTTCTTTGTTTTGTACGCTGGATTTCGCTTTGGGCTTTGGCTTCGGCCTTAAGTTTCCAGTGACTACTCCGCCCCCGGCATGCCAAGATGCGCCGGTTCAACACCACGTCTCACAATTTCATGCCTGCAGTCCGTATCCGCTTGCCCTTGGCTCTTGCGCTGTCGCTGGGAGTTCACGCGGGCGTGGTGCTGTGGGCGGTTCGGCTGCCGCCTCCCCCACCGGTAGCCCCGGATCCCTTGCGGGTGAATCTCACGCTTGCGCCTGTGCAGGAGGTGAAGCCGCCCCCCGCCATTCCCCCGCCGCCCAAGACGGAAAGAAAAAAATGGGTACGCACGCCGGATGCCCCCACGCCGCCCGAGTCCGAGAAGACACCGGCCACGATGGCCGCGCCGCCCGCGCCCACGGCAGAGGAATGGCAACTTGCCTCCACCTACACGCTCAAGAACAGCAAGCGCTACCGCTACAACTGGGGTCAGCAGGTGCGCAGCATGATGGGCACGGCAGTGGCAGGCGAACGGGAGGGCCTGGTGCGCGTGCGGGTCGAGATCGCGCCCGCCGGGACGCTCGCCAAAGTCGATGTGCTCTGGTCGACGTCCGTATTTGTCGAGAAGCTGGCCCTGCAGGCAATTCGATCCATGCCGCCGCTGCCACCCACGCCGACGGGCAAGCCGCTCATTTTCGAGAAGACCATCGCCTTCCTGTCCTTCGAGACGGGCTGGCCGCCGATCTACAAGAACGACTGCCTGCCGGACCCGCCGACGTACAGGAACCGCTTCGCATGGAACGGCGCCTCGCCCCCGCCCAGGCCGCATGCCGACGCGGACTACGCCGATGCGCCGCGCAGCGCTTCGCCGCCGACCGAATGCCCCGATGCCGGGCCGGACTCGATCGAAGCGGAAGAAAAGGACATGGAGCGCCAGTTCAAGGAATGGGGGTCACTGGGCGAATGAACGGGGCCGATTGAGTGCTCTGGGAATCCGATCTTGAGCCGGGCTCGGCCTTGCTGATCGCACGCCAAGGGGTCAGCTTCACATTCTTTTTTCTTAATGCCCTACTGGGGCTGCGATTTCACCCGACCACCCCGATTCGCGCCAGCCGCACAAGGATTGCGGCGACTTCATCGCGATCGACAGCTTCGCCCAGGTGATGCCGGACGCGTGATGGCGTTTGCTCCGCCAAGGCTTGACCACCTCGTATAATCCCCGCGTCCCCTCTCCGAGCCCACCCGTCATGAATCCAGTGCAGCGCGACCTGACCCAGACCACCCTGGCCGTTCTGTTTATCGGCATCCTGATCGCCGCCTCGTTCTGGATCGTGCGGCCTTTTCTGTCGGCGGTGATCTGGGCCACCATGGTGGTGGTCGCCACCTGGCCCATCATGATCCAGGTTCAGGCGCGGCTCGGTGGCAGGCGTTCGCTGGCCGTCGCCGTGATGACGCTGAGCCTGTTGCTGGTGCTGCTGGTTCCGCTGTCGATGGCGATCATCACCCTGGTCGACAATACGGACCGCATCGTCGGCTGGTCGAAATGGCTGGCCGAGACCCGGGTGCCGCCGCCGCCGGACTGGGTCGCGGGGATTCCAGTGGTCGGTGACAAACTGCTACAGGTTTGGCAGCAGTATGTCGCCAGCGGTATTCAGGATTTCGCCACCATGCTCGCACCTTACACGCAGGCCATCACCAAATGGCTGGCGGCGGAAGTGGGCGGCTTCGGCATGCTGTTTTTCCAGTTTCTGCTCACCGTGGTGATCGCGTCCATCATGTATGCAGGCGGCGAATCGGCTGCCGGCTGGATCAAGCAGTTCGGCATGCGGCTGGCAGGGTCAAAGGGCGCCGATGCGGTGGTGCTGGCCGGCCAGGCAATCCGCGGGGTGGCGCTTGGCGTGGTGGTGACGGCAGTCGTGCAGTCGGTTGCGGGCGGCATCGGGCTGGCCATCGCAGGCGTGCCGATGGTCGCCGTGCTGACCGCGCTGATGTTATTGCTGTGCATCGCCCAGCTCGGTCCGGTGCTGGTTCTGGTGCCGGCGGTGGCGTGGCTGTACTGGACCGGCGACAACCTTTGGGGAACGTTCCTGCTGGTGTGGACGCTGGTTGTCGGCACGATGGATAACGTGCTGCGCCCCTATCTGATCAAGAAGGGCGCCGACCTGCCCCTGCTGCTGATCTTCGCCGGCGTGATCGGCGGGCTGGTCAGCTTCGGTCTGGTGGGCATTTTCGTCGGCCCGGTGGTGCTGGCGGTGACCTATACGCTGATCGACGCTTGGGTCAAGGATGACCCCAGGCCCGAGTAGACGCGCCACGACGCAGCACGTGGTTGCGTTTCAGGCACGGGAAACAAGGCCCGATTGATCCGGCACGAATAAAACATGAGTACCGTTCGCCCTTCGACTTCGCTCAGGAGAGCCCTGTCGAAGCCTGTCCTGAGCCAGCCGAATGGGGGCTGTGCTTCAACAGCCTCAGCACGAACGAACTCGCGAATAAATCTGGCCGGATCAATAGTCCGGTCGCTGCGGGCATGCAGGCGGTATCGGCCCGCATCCGGCTTTAAGGCGCGCTGGCCGGTGACCGGCTGTTGGCCGCGGTCTCGGCGCGCGGGATCGGCGCCACGAACAGGCCCGCGTCGGATACGGGTTGCGGTGCCAGCGCGTCGGCCCGGTCCACCCAGCCGCCGCCCATCGACTTGTAGATGTTGACGAGCGCGTTGTACTTCTGGCCCAGGTTCTGGGCGTAGCCGATCTCGGCGGGGAAAAGCTGCTGCTGCGCGTTGAGCACAGTGAGATAGTCGGTGTAGCCCCCATCGAACTTCAGTTGCGCGAGCCGTGCGTACTCGCCAAGCGCCTTCACGCGTCGCGCCTCGGCATCGACCTGCTGCGAAATCTTCTGGCGGCTCATCAACGCGTTCTCGACGTCCGCGAATGCGCTCTGGATCACGGCTTCGTAGTTGTAGAGCGCCGCCTGCTGGCCGGCTTCCGCCTGCGCGACCTGCCCCGATATGAACCCTCCGGTGAAAATCGGGCCTGTGACCGCCCCGGCGTAGCTCCATGCGCGCGCAGGTCCGCTGAAGAGGTCCGATAGCTGACCGCTCGCGGAGCCGAACGCACCGGTGAGCGAAATGGCCGGGAAGTACTGCGCGCGCGCTGCGCCGATCTGCGCATTGGCGGCGATGAGCTGCTGCTCGGCCTGCGCGATATCGGGACGACGCTCGAGCAGTTGTGACGGCACGCCGGCCGGCACGCCCGGCAGGGCGAGTTCGTTGAGCGCCTTGCCGCGCGCAACGGTGCCGGGATTGCGGCCAAGCAGGATGGAGATCGCGTTCTCAGTCAGCACAATGTCACGCTCGATCTGCGGGATCGCGGCGGCAGCTGTCTCGTACTGCGACCGCGCCTGCTCTACGGTGATCTGCGAAATCTGGCCATACTCGAACTGCAACTCGAACAGCCTGACCGACTCGGCGTAGGCAACGAGCGTGCGCTGTGCAATCTCGAGCTGGTAGTCGAGCGAGCGCAACTGCAGGTAGGAACTCGCCACCGAAGCGACGAGCGAGAGAATCGCGCCTCGGCGTGCCTCCTCCGTCGCGAGCGCATTCGCCCGTGCCGACTCCGACAATCGCCGGATACGGCCCCAAAAATCGATCTCCCAGCTTGCGCCGAGCAGGGTCTCGTAAGCGGTCTGCGGATTCGGGATGAACGAGGACAGCGGTGTGGCGTTGCTCTCCGATATCTGCTTCCGCCCGGCGGTGCCCTGGTAGCCGACCTGCGGAAACAGGGCCGACCGGGTCTGGGTGAGGAGGGCCGTCGCAGCCTCGACGTTGGCTGCGGCAATCTGCACGCTCTTGTTGTGGGCGAGCGCCTCGTCGATCAATCCGTCGAGCACCGGGTCGCCGAACTGCTTCCACCACTCGGTGTCGGCAAGCTCGCGCGCACCTTGTTCCTCATATTGGAAGGCCTGCGGTACGTCGACCTTCGGTCGCGAGTAGTCGGGGCCGATCATGCAGCCGCCGAGTGCAGCGGCTAGCGCGAGGAGCGGGAGGGCGCGCCGCAACTCAGCCATCACGGCGCTCCGGGTGCGGCGGCGGTGTGGGTGCAACATCGCCGTTCACGCCAGCTACGGATGAAGCCTCCGGCTTCCCGCGCTCGGCGAACCTGTCGAAGAGGTAGAACAGGAGGGGCACGTACAGCATTGCAAGCGTGGTCTCGCCGATCATCCCGCCGATGATACCGGTGCCGATCGAGTGGCGCGCGTTGGCCCCGGCACCCATCGCGAGGGCGAGCGGCAAGCTACCCATTGCAAACGCGAGCGATGTCATGATGATTGGCCGCAGCCGCTGTTCGCCGGCGAGGACCGTGGCTTCCATGATGCTCTTGCCCTGCTTGCGGAATTCGACCGCGGCAGACACGCGCAGGACGGCGTTCTTCGCACCGAGTCCGATCAGAACCAGCAGGCCGATCTGGAAGTAGACGTCGTTCTCCAGACCCCGCAGCCAAATGGTGACCAGCGCGCCGAGGATGCCGAAGGGCACCGCGGACATCACCGCACCTGGCAGCGTCCACGATTCGTACTGCGCCGCGAGCACCAGAAACACGATGATGAGGCCGAAGACGAACGCGATCATCGACGTGCCGCCGGATTGCTTCTCGTCGAACGCGAGGCCGGACCAGGCGAACGTGTAACCCGGCGGCAGGACCTCCTTGGCTGTCGCTTCCATCGCGGCGATCGCGTCGCCGGAGCTGTATCCCGGAGCCGCATTGCCGTTGATCTTCGCAGCAGGAAAGCCGTTGAAATGGGGTAGCAGGTCCGGGCCCGCAGTCCACTCGGTGGTCACGACCGCAGACAGCGGAACCATCTGGCCGTTGCTCGACCGCGTGTACAGGCGCGTCAGGTCGTCAGGGTTCTGACGGTATTTCGCGTCGGACTGCGCGATTACCCACCAGACACGGCTGAACTGGTTGTACTGGCTGACGGTGAGTGAGCCGAACTGCGCCTGGATCGCACTATAGATGTCTTCAACCGGCACGCCGAGCAGCGTGGCCTTGTCGCGATCGACGGTGGCACGCAACTGCTGAGTATTGGCGCGGAACGTAGTGTACAAGCGCGCCAGGCTGGGGTTGGTCTGAGCCTTCTTGAGAAAATCCTGGGTCACCTCGTCGAGTCGTACCGGATCGCCCGAACCCGTGTCCTGAATCCAGAATTCGAAGCCACCGGTGGTTCCGATGCCGGGGATCGGCGGCGGCGCGACCGGAATCACGGTCGCCTCCTCGATTCCCTGGACTTGGCTGTTGAGGTTCATGAGAACGGCCCGAGCATTCTGTGCTTTCGCCGCTTCGACCGAGGCGTAGCGTTCCTTGAAATCCTTGAGCGTCACGAAAAAAGTGCCCGCATTGTTCTTGAAGCCGCTGTCGAGCAGGCTGTAGCCGGTGATCATCGAGCGCGTTTCGACACCCGGCAGTTTTTCGAAGATCGCATCCACCTTTTCGGCCACCGCCTGTGTACGTTCGATGCTCGCGGCTTCCGGCATGATGATCGCGGCCATCACGTAACCCTGGTCCTCGTTCGGCACGAAGCTCGACGGCAGGATGGAGAACAGATGGTAGATGCCCCAGATGAAAACGCCGAACAGCACGAGCGCGACAACCGCACGCTTGATCACGAACTCGACGGCGTGGCCGAAGCCGCGCGTCACCCCGTCCACCCGGCGGTTGAACCAGGCGAAGAATCCACGTTGCGGCGGCGGGTTGTGTTTGAGCATCAGCGCGCACATCGCGGGGGTGAGCGTCAGTGCGACAAACCCGGATACCACGACCGAGACCACGATCGTGATCGCGAACTGCTTGTATAACTGGCCGGTGGTGCCCGGCAGGAAGGCTGCCGGGATGAACACGGATGCCATCACCAGCACGACGGCGACGAGCGAACCCGAGATCTCGTACATCGACTTGATGGTGGCTTCCCTGGGTGCGAGATGATGGTCGTGCATGTTGCGCTCGACGTTCTCGACGACGACGATCGCGTCGTCGACGACCATTCCGATCGCCAGTACCAGGCCGAACAGGGTGATGAGGTTGATCGAAAACCCGAGGGCGAGCATGCCCGCGAACGTCGTGATCAGCGAGACCAGGATCGCGATCGTGCAGATGATCGTCGTGCGAATGCTCTGCAGGAACAGGTAGACGACCAGCACGACCAGCACGATCGCCTCGAACAGCGTTTTAATCACCTCTTCGATCGACAGCTTGACGAAGTCGTTGGTGTCGAGCGCGATCAGGTAGTCCAGGCCCTCGGGGAAGCTCGCCTTCATCTCCTCCAGCATCTTGCGCACGCCCGCCGATACCTTGAGGCCGTTGGCACCCGGCTGCAGGTACACCGCGATGAAGGTCGTCGGCGTACCGTTGAGCTGCGAGTCGACGATGTACTGACGCAGGCCGACTTCGACCCGTGCGACGTCGCCGAGGCGAACGATCGCACTGTCGTCCTGATTCGCGCGCAGGATGATATTTTCGTATTGACGTGGATCGGTGAACGGTGCCTGGGTGATCACAGGGAAAGTCAGTTCGACCGGACCGGCGGACGGCTGCTGCCCGATCTGGCCGGCGCCGAACATCGCGTTCTGCGCCTTGACCGCATTGGTGATGTCGCTGGTCGTGATGCCGAGCGAGGCCATCCGGTCCGGATTCATCCAGATTCGCATCGCCTGGTCCGGCACCCCCATGATCTGCGCCTGCCCGGCCCCGGGCACGCGCTTGAGCGCGTCGAGCACATAGACGTTCGCGAAGTTGGCGATGTAGTCGGCACTGTAGCGATCGCCTTTGCCGAACACGCCAATCAGCATCATGATTGACGAAGACTTCTTCTGCACCGAAACGCCGAGCTGTGTGACGGCCGTGGGCAGTTGCGGCAACGCCAGGTTGACCCGGTTCTGCACCTGTACCTGTGCGATGTCTGGATCGGTGTCGAGCGAAAAGTACACGGTCAGCGTGAGTTGACCGCTGGCCGAACTGGTCGACGACATGTACAGCATGTTGTCGACGCCGTTGATCTGCGCCTCGAGCGGCGAGGCGACCGAGTCGGCCAGCGTTTTCGAATCGGCTCCGGGATAGGTCGCCGAAACCGTCACCTGCACCGGGGTGATCGTCGGGTACTGCTGAACCGGCAGCACGAACATCGCGACCAGGCCGGCGAGGCAGAGAATGATCGAGATGACCGCTGCGAAGATCGGCCGTTCGATGAAGAAGCGGGAGAACATGTCCGGCTTCGCCCTGGCTACTTGCCGACCGCAATTTCTACGCGGCGGGCATCATGGTCGCCCCCGGTGCCCACCTCTTCCTGCGGTGCCTGCAGACGAAGGCGGTCTGCGGGCAGCCCTTCGGCGAGCAGCGCATCGCGCACCACAATTGCACGGCGCTTGGCAAGGTCGACATTGGTGGCGTGATTGCCGGTCCGGTCGATGAAGCCGGTGATGTCGATCGGGTTCACGCCGGCTTTCATGGCTGGGACGAGCCCTTTGAGGATGCGGGTTGCCTCGGCGTCGAGCTCGGTCTTGCGGACGGCGAAGTGGACCGACACCGTCGCCCCCTGTGGGCGCGTCACCGGCGAAGCCTCCAGCGAATCCGGACTCGGCACGTAAGGTTTCACCTTGACCGGCGCATCCGGGGCAAGCCGCAGGGCGCCGTCGACGACGACCCGGTCACCGGCGGCAAGACCCTCGGAAATGAACCAGCTGTCGCGATACCACTCGCCGACGACGACCGGCCGCAGCTCCGCCTTGCCTGCCGGGTTCCCAACCCAGACGAAGTGGCCCTTCGCGCCCTGTTGCACGGCACGCTGCGGAATCGTGATTGCGTCAGGACGAATCGCGCCATGCAGGCGCACCCGTACATACTGGTTGGGCCGCAGTCCGCCATCCGCATTCGGGATGGTCACGCGGATCAGAAAGGTACCGGTCTGCGGGTTGTACGACGGGTCGACGAAGGTGATCCTGCCCCGCTGCGGTGAGGTCGAACCGTCGACCTGGATCAGTTCGGCGTCGTAATTCCCGTCCTTGGGGGGGATGAGCAGGCCCTTGGCGATCTGGTCACGATAATTCTTGAACGCATTCTCGGAAATGCTGAAATTTACCCACATGGGGTTGAGCGAGGACACCGTGGTGAGCATATTGTTCTGCGGGCTCAGGTAGGCACCTTCCTTCTGCTGCGCGGCTGCCGCGATCCCGCGCAGAGGCGAGGCGATGGTCGTGTAGGACAGGTTCAGCTTTGCAGTATCGACATTGGCTTGCGCCTGCGCGACCGATGCCGCCGTCGTGTCGGCCTGGCCGGTGGCGTCGTCGAGGTCCTTCTGCGACAACGCGTTCAGTTCGGCGAGTGGTTTGACCCGCTTCAGGTTCGACTCCGCAGTGTCGTGGGCGGCCTGGGCCTTGTCCAATGCCGCCTGGGCGGAATCGAGCTGGACGATGAAAGGCTTGCGGTCCATCTGGAACAGGACCTGACCCGCCTTGACGATCGCGCCTTCCGTATAGAGCTGCTTGTCGAGGAAGCCGTTGACCCGCGCCACGATGTTGACCTCCTGCGGACTCTGGGTCTGCGCAATGTATTCGGAGGTGACGGGCGTGTCGCGCGGCTCGACCGTGAGCACGCTGACCTCGGCAGTCTGCGGGGGCGGGGGCGGGGTTTCCTTGGAACAGCCTGCGAACAGGAACATGCACGCCGGGAGCAGAACCCATGCGCAGCGTTGGATGTGCTGCCGGAAGGCAGCCGGGTCATGCGGCTCGTTGTGCACCGGTCCTCCTTGTTTCTTATTTGCGGAATCCGTAGGGCAGCACGGAACCGATCCAGATGGCAACCCTGAGCGTCGATTGCATGCTACAAGAAGGTTGCGCAACGGTAAACCGCGCAGGCCGCCTGCTCAACGGATGAAGCATGCATCGGGCAGGTTCCAGTTCAGGACAGGATGAGCGGGAAGGATCAGGGAGGGCCTGGTTGAGCCGGCTTCACGGCCTGCGATCCTCCCAATCCTCCCACGCCACCGCGTGGGTCTTGAGATAGCTGCTGACGGCCGCGCCCGTGGTCGGGAAGAAGAGGTCCTCGCCAAGACGCGCGAACAGCCCGAATCGCTTCAATTTGTCCTTGACCGGGTCCTTCATCTCGGCAAAACACAACTCGATGCCTGCAGCTTGCAGGGTCTCGTCGAGTTCGGCCAGCATGTCGGCCGAGGTGATGTCGACGCTGGTGACCGGCTCGGCAGCCACCACGATCCAGCTTACCGGCGTGGGCGATGTCGCCACCGCATCCAGCACGCGATCACGGAACAATTCGGCATTGGCGAAAAACAGCGGCGCATCCCAGCGGAACAGCACCAGGCCCGGAATGCGGCGCGCCTCGGGATAGCGCGTGATGTCATGGTAGCCCTTGATGCCCTCGGCGCGCCCCAGCACCGCGGAATAAGGCCGCCAGGCATCCCACAGGAATTCGATGACCGCAATCAGGATCGCGAGGCCGATTCCGGGAATCGCCCCCAGCACGGCCACGCCGACGGTACAGGCGATCGACAGCCAGAACTCCCAGCGCTGGATGCGATAGATCCGCCGCAGGTCGGCGAACTCGAACAACCCGATGGCCGACGCGATCACCACCGCGGCCAGCGCGCTGGTCGGCAGGTTCTGCAGCAGGTCCGGCGCCACCACCAGCAGCAGGGCGACAGCCAGTGCACCGACGACGCCGGTCAGTTGGGTTCTGGAACCTGCAACCTCGGCCACCGGGGTGCGCGACGAACTGCTGCTGATCGGAAAACCCTGAAAAAATCCGGCCGCCAGGTTGGCAACGCCGAGCCCCACCATCTCCTGGTTGGGGTCGACATAGGTCCGGGTCCGCGCCGAATACACGCGCGAGAGCACGCTGGTATCGGCGAACGCAACGAGCGCGACGGCGAGCCCGCC
>Ga0105100_10001066_pt1 | contig 16161 bp, 18 predicted proteins | sample PPLLak12cMay2015_2_FD_87033 | JGI IMG/M metagenome (GOLD analysis project Ga0105100, IMG submission 87033) | Freshwater sediment microbial communities from Prairie Pothole Lake near Jamestown, North Dakota, USA - PPLs Lake P8 Core (1) Depth... | ecosystem: Environmental > Aquatic > Freshwater >...
CGGAAACAGTTTTATTTTTCAAATAATTTGTTGTCAAGTATTTATCTGTTATTTTTGAAGTTAATTCAGATCTTTCACACTAAATTCAACCGGAGCACCCATTTCTTTAATAGTATCAATCAAACGATAAAATGATGATTCAGATAAATCTAGCCTGCGCGCAATGGTTCTCGGTATTCCTGTTGCCTTAAGCCGGATTAATTGGTCCATCCTTTCAATTAATGCAATTTGCTTAAGTATTATATTCATAATGCTTAATCCCAAATACTGCCTTTAAATCTAAATATCGTTTAAACCATAGAGCTTCAACAACTCCATATTCATACTGTACTGAACCATTGTTTTATTGAGTTCCAATAATGCACTTGTATAGTTGTTCTTTGCCAGGGTCAGCTCATAGGCATTTAATAACCCGGCATTGAATTTCTCAGCGGCTGTTTCATACGATTGCTGAAAGGCTGAGGTCATTTCCTGTGAAATTATTATTCTATGCGACAATGATTCGATTTCTTCACTGATCAGCAATAATTCTTTTTTTAATTGTAGCCAGACCATTTCTTTCTCATTTTGAAGTCTTTCATATTCAATTCGTGCCAGTTTCACATTTGTATTACGGGAGTTTCTATCAAAAACAGGGACAGACACAGATAATGCCAGTTGTTTATACTGGTTATCGTCGATCTGAGAGATATATTCATAATTTGAATCCGAAGTCGGGTCAATCGCATTCTTCATATACCGTGATGAAAATGAAGCAATAGATCTGACAGCCGGATAGTAGAGAGATTTTTGCATTTGAATTTCATATTTTGTCGCTCTTAACTGAAACTCCTTCTCCATAATTTCTGGTGAACCTCTCAATATATTTTCAAGCATGACATCCGGCACTGATGAATAAACAGATGTATCTGACGCAGTAAATCCGTAAAAAACTGAATCAACAAGAAATGCTGTTTCCATAGGCCAATTCATTAATCGTACTAGCATCAGATAATTTTTGTCTCGGTCTGCTTCCAGCGCCTCAATCTGCAATTGTTCTTTATACGACTGAGCTGTCAACTCATACAAACTACTTTTTGACATAGTGCCTGCAATGATTTGCTCTTTGAGGCTGTTGATTTCATTCATGGTGTTCTGATGCGTCAATTCAATAATTCCAATGCTGCTTGTTGTCAGGATGATTTCATGATAATATTGAATGATTTCAAGTCCTATATGCAGTCTTGCCTTTTCAAGAGAGTACCCGATCGCCTCATAGCCTGACTTCGCAGATTTTTGCCTGTGCAAACTGTGCAATCCCTGAAAAATAGTTAATCCAGCTGTCAGTGCCATGTTTCCCTGCTGCATGTCATTGTTTTCCCATTCATATATTTCCTGGTTCAGGGAACGCCCTGAACTTATGAAATGATTGTATTCGGCAATCACTGAAGGAAGACAGTTAAGTTTTGTTTGCCTGAGGGCAACCATGGATTTTGACAGCTGATATTGGTATTGGTTTAGGTCAAGGTTATGTTTGCAGGCATATTCAATGCATTCATTCAGTGACATCATCACCTGGCAATTGCCTGTTATTAATGATATGACCATGATAAAAATAAAATGCAAAGCTTTCATGAAACCTGCTGTATGTTAATTATAATAGAACAAATTCTTCCGGAACAGGCATTTGCTGTTTCCACATATGATAGTATTTCCCTTTGATGTGCATAAGCTCATGATGACTGCCTTCTTCAACAAGAACTCCTTTCTCCAACACATAGATCTTGTCTGCCTGCATTACGGTACTTAGCCTGTGTGCAATAATAATGATCGTCTTGTTTTGTTCTTTCATTTTATCTATCGCCCTTTTGATATGGTATTCCGAGGCAGAATCCAAAGCTGATGTGGCTTCATCCAGGATTAGTATTTCAGGATCATGGTACAGGGCCCTTGCAATAGCAATGCGCTGTCTTTCTCCTCCGGAAAGCGAGACACCATGCTCCCCCAGTATTGAATTAAATCCTTCCGGTAACTCATCTATAAAATTTCGGATATTCAGAAATTCACAGATATCAATTACTTTTTTCATATCAGGTTCAAAATCGCCGAATGCAATGTTTTCAATAACTGAACCAGCGAATAATTCAATATTTTGAGGCACAATACCAATGAGTTTACGTAAACTTGAATTGCTTACATGCCGGAGGTTATAGCTCCCGATTTCTATTGAGCCGGACTGGAGTGGATACAAATTCTGCATCAGCGCTACCAGTGATGTCTTTCCTGAGCCGCTTTCACCGACAAAAGCTGTTGTTTTTTCTTTGGGTATTGTCAGGTTGAAATTCTCAAAAACCTGTATTCTTGTGCCATAACGAAATGAAATATGGTTAAAATGAATGTCTCCCATTATTTCCTTTGTCAGGTTAATTTTTTGCTCCTCTGTTTCTTCTGTTTCCAGGTCCATAATCTGAAAAAGCCTGTCAGCTGCAATTAAAGCATCCTGGACAATCTGGTTTGAATTGATGAGATATCCCATGGGCGAAATCAGATATGCAAGCAGAGTGTAAAAGGAAAGCAAGGTACCGGCGGTAATTTCCTGGTTGATCACACAGGTTGAGCCAATCCACAGAATAGCTATGGTTAATCCGCCTGCAATAAACTCCGCGGCATTATTGGACAGTATCGTATTCCTGGCTGAAGCATAAGTCGATTTCAATAATTTAATAAATCGATTTTCAGATTTAATATTAGCTGAATATTCCGTTCCGAATTGCCTGATGGTTGAAATTCCGCTCAGCGATTCCACCAGGTGGGATTCGAGGTCGGCTACATTTTCCATGATTCTTCTCAGGTAAATTTTGTTCATCTTGTTGAAAATAAAGTATATAAGGCTGTACAAAGGAACACCTGACATCATAACAAGGCCCAGTTTCCATGAGTAAATAAACATTAAACCGAGGGTAAAAACCAAGATCATTAAATTGACTAGAATATCAAGAGAAACATTGTTGATAAAAGCACGGATTTTAATGGCATCATTTACCCTTGAGATAATTTCTCCTACCCGCATGGTATCAAAAAAACGCTGTGGCAAGGTCAGCAAATGCTTATAATAGCCCAGGATAAGCGTTGCATCAATTTTTTGTCCTGTTTTGAGGGCAAAAATACTTTTCATTATATTGATGTAAATCTTAACCACAAGGAATACCACCATAATCACGCCCATAAGATTCAGCAGGTTAAGATTACCATCAGGCAATACATGATCTACAATAAGTTTCACATATATGGAGGTTAATAGTCCCATTAAACTATAAATGACTGCTCCAAACAAGGCCTGTGTCATCACTGTTTTATGCGGCGCCAGAAGCCTGAAAAAACGTTTGGGTATGGACTCCTGCCGGTTCCCTGTCTGAAAGCTCTCAGATGGCATCATTAATATCATAACTCCTGTCCATGCTTTCTGAAATTCATCATGCTGTATTTTATGAAGCTTACCGTCAGCAGGATCCATAACGGAAATATATTTTTTAGAGATAGCATAGAGAACCACAAAATGATGAAGCACTTCCCTAACCACTAAATGTAAAACAGCAGGCTTTGGAATTTTATAAAGGCTCTCAAATGGCCCTTTCACACCTTTCGCATTCATACCCATTTTCTGGGCGGCTTCAATCATTCCAAGGATATTAGTACCCCTTTTATCAGTGGATGCCAGTTGCCTGATCCTTGAAACAGGCATCTTAAGTTTATGATATGCTGCCACTGATGCCAGGCATGCTGCACCACAATCGGTAATGTCGTGCTGCCTGATTTTAATAAGGTTATTCATTTAACTGAACGAATAATAACGGAAAATAAATGCTGTCGGCACTATTATAATGCCTGCAGCATAATCACCTATCATAAACCAATGTTCTAATTTATTCATTCCTTATAACCAGGCTCCGGGACGGATTCAGCCAGTCATCAGACCGCTGGTACAATAACTGGAACAGGGAACGTTCAGCAACCATGAAACGCGCATTTACCGTCATGCCCTTCTTCAGATTGCCTTTGATCCCGTTTTTTAATTGCAGGTATTTACGGTCAAGACTGCATTTTACCTTAAAAACCGGTATATTTTCCACCAACATGAAATCATCTGAAATTTCAGCAACCCTGCTGGTAACAGAGCCCCATTCGTTATAATTAAAGGCATCAACCTGAATTTTCACCTGCTGTTGCTGTTTGAGATAACCGATATCTTTTGCCGCTATATATACTTCAGCCACTATATCGGAAATCGGGCTGATAAACGCTATTGTCTGTCCCGACTGAAGCATACTACCAGGATAAATGCCGCTGAATTCTTCTGTTGTTCCTGAGACAGGAGAAACAACCGTATAATAAGCCTGTTCTTTTTGCCATTGCTGCATTTCATGCATCAGGTTATCTTTTTCACTTGTATATTTTACCAAATCAGCTTTCCATTGAGCCAATTGATTTGAAGATAATATTGTACTTTCTTTCTTCACCCGCTCAAGTTCATAAACCAAATCGTCAAATGCCTTGGCAGCAATAATCTCTTTCTGAAACAATATCCTGTTTCGCTCTACTTCCTTTGCTGCTTTTTCAATTTTGGCATCATGATCAGCTTTTTTCCTGTTAAATAATACATGCTGCTGAGCATATAAATCAGATTCCACTGAAGACCCGGCAGAGGCAGACATGGTGCATAGAATTTTTAAATCAGCGATAAATGAATTAACTTTTTTTATCTCACTTTCCAGCAATTGTCCTTTACTTTGAAGCTGTTCCCTTCGCAAGGTTATTATGGTATCGCCTTTTTTCACAAATTGCCCTTCATGAATATAAACCTGACTGACGATTTCGGATTGATTGATTTTAATCTCTGTTTTTTCCGATACGGGCCGAATGAATCCACGACCCTGAACGGTAATAGATACTTTTATAAAAGGGAGCAGGATTATAACGGTGATTATTAAAACAATAACAATTATATAAATGCAATTTGATTTAACATTATTATCATGCAGCAAATTCTCGATAGTGTTGTGAGTATCAAACGTAATTCTCATTTAAAAAGAAAATATTTATTGCATTACATTTTTAAAAGAGACTGTCCAAAAAAATAATACCTATCTTTATTTGTTTTTTACAACCTACCTGGCCAGCCCTGCACATAAGCGGACAGGTCCGTGAAACTCATCGATCAAAAGATTGTTCCCCTGATATAGAGAGAATCACAGAACTTTTGAGACAGTCTCTTAAAAAACTGATAATACTAAAAGCTGACTTTTTTCTTCAATTACTACAAAAGATAGCCTTTTTAAGTTTTTAGTTAATTATACATCATGGCAGCATCCATGCCAGATGATCCAAGTGAAACCAAGTTTGATACATATGAGCCAAAGAATCTCCCAATGGCTTCACCTAAATCATGCATAAACTTGTCACCACCGTTAATTTCCATTTGTTCTTCTCTGTTTAATTCTATGATTTTCATAATTTTTAGATTTAAAAGTTTTATTGTTACAATTATTATTTAATCTGAGAGGAAACCAGTTAATGATTCTATTATGGCTTTGCTAATAAAAGCTTTCACCAATAACTAACTTGCAGATTTATATCCTTCCTTGAATCCAACAATAAAATCACTTGCATTGTTATAAATATAAATACCTGCACCTACAAGTGCTATGGCAAGCCCAATCCACCCGCCATTTATGTTTGTTGTCTCAGATGTTTCCAATGATGTTACATTGAAACAATCTAAATCTATTGTTTTCATATGTAAATAATTAATTAATACCTACTCTTTTATGGCTTTTCGGTAATCCCCAACATTGCATTAACAAGTAAGGCCTTAAAATAGAAAACGAATGTGGAATGAAATTAAATTGAGTTTGTGCAATTTGAATGCACAAATAAAAAAAAGTAAAATAATTTTTTTATTATTAATCACTGATAATATTTAAAAAATTAGGATTTTTATTTCTGTTTCTATTGAAAAATAATATAAAAGCAAGAATAAAAAACCTTAGAATTAAGCCAAGGATGCTAATTTCAGGACCTGCATCACCCCCATTTAAAATATTGCTTCCTGTTATTTCAAGGACAAAATAACTTACTCCAACATTGCCACTTATAGGAAATCCAAAAATCGTTCCTTGAAAGTAGTTCCATCCAAAATGTAGTCCGACGGGAGCCCAGATGTTTTCAAACCTGAGAAATGCCATACCATACATTATGCCTGCAACAAAAAAACTTATAATACTCAATCCGGATTCACTGTTGTGGAGCAAGCTAAAAATCAGTGAACTAATGACTAAAGCCACCCATTTATTATCATATAATTTCAACAAACCGATAAAAACAAGCACTCTTATAAAAAATTCCTCACCAAACGCAATAATGAATTCCTCTGGTATTTTAAGTAGACTATTAAAAATATTATTGACTGATACAACAGTTATATTATCGAAAGTTTTATTGATTGAAAATATTATAATAAAAGAAATTCCGCTTAGGAAAACCATAAAAATGAAATCAATAGTTTTGCTCTTATTGGGGATAACCTGTATTAATTGACTAAACTGAAGATAATTTTTTAATATATAAACTAATCCCACAACACTCAAAAATAAGGATCCCAATAATGTAAAAAGTTTGATAAAATCCATCTTAGACTATGTATCTCTATTATGGCTTATTTTAAACAAATTAATTAATTCTATAATTTGATCCCAATGCCAAAAAATAAAGTTGGATATAATCATAATTATTGCATAAGTAATAGTTCTTTGCCTTTTACTTTTCATAAAAGTGTTTTTAAGGAGGATTAAAAGAATTATGGATTCTATAACATAAACAATTTAATAGCCCTCGCTATACCTGTCTATATAAATGCCCTTCAAGGCTTTCCTACATAAATTCTGTCCTCCCTGACATTTGAACATTTCCTGTTCGTCCAATTCTTCAATATCAAAGGTAAATCTTAGCTTGTATAGTTTTTTATAGTAATATGTTCCGCTATTTCTGTCATATTCAATTTCCATACCCAGGTTTTTCAGATCATCAAGGAAATTATAAATTTGTCTCCGGCTTACACCGATCTTTTCTGCAAATTGCATTGCATTTCCAGTTCTTTTCTGTCTGATTAGCTGATCAATTTGCTCTAAACGATTTTTATATCTATAAATCATAATTTATAAGGGTTTTGGGGTTAATTTCATATATTGGGCTAACCATATTTAAAATACAATAAATAATGATATGCTGTAAAACCAGGTTCCTTTTCATCATTGCTGAACCCAATCCATCAAAAAAAACTTAACCATCTTTCTTTCATTTCCCATCCACTCCTTGCCGTTAACATACCCTGAACACCGGATGAGGAATCATTACCTTTTTCTAATATTTACCAAACCCAGTTATGACTGGCACTTGAAATTTTATGCTGCCAATAAAAAGATAAATATAAATAAAAATAATATTACAAGTCAATAGGTTGCTTAAAAAAAGTGTTCAATTCCGCCTCCCCCAGCCTATTGCGAGAGGAAGATGAGAATATAAAAACGCTTTGCCTGTGCGGGGAGATGCCGGATCTTCGCATCAAAACAGGTAATGGCTTATTCACTTGTGTAGCTCCGTCCGGCATGACAGCAGCGGCGGGAGTTGGGCCATAAGCTACAAAGTCTAAAGGGTCTGACCGCCTTTCGCCGGAAATAGTTTAATTTTTCAAATAACTTGTTGTCAAGTATTTATCTGTTATTTTTGAGATCAATTCAGCCCGGCGTAGTCTGGTAAATTTGAGCGTTTTTCCAACCTGAAAGTTTAAAAATCTGCATATTTTACCATTTCAAATGCAATTTTGAATTGATCGGAATTTTTTCTAATTTGCAAAGACAGAATAGAAAACCACTTCTATTAAACTAAAATTCAAATGAATGAAGCCTTTGAACTGATGCTGTAAACGAATCATTTTATATTTTTAAAACAATACCTAAATCAAAAATTAAAAAAAAGCCTAATAATATGGAAGGTTCAGATTCTTTTGCTTCAGAAAACAGCAAGCCCCTTGTTTTCGTTAGTTACTCGACCAAAGACAGGTATTTTGTTGAGTTTATCGAAAAGGTTTGTTTACATTTTCATATACCAATTTGGGTCGATCATATTTTTCTTAATGGAGGTGACAAATTCCCCGATCAAATTACACAAAATATACAATTCAGTAAGTATACATTACTGATGTGGTCAAAAGATGCTGCAGCATCAGAATGGGTGAAAAGAGAAATATTAATTTCAAGAAATAGTTTAAAAAGAATTATTCCTTGTATTCTCGATAATACCACTCTTCCAAAGGAAATCGAGGACTTAAATCATATTGATTTCAGAAATGATATTGAAATAGCGTTAAGTAAATTATTAAACAGTATCGGAATAGAATACTCAACCACACCTATTCTGAAGGAATACATTTTAATCCTTTTTAGTAAGATTCTCTTATTTAAAACAGGCTCTGAATTCCCTAAAGAAATGAAAATCCCGGGGTTAATCCTGCATAATTATGAAAATAAAATAATAAGATGGAAAAATGAAGCATTTTCAAGCAGCCTAGGCATAATTGCATTAAGTAGAAATTTTATCGAAACCAATTATGGTAAGGATCTTGAATCTCTTTTTAGATTATTCTTAAAAGAAAACGGCTGGGAATATAAACCTCTATCCTGTGATCATGATGGTGAACTTATTTATAGGGCAATGACATTATGTACAAAAGGAAGTAACACATTCGCATACGTTTTTACTGCCCAACAAAAAAACGATGATTGGGATAATCAATTATTTATTTTAGAAGTAGATCACCACTATTTTTTTAATAGTCTGCTTAAATGGATAGAAAGTTATAACGAAAAGGCAATATTAATATGTGATGATTTTAAGGTTTCCATTTATAATCCGCCAGTGAATAAAACATATTATAATCAGGAATTTCCTGTTGCGCTGTCCTTTTGGTGTGACCTTGGCTATGAATCTCATCTGCAGGGAATTCATTGGTTTGATCAAATGCTGCCTTTATTTGCCGAATTTTTGACAAAAAATGAATACACAGTAAACGATATTGGTGTTATTAAACAACCCGTTTTTTTTGTTACCAATAAAGACAACATGTATAATCCAAAACATGACTGTTTTTTATTTGAAGCGGTTCCGACAGGATCGGATAAGAAGCGTTTCAAATTCCTTTATGAATGTGAAAATGTCGCAAGAGGAACGCCAAGAGAGCAAGGATATTCAAAAATATCTATTATTCCGGGCTAAAATATCCGTTTCCTCTTGCCATAACGAAACTGACAAACGTGAGTACGATTATATTTATACAATGAATTAGTAATTTACACGATTATGAAAAAGACTAATTTTTATAAAGCAGAACTGACATTATGCTTAACGTTGATTTTTTTAGTTATTGGTATTCAAAATTCAAGTTCCCAGACATTTTGTACTCAAGCCGGTACAGACCGGATAGCTGGTGTGCAGGATGGCTATCGTTATGAATTATGGAATCAGAACGCACAGGGAACTGCATGCATGACTCTTGACAGCGGCGCTCTTTTCAGCGGTGAATGGGAGGGTATTCAGAATTATCTGGCCCGTCGTGGTTTAGGATATAATCAAACACAGGAACACCAGGAAATAGGTACATTTTTTGCCACTTACAATTGCAGCTACAATCCATCTGCAGCAACAGGAAATTCGTATTTATCGGTATACGGATGGACGGTTAATCCCTTGAAAGAATATTATATTATTGAAAACTGGCGAAACTGGATACCCTCTATGGATGCGGGGGCTACACTGAAAGACAATATTACTGTGAACGGAAGTATTTACGATATTTATGAAAATACTAGAGTCAACCAGCCTTCCATTATTGGCATCACTACTTTTCAACAGTATTTTAGTATTCGGAGAAATGTACGAAATAGTGGGACAATAAATATTTCAGAACATTTCAATAAGTGGGAGTCACTGGGAATGGAAATGGGTAAAATGTATGAAGTATCCTTTGTTGTTGAGGGATATCAAAGTAGTGGAAACTTTGAATTCACAACCCTGGATGTGTTTGTGGATAACGGGCCTGTTGGTGTAAAAGGAGTGTCAATAGTACCAGCATACCTTAGTGTCTATCCAAATCCCAACTCGGGGAATGTATCAGTTAAACTTGATGAATCTATAATTAATGCAAGCATAACGATTTATGATGCTTCAGGTAGAATTATATCTTCCCGGGAAAACATAAATAATAATCTGCTTGAGGTTAACAATCTGAAGAGCGGAATTTATTTTGTAAATGTGAACAGCAATAGGCTTAACTATAAGACTAAATTATTAATTTATTAGCGTAATAGTAGTAATAGCTTATTCATTTATGCAGCTCCATCCGGCATGACAGCAGCGGCGGAGAGATGCCGGACCTAAACACCGCTTATTGGGAACCTTAATCATTGGTGAGGTTCCGTCCATTATTCTTTTATCAACTTGCCATGTTGTTCTTTGCCGCCGGTGAACAGGTTATAAAAGTATATTCCGCTTTTTAATCCCTGCATATTCAGCTTTTCGCCATTACGCAATACGGCCGATAATATTTTGCGGCCCTGCATGTCGAACAGTTCAAACACCATCTGATCATCATTGCCCGAATCAAAGGAAAGATGACCGGAAACAGGATTGGGGTAAACATTGATTCCTGCATCCCTGATCACGGCAACAGCAGTACCACTGATCCCTGAATAATAGAAAGCCATTTTCTCGTCGTTGATAAAATCGCCCGCATCTTCATCCCAGAAGAAAAAGTCAGCCCTGGTCAACATATGATTGAAAATAATGCCCCCAAATTCTGCATAAAAATAGGGGAGGAATATATCTGAACCCGAATATGAATTGTTGTAGGTGAATGTTCCCTTATAATCGGTGAACCATTCATCATACCAGACATAATCGAGGAATTGAAACATGTTTCCGTTGGCATCATAATCGAATTCTTCTTTATAATTGGCAATCCACAGGCTGTCGGCATCATACCAGTCATAATCGGTGTATCGTATTATTTTTCCGCCGGCATTATAAGCGTATTCTGTTTTATAAACAGGAGACCACTGGCCGCCGGTTGTATCTTCAATCCAGTAAGAATCAACAGTACGGATCAGGTTCCCGGCTGCATCATAGGTACTTTCATTCAGGCTATTAGCAAGCCAGCTTTGGCTGAGGAAGTCCAGGAATGAGTTAATATTTCCCGTCCTGTTCCCCTGAGCATCGTAAAAAATTGAATCTTTCATATACAATATCCATTCGCTGGTATCATTTTCCTTATATGAGGTAAGTTCAAGTATGAGGTTCCCGCCGGCATTATAGACCAGATCCGTTTTTTGTCCGGCCTCCCACTGTCCTGTGCTTTGGTCACGGTCATAGTATATGTTTTGCGTGTTTTTACCGCCGTCATCAAATATATATTCGTTCTTGTAATATGAAACCCAATCGCCGGTGACCGTATCCCACTCAGCAAAAATATAAACTGTGTTATTTCCGCTGACGTCGTAAGTATATTCTTCTTTTTCATCGACGACCCACCGGTTGCTGATGGTGTCTGCATCATAATCAATATAGTTAAGCATGTTACCTGCGGCATCATAGGTATATGCCTCTTTATAATCGGCAACCCACCGGCCGGCATCCCCGTTCCATATGTGTCCTATCGTGCTGTCGAGTATGATCTGTTCAGCCCCTGCAGCTTTTAATCGGTTGAACTGCTGTGAATGGTACCGGCTTACAGGGTGCATTACATTTTTTTCAACCCTGTTTGAATCATATTGATGGCTCTTAAAACCCCGCTGCCTGTTATGGGGATCGGTCGTTGCCTTTTCGTTTATGGATTGTCCGGTAACAGAAATCGCAAGAAAAAATGCAGCCATGAACAAGAGTGCTGGTTTCATTGATTTAGATTTTATGTTTACTGATTCCTACTTTTTAAAGGCGATAATTTACGTCACTGGATCTGTATATGCATCGTCTTTATTTTCATGTTATAAACACCCCCGGATAGTATTTGTTCATTTTATCACCAACAATGAACCGAAGCAGGCTTTTCGGGGAAAAGGGATGAGTTTCAAAACAGATAAAATTATGGCTGTTTATTCAGTTTCAACTGATGAACCATTGTGCATTTGCTCTTAGTTACATCCGCCTATCTTTATCAGATCAACGCTGAAACCCTTATGCAATATCCAACTTAATAATAATATGGGATGTACCCGCTCTCCGACACGACTTTCTGTCCCCCGTAAGCGGAGAGCCACAGATATAACTGGTAGGCCAGGGATCCCCTGTCCAGGTCTTCGCGGACGACGGCATATACTCCGGCTGTATATATATATTGCTGGTTCCTGAGCGTTGTTTTTTCGGGGAGAACATCGTTAACGGCAATAAGTTTTAAGCTGTCATGGGGTGCCATAAACTGTTCATAGAAGTAAACCGTATAACCCAGTCCGTCCCTGTCCTCTGTGATCATATTGATAGGCCCCATCATGCTGTACAATATCATGTCGGGCGCATTGATCATTGTCAGTTCTTTCATCACCAGCGACATCATCAGTTCCTGGCTGCCCGAATTCGGATTCCGCTGATAGGGATTAATGGCAGTATTGGTCCCGCCCACCTCGCTCCATCGGGTGATGTTACCGGTGTAAATGTCCTGGATCTGTTTTTCCGTTAAAGAACTGACGGGATTGTGGATATTCACAATAAAAACAAAAGCGTCCAGCGCAACCGGTTTCGTCGTCAGCTCAACGCCGACGCTGTCAGCCAGGCTTATTTCGTCTGCCGAAGCCTCCCTGGCAACGAGGATCAGATCAGTCATGCCGTTAATGAGATTCACAAAGGCCTCATGCGTGCCATGGCTAACAATGCTGTCGACGATGAACTGGGCTATTTCCGGTTTTTCTTCAAAGGAAGGCCATATCCGGTAAGTCTCGTCCCAGCTATGCATCCAGGAATATTCAACATCCAGCAGTTTGCATGCGATCAATACATGCAACGGATGAGCTGAGGTGGAACCGTCAACTTTCGGATAGTTCTCTGTGGTCAGGCTGTCAAGGCCCGTTGTATCTGATCCGCCTCCGGGGGAATCATTGCATTGCGACAGAAAAACCAGGATCACGATACCCGATAGGTAAAACTGGACTTTGCCCGGCAGGTCAATGGTTTTCATTCGATCAGGTTGCTTTGGTTAAATAAAAAGTGACATTCAGTGATGATGAAAAATGCAGGGTTTTGGTTGCGTCAATCCGTTAATATCTCCGGTTATGATTTCCGCAGCCAATGACACAGGGAGTAACTTCGCAAATCAAAACAGCATCAATTGCCAGGAACTAAAAATTAATCGCCGGAAGCCCATTATCTCAAAATAAAACAAATTATTTTTTAAGAATCCTTGCCGACAAAAAATGGATTTATCAGCTCACGTTGTCTTATAAAGATACCATCCGTTCCCAAGGGACCTGATCATAATATAACGGTTGGCTGACATCACCGGGGCATCATCCGGATCCGCGCAGAAAAAATAGCCGACGGAGTTGTCTGTCATTCCGCCAACCAGAAAATAGATACATGTACTATCCCTGGGATAGGATACCGAAGAGATCAGGATCTCCTGCATATCCCCTTTATGGGGGGAATTACTGCCAACCCGCCATGCAACCGATGAGGAAACAAGTTCCGTTTGCGCCTTCTGCAACAAAGCATCGAATTTATCCAGATTATGGTTAAAATGTTCCATCAGATCCTTGTCTGGTGCTGTTGTAAGCTTCATGTTATTCACTTCATAACGGAAATCATCAAGCGTGCCAATGGATCGCGCTATTGATTCATCCGAAACCGTATCATTCCTTTTTCTCACATCATTTACCATCTTCTCATATTCCTGCCTGATGCCGGCCTCATCCATGTCCTTGTATTTTTCCAGCATCATATAAAACATACCGGGCAGCCATAGTGCCCTGAACGCATTGATTTTCCATTCATCCTCCCGGGTCCAGAATACATAAAGATCAGTATGGTCCTTATTCTCCTGGATGGACACGGCAATAACAGCCTTGCCTTGATCGCACAGCAGCGTTTCATAAGATATCCCGGCATTGCCGGCAATCTTCCTGGGATTGAAATCCTGTTCCTTTGCTTCACCTGTTAAAACCAACCTGTAATCAGTGAGTTCTCCGCTGATATATTTCCGGGTAAGGTCAAGGGGAATGGAATCCTGCTGTGCTGATGCAAACAGATTTGAAATCAGCATGAATAAAATGGTACATGGGTATCTCATGGTTGTATCTTGATGGTATAAAAGTCCAAGTTCAAAAACATTGCCTGGTAAGCCGAAGCGAAATATCAGACAGTTTTACGAAAGGTAGATAAAAGCGCGGAACTTTACAACAGCAAAGCTTTTTTGGAATTTTTCCAATCCTGTATTCAATCTGCCTGCATCGCCTTCGCGTAACCGCTATGGCGGAGCGAGGCCAGCAGGCAGGTCTTACCACCGGTCATTGTCAATGGCGGGCATTTGTATTTTTTCTAAACGGTGGAAGCTTTTATCGTCCTTTTCATGGTTATTCCGGTCAGCATCACCTTACACAAAACCAACAATGTTCCGCCCAATAAAACAATGGCCCAGACCATCGGCTTTGTAATTTCAAAACTGACACCCAGCATACTCTGTATCGTTTCGCCAATATCCTTTTCCCTCAGCCCAATGATTGCAGAAGCCATGCAGATCAACAGCATGATAGATCCCGTAAAAAGAGATACGCGCTTTGTTATGAGCGGATATTTTTCAGCGGGGACACCATTAAACACAACCCTGTTCCCCATATAAAATCCCGCCGGCAGTCCCAGTAAAACATTTAATACCGGCAAACCCATAAACATTCCAAAGAATACGATATTATAAAATAGATAGATGCTGATCACCACCCATAACGGTAATGCATACCGGTTGTTTATCCACCTTTTCAGGAAAATGAGATCCAATATCAATCCGGCAAGCACACCTGATACCAGATAGATCAGCGGGGTGTCCAGATTCTGGCCAGTATAAAACCATACCATAAACGATACCAGACCCAGCAAAATGGGCAGAACGCCACCTATGATCAAACCCAGGAATATCCTTTCAAGTTTTTCCATACCCTGTTAAATAAGTTTCTTTTATAAAACGCAATATGCAATCCATTTATTGAGTGAGGCTTTCTATTGCAGGCCGGCTGATTTATTATTTTTTTCATTTTTACCTGTCTTTGATAACTGGATAAACCGGGTTAAGGCCACACCCAGTGACATCCCCAGGGCAAGGATAAGCCAGAAACCGGCATTGCCCGGCTTCAGTGCGATTTCCGGATAAAAGCCCAGATAAAGGCCAAGTGTTAATATTACCGGAGATAATATCAACAAAAATTCTCCACTCTTTTTCATGTTGTTTGATTTGGGTTAAAAAAAAATAATAATTATACCATAGCAAGTCAATACGATATATTAAAAACCTCAAGCCAGTTCGTAATGCTTAAGCCTTATCAGTTTTGGGCAACATCCATGTCAGAAAAAGGATCACCAGCGCAACGGCCGCTGTAACAGGCTGCATCCATGAGACGTAGCCGATGATGGTAACCTGCACCGCCAGCCATATAAAAACAGCCAGCACGGCGATAAAGGATGCAGTGCGGGCAATACGAAAACGGGCAAACATGGCAACGGAGGCAAAAAGGAATAATCCCCCGATAACCATAAACAATATGAGACCGGGGATGAAATAACTGCTGAATGGGCTTCCTTCCAGCCACTCAAGGGGTATATTCTCAGAACCGGACATGCCATAGTATCCGCCGCCGAAAGCATTCAAAGCCACAAAGGCCAGCAAAACACCCAGCACAATGCGGATAATGTTTTGTTATAAAGATGAGGCAGGTTTAAGGATTAATTTTTTCATGGTGTCGTTTGTTTGGTTGTTATCTTTACAGTTATTGCGGATGAATCAACATCATAGCATTAATTCCCATTCCCGCCATCAAATATACTTTTAATACCATTACAAGTCAATAGAAATTATCCCTTAATGTATCATTCCTGTAATTC
>Ga0105100_10001068_pt1 | contig 16152 bp, 11 predicted proteins | sample PPLLak12cMay2015_2_FD_87033 | JGI IMG/M metagenome (GOLD analysis project Ga0105100, IMG submission 87033) | Freshwater sediment microbial communities from Prairie Pothole Lake near Jamestown, North Dakota, USA - PPLs Lake P8 Core (1) Depth... | ecosystem: Environmental > Aquatic > Freshwater >...
CACGTTTGTAAGTGCTTGTGGCAAAACGATTAACGATTGACATTACAGGACTTATGATGCGGGCCGAAGCGGAGCCGAAGCCGCGCCGAAGGCGAAACGAATCCCTTTGTGGCGCGCCTGTTGCGCGCTCCGCGGCTTGGGTTGGTCCATCACAGCCTGTCGCCTGACGAATACCGTGCAGTTTTGGATGTGAGGCTTCTGCCTGCTGAGTGCAACGGGAGTACTCTACTCATGCTCGAACACAAACCGCCGATTCGTACCCCTCGGCTGGCGTGGCGTGATGGAGGCCATTCCGGCCCTGACCCACCTTCCCGCACGCCATCCACGTCACACTGGCCCCGCATGCCGTATGCCTAGCGAGGTTTACGTCGGCACTGTCTGTGCCAAACTCTCACTCTGAGCGTTCAACTCGAAGAGCTGCCTGGCGTTCTCTCCCAAGATCTTCTCTTGATCTGCCGCCGGCAGCCCGGCTTGGGCGAGACACTCGCGAATCAGCGCCGGGTCCACCCAGGGATGATCGCTGGCGAAGAGCAAACGTTCCGGCCCGAGCAATTCGTGACAGAACTTGATCGCCTGCGGCAAAGGGGAGACGATATCGAACCAGATCTGCTTGAGGTATTCGCTTGGTCGTCGCGCCAGATACTGTGGGCCGCGTTTGAGTACGCCGATCTGGTGATCGATCCGCCCGATGATGTACGGCAGTGTGCCACCGAGATGAGGGCAGACCAGCCGCAGTCGCGGATACTTGTCGAGAATGCCGGACATGATGATCCGGGTCAAGGCGATCGTGTCGTCGAACATGTTGCCCAAGGAACTGGTCATCTCGTAGTCCTTGACGACCTCGGTTGTCAAAGGCTTGGCCGGATGCAGCAGAAGTGGGATGCCAAGCGCCTCGGCACGAGCAAAGAGCGGCCGGAAGGCCGATTCATCCGGGAAACGGCCGGCGAGGTTCGTGTATAGGAGAATGCCGCGCATACTGAGGTCGTGCACGCAGCGGTTCAATTCGGCTTGTGCCGCATCCATGTCCTGCAGTGGCAAGACGCATAGTCCCAGGAACCGCGTCGGGTGCTTTCGCACAATGGCGGCAACGAAGTCGTTCATCACTCGCGCGAGGCGTGGTCCGTCGTCGCCGAACCATTCCGGTCCCGGGTCGTTGACGCTGAGCGCCGTCATGGAGATGCCGTTGGCATCCATCGCAGCGAGCTTTGCCTCCACGCTCGTGTGGTTCGGCAGAACCTTGCGATGCCAGTTGCCCATCTTCACCACCTGTTGGCCGTCCTTGCGATAGACCAAGGGATCACTGGTCCGCTGCTCCAAAAGCGAAAGCACCTCCGGACAGTAGAGGTGGCTCTGGCAATCGAGAACAAACGGCGTCTGATTGGCCGTCGCCTCAGAGCCCGAATCGGAGCGAGCGTTCGGCACCAACGAGAAGGCCGTCAGGGTTCCTGTGGTCGCGCGGAGGAAAGACCTGCGATTCATGGTTTGTTCTCCACATTGCTGATGCCCTTGGTACCGGGGTGAAGCTGCTTCTTCCGTGCATATCATGTCTCCTGCCAATAGAGCAGGCGTGTCTCGCCGGCCCTGAACGGCTGAGTCCACTGCCGAATGCCGACGCCAAGTGGTTCCCCGGTCAGGACATCCCGGAGCTGGACCTCGACCGGGAAACGTAACTGTCGTTCGCCATCATCCCGGGCGTGCAGGCAGATCAGCGAGCGGCAGGCGTAGAGCACGTCATCCCGATTGTTGTAGAGGTGCACGCCGGCCGCTCGTGCCAGTTCGCGGTAGCCGGCCGCCGGCATATCGGCTGTTGATGACCACGGCGAGGTCCAGCCAGACTCTTTCCTCACGCCCACCCCAGAAGGACCAAACTGCTTCAGAACCGTCTCCTCGCCCAATCGAAAGGAGGCCTCGCCGCCGGTCGTACGAACCAGGGCGAAGCCCGTCAGGTCACGGCACAGGTCGGTCGAGGCGTCCTTCTCGGAGAACCAACCGGCCGCATTGCACCACAAGAGATGCTTGCCATCACGTTTCAGTTTGCCGGCGATTGTCCGCCGCTGAGCGGTCGTGACCTGAAGACAATTGAGAAAGACCACCAATCTGTACTGGCCCGTATCCAGACGGTCTAGGTCATCGAGAAGGATGTGATCGGCCGGCGCGCCGATGCGGAGCAACTGGCTCTGCGGCGCCAGCAGCAACTCCCGAAGCAGCAGGCTGCGGGGCCGGCACCAGGCACACGAGGCTTCGTCGGCGACGATGAGGATTTCCGCGATCGAGGATCGGTCCCAAGAGGCTGCCTCCTCTGCAAGCCGGTTGAGGGTCTTCACCTCGGCCATGAGCTCGGGAGCATCGAAGTAACCGCCGTGCAGATCGAACCATGCCTGGAACATTCCCTGGCACAGTGCGAAGCCTAGGCCCCGCCGGTACATCCAGCGTGACTTCTCGGCCGTCTCCGTGTAGCCGAGCGAACGAAGCTGCACGCTCAGATTACGCGTCCAGTCAGGATCGTCGTCCCGCCAGCCCATCGCCTCCAGCTTCTTGCGGGCGAGGAAGGAAACGACGTCGTTATCGTGGTACCACAGCTTTCCGTGCAGACGTACACTGGCCGCCGGGGAACGGGCATAATCGCCGCCGTCTCCAGGAGCGCGACGGAAATAGCTTGCGGTTACGGCCATGAAATCGAGATGGTCACTCGCGAGGAATCGCGCCAGGGCGTTGTGCCCGAACTCGGGATCCCCGGCAAACTCATACAGGTAACCATAGAACGCTCCCACGACGTGCCGACCGCCGTCGGCTTCCTTCGTCACGCGGGCGAAGCATTCGATGGTCTCAGGAATCAACTCGTTCCAGAAGAGATAGAAATCGACGACACTCCTTTGCTCCACGCGGCGAAAGACACCATCGCCGGCATCCCGCCTTTCCTCTCGGGCGGGTACGTGTGCGGTCTCGAAATCCACATCATCGCGGCGCCACGCCTGGCGCAGCGCGGGAACACTTCCGTACTTCCGGCGCAGCCATTGACGGAAGGCATCCACCGTCGGGGCGCTATAGCCCGCCAGGCGTTCCGTGCTGCATGCCCAGTGGTAGAACTCTTCGGTGTGCATCCCGCTGAGACACCAGCCAAAGAGGTGCGGCCCGAATCGTGAATTCTGAACGCGCCGGATGAGGCGCCGCACCGCAGCGCTGACAGCGGCTCGCCACGGCGGGGAGGCCAGGCTGGGAAAGGGTCGGTCCTTCGGCAACGTCGGATTCGTGCCGGTAGGGACGGTGGAACCGTCGTCGAAGTGTTCGAGTGCTTCGGGATGTTCCTGGAGCCACCAGCGAGGCGTGCCCAGGTTGACACGCGGCAACAGCAGCGCATCCGGCTTAGCATCCAGTACGGCCGCCGCCCGTTCCTCGAATTGCGCGTAGTCCCAGACATCGGCTTCGACCCAGGTCGTCTTGGAGTGCCCATAGTCGCAAGCGGCAGCATTCGTGCTGAAGCCGAAGATCCGTGTGCCTGCGTCGCCAAACTGCCCGAAGTAGCGCTGGGTCGGAACATACGTCTCGAAAGCCGGTTGCAGCACCGGGCGGCCATCACGCACAAATGTCGGGACTCCTCGGATCCGTTGCACGCGGGTCACGGGGCCGGACGACTCCACGGCCGCCTGTATGGAGCCCTGAGCCCGGCTCACGAACAGGCCGGCAGCCAGGGTTCGCAGGAGATCCCGGTGCGTAAGAGGTGCTTTGGGTTCCATACACTCAGTAGCTCACAGTCAGCACGTCGTGAATGTCGTTGATGGTCGCCTCCAGACGTCGGCCACGCCGCTTCAGGTCGGTGGATTTGTTGAAGGCCGTGGCTCGTTTGATGGACTCAGCGAGCTCGATAGTCACCCGATACGTCGGGGCGTCCTCAATGAGGCCGGGCAGGATATGAGGCCGATCCTTGGGCGGTGTTGTCTGTGGCGGCGAGTTGTACCCCAGCAGGTGGACGCGGAGCGTCCGCTGGGCCTGATCGTCACTGACGATCGCTTCGACCGTGGTCGGAGCCGTAATGCGAATCCGAGGATCGGAATTGAGGAATCGGACCACGTTGACCAGAAGTCGGCGTGCCTCCACAATGTGATGTTCGCTGGCCGTGGCGTAGTCGGGCGAGCAGGCAAAGGTGAGCACCTTGCCTTGGCCGATCTCATTCACGAAAACGGCAGGGCCTACCGGCGAGTCAGCACTCATGGGCCAGTCCGTACCTTCCTTGCCCTCACGTTGGCGCGTGGTGCGGAACGGTTGCAGCAGTTCACCTACTGGCCAGGCTGAGGTTGCTTCCAGGACAGCAGCGGGTCCTCTGATCAGGAATGGCCAGGTCCCCGGAATGCCATGCCCCAAGACAGATGTCGGACCTTCAGAATGGTCAGGGAATCGCACCCAGTTGTCCAAGGACTCAAGCCGGCGGACGAAATGGACGCCCGCGAGATCCCTCAGGGCGGATTCCTCGCGCGGCTCGCCCAGCCAGCCGAGCATGCCGGTCCAGCCGGTCAGGATCAGGTTGCCGCCTTCCTGCACATAGTCCCGTAGCAGGGCAACCTCGCGACTGGAGAGAACGGCGGCGTGCGGAAGCAGTATCACCGGGAACTGTCGTAGCCGTTCGAGCGTCACATTTTCGTCCAGCACAATCCCCCAGGGAATATGCTCATAGACCATAGCCTTATGGGCGCCCTGGAAGCTCTGGAAATACTCCGCCGCCTGTTCGCGGCCGAGCCAATCCCGCGTTCGGCTGCTGAAATAGATCCCCACTTCGGCGACTCGCACGTGGCCGAAATGCTCTCGTTTCGCGTGTGCTTCTTTGAAGGCCGCTCCGATTCGATCGTAGGCCACCGGGTCGAGCCAGCCGTCGAAGCCGGTTTTGTCCACCATCGTCACAAAAGCGTTGTGGGCCAGCAGCGTGAGCAGCTCCCAGCGGATGTCGTTGAGCGGGCGTGCCGTCTGATCATGATACATCCGCACGCCCCGCTGTATGGCCACCTGAACGGGCAGGCCCGGCGTCGCGGCCCGGTAGAACTCGGCGCTGAGTCCGACTGTCAGGGCACTGAAACCCCAGACACCCGTCTCGCCCGTGATGAAATCCCCGTTGCCCGCATGCTGCACCGGCCGCTGGCCGACCTCCCAGGAAAACGGGGGATTGCCGTGGTAGTTGTAGTCCACGGTCGCACGCGGGTTGAGCGACTTGATGTGATCGTATAGCGCCCGCTCGAACCGAGCACTCGCCGCATAACGGAACTCGAGCATATGGTCCCACTTCTCATCCCACGTTACACCCGCAGGCATGACATGGCCGTACTTCGCCTCGAACGCCTTCTGGCAGTGCTCGCACCAGCAGCCGTACGGAGGGCCGAAACCCTGATCCAGCATGTCAATGTGAAAGCCCGCGATGCCGTAGGCAAGCTGTTCAGCCACGATCTGCTTCATCGCCTCGAGGTAACCCGAGTTGTAGCAGAACCGCCCGATCCGATTGCCGGCAGAGTCGCGCATCTCGAACTCCGGATGCTCGCGCAGGTAGTGTCCACCCTGTTGCACCACGCAGTAGGCAATGACCGGCAACTTGTGCTTGGCTGCCTCCTCCACGGTCTCCCGCAATGGGTCACGAGTGCCCAGACCGGGCGCCTTCTGAAGCAGCTTCGAATCATAGTAAGCATAGTCGCCATCCCGTACCCAGATGACGAGATAGTCGCAGTGGGCGGCTACACAGCGACGAACGACCTCACGCCCGTCAAACCGAAGGCAATAGCGAGCGTCGTTCGGATCACTGTGGCCGAATTGAGCCCCCGTGGGTCCGACCTCCATGCCGACCAACGAACGATGGAACCAAGCAGAATCGGGCACTTCCCTGGCCGCATGGGTTGGCTGCGCCACTACGGTACAGCATGAAACCCATGCAGCCACTGTGAAGGAAAGACATCGCATGTGGCCTACGGTCATTCTCAGTCTCCTGCAGAAGACTGCCTACTTCTTCGCGCCATTTGTTGCCGCACGCGGATAGGTATGTTGCCATCTACCGGCATGGATGTCCATGGCTCATTCGACCAGAATCAGGATCTCATTGCGGCGCAGGAAGGGCAACTGAAACGGCGGGTCATACCGGGCGAAGACCGATTCACCCAGGACCTTCCACCCTCGCTTCTCGATGAATTGCATAAGGCGTGTACGATGCTCTTCGTAGCGTTTCTGGCTCCAGGTTCCTGAATACCTCACCGATGCCATCTTTCGGGCGGGTATCTCTCTCAGCGTTACGGATGGATCCAGCGGTTCGGGCAACGTCTGCATCGTGTACTTGGCCGGCATCAGAAAACTGACAACCCATTTGTCGCCGGATCGTTCCTGGCTGACAGGAGCTGTCATGGCGATCTTCTCCGAGCGGGCCTCTTGATTCACCGGGGCTGTCATGGCAATGGACTGACTCGTGCGGTTCTCGCCCGAGATGTACTTGTACAATCGTCTGAAGGCGATGTTGCCGGCCTCGCCGAAGTCGGACTCGACCACCGTCTCGGCGGCGATGCAGGGCTCATAGAGCCGCAGTTCAAACCGACCGTCCTTTTCGAGGACTGAATACTTGGATTTCTCTATCCCCACGGTACTGCACCCCCCCAAGGACATGCATGCACAAAACATCATGAACACCAATGGGACCGCACATCTCACGATGAACCTGCATTCCAATGACATCGTAGCTCCAAGCACCCCAGTCACGGTCCACCCAATCACGAGTTGGCGGCCCGGCCCTTTTGTATGGAAGTACGGCCAAACCGGCTCAAAGTTTGCCCGTTCTGTCGGATTCTTGAAACGTCGTTGGACGCAGGAAGATCCGATTGACGCTGTCGCAAAGAATCCTCGCTTTGTGGGGAGGACGGAAGCCAGAGGTTTGTGCGGAGACAGAAGAGGGAGACGCAGGCGACGCATACGACTCGATCACCCCGTTTCCGTGTTGTGCAGTGTCATCAACATTCCTCCACAGTCTCTTGGCAAGACCTAACGTCTACACTCACAACATCCGTACAATACCAGAGAACGGCCCCACTGCCTTCTCAACTGCCGGCTCTCACATGCCCACAAGGAACCGCAAGCCCAGTGTCACCTCAGCCTTCCTCGACAACCTTCATGCCCATCAATCGGGCGAGGTGGTGTACATTCTGCATGTGGTCGCCATAGACGACGCTGTGTAGCAGTGTCATGGCATCCTCAGTCTCAAGGACACTGCTCCAGTTGGCGGCCATCTTCGTCGCATCACGGACCTCGGTGACGATCTGGGTGCGGCAACCATGGACCGATTTCTCCGGGACTTCGATGATCTTACCTGTTGAAACGAGAATCGTATCCAGGTTGACCCACTTGGACCGGGTAATGGTCTCGCCCACGCGGTATTGAACCTCGGGGACGCAGCCGCTGCCACCCACCTCGGAATGCCCACGGAGCAGGTACGGCGCCTCCTTGCCTTGGGGATGCAAAGCAGAATGACGCGATGCCACGTGTGCCCGGAGGTCACTCAAACGCTTGTCGTCGATTGGATCTTGGGTAAGATGGACTGGGTTCGGGCCTGTCAAATTGAACGGGAGACGTGGTCGCATGTGTCTGAGGTCACAGTGTGCATTCCGTCATCCTCGCGAGTTTCCCCGGTTGATCGCGATCATTCTCGCGATACAGGGAGTCATGATTCAACCCGGACGGGCCGAGACACGGGTTGACCGGTGGGTGTCCTCTACGGACATGAGCCAGAAGTTGTCCTCACAACCACCGGCAAATTGGACAGCCGGGCCGAGCAACGCCCAGACGATCATCCATGTCGATTCGACCCTGACGTTCCAATCCATTCTCGGCTTGGGCTCCTCTCTGGAACGTAGCACGTGCTACAACATCAGCCGGCTCCCGAGCGACCAACAGGAGAAGGTGATAGAAAGTCTGGTCGATGCCGAAAAAGGCATTGGCATGAGCCTGATGCGGATCTGCATCGGCACGCCGGACTTCACGGCCTCGCCTTGGTACAGCTATGACGACCTGCCCCCCGGCGAAGTAGATCCCGAGCTGAAACATTTCTCCATCGACAAGGACCAAGCGTACGCAAGCGTTTTGGTCACTGGGCGTGGCAAAGTCTTTCTCCATATGCACTTACGGTCAAATCATATTTGTATCCTACGGCAAAATGTCACGGCCAATCTGCCTTAAGCCCGTTTGTCTGGCCTCTGTAATGAAGCGCCTACAACAGCATTGGGGCAAGAATATGGCACTTTCTTGACGCATACGACAAAAGTCAGGATCAGCCCGACTGAACTTGGATCTTGGTCCAGAAACGCGGATCGAAACCGCACTCGCAGACTTTTGTCGTGCGTGTCTTTTTTTTGAAAAAACACCCTCCAATCGTCTGCAAGTGCGAAACCAGATATTAGCAGAGTAGCTTTTGTAGAATGATGTATACATTTGATGCTGAACGCCTTTTCATTTATGTGGAATTAACAGTCCATGGCCAAGAGTGACGATCTCAGCGAACAACAATTCGACCGGGGCAGTCACTTCGTGAATCAGCTCACGGCCTGCCAGCATCGCATCTATGCATTTATCCTGACCCTGGTCCCGAATTGGTCCGACGCAGACGATCTCATGCAGGAGACCGCCGAGGTCATGTGGCGCAAGTTTCAGGACATAGGCCAAATCAATGATTTCTGTGCCTGGGGAAAGACGATTGCACGTAACAAGGTCATGAACTTCTACGCGAAGAAGAAACGGGAACGTATCCTTTTTGACGATAGTCTGCTCAACGATGTGGTCGAGCGGGAAGAAAAGGCGTCGTTGCAGGCGGAGCTACGCGTTCGGGCCCTCCACAAATGCCTGCAGAGACTGCGTTCAAACGACCGTCATCTGATCCAGGTTCTATACGGACATGACATCACGCTCAGGGAACTCGCCGAGGAGGTCAAGCGTCCAATACAGGGGCTCTACAAAGCCATGGCCCGCATTCATCACAGCCTACTCCAATGCGTCCGTCGCTCACTGGCCATCATGGAGGACCATTCATGGGTTCCGACCGATCCCTGACCACGCTGAGTGACTTACTCATTCGGCAACTCAGTGACGAGCTCAACGATGAGGACCATGCCCGCTTGAAAGACTGGCTCGCTAAGGATACCGAGGCGCGCCAGTACTATGTGGAATTCATGGCCTTGAACGCCCAACTTCGTAAACAGCGCGTGGCGTCCGTTGCCTCTGAGACTCTGGACATCGACCTCAGTAAGGATAATTCGAGTGACGTTCCGGCCTTTGCCCGATGGCTTGGAAAAACGGGCCAGGACGAGACTCAGACCTCCGAACCGTCCCCAGAGCGTAAAGACGAAATCCGTCGGATCGCGGAGCAGCGCTTGCAGGCTTTTCTGGCTGAGCAAGACCAAATCCGCAGACAGCAGGCTATCTACCAGCGTTATCAGGCCACCTCGCCGCTCAAGGAGGGCTTCTACAATCTTGCCGAGCGAGTCTACACCACAGCGTCCTGGACCCTGAGGAACGCGGTTAGACTGGCCGCCTTGGCCACCGTGGTCCTAGTGGGACTGGCAGTGATACACCACGTCCTGCGCCATCGAGTTGTCGCCACCCTGGATGAGGTCGTCCATGCACAGTGGGACCAGCCTCCGGCGGAGCCCAATCTGTATCCGGGCCCCATGTTTCTAAAAGAGGGGTTCGCCAGACTAACCTTTAAACAGGGGGCAGTGGTCATTCTTCAAGCCCCCTGCGCATTCGATCTCTCTTCCAAGAACAAAATGGTGCTACATTATGGCACAGTCACCACCCAGGTCCCTGTGCAGGCCCATGGCTTTGCCATCAAGACCCCTCAATCCACAGTCACCGATTTTGGCACCGAGTTCGGTGTGCAGGTCCAGGCCTCGGCGGCCGCCGAGGTGCACGTGTTTGACGGCCGGGTACGGTTAGAAACCGCGTCTCGCCCCCAGCAGCCGTCCCAGAAACGCGATGTAACTCAGGGGAAGGCTGCGGTAATCACCAAGAGCGGAGAGCTGAATATCAATAGCCTGAGAGCCAGACCCAACCTCTTTGTGCGTGATATCCCCGGCCCCAATGCCTTTGGCATCCCCAATAAGCGTCTGGATTTGGCGGACATCGTGGGTGGAGGCAGTGGCTTCGGCACAGGCCGTCGTTATGCCGGTATCGATCCCGTGACCGGCTTGACGGTCTCAACATACCGTTCCGAGAAACGAACAGGTGAAAAGAAGTACGTGGACGTCCCGTCATTGCCCTTTGTCGATGGCGTATTTGTGCCACTGGCCCAGGGAGGGCTCATGCCCATCAGCACTGCGGGACACCATTTTGACTTTCCGCCGGGTGGCGGCGATTGGTATGTTGAAATCGCCCATGGTGGCAAACCCGATCCACAAGCGTTCTTGACCCTGGACGGACAGACCTATGGTACAACGGATCACCCCGCTCTGCTTATGCACGCGAACGTCGGAATTACCTTCAATCTGGATGCCATCCGAGAGAGCCTGACCGGAAGCCGCATCAAGCGTTTCACGTCAGTGTGCGGCATCAGCAATCACGTGCAAAAAACCAAAACACCTGACGCCATCGTTTACGTGTTGGTGGATGGCCAGGTCAGGTTTTACCGGAAAATCGCATTGCCGACCGTTCTCGCTGTGAATATCCGTGTCGATCTCCGCGAGGATGAGCGATTTTTGACACTGGTGTGCATGGCAGGCACAGCCAATTATGGCGACTGGACCTTCTTCGGAGTCCCGGCCCTGGAACTTGAAGGAGAACGTTGACATGTGATTGTGCCTCGGTTCTTTTGAGGATAAGGATTACGAAGCCCTTGATGAAGTTCTGCAACTGCTCAGATATCATTTTCGAAGGAGGATATATTACGCAAAAACGCGACTTTCTCTGACGGTATGCGTGTGTCCATTTCTAGCGGGTGCGTTGCCCGCAGCAGGCACTACTTGTAAAGGAGGAATATCATGTTCAGAAACGCGATCTATCTAGTTACTCTTGTTGCGGTGCTGGGACTGGCGGGTAATGTCTCCGCTGACGTGGTGTTTAACGACACCACTGGCGACCACCTCTGGAGCACGCCGGCAAACTGGGCCACCGGCGCCGTCCCAACACTGAGCGATGGATACGCCAGGCTCTTCACGGTCCCGGGTCCAATTGTTACGGCGAAGGATGCTTTCGTTGTCAGTGGAATACACCTGGGAAACGACAATGGTGCTCAGGCGGGTGCGCTGACAGTGCAGGGTGGAACCCTTGAGGTCGAGACCATAAACTGCGGGTACAAAGGTACGGGCACCATCAATATGATCGAGGGGACCCTTAGGATCACGGGCACCCTCAAGATTGCAAGGGACCCTACGGCCATAGGTCACATCAATCTGAATGGTGGGACTATTTCCGCCAATGGCTTTCTGATGAGGGAGAAACAAGGTGCTATCGGCACGATGGATGTGGGTGGCGGTGTGCTGAGGATAAACGGCGATCGAGTCTCGTTGCTTCAGGGATACATTAACAATGGCTGGATTACCGCCTACGACGGCAATGGCACGCTGAATCTGGAGTACAACGTTGCGAATGCAGGCCAAACCACGTTGACGGCCGTCCACAAGCTCAATCCCAATCCGGCCAACCGTGCTATTGCAAAACCCGGCGCGACGGAGCTGAGTTGGACATTGCCTGATCCGTGCGTGCCCGGTCAGCCCGTATTTGTTGACGTCTACTTTACGGATGACTTTGACGCACTGTCGAACTTCACCGATCCGGAAGCCATCAAGATTGTCAGCAAGAAGAACGTGGCTTCCGTCGTCGTGCAAACTCAAACAAAGACGCGGTACTTCTGGGCGGTCGATACCTATCTCGGTGGTGACGATCCCAACAACAATCCCCTTTGGGGGCCCATCTTCAGCTTCACGGCGGACAATGCACCTCCTTCTGTCAACGCCGGCCCGGACATAAACACTTTTCTGCGGGATGGTACACGCACTGGTCCCATCAGTGGAACCGTCACGGACGATGGCGCAATGCAACCCTACACCGCGACGTGGACGGTGGTCCAGCAGCCTAGTGACGCCGATCCCAGCCTCCCCGGCGCTGTGATTGCCGATCCTACGGCCCTGCAAACCACGGTGACCGTGTCCGCTGAGGGCGACTATGTCTTGAAGTTGGAGGCCAACGACGGTGAGTACACTAGTTCCGATACCATGACGATCTACGTGCATCCGGACGATTGGAGGCAATAGCAGGGCATTGGGACTGTCGATATCTTCGCTCTCGCGGCTGAAGATCCAAGTGCTCTGTAGATTCTGATGGTGATTGCTGATGATCCTCGTTGGACAGAGGGGTCCCGTAAGGTCAGGGCCCCTCTGTTTTGAACAACGTCACCCTGAAGGACTGCTAAGATGAGGAAGGCATTTACCTTGATCGAACTGCTGGTGGTCATCGCCATCATTGCGCTGCTGATGTCGATCCTGATGCCGGCGCTGGGCCGGGTGAAGAAGCAAGCCCAGTCCGTTGCGTGCATGTCCCGCCTGAAGAGCTGGGGACTGATTTACAAGCTATACACCGATGACAACGCCGGGTACTTTCCCGACGGCTGGGGCTATGGTCAGCACCCCCAGGATAAGGGCCGAGCAGAGGATGGCTTGTGGATGAACTCGTTGCGGCCTTACTACAAGGACGACAAGATGCGGTTTTGTCCCACGGCTACCCGCATCGTCGAAGGCGCCACGGATTGGGGCACATTCAAGGCGTGGCGCACGCCGGGTCTGATGTCCAATCGTTATCCCGCTTCCGGCGAAGGACCTGATATCTACTGGACTGGCAGCTACGGCACCAGCAACTGGACCGACACCGTGACGCAGGATCGTAGCGGCGGGCGGCTCAAAGAGTGGTTCTGGAAATGCACGCAGAACATCAAGAAGAATGCCAATCAGGTCCCGGTCCTGGGAGACAACACCTGGCACGACGCCTGGCCTCAACACATCGATACCCCGATGTCCACGCCGTGGGACTCCGGCTGGGGCGACAAGGGAACCGCCGGCGAAATGAACCAGTTCTGCATCGACCGGCACAATGGCTGGACGAATCTGGCCTTTGCAGACTGGTCGGTCCGCCACGTGGGTCTCAAGGAGCTTTGGACGCTGCAATGGCACGGCGGATACAATGTCAATGGTCCGTGGACAAAACGCGGCGGCGTAGCGCCGAGCGATTGGCCCGTTTGGCTCAGAAAGTACAAGGACTATTAATCGGCTCTTGCCGCTCGCGGACTGTGGCCCCCAAAGACATCGGATGTCGGAAGGAAGAGCATCTGCGCCTGTCAAGTGGGAACAGGACCACTCGGGCCTGTCAAGTGCCGGCGGAACCGCCCTGAGCAGCCGCCTATCCCCTTGTACTAGGGCACTTGCGTCCCTCGCCTCAACGCCGGCGCGTTGTCACCATCAACGTAACGGCGCGTGGATGGGGCAGCGGGAGATGATCTTGACTTCGCCATTGAGCCGAAGTACCTTCGTTCCGTACATCGCTAGGCAGGAGAATTGACAGACAGAGACGGGGCATCCGACCGGATCGAACGGGGACCTTAGGCGTGAAGAATAGGATTCTCAACCGTCGGCAACTTCTGAAAGGCATAGGCATCGCCGCCGGGTTGCCGCTGACAACGCGACCTTTGTCGGCCCGGCAGACAACCGTCCAGGGACCGAATATTCTGGTCATACACGTCGACCAGCATCGGACGGATTGCCTGGGTGCCTACGGCAACGCGGACATCAAAACACCCAATATCGATCGGCTCGCGGCCGATGGGATTCGTTATACCAACAGTTTCTGCCCGTTTCCTGTGTGTACCCCGTCCCGCTACTCGTTCCTCTGTGGCCAGTATGTCCACGAGCATCAGGGCTGGACAAATCGCAGCACTCTGGCTCCGGACATCATGACTTTCCCCAGGATCCTGAGAACAGCCGGTTACCGCACAAAGGCCGTCGGCAAGATGCACTTCACCCCCACCTATCTCGATGTTGGTTTTGATGAGTTGCTGCTGGCTGAACAGGACGGTCCTGGTCGCTGGGACGATGATTATCACCGCTACCTCATGCGCCATGGGCTGGTGGACCGCAATGACTTGGAAGACCAGTTGGTCAACGAGTACCGCAAGTCCGCCCGAAAGGAATACTGGGATACCTTTGGGGCTCTGGTTTCCAACCTGCCCGAAGAGCACCATTCGACCACTTGGATTGCCAACCAGGCCTTGGCGGCTCTTCAAGCATGGGATCGCGGCAGTAGACAGCTCCTGATGGTTGGTTTCATAAAGCCCCATCATCCCTTTGATCCCCCGGCACCCTGGCATCAGATGTACGACCCCGGAAAGCTCTCGATCCTGCCCGGCTGGATTGACAAGTGCTACGACCACGACCTCAAATACAACCGTGGCTATTTCCCCAACGACACATTGACGGAGCCGGCGTTACGGCGGGTGATGGCGTACTACTACGCGAGCGTTTCCCAGATTGACCACCAGGTGGGACGGATGCTCGGATTACTCCGCCAGAAAGGCCTCTATGAGGATACCTTGGTCATCTATACCGCCGATCACGGAGAGTTCATGGGCTTCCACCACATGCTGCTCAAAGGCAACTACATGTATGATCCGCTGATCAAGGTGCCGTTGATCCTCAAGTGGCCGGGAAATGAACGGGCTGGCACAGCCTCTCAACGAATGGTCAACAATGTCGATCTTGCGTCGACTCTTTGCCGGGCGGCTGGGTGCGTACCGGCCCCGCACATGTGTGGGCGCGCCCTGCAAGATCCGGGCGGTGGTCACGATCTGATCTTCGCGGAGGCGGATGGAGGCCGACAAGTGATGGTCCGATCGGGCGAACGCAAGCTCATCATCTCGGATTCACGGAGCGAGAACCTGTTTTTCGATTTGCGCAAAGATCCGCTGGAGATGAATAATCTTCACAAATCACCAGAGTACCATGACGAAGTTCAGAAGATGACGGCGGCTCTGTCCGCATGGCGATGTAAGGATTCGAAACCGCAAGCACATCTGGATTATGACGCTCCGCAGATCCAACAGCCCAATGTCCCCCCTCACGACCTTAGCCACCGCAACGCCGTCATTCACTACTACCGAGATAAGATGCAGGCTCTGCAAGACCGAAGATAACCTCTCTTGAATCGTGGCCCCCATAACCGGCGCTTCGGCGTCTGCTACCCTGGTATTGTACAAATACTATCCGAGCGTAGGTATTTTCGCCTCCTTGTCTTGCACCACCACCTGACGAAAGCGCTTGCCTGTTGCCCGTTGGCCTTCTACCGCAACGACAGGGCTTTGACTCCCTCCTCCCCGCCGGGCAGGAACGGCAAGACTACTCGCCCACGACCATCCCCGTCTCATGCGCGCCATCTCTTCAGAGAGCTTTGACGCCGGGTCTGGCCGCCGCGAGACGGTCCGACCGTCGATTACCAGACACGTTGCCGCGGAGCCGGCGGCACCCAGGCAACAGTCGATCATGCGGGGCAGCGTCGGATTGACAAACACCGGCCAGGTGGTCCGTGAGGCGTAGCCGTAGGACACTCCCAGATTGCCGGGGACTGCCTCGACGGTGCGTCGGCCCGCGAACCGCCGACATGAGAGGCATGGCTGATTCCCGCCATAGGCTGCATTTGACAGTCTCGAGGTTCTTGGTAAAAATCACCGGATGAATACTCACATGGCTCACTGGACAGCACGGTTGACGTCCGTGCTTGGAAGGATGGGGTAATGCAATGACGAGAGTTGTGTTGGCTTGCCAGGTTGTGGTGCTCCTGCTCGGAATGGCACCGGAGGCGGGGGAAGAGGTGGGCGTCCATATGGCCGATGGGATCAAGATCGGGGAGGTACGGCAGGATTCTGCGATTGTGTGGACACGACTTACTCGGAACGCGGAGCGCAATGTCGACGGGCTCGCTTTCACCGAGGAACGAACGGTGGTGCCTACGGGGCAGACGCTCAGAGACATGGAGGGCAGTGTGCCAGGGATGGACGGCGAGGTTCGCTTGGCGAATTGGCCGCAGGGGGCGAAGGACAAGCGGAAGGAAAACGCCTGGGCGGCTGTCGATGCGGCAGCCGAGTACACGCAGCAGGTCGCCCCCCCAGGGACG
>Ga0105100_10001069_pt1 | contig 16146 bp, 12 predicted proteins | sample PPLLak12cMay2015_2_FD_87033 | JGI IMG/M metagenome (GOLD analysis project Ga0105100, IMG submission 87033) | Freshwater sediment microbial communities from Prairie Pothole Lake near Jamestown, North Dakota, USA - PPLs Lake P8 Core (1) Depth... | ecosystem: Environmental > Aquatic > Freshwater >...
CCGCATCATCCACATCTTGCGTCGCGGTCATGGAAAGCCAGACTTGAGACTGGCGGGTGAACGCCTGGCCGAAATCCTGACCAGGACAATCACACTGCAGCCAACTTTCAGGCTGCGCCTGGCACCAAGCCTGTTTCACGCCCTGATCGCCTGGGGTTTCATATATTACCTGCTTGTAAACCTCGGAGATACCCTGGAAGGATTTATTCCGGATTTTCACTTCTTGGGGACAGGGACAATTGGTGGACTGTACCGGTTCTTTGCCGATCTGTTGAGCATCGGTGTACTTATCGGTATGCTGGTGATGCTCTTCCGGCGATTTATTTTCAAGACTCCTGCCCTAACAACTCGCCCCGATGTGCTGCTGCATCCCAAGGCGCGCTCCGGCATCCGCCGGGATTCCGCCATCGTCGGCGGGTTCATTCTCGTGCATGTCGGATCGCGCTTCCTGGGTGAATCAATCCACATCGCAAAATATGGTGCGGATATCTACCAGCCTTTTGCATCGGCAGTATCCAACCTGTGGGCAGGGGCCAGCCAGGCTGCTTTGACAATAGGTGAGCATCTTGCCTATTGGTTGGCGTTGGGTACCATCCTGGCTTTCATTCCCTATTTCTTGTATTCCAAGCACATTCACCTGTTCTTCGCCCCACTGAATTTCCTGCTGAAACCACAGCGCCGGTCGATCGGTGAGCTGGGGCGGGTAAATTTTGATGATGAGAGCGTAGATCAATTTGGTGCCAACCGCCTGGAAGAACTGGGTTGGGAACAGTTGATGGATGCCTATGCCTGCATCATGTGCTACCGGTGCCAGGAGGTGTGCCCGGCTTATAACACCGGCAAGGTGCTCTCTCCGGCTGCTTTGGAAATCAACAAGCGTTATTTCCTGAACCAGGAAGGGTCCAGGATTGCAGGTGGCCAGCCGTCATCGCAAACCCTGACGGAATTTGCTATTCCAGATGAAGCAATTTGGGCATGTACTGCCTGCGGAGCCTGCGTGGACATCTGTCCGGTTGGCAACGAGCCGATGCGCGACATCATGGACATCCGCCGCGCCCTGGTCTTGATGGATAATAATTTTCCCGACCAGCTCCAGACCGCTTTCCGCGGCATGGAACGTACCACCAATCCATGGAATATCTCCCCGGCTGACCGCATGAGCTGGAATGAAGGCATCCGAGTACCGACGATCGAGCAAAATCCTCAACCGGAAATCTTGTGGTGGGTGGGCTGCGCTCCCGCTACCGATCCTCGCGCGCAAGTAACCGCCCGGGCTTTCGCCAGGATACTGAACAAGTCCGGCGTGAGTTATGCCGTTTTGGGCACTCGTGAACAATGCACAGGAGATTCCGCCCGCCGTGCCGGTAACGAATTCCTGTTCAATGAGCTGGCATCCGCCAACGTGGAAATCCTCAATCAAGTGGCTCCCAGGCGCATCGTCACAACCTGCCCGCACTGCCTGCACACCTTGAAGAATGAATACCCGGCATTTGGAGGTGAATACACGGTTGTCCACCACACACAGCTGATTAACGAGCTGATCGTCGCTAAAAAGATAAGGCTAAAGGTTCCGATTGAAATTGATATCTCCTCAGAATCACAGGATGAAGATTTGTTGATAAATCGAAAATCTAAAATCCTAAATCCTAAACCAAAAATCACCTTTCACGATCCTTGCTACCTTGGCAGGCAGAATGGTATCGTGATTGAACCGCGCCAGACATTGAGGCTGGTCGACCTAAAAATCGCCGAGATGCCGCGCCACGGAGCCAAATCTTTCTGCTGCGGTGCCGGTGGCGCGCAGATGTGGAAGGAAGAAGAAGCAGGCACGGAGCGCGTCTCCGCCAATCGTTTCGCCGAAGCTCAAAGGACCGGCGCAGAGACCCTGGCAGTCGGCTGCCCATTTTGCATGATCATGCTCACCGATGCCCAAAAGGCGGCTGGCAGTCCGATGCAGGTGCAGGATGTCGCTGAGATCGTTGCTGCCCAACTTGAGTAAATAAACTATAAGGAAAAAATCATGTCCAGCCTTGTTTTGGATGGAAAATCACTCGCCAAACAAATCGAAAGTGAATTAATTCCGCGGGTCGAGAAAGTGAAACAACGGATGAATGGGAAATCCCCTATTCTGGCTACAATCTTGGTAGGAGAAGATCCTGCCTCAGCAACCTATGTAAAAATGAAGGGCAACGCCTGCGCTCGAGTGGGGATGGAATCGCTGAAAGTCTTTTTACCCGGCGATACAACGACCCAGCAGCTAAAAGACAAGATAGAGAGTCTAAACAACGATCCATTCGTGCATGGAATTTTGCTGCAGCACCCGGTTCCATCTCAAATCAACGAAAGGGAATGCTTCAACCATATCGCAATCGAAAAAGATGTCGATGGCGTGACGGTGCTCGGTTTCGGAAAGTTATCTATGGGAGAAGATGCTTATGGATCCGCAACTCCAGCTGGAATCATAAGACTTTTGAAGCATTACGGAATCCCTCTCATTGGGCAGGAAGCCGTGGTCGTGGGTCGAAGTCCAATATTAGGTAAACCATTAGCCATGATGCTGCTGAATGAACATTGCACGGTGACGATATGCCATTCCAGGACAAAGAATCTGCCTGAAGTCGTTCGTCGAGCAGACATTGTTGTAGGCGCTGTTGGAAAACCTGAATTTATCAGGGGGGATTGGATCAAAGATGGGGCGGCAGTGATTGATGCAGGCTACCATCCGGCTGGAATTGGTGATATCGAATTATCAGCAGTGATTGACCGCTGCGCAGCATACTCCCCAGTCCCGGGAGGAGTTGGACCGATGACGATTGCTTCTTTGATCACGCATACCGTGCAGGCTGCGGAACGGGCTGTAGGAATAGCCTGACATAAGAAATAAAGATACTATAAAGGGCGATATAATCTCCTATTACCAGCAGACTGTTTACCCAGGCTGAAATCACAAAACAATGGATGAAGCAATTATTAATTCGCTTGAAGCCCCACAATTGACGGATGCTGAAGTCTTACAGGACTATCAGTTAGCTTTCCAGAGCCGCCAGGTCAGCTATATCGGGCGGCGCGAGGTGATGAGCGGAAAAGCCAAGTTTGGCATTTTCGGCGACGGGAAAGAGCTGCCCCAGGTTGCAATGGCGCATGCTTTCCGCAAAGGCGACTGGCGCTCAGGGTATTACCGCGACCAGACCTTCATGTTTGCCACTGGAATGGCAACTCCCCGGCAGTTTTTCGCCCAGCTCTACGCACATGCGGATGTTCTGGCTGATCCAGCTTCGGCGGGCCGTACCATGAACGCAAATTTCGCCACGCGCAGCCTGGACCCGGATGGGAGCTGGGTAGACCTGACTATCCAGGGTAATTCAGCGGCGGATGTCTCGCCCACGGCTTCACAGATGCCGCGAGCGGTCGGCCTGGCCTATGCCTCAAAACTCTTCCGCCAGCTCGAGGAGCTTAAGCAGTATACGAAGCTCTCGAAAAATGGGGATGAGGTAGTTTTTGTAACCATCGGCAATGCCTCCACTGCCGAAGGCTTATTCTGGGAATCGATCAATGCCATTGGCGTCTTGCGCTGTCCCGCTGTCGTGACCGTATACGACGATGGTTACGGGATCTCCGTCGCAAACGAAAGTCAAATTGCCAAGGAAAACATCTCCGAGCTGCTGGAGGGATTTCGGCGCCCACCTGGAGAATGTTGTGATGGATTTGACATCTACACCGTGAAAGGCTGGGATTATCCTGGTCTTCTGCAGGCTTATCAGAAAGCCACGCAAGTCGCCCGGGTCGAGCACATGCCTTCGATCATCCACGTCACCGAATTAACCCAGCCCCAGGGCCATTCGACTTCTGGCAGCCACGAACGCTATAAAACCAGGGAGCGCCTCGATTGGGAAGCCGAGTTTGATTGTAATAAGCAGTTCAGGGAATGGATCATCCAGCAGTCGATAGCCGCTCCAGAAGAGCTTGAGTCGCTTGAAAAAGTATGGCAAAAGCAGGTAGAGGAAGCCCGCAAACTTGCCTGGGAGGCCTACACTTTACCAATCGAAGACGAACGGCGGGAAGCAACAGCCTTGGTGGAAGCAACGGAAGGCGGCTCCGTTCACACCCAGGAGTTGAACCAGATCAAGGTGCAGCTCAACAGCATACAAACACCTCTGCGCCGTGATATCAGTGCTGCGATGCACCGTGTACTGACACTCACCCGTGGTTCACCTGATCCCAGCCGCCAGAAACTGGTCCAGTGGTATTCGAATTTTGAAACTGCAGCCCGGGACCGATTCGATTCATACCTGTATGATCCAGGGGCAGGATCAGCTCTGTATGTACCCGAGATCAAGCCTGTTTATGGCGATGATGCCCCGTTGCTGTCCGGTTTCGAGGTGCTGAATGCTGGTTTTGACTCCCTGCTGCAGCGCGAGCCGCGCCTGATCGCCTTCGGGCAGGATGTCGGGCGCCTGGGCGACGTCAACCAGGGCATGCGCGGTATGCAGGACAAATTCGGCCTGCTGCGCGTCTCGGATACCGGCATCCGTGAGGTGACAATTCTCGGACAGGCCATCGGGATGGCAGTGCGCGGCCTGCGGCCGATCGCTGAAATCCAATACCTGGATTACCTGCTTTATGCCTTGCAGCTCATGTCCGACGACCTGGCAACGCTGTCATGGCGCACCAGGGGCGGTCAGAAGGCACCGGTCATCGTGCGCACGCGCGGCCACCGCCTGGAAGGCGTCTGGCACTCTGGCTCACCGATGGCTGGTATCATACACCTGGTGAGAGGAATGCATGTGCTGGTGCCGCGCGATATGACCCGGGCAGTTGGATTCTATAACGCATTGCTACAAGCTGAAGAGCCCGCTCTGGTGGTGGAAGTACTGAATGGCTACCGCCTGCGCGAGCGGCTGCCGCAAAACATCGCGGGATTCACGGTTCCCCTGGGCGTCCCCGAAGTACTGCGCCAGGGCACCGACCTTACTCTGGTTACCTATGGCGCCTGCTGCAGGATCGCCCTGCAGGCCGCCGAACAATTGAGCCTGGCTGGCGTCCAGGCGGAAGTCATCGATGTCCAGACGCTTCTGCCTTTCGACGTGCATGGCTCCATCCTGGAATCACTCAAGAAGACCAGCCGCATCCTGTTCATCGATGAAGACGTGCCCGGGGGCACCACAGCTTACATGCTGCGAGAGGTCCTGGAAGTGCAGTGCGGCTACTCCTGGCTGGATGCTGCCCCGCGCACCCTGCCCGGAAAACCACACCGGCCTGCCTACGGTTCGGACGGTGATTACTGGTCGAAACCAAACGCTGAAGCAATCTTCGACTCGGCTTATGAGATGATGAACGAAGCCGAACCCGCTAAATACCCCGCTCTGTATTAAGGAGGAAAAATGCCAGTTCAAGTCTGGATGCCCCAGCTCGGTGAATCGGTAACGGAGGGCACAATTACCAAATGGCTGAAGGCCGTCGGCGAGCGCGTGGAGGAATTCGAACCACTGGTAGAAGTGAACACCGATAAGGTAGACACCGAGATCCCCAGCCCAGCATCAGGAATCGTGCTGGAAATCCTGGTACCTGAAGGCACAGTGGTCAAAACCGGGGCAGCACTGGCGGTAATTTCTGGGGGAGAAGAGATTTTAGAACCGGGACCTTCCAGCGGGCAGGCTGTCCAGGAACTCCCCTCGGCTGAGATTTTACCCATCGAGCATGCTCCCGCGCTTGGACCAACTCCCAGGAGCGACCGGGAGCTGGGCTTCATTTCTCCAGTGGTCAGGAAAATTGCCAGCGAACACCAGGTCGACCTGTACCAGGTCACCGGCAGCGGGACGGGCAACAGGATCACAAAGCAAGACATCCTCTCCTACATCGAGTCACGCCCGGCTGAGCCAGGGACGTCCGCCGAATTGCCTGCTCCACATCCCGCGGCAGCAGACCATTTGACTGCTGCTGCCCGGCAGATATCTCCGGCAGTACCAGCTGCGGTTTTGCCGCTTACTCCCGTGCGTCGGCTGATCGCAGAACACATGGTCACCAGCAAACACACCTCGCCGCATGTCACAACGATCATGGAAGCCGATCTGGGCAGGGTCATCGTTCACCGCCAGGCGAATAAGGAGACCTTCAACCAGGATGGTGTCAACCTGACTTTCACCGCATATTTTGTCTCGGTGGTTTGCCTGGCACTCAAGGCTTTTCCACTGGTAAATTCTTCCTGGAGCGAAGGGGGGATCGTTTTACACCGCTCGATCCACATCGGCATGGCAGCTTCGATGGGAGAAGAAGGCCTGATTGTTCCCGTGATCAAAAATGCCGAAACATACTCATTACTCGGTCTGGCACGCATCATCAATGACCTGGCGAGCCGCGCCCGGGCACATAAGCTGCAGCCGGATGAGGTCAAGGGAGGGACATTTACAATCACAAACCACGGCACCAGCGGATCGTTATTTGCCACACCTATCATCAACCAGCCTCAATGCGCCATCCTGGGCGTGGGTGCCATTCAGAAACGCCCGGTGGTCATCAGCCTCCCGGAGCACGGAGATACCATCGCCATCCGCTCTATGGTGTACCTGGGTCTGACCTTCGACCATCGCATCCTGGACGGCGCCATCGCAGACGCTTTCCTAGGTAAGATCATTGAAGCTCTACAAAATTGGAGCTAGAATTGAAAATCGGGCGGCTTCCCGCCCGATTTTTCGTTTTCCTGGATATGATATACTGAAGTCAATGACCAGCCAGGTTGGGGTCCTGCATCCCTTGCGCCTTTGGGCAGCCGCCAGACGGCAGCAAGCTGCCGGAATCTGGCAAAATGCCGCCGGGATATCTGTCTTTGCCCGCATCGCCATCGGCAATTCAATTATTATTATCCTGGGGGCAATCGGCGGCACGTTGATCACACGCATCGTCACTGAACGCGGTGCCGAGCTGGCTTGGATCGTGCTGATGGTTTCAGTGGGGGTGGTGATAAGCATTGCGCTCAACCTGTACATCTTAAGAGCTGCACTGGCACCGATGCGTGAATTGAGCACGCTTGTATCCCGGATCTCAAACAGCACAGTACAAGAGCTGGAAGTCTCCCTGCGCAACCCCGATCCAGATACCGCCCGACTGGCAGCTTCCCTGAGCGCCCTGATCGAACAGCTGTATTCAAACAACCGCCAGCTGCAGCATCTTTCCAAGAGAGCCATCCGCGCCCAGGAAGAAGAGCGCATCCGGATTGCCAGGAGCCTGCACGATGATACCGGACAGGCTCTTTTATCGTTAATGTACACTCTCGAAAGCCTGGAAAAGCATGTACCGAAAGAGGACCAGGCATTAAAGGACAGGATCTCCGATGCTCTCAGCGTCGCTTCCGATGCCTTGGGAAGTCTGCGCAGGGTCATTCGCGATTTACGACCCGCAGTATTGGATGACCTGGGCCTGGTGTCAGCTACACGCTGGTATGCTCGCTCCAAGCTGGAGGCAGCTGGAGTCCTGGTGGAATTTCAAGCTGATACTGAATCGCTGCCGATATCAAGCGAAATGAATATCACATTCTTCCGCATCGCCCAGGAAGCGATCAACAACATCAGTCGTCACGCTCAGGCCGAGAAAGCCTGCATCCGCATGGGACTGGATCAGGATGAAATCTTCCTGGATATCAAAGATGACGGCATTGGTTTTCAAGTAGCTGGAAACACTGCCGAGGCCATTCATCTCAACCACTGGGGCCTGGCAGGAATCCAGGAACGCATCAACCTGGTCAATGGGCGCTTGATTGTGAAATCCGCACCAGGCAAAGGGACTCACCTGCAGGTACGCGCACCTCTCTCTTCACCACAGGGAGTGACGGATGCCTAAAATTCGCATCCTGATCGCCGATGACCATAAGATATTAAGAGAAGGCATCCGCTCGCTTCTTGAAGACGAGCCGGATATGGAAGTGGTAGGGGAAGCCGAAGACGGTCATGCTGCGGTGAAATTGACCTGCGAGCTGGAGCCAGACGTGGTGCTTTTGGACATCGCCATGCCCTTGCTAAATGGCCTGGAAGCAACCAGGCGCATCCGCCGAGACTGCCCGCATGCCCGGGTTCTGGTTCTGTCGATGCACGAAAACGAAGAGTACATCCGCCAGGTACTTGCCAACGGCGCAATGGGTTATATATTAAAAGATGCAGGCGCGGAGGAACTAGTGGCAGCCATTCGCACGGTGCAGCGCGGTGAAGCAGTGCTCTCACCCGCCATCACCCGCCTGGTCATCGAGGATTACCTGCGCTGGGGAGATTTACAGCCGCAAAATTCCTCCAACGGCCTGACTCCGCGTGAACGTGAAATCCTTCAGCTGATTGCCGAAGGCTACAGCAACAAAGAGATCGGGGAGATCCTGTGCATCTCGATCAAAACAGTGCAGGCTCACCGCACGAACCTGATGTCCAAATTAGACCTGCATGACCGCAGCGAGCTGATCAAGTACGCCATCCGTAAGAAAATCATCGAAGTCTAGCAATTAATTTTATAGGTTCTCCATACCAACATATTAAGGTATAGACCTTAATGTAATTAAGCTGCCTGCCAGATGACACCAGCTTTTATTTCCGCTATTCTGTAATTACCAAATACTATTCAAAGCCAACAACCACATTCGAGAGGTGGAGGATGAATCGATTCGGACAACGACCTGTTGGTTTGTTTCTATTGTTGGCTGCTCTGGTTGCGTTGATCCCTTTCGTCAACGCTCTGGCCACGGCAAGCACAGCACCACCTGATCCGGGGGGAGCGGGTAACAGCAGCCTGGCAGTCTCCGGAGAAATCCTGGAGCAGGCAGCTGTTAAGCCAGCGGCGGTGGTACCCCAACCCGCGCAACAAGATCCCTGCCTGCACTGCCATATTGTAGGGGAAAACAAGGGCATTTGGACGCCAGTGGCGCGCTGGTCGCTGTTCAGCAGTATGGGATTGCTGTTTGTTTTCGGGATGTACCGCAGCGCCAGCGTCTGGAAGAACAGGACTCCCTGGGTGCCGCTTACCAGACGCGCTGGCGAGTGGGTGGACGAGCGCTACGAGGTTTCCGAGCCGCTCACCAAAATCCTGAATAAACCGGTGCCTAAGTACGCACTGCGCTGGTTCTACTGCCTGGGGGGGATCACTGCCTTCTTGTTCGTGACCCAGGCGATCACCGGGATCATGCTGGCGTTCTATTACAAGCCGACTCCGGAAGCGGCTTTTGCCAGCATCCAGTATATCGAATCCCAGGTGCGTTTCGGTTCTTCCATCCGCATGATCCATCATTGGGCTGCCAACTTGATGATTTTGATGTGCACCGCCCACATGCTTAGAGTGTTCATTATGGGCGCGTATAAGAAGCCGCGCGAATTGAACTGGGTAAGTGGCGTAGTTCTATTGCTGCTCACCCTGGTGTTTGGTTTCACCGGCTACCTGCTTCCCTGGGATCAAAGGGCTTTTTGGGCGACGACGGTAGGGACAGAAATCGCCGCTGCCATCCCGGTGATCGGCGACCTGGCTTTGATCTTCCTGCGCGTCGGCTGGGATATCAGCGCCCAAACCTTGAGCCGCTTTTACGCACTGCATGTCATTGCAGTGCCGATTATCACCATCGTGTTTATGGGCGCACACTTTATTATGGTCCGCCGCCAGGGAATAGCCAGGCCTTTATAGAACCGAGGAGAATGATCATGTCTGAAAGCCAACTGGACCATCAAGATTCGATCCCTTTCTACCCGGACCACGTTCGCACCGAGTTCAAGGTGGTGCTCGGAGTGTTGGGTGTCGTTGTGATTATCGGCATCCTAGGACTGGCTGCCCCACTTGGACTTGGTGAGCCAGCCGACCCGTTGAACACCCCCATGCACGTCAAGCCGGAGTGGTACTTCCTGGCTCTTTACCAGCTGCTCAAATATATCCCCAAGACAGCAGGAGCGGTCGCCCCTGTTATTTTCGTCCTGCTGGTTGCAATCTGGCCTTTTCTCGACCGCAAGGTTGAGACCACTACCAGGAACCAGCGCATCCGGTTTATCGTGGTGGCAATCGGCATGATAGCCTTGATCGCCATGACAATCTGGGGAGAGGTGAGCTGACTATGAGCGAAATTACACGCCGCCAATTTCTGAAAATGCTCAGCCAGGGGTTGGCCCTGGTTGGACTGGCTGCTGTCACAGCTCCAGTAGTGGCTTTCTTCTTCCCCGCCAAACTGGAGGAAATGCCAGCTGAGCCGGTGCTGGTGGGTCCAGAAAGCGATCTACCCGCAAACGAAAGCAAGACCATTGGTTTTGGAAGGTATCCGGCCCTGGTCATCCATACCGGCGAAGGATTGAAAGCATATTCAGCAGTCTGCACGCATTTCGCCTGTATTGTCAAATGGGATAAGGAACTGGGTCAGATTGCCTGCCCCTGCCATGAAGGCTATTTCGACCCACTGAACGGTAATGTATTGGCAGGTCCACCACCCACTCCCCTGCTTTCTCTCCCCATCCAGGTGATCGATGGACAGATATATATTGGAGGTGAGGCATGACCGCTGAAACCGTTCCAGCCAGTCCCCATCCGATGCCTTCACGCCTGAACGAATTGGGGAAAGCACTGCCTCGACTGCTGCCCTCCCTGCGTGACTTCTTCATTAACATCCTCGGCCAGGTGCGTATCCTCAGGAAGGCATATCCTGGCATCATGCATTTCTTGATTTTCTGGGGAGTCACCACCCAGGTGCTGGGAACGGCGATAAACTTGATGCAGATGCAGCTCTTTATCCCCTTTGTCGAGCTGCCTTTCCCGCGTGGCAGCCTGTACCTGGCTTTCGAGCTTGTCATGGACATCGCCGGGATCGCCATCCTGGTGGGGGTTTCGATGGCTCTCTTCCGCCGGCTGGCTTTGCGGCCGAAATCCCTGGAGACGCGCTGGGACGATTATTACGCCCTGGTGCTGCTGGGCCTGATCCCGATCGCTGGTTTTACATTGGAAGGGACGCGGCTTCTGTCTGCCGCGCCGCAATGGTCGCCCTGGTCTCCGATTGGCAGCCTAGTGGCAGTCAGCATGTCCAGTCTGGGCATGACACCAACGGGCGCACTGGCGCTGCACCCTTACCTGTTCTGGACGCACGCTGCTCTAGGGCTTGCCTTGTTGGCCAGCATCCCCTTCACCAAGCTCCGACACCTGGTAAACACTCCGCTCAACATCTTGCTCCGCGACCGCCGAAAGAGCGGTGTGCTGGACAAAATCGAAAATATCGAGGAGACCGAGCTGCTGGGGGTCGGTAAGGTCAGCGAATTTACCTCACAGCAGCTGTTGTCGTTCGATGCCTGCGTGCGCTGCGGGCGCTGTGAAGACGCCTGCCCAGCCAATCTCAGCGGCATGGCTTACTCGCCGCGCAGCTTCATCCAATCCTTGCGAGAAGCGATGGTCAGGTCGCTGGTCTCGCCAAACGGGACTAGTCCGCAGGCAGAGCTGGATGAAATGCTACCGCCCGAGACTGCCTGGTCGTGCACCACCTGCGGAGCCTGCCTGGCGAAATGCCCGGCCTTCGTCAATCCGGTCGATGAGATCATCGACCTGCGCCGCTACCAGGCACTGACCACCGGGAAACTTCCAAAATCGGTCGCCGACACGCTGCGCAACCTGGAAAGGCAGGGCAATCCCTGGGGAGTGCCTGCCGAGAGCCGCATGGACTGGGCCGAGGGACTGGAAGTGCGTGAAATCATGCCTGGTGAAGAAACCGACGTGCTGCTGTTCCTGGGGTGCGCTTTTGCCTTCGATGAAAGGAACAAGAAAGTCGCCCGCTCTTTCGCCAGCCTGCTGAAAAAAGCCGGTGTGGATTTCGCCGTTTTAGGTTTCGACGAGATGTGCTGCGGTGAGACTGCACGGCGCATGGGTCACGAGTACCTGTTCCAGACATTCGCCGAACAAAACATAGAAACATTCAAGAAGATCAAGTTCAACCGCATCGTGACGCAGTGCCCGCACTGTTTCAACACCTTGAAAAACGAATACCCGCAGATGGGTGGAGACTTCAAGGTACAGCACTACACCGAGTTCATTGCAGAAATTTTTTTACCCTGGTCAGAAATCTCGCCCAATGGAAACGGGGTCAAAGGGGCGGTGAGCTACCACGACTCCTGCTACCTGGGGCGCTATAACGGTATCTACCAGCAGCCACGCCAGCTGCTGAATCAGTCCGGAGTACAAACGATAGAAATGAAACGGCGGGAAGAGAACAGCTTTTGCTGTGGTGGAGGCGGCGGCCAAATGTGGCTGGAAACCGATGCAGAGACGCGCATCAACCACCGGCGGCTGCAGGACGCGCTGGATGTCAAAGCCGAGGTGGTCGCCACAGCCTGTCCGTACTGCCTGTTGATGTTCGACGACGCCATACGCTCCAAGGGGCTGGGTGAAGAGCTCAAGGTAATGGATATAGCAGAAGTTATGGAAAAACAATTTCAATGAAATCCACCCTGTGCCGGTGGGATTGTGGCATGAATGACACCTTTTCATCGATGCGCTGCGTGCGATCTCTGCCTGAACGGTGTCGATGCCTGAGTTTTTTATGAATAAGCTACTGTAGGAGGTTCGCCATGCAGACCCAATGGATGGTTCAAACCCGCGGAGATCCAATCGGAACGGTTCGGAATTTCTTGCAGGCGGTCTGGTCGCAATCCAGCCTGGATAGCATGCTTGTGCCGCTGAATGGTTCCGAGCAGGCGCCTCCCAAACCGCGCTGGATCGACGATCCAGCCAACCTGGTTGGAGTAAACCCTTTCAAGCCGCTGATGACGGTAAATGCTGCCCGCTTCGTGCCGCCGGCAAAACGCGAGCACCCGGATGCTAACCTGGGCGCACTGCTGCGTCCCTGCGAGATGCGCGCACTGGTTGAAATGGTCAAACACGACGGGTTCAGCATGGACGGCCTTCTGACCATCAGTGTCGACTGCCTGGGAACCATCCCGCTGGATGAATTCCACTGGCGCTCCTCCCGCCAGGAACCAGCCGACGGGTTGACACACGACACGCTGCAATTCGCCCGCCAGGGCGGTATCCTGGCATACCGTTTCCGCTCAGCCTGCCAGATCTGCGCTTCGCCAGAAGCCAGGAATGCAGACCTGAATATCAACGTGCTGGGCCTACCCGTGCGCCAGGTGATCCTGGTGCAGGCGCGTGACGCTGAAACAGCACAGCGCTGCCGTCTGGAGGCGATTACGGACGGCCTGGCGGATCCTGGAATGCTGCAGCAGCATGAAAAAGTGACCGCCAGGATGTCCGAAAGGCACCGCCGCACCATCGAGCGCGTGGCGCAGGGGCTGGGGGATGCTTTCCCGCGCGACCTCGACACCTTAATCGCCCAATTTGAAAGCTGCGGTGACTGCCAGTCGTGCATGCAGGTCTGCCCGATCTGCTCGGTGGATTTCCCCTTACGCACCCAAAACGGGCACTACGAGCGCAAGGATTTCATTCGCTGGCTGATCTCATGTGCCGGCTGCGGGATGTGCGAGCAGGCCTGTCACAACCACTTGCCGCTGAGCGCCATCTTCCGGCACATCCGCAGCCTGCTGGCAGAAGAGTACGGCTATGCGGCGGGGAATTCGGTGGACGAACCGCTGCCAATCATCTAGGATTTATCCTGGAAGTTCCAACAGGATCTCCTGGTGGTTCATCCGGGTTAATCAAGCAACACGCTCCCTGGGCGGCCCTCCCAGGAACACGACTCACCCCAGGGGGTTTCGAGGGTGAGTCTTGTGCTTAATCGATCCAGAATCACCCTATAGTATAATCCCCGCAGTTTAATCATAAGCTGCTCAAAGACCTCACAGGCTGGTCCTGGCGGATTTTGCCAGGGTCTCGGAGACCTGTGAGGTCTTGACCACGAAAATTGTTACAGATTAAAAAGGATTTTAGGAGCCAGCATGAGCGAGTATGACGTGATTGTGATCGGTGCCGGACCAGCCGGATACGTGTGTGCCATCCGGGCTTCACAGCTGGGTCTCAAGGCCGCCATCGTCGATAAACAGTGGATGGGAGGGGTGTGCCTGAACGTCGGCTGCATTCCATCTAAGGCACTGCTGAAGAACGCCGAAGTGGCGCACACCTTGCGCGAGCGCGGCAAGGAGTTCGGGTTCAGCCTGGAAAACCTGCAGCTGGATTACAGCGTGGCGGTCAAGCGCAGCCGGCAGGTCTCCGAGCGCCTGGTCAAAGGCGTCGGTTTCTTAATGAAGAAGAACAATATCGATGTGCACATGGGCGCCGCCCGGGTGACCGCAGCCGATACAGTGACAGTCACTGCCGAGGACGCCTCGAGCACCACCCTCAAAGCCCGTAATATCGTTATTGCTACCGGCGCCAGTGTGGCCGTACCGCCAGGCTGGAACGTGGATGGTGAGAAGGTGCTCACCTACCTGGAAGCCATCCTGCAGGAAACTCTGCCGAAGTCAGCGGTCATCATCGGAGCCGGTGCCATCGGGGTGGAATTCGCCACCGTCTGGAATTCGTATGGTGTCGAAGTCACTTTAGTCGAGATGCTGCCCAGCCTGCTGCCGCTGGAAGATGAGGAAATCGGAACTGAGCTGGCCAAGGCTTTCAAGCGCCGCAAGATCAATTCGCTGACCGGGACGCGCGTCGAATCGCTGATGGCAGATGAGAAGGGAGTCAAGGTGAAAGTCGTCAGCGAACAAGGCGGAGAACAGCTTCTGGAAGCCGAACAGGCCCTGGTTGCCATCGGCTTCAGGCCAAACGGCAAAGGCCTGGGACTGGAGGAGTTGGGTGTGAAGCTGAGCGAGCGCGGCGCAGTGGAGATCGACAAGCGCATGTCCACCAACGTTCCCGGCATCTGGGCCATCGGTGACGTGACCGCCAAACTGATGCTGGCGCATGTCGGCTCGGCCCAGGGCATCGTGTGCGCCGAAAACATCGCCGGAGCGGAGACAATTACACTCAATTATGAAATGATGCCGCGCTGCACTTACTGCAGCCCGCAGGTGGCTTCCTTCGGCCTAAGCGAGAAACAAGCCCAGGAGCGCGGTTACGAGGTCAAGATCGGGCGCTTCCCCTTCCAGCCCAACGGCAAGGCGCTCGGGTTAGGTGAGACGACCGGCTGGGTCAAGCTGGTGACCGACGCCAAATACGGCGAGATCCTGGGCGCCCACCTGGTCGGCCCGGAAGTCACCGAGCTGCTGCCCGAGCTGACCCTGGCGCAGATGATGGAGCTGACCCCGTCTGAGATCGCCCGTAACGTGCACGCCCACCCCACCCTGAGCGAGGTGCTTATGGAAGCCGCCCACGCCGCCGAAGGGCAGGCTATCCATATTTAGTAATTTAAAGACTTCCGAAGTTTTCTTATACTTCGGAAGTCTTAAGTTTATGTAATGCTCCATTAGAATTGTTCTGCGGTGAGGAACAAAGAACTTTTTGCTGTAAGATTTCATTTTATCCGAAAGTAGAAAAACAGTGTACACAGATACGCTCAGATGATACAGATTTTGATCTTAGTAGAAAATCCGTCTGATCCGTGTAATCCGTGTACAAATGTATTTCAATTCTACCTGCCAGGTATCCTCTGGTAAAAGTCCTCCGCCTGGCGCATGACGGTATTGTATTCGGCCCTCTCAGCCACCAGCCGCAGATTTTCCACCTGGGCCGCCTGGCGCAGAGCCGGCTCTTTCAAAGCCCTCAGTATGGCCTGGCTAAGTGCCTGCGGGTCGTTCGGATCCACCAGCAGGCCGTTCTGACCCGGAGTGATCCACTCGCGCAGCGATTCCAGGTCGCCTGCCACCGGGAAGCAGCCGCTCGCCATGGCTTCCAGCAGGGTGTTTGGCGTACCGTCGTGGGTGCTGGGCGAGACCGCTACTGCTCCCCGGCGGAATAGCTGCGCCATCTGCGGTCGAGTCTGAGGCGGCAGCAGCTCTACATTTTCCTTGATTCCAAGCTCCTCAATCCATTTTTTAGCCTGGATTTCACCCCTCATGTTCGGGCACAGGAAGCGTGCCTCCGGGAACTCCTTCAGCACGCCCGGGATGGCCTGGAAGAAAATATCGTTCCGCACGTAGAGGCGGAATCCGCGCGGGTTGACCACGGTTTTTTCTCTCTCCGTCTCCCCACGCTTCTCCTGCGGTGGGTAAAAGGTCTCCATCTGGACACCACCCGCACCTGGCAAAACGGAGAATGGCTTGTTTGGATCGA